>Ga0075024_100000756_pt1 | contig 12373 bp, 9 predicted proteins | sample Str013_2_FD_71389 | JGI IMG/M metagenome (GOLD analysis project Ga0075024, IMG submission 71389) | Freshwater sediment microbial communities in response to fracking from Pennsylvania, USA - Straight Creek_MetaG_SC_2013 | ecosystem: Environmental > Aquatic > Freshwater > Creek > Sediment... | reverse complement strand
CAGCAGCATCTCGCTCAGCGGATAGGCGACCTTGCCGCTCTGGCGCGGGTCGTCGAGATCGTCGAAATGCTCCAACCATTCAACGACTTGATCGTAAGCGCGTTCGACCTGGGTTTGAGCGTCGGCCATCGGTCCTCCTCGCGAATCGAAAGGACCTGCATAGATTCAGCGTTCTCCCCGTTTGTCACCTACAGATTCATGCAATCGCCCTGGCTTGGTGGGCGGTGAGAGTTTCGAACTCCCGACCCTCTCGGTGTAAACGAGATGCTCTACCGCTGAGCTAACCGCCCTCGTGTCCTGTTGCCGAACTTCCTTCCTCGCCAAAACGGCACCCACGCGGGTGCCGCTCAGTCCACGCGCACCTGTTCGCTGTCAGTTCAAGATCTCTTTCAGGTTCTTCGAGGGCTGAAACTTCGGGACCTTGGAGGCCGGCAACTTCATCTCCTTGCCGGTCTGCGGATTGCGCGCTGTGCGTGCGGCCCGCTTGGCGACCTTGAACGTGCCGAACCCCGGCAGCCGCACCTCGTCGCCCTGCTTCATCGCATGCTCGATATGCTTGATCACGGCCTCGACCGCTTCCCCGGCCTTTTCCTTGGTCAGCTCGGTATGGCTGGCAACGGCGTCGATCAGGTCTTTTTTGCTCATGTTGTTTCCGTCCTTGTTTGGCGGGTCTTGGCCTCGCGCCCAACGGGTTATCTGCGCCTCGGCAGAGGCGCCACAAAGCCCCGATGCCCCTAGGAGGTCAAGCGTAAAGTTGTGTAATCCACTCGAAAATCCGGCCTCCCCGACACTCGGAATTCCATCGGCCCCGGACCGGGCAGAACGACACGCAACAGCACGGCTTTTTCATGGCGATGCCACGCAAAAAGGCGCCCCTTGCGGGATAGCAAAGGGCGCCTCATGACGTTTTCATATGGGCTCGGCCGGCCCGGCTGTCCGCCGCAAATCGCTCAGTGAGCCGTCAGCGTTCCCCCCGCCGCGGCGCCCGCCACCGGCTGCGCCGCCGCGGCCTCCGTCTCCCAGGCGACCGCCACCGGCACCCGCGCGAGCGCGACTTTCAGCACGTCGTCCATGCGGGCGGCGGGATGGATATCGAGCGCAGTCTTCACCTCGTCGGGAATGTCCGCCAGATCCTTGAGGTTCTCCTCGGGGATGACCACGTGCTTGATGCCCGCCCGCAGGGCCGCCAGCAGCTTCTCCTTGAGGCCGCCGATCGGCAAAACCCTGCCCCGCAAGGTGATCTCGCCGGTCATCGCCACATCCTTGCGAACCGGAATGCCGGTCAGCACCGAAATGATGGCGGTGACCATCGCCACGCCGGCCGAGGGTCCATCCTTCGGGGTTGCCCCCTCCGGCACGTGAACGTGGATATCCTTGCGCTCGAACATCGACGGCTGGATGCCGAAATCCACCGAGCGCGAGCGCACGTAGGCGTTGGCGGCCTGGATCGATTCCTTCATCACGTCGCGCAAGTTGCCGGTGACCGACATCTTGCCCTTGCCCGGCATCATCACGCCTTCGATGGTCAGGATCTCGCCCCCGACCTCGGTCCAGGCAAGCCCCGTAACGATGCCGACCTGATCCTCCGCCTCCACCTCGCCATAACGGTACTTCGGTACGCCGAGATAGTCCTCCAGGTTGTCCTTCTTGATCTTCACCGTCTTCTTGGCGGAGGTCAGGATTTCCTTGACGGACTTGCGGGCCAGCTTGGCGATCTCCCGCTCGAGCGAGCGCACGCCGGCTTCGCGGGTATAGCGGCGAATCAGCTCCTTCAGCGCATCGTCGTCGAGGCTGAACTCGCTCGGCTGCAGGCCGTGTGCCTCCAGCTGCTCCGCCAGCAGATGCCGTTTGGCTATCTCCACCTTCTCGTTCTCGGTGTAGCCGGCAAGACGGATGATCTCCATCCGATCCATCAGCGCCGGCGGGATGTTCAGCGTGTTGGCGGTGGTGACGAACATCACTGCCGACAGGTCATAGTCGACCTCCAGATAGTGATCGTTGAAGGTGTGGTTCTGCTCAGGATCGAGCACCTCGAGCAGCGCCGCCGCCGGATCACCACGGAAGTCCTGGCCCATCTTGTCGATCTCATCCAACAAGAACAGCGGATTGGTGCGCTTCGCCTTCTTCATCGACTGGATCACCTTGCCAGGCATCGAGCCGATGTAGGTGCGGCGGTGGCCGCGGATTTCCGCCTCGTCCCGGACGCCGCCGAGCGACATGCGCACGAACTCGCGGCCGGTCGCGTGGGCGATCGACTTGCCGAGCGAGGTCTTGCCGACCCCCGGAGGCCCGACAAGGCACAAAATCGGCCCCTTCAGCTTGTTGGTGCGACTCTGCACCGCGAGATATTCCAGAATCCGCTCTTTGACCTTCTCGAGGCCATAGTGCTCCTTGTCGAGGATCTCCTGCGCCTCGTTCAGGTCCTTCTTGACGCGGCCCTTGATGCCCCACGGGATCGACAGCAGCCAATCCAGGTAGTTGCGCACCACCGTCGCCTCGGCAGACATCGGCGACATCTGCTTCAGCTTCTTGAGCTCGGCCAGCGCCTTCTCGCGCGCTTCCTTGGAGAGCTTGGTATTCTCGATCTTCTCCTCGAACTCGGCGATATCGTCGCGCTCGTCGGTATCGCCCAGCTCCTTCTGGATCGCCTTCATCTGCTCGTTGAGATAGTACTCGCGCTGCGTCTTCTCCATCTGCCGCTTGACGCGGCTGCGGATTTTCTTCTCGACCTGCAGCACCGAGATTTCGCTTTCCATCAGCGTATAGACGCGCTCCAGCCGCTCGGACACGGTGGTGACCTCGAGCACCTCCTGCTTGTCGGCGATCTTGATGGCGAGATGCGAGGCGATGGTGTCCGCGAGCTTGGAGTAGTCGTCGATGGCCGACAGAGTGCCGAGCACCTCCGGCGAGATCTTCTTGTTGAGCTTGACGTAGTTCTCGAACTGGGAAATGGCCGACCGGGCCAGCGCCTCGATCTCCTCTTCCGAGCCCTTCTGCTCCTTGACCCGCTCGACCTCGGCCTCGAAATACTCCGTGTTGTCAGTGTAGCGGGTGATGCGCGCCCTGGCCGTGCCTTCGACCAGCACCTTGACGGTGCCGTCGGGGAGCTTCAACAGTTGCAGAACCTGCGCCAAGGTGCCGAGCGCGTAAATCGCATCGGTCGCCGGGTCGTCGTCGCCGGCATTCTTCTGCGCGGCCAGCAGAATCTGCTTGTCGGCGCGCATCACCTCCTCGAGCGCATTGATGGATTTCTCGCGCCCGACGAACAAAGGCACGATCATGTAGGGGAAAACAACGATGTCGCGCAGCGGAAGGACCGGAAACAACTCCTTGCCGCCTTTGTCACCCTGCTTTTGTTCGCTCATGATTGTGTCCCGTTTGTTATCTATTGCGGCACCGATCCAGTTGGCCCCGAATTGAGCGCCAGCTTACGGCCCGTAGGTCGACCCCCTAATTGCAACTGCCAGACCGGCAATGCCCTAAAAGAATCGTCCGACCCGAGGACATAAGTGTTAACGGCGCGTGTTCAAGTGGCCGATCGCACGCCCCCTCCCGCACATTGCCGCTGCCTTCGCATGCGGTTACCGGAATTGCAGCTGGCCGGGCGCCGTCTTGCGCCGGCCAGATCGTTTCTCGTCAGGCGCTGTTCTCAATCTCGCCGGCGCGGTCCGAGTAGATCCGCAACGGGCGCGCACCGCCTTCGACCACCTCGGGACCGATCACGACCTCCTCGACGCCTTTCAGCCCGGGCAACTCGTACATCGGATCGAGCAGGATCGACTCCATGATGGAGCGCAGCCCGCGCGCGCCGGTCTTGCGCTCGATCGCCTTGCGGGAGATCGACTTCAGCGCCTCCTGCGTGATGGTGAGCTGCACATCCTCCATCTCGAACAGTCGCTGGTATTGCTTGACCAGCGCATTCTTGGGCTCGGTCAGGATCTGCATCAGCGCGCTCTCGTTCAGATCCTCGAGCGTGGCGATCACCGGCAAGCGGCCGATGAACTCGGGAATCAGACCGAATTTGAGCAGATCCTCCGGTTCCACCTCGCGCAGAATCTCGCCGGTGCGCCGCTCGTCAGGCGATACCACCTTGGCGCCGAAACCGATCGACGTGCCGCGGCTGCGCCGCGAGATGATCTTTTCCAGGCCGGCGAACGCGCCGCCGCAGATGAACAGGATGTTGGTGGTGTCGACCTGCAGGAACTCCTGCTGCGGGTGCTTGCGGCCACCTTGCGGCGGCACACTGGCAACCGTGCCTTCCATGATCTTGAGCAGCGCCTGCTGCACGCCCTCGCCCGAAACGTCCCGCGTGATCGACGGATTGTCCGATTTGCGGCTGATCTTGTCGATCTCGTCGATGTAGACGATGCCACGCTGCGCCCGCTCGACGTTGTAGTCGGCGTTCTGCAGCAGCTTCAGGATGATGTTCTCGACGTCCTCACCGACGTAGCCGGCTTCGGTCAGCGTCGTCGCATCCGCCATGGTGAAGGGCACATCGAGAATCCGTGCCAGCGTCTGGGCGAGCAGCGTCTTGCCGCAGCCGGTCGGCCCGACCAGCAGAATGTTCGACTTGGCCAGCTCGACGTCGTTGCTCTTGGCTGCATGGTTCAGCCGCTTGTAATGATTGTGCACGGCCACCGACAGCACGCGCTTGGCGTGCGGCTGGCCGATCACGTAATCATCGAGGACCGCGCAGATTTCCGAAGGGGTGGGGACCCCGTCGCGGGCCTTCACCAGCGAGGTCTTGTTCTCCTCGCGGATGATGTCCATGCACAGCTCGACGCATTCATCGCAAATGAACACCGTCGGGCCCGCAATCAGCTTGCGGACCTCGTGCTGACTCTTTCCGCAAAATGAACAATAAAGAGTATTCTTCTCCTGGGGCATCCGCTCGTCTCATCCATCTGAGGTTGTTTGGCGCCGGTCGATCGGACCGGTTTGCCACCACCTCTCTTAACCTGCCTCCAATTTTGGAGGTGAGGCTTCGCGGCATCGCCCACCGCGGGGCACTGAGATTCCCGAACTGCAATCTCAGCATGCTATCGGCACGAAGATCAAGATTGGATTAAGACACTGTCCGCCGCCTTGATGTCCGCTGCAATCTAATTGCCACACCTGTGTGGCGCATTCTACACGACCTGAACGGACAGCGACGCTTTCCAAATCCCGAGCCAGCGTTTTTTGTTCAGACAAAGTTCATAATCTTGGCCAATCGGGGCCGATTTGCGACGCGTGCTTTACGACCATCGGCCAGCAGAACCGGCAAACTCCGCCGACACGATGTCGCACCCGCCGCGTGGCTCCAACCTGACACTCGGGTCCTGTCGCCGAACCACCACGCGATTCTCTTGTCGCGGGGAGCAATGCTGGTCGGCTCAGGTCACCTTGCCGGCGGCAGCGGCGGCGGCCTCAACCTCTTCGCGCTTGGACAACACCCGGTCGACAATGCCGAATTCACGGGCCTGGTCCGCATTCATGAAGTGATCGCGATCGAGCGTGCGCTCGATCATCTCGTAGCTCTGCCCGGTATGGTGAACGTAGACCTCGTTCAGCCGGCGTTTCAGCTTGATGATATCCTCCGCGTGCCGCTCGATATCGGAGGCCTGCCCGCGGAAGCCGCCGGACGGCTGATGCACCATGACACGGGCGTTGGGAAGCGCGAACCGCATGTTCTTGGCGCCAGCCGCCAGCAGCAGCGAGCCCATCGAGGCGGCCTGGCCGATGCACAGCGTCACCATCGGCGGCTTGATGAACTGCATTGTATCGTAGATCGCCATGCCCGACGTCACCACCCCGCCCGGCGAGTTGATGTACATGGAGATCTCTTTTTTCGGGTTCTCCGATTCGAGCAGCAGCAGCTGGGCAATGACGATCGAGGACATGGCATCCTCGATCGGTCCGGTTACGAAAATGATCCGTTCGCGCAACAGCCGCGAGAAGATGTCCATGCCCCGCTCCCCACGTGCCGTCTGCTCGACGACATAGGGCACCAGGTTCATGTAGGTCTCGACGGGGTCGCGCATGGACATCCTCCTGTTGCCAGCCGCAAGCGGGCATGCCCCTGGCGGCTGTGAGCTCGTCGCTCCTTGAACCACGTTAAAACGATTCCCGCAGCAGCGACCAGCCGTCCCTCCACACTCGGCACGGACGGCGCGGGCACCAATGCTACCGTTATGGTCCAGATATGGTGCACCGAGGCAGTGCCGCCAACTCGTCGCAGATTGCGACGGTAGCGGCTTTGGCTCAGATCTCCGGATCCTCGTCCTCTTTCAGCAGCTCGTCGCGGCTGACGGTCTTATCGGCGACCTTGACGAGTTCGATGGCGAAATCCACCACCTTGTCCTCGAAGATCGGCGCGCGCAGCTCCGCCAACGCTTCCGGGCTCTTGGTGTAGTAATCGACCACCATCCGTTCCTGGCCCGGGTAACGCCGCGCCTGCGCGAAGATTCCGCGCTGCAATTCTTCATCGTTGACCGTGATCGTATTGCTTTCACCGATCTCGGCCAGCACCAGACCGAGGCGCACGCGCCGCTCGGCGATCTTGCGGTACTCGGCCTTGGCGTCGTCCTCGCTCTTACCCTCGTCCTCGAGCGTCTTGCCCGCCTGCTTCAGGCTTTGCGTCACCTGGCCCCAGATCCCTTCGAACTCGTTGTCCACCAGTGTCGGCGGCAGCTCGAAGGTGTGCGCCTTGTCGAGCGCGTCGAGCAGCGCGCGTTTCAATTTGCCGCGGGAGACCTGGCCATACTCCTTCTTGATCTGATCGGCGACCTTGGTCCGCAGGTCGCTCAGACTGTCCGCGCCCATGGTCTTGGCGAACGCGTCGTCGACCTCGGGCTTCCTGGCGACCGCCACCTCCTTCACCTTGGCTTCGAACACGGCGTCCTTGCCGGCCAGGTGCTTGGCGCCGTAATCCGCAGGGAACGAGGCCTTGACGAGCCGCTCCTCGCCGGCTTTGGCACCCTTGAGGCCATCCTCGAACCCGGGGATGAACGTGCTTTGCCCGAGCACGACGTTGACGCCTTCGGCCGTGCCGCCCTCGAACGCCTCGCCGTCGATCCGGCCGACGAAATCCACGGTCAGGCGGTCGCCCTCGGCGGCCACATGGTCGTCCTTCGGCTCGAACGTCTTGCCGCGCTCGACCAGAGTTGCGATGGCTTTGTCGATGGCTTCGTCGGTCACTTCGGCCACCGGCCGGGTCAAGTGGATCGCGGACAGGTCGGTGAGCGCCACCTTGGGCAGAATCTCGAACGACATCGTGTAGGCGAGGTCGCCGGCGCCGGCGATCACCCGATCGATTGCGCCCGGCTCCTCGGCAAGCTCGATTTTCGGCTGGAATGCCGGTCGCTCGTTGCGGTCGGTGATCACCTGCCGGCTGGTCTCGGTCACCGCCTCCTGCAGCACCTCGGCCATCACCGAGCGGCCGTAGACCTTTTTCAGATGCGTGACCGGAACCTTGCCTTTGCGGAATCCCTTGAGCTGCACGCTGTCTTTGATCTCGCCGAGCCGCGATTCGTACCGCTGCCCCAACTCCCCAGCACCGACCACGACCTTGATGGTGCGCTTCAAGCCGTCTGCATTCGCTTCCGTTACCTGCATGACCTGTCTTGCCCGTTCCTCGCCTGTCAACTTCCGCTGAAGCTCGTGCTTCGCGGTGAATTTCTTCAACGTCCGTCAGTTGGCAACTGGTGCGGGCGGAGGGACTTGAACCCACACGGCCAAGGCCACCAGAACCTAAATCTGGCGTGTCTACCACTTCCACCACGCCCGCGAACAGCTTCGGAGGGGACGCTGAAATCCCGATCCAGGGCCATTCAATTCATCACCCCTGCGCTGGCCCGGCCTCCTGTCCGGGCCATCCAGTATTCCTGGACGGCTCGGGATTGCCGGATCCCCCGGTTGCTGACGCACCGGGGTATGACCGCGCTTGAATTCAATCGCCCCGAATCCCGATCTGCCCTCGAATTGCCTGGAATTGCCGTTCCTATAGCATGGCTGTCTGCGGCAAGACCAGTCAGTAACGAACGGGGCTGCCGGGCTGTTTAAGCCCTCGGTCGCGTCTCTTATAACGAACCTCGTCTGCGAACCGCAACCGCGGTTTGTCGGAAGCACCTTGGAGGCCATTGCCGCACTTGTCCCCCACAGCAATTGAAACACCCCGTTCCCCAGTCCCGACGGGCTGCCGGCCCCGCACTGCGCGCGCTGCACCGGCCGGTTGGCGCGGTTTGGCCGGCTCGCTCCTCGCCTGCCTCATCCTCGGCAGCGGGCATGCTCGGGCCGATGATGCGGCCCCCCCGCCCCAACGCATCGGAACCATCGAGCGGCTGACCGGCGCCGCCGCTCGCGAGCGCGATGGCACGGTCCAAGCCCTGAGCAAGCGTGCCGCCGTCTTTAAGCACGAGCGCATCACCACCGGTCCCGGTGCCGCGCTGCTGCTGTCGCTCATCGACGCCACCGTGATCTCGCTCGGAGAGAACGGGGCGCTCACCGTCGAGGATTATGTCTACAGCCCGGGCGCTCGCGGCGTCGCGATCATCGATGTGGAGCAGGGCGCGTTCCGCATGATCACAGGCAACATGGGCAAGCTCTTCGAACGACGCATGGAAGTGCGCACGCCGCTCGCCACGCTCTCGATCCGCGGCACCGACTTCTGGGCCGGCCCGATCGCCGGCCGACAGAGCGTCGTCGTGTTGCGGGGGCGTGTGGAGGTGCGCAACGACGCCGGTTTCGTCGTTCTGGACCGCAAATGGCAAGGCACGTTCCTGAGCTCCCGCGTGGTGCCGCCGTCGCGGCCCGAGCTGTGGGAGGCCAGCAGCAAATCCGCGCTGGCGACGACCATGCCGTTCAACTGAGCTATCCTATTGTTTTCACTATTATTTTTCGCGCTTTGCAATGAACCGGGCCGCTTCCGTCAGCGATCCGGCGCGCGGCGCAAACGCGGTCAGTGCCGAGATCGCGTCCTGCTCCAGCTGCCGAAGCTGATGGCGCGCGCCATCGATGCCGAGCAGCGAGACGAACGTTGCCTTGCCATGCGCGGCATCCTTGGCGAGCCGTTTGCCGACCGCCCCGGCGTCGCCTTCGACATCGAGCAGGTCGTCCGAAACCTGGAACGCCAGCCCGATCGCATCGGCATACCGGGCCAGCGCGGCCGCTTGCAGAGCATCCGCCCGACCGAGAAGAGCTCCTGCCGCACAGGCGTGCCGGATCAGCGCGCCCGTCTTCAGGCTCTGAATTTGGCGGATGCGGTCGATGTCGGCGTGCGCGTGCTCGGCATCGAGGTCCAACTGCTGTCCGCCGACCATGCCGGCTGCCCCGGCCGCCTTCGCCAGATCGAGACACAAGGCCGCCCGCACGGTGGGGTCGGGATCGGTCGGCTGTGCCGCCATCACTTCGAATGCCAGCGTCAACAAGGCATCGCCCACCAGGATTGCCGTCGCCTCGCCGAATTTGATGTGCACGGTCGGACGGCCGCGGCGAACGTCGTCATCGTCCATCGCGGGCAGGTCATCGTGAACCAGGGAATAGCAATGGACCAGCTCGACGGCGGCGGCCGCGTGCAGCGCGCGGTCCGCCGGCACATCGAACAACGCCGCCGTCTCGACCACCAGAAACGGACGAAAACGTTTCCCTGGACCCAGCACGGCATAGCGCATGGCACCCGCGAGCCGATCCGGCGCACGCGCGCAAGCCTGATCGAGGTGGCGCGCCAGATGCTGATCGACCGCCTGCGCGACCGCGCTCAGTTTCTGGTTGAACATTTCATCTTCGCCCATGTTATGGAGAACGCTCCGATTCGCTCGATGGGGCAGCCGGAGTCCAATCCCATGCGATCCCGGCACCACTCCTCCTCATCTCGATATAGCATGCTGCCCGGCGAGCACAGAGACAGGTCATGAGGCAAGCGAGCGAGCCAGGTAACGGCGACCTGATCAGCGTTCAGGATTTGGACAGCAGAAGCGTCGCCGGATTGCCGCCGGATGCCTCGTCAACCGTTGCATTTTGCGTGCATCGCAGCCCACGCCGGCTGCCGCTGATTGGCGCGCTCCCCGGCCCGGCGGAACATCGCATCGAGCCGGCACCGGCCACGCGTCCGATATCCGCCAAACCGAGGTTCCGGGTTCGTGCGGTTGCCACCGACATCGCAGTGCCAGGGGAAGCCGACCTCATCAAGAGACACATGCCCTCGCGGGACTTCCGATTCGTCGTCCAAGTGCCTGTTGCGCGTGCCACCGGGATCGTGTTTCCGATCCCGCCTGTAGCCCGGGCGGACGACGGCCCGATTAAGGCGGGCCGTGATGTCACTCCTGCGTCGCCCCCGCTTGGCACCGCGCCGTCACCGGCGCCTCATATTCTGGCCTACGAGAGCTCCATCGATGCGGTCGAGCCGGCGGCGTCGCCAACCGAGCCTGTGGCTGCCGCACAGCCCGATCCGGCCCCTTCCGCAGCGGTGTTGTCAGCTTTGCCCGCTGCCGCACCGGATTTTGCGCGCCTCCCCGGAGAGGGGAACGCAGCGGTCTCCCCGCCTCCTGGTTCCCAGCACGAGCCGTCCACACCCATCGAGGTTGGCAGCGAACCTCCGCCTCCCCCGGTGGCCGAGAGCGAAGCGGTTGCGCCGGAGCGGATCGCGGTTGCGGTCCCGGCCGAAAGGCCGCCACGCCCAAGGCCGGCCTGGGCCGATGGGGCGGCCCTGCCGGACACCCCGGCGAGCCACTCGACCCCACAGCGCGTGGCGGCTCTCGCAATTCTCATCGATGACGTCCGGCTGAGCCCTGAGCCGGTCCTGCAGCACTCCGAGCGAGCGGCGCTCGATCCGCGTATCGGTTTCTGGCTGCGCCGCGCGGGTTGGCTGCTGTTTGCCGGCGCCAGCGGCTATGGCGTGCTGTGCCTCGCCCTGATCGGCATTTATCGTTACGCCGACCCGCCGTACTCGACGCTGACCCTCGCTCGCACGCTGGCGGCGGCCCCGGTGCGCCAGGCCTGGGTGCCACTTTCCGCGATCTCCCCCAATCTGGTGCGCGCAGTGGTGATCTCGGAGGACGGCCAGTTCTGCCGCCACAAGGGGGTCGATTGGGGGGCCATCAAGGAAGCCCGCGAGCAGGCGCAGGACGGCATCCTGCGGGGAGCCAGCACGATCACCATGCAGGTGATGAAAAATTTGTTCCTGTGGCCGCAGAAAAGCTATGTGCGCAAGGCGGTGGAGATTCCCTTGGCGCTGATATCGGATCGCGTCTGGAGCAAGTCCCGCACCCTGGAAATCTATCTCAACATTGCCGAATGGGGTCCCGGCCTGTTCGGTGCCGAGGCAGCGGCCCAATACTACTTCAGCAAGCCGGCGTCGCGGCTCAGTGAGCAGGAAGCCGTGTTCATGGCGGTCGCGTTGCCCAATCCCATCGCGCGCAATCCGGTGCGGCCGGGGCGGGTGGCGGGTCGGCTGGCGAGTCGCCTCACCGGTCGCGTGCACGCCATCGGGTCGGCGCTCACCGGTTGCGTCGATGCCGCCGGCGCCCGCCCGCTCGCCGCGGCGAAAGCGTCCGCCAAGTCGCTGGCCATCGAGGATAAAGCCGCGTATAAGGCGCGGGGTTTCGAGCCACGCCGGGTGCGCCAGCGCCCGCCGGCGGATTCGGACGTGGAATAAAGATCAGCTTTCGCCGCGCTGCCCGACGAGGATGCCCGGGCCTTCGTGCCTAGGGTTCCTGCGTGGGAGCGGGCGTGGCGCTTTTGGAGAGTGACGATGGCAGTTCCCAAGAAGAAAGTTTCCCGCATGAAGCGCGGCACCCGCCGCTCGGCCGATGCGCTGACGGCGCCGACCTATGTCACGGACAAGAAGTCCGGCGAGCTGCGCCGCCCTCACCACATCGACTTGAAGTCGGGTGAGTATCGCGGCCGCAAGATTCTCGAGCCGAAGGGCGGCCTGTAGGCCCGGCCTGCGTCCGACGCGGCGAGCCGCGGGATCGGATCGCGCGGCTCAGCTGCCGAACTCCGAGATGCCGCCGTGCGCGGCCGACCATTTGGCCGGCGCGTGCAGGAAGGCCTCCACCTCGGCGAGCACGCCCTTGTCGAAGTCGCCGCTCGATTTTGCCGCTTCCAGCACATCCCACCAGGTGGCGAGGTGATGGAGCTCGACGTGGAGATCCCTGAACAGCTCCTGGCTCTTGGGAAAAATGTCGTAGTAGAACACCACGAAGCAGTGATCGACCTTGGCGCCGGCCTGGCGCAGCGCTTGACAGAAATGCACCTTGCTGCGGCCGTCGGTCGCCAGATCCTCGACCAGCAGCGTGCGCGCGCCCTCGACCACCTCGCCCTCGATTTGGGCATTGCGGCCAAATCCCTTCGGCTTCTTGCGCACGTACTGCATCGGCAGCGCCAGCTTGTCGGC
>Ga0075024_100000753_pt1 | contig 12396 bp, 12 predicted proteins | sample Str013_2_FD_71389 | JGI IMG/M metagenome (GOLD analysis project Ga0075024, IMG submission 71389) | Freshwater sediment microbial communities in response to fracking from Pennsylvania, USA - Straight Creek_MetaG_SC_2013 | ecosystem: Environmental > Aquatic > Freshwater > Creek > Sediment... | reverse complement strand
ATTGAATATTCAACATTCAATATTCAAGTATAAACTTCTTGTTGCATCATTGCAACCTAAACCCTTCTAAAAATTTGGTATTGAAATCTCCGCTGCGGAAACGTTCATCCTTCATAAGTTGAAGATGAAAAGGAATGGTAGTCTTGATTCCTTCTATGACATATTCGCTTAAAGCACGATGCATTGTATCAATTGCTTCGTTACGGGTACGTGCAACAGCAATGATCTTGGCTATCAAAGAATCATAATAAGGAGGAATGGTATAACCTGCATAGATATGCGAATCCACACGGATGCCATGACCGCCAGGTTGATGTAACACACTGATCTTGCCGGGAGAAGGGCGGAAATCATTGTATGGATCTTCTGCATTTATCCGGCATTCAATAGCATGACCCACCGGTTCATAATTTCTTCCGCTGATGGTTTCACCTGCAGCAATTTTTATCTGCTCCTTGATCAAATCAAAATTCACGATTTCCTCTGTTACGCAATGCTCTACCTGGATGCGTGTATTCATTTCCATGAAGTAGAAATTGCGATGCTTATCCACTAAGAATTCAATGGTGCCTACACTTTCATAGTTGATAGCTGATGCAGCCCTGATAGCTGCTTCGCCCATGCGTCGCCGTAAGTCTGCCGTCATAAAAGGAGACGGTGATTCTTCTACCAGTTTCTGGTGTCGCCGCTGTATGGAACAATCCCTTTCGCTCAGATGACAAACTGTTCCGTATTGATCGCCCGCTACCTGTATTTCAATATGCCTGGGTTCTTCAACAAATTTCTCCATGTACACACCATCATTCTTGAATGAGGCGCCAGCTTCTATTTTAGCAGTAGTATAGGCTTTTTCCATTTCTTTTTCTTCCCAAACCACGCGCATTCCCTTACCGCCGCCCCCAGCTGTTGCCTTTAAAATTACTGGATACCCGATTTCCCTTGCCATTTTTTTGGCCAGGTCAAGGCTTTCCAACAGACCCTCTCCCCCGGGAACTACCGGCACACCAGCCTTGGTCATTGTTGCCTTGGCTGTTATCTTATCACCCATTGAATTGATCATATGCGCAGTTGGCCCGATAAATTTAATCCCATGTTCGCCGCATATTTCCGCGAATCTTGCATTCTCCGCTAAAAAACCATAACCAGGATGAATAGCATCTGCATTGGTAATCTCTGCAGCAGCCATAAGGTGCGGGATATTGAGGTAAGAGTCGGCGCTTGCAGCTTTGCCGATACAAACTGCTTCGTCTGCAAACCTTACATGCAGGCTGTTCTTATCTGCCGTTGAATAAACAGCTATTGTTTTAATTCCCATCTCACGACAGGTTCTTATAATACGAAGAGCAATCTCTCCACGATTGGCTATTAATATTTTTTTGAACATAGATCAATTTAATATGAAAATGTGGAAATATGAAAATATGGAAATGGAAGATTGCTTCGTTGCATTTTTCACATTTCCACATTTTTACATTGCCACATCACTTATGATGGCTCAACTAAAAACAATGGCTGGTCGTATTCGACAGGTGAGGCATCTTCTACCAATACTTTTACGATTTTTCCTTTTACTTCGCTCTCAATTTCATTAAATAATTTCATAGCCTCGATGATGCAAACCACTTTTCCGGGCTCAATTTCGTCACCCACATTCGCAAATGGTGGTTTTTCGGGGGATGCGCTCCGGTAGAATGTTCCGATCATCGGGCTCCGAACAGTCACATAATTATCAGAAGCAGGAGTAGGTTCAGCGACTTTTTGTTTTCCCTCAGTCGATATAGCCGGTTGGATGCCCGGCATGGTTTGCGCAGTTGCCTGCGCAGCAGGCTGTGCCTGTACCGGCGCTGCAGTCACTATGTGCTGAACAGGTTCTTCTTTTTGTTTAATAGTAATTCTGAATCCCTTTTCTTCTACGGTCAATTCGCCGATGTTGGATTTGTTGATCAGTTTGATCAGTTCCTGAATCTGTTTAAAATCCATTTTTTTGCATTTACAGTTAGAAAATGGAAGACTAAGATAAGGATAAAGTCTAAACCGGGATTTGCCGGTTTAAAGGCAGTTTTGAGATTAAATGTAAGATTAAAAAAGAAAATAAGAATTAATAATATCTCTATTTGTATTAACTCTTCATTTCCGACAATCATCAACACTACATGCCACGATTTTATTTTACCCGTTCTACATACTCGCCGGTTTTCGTATTTACACGAATCATTTCGCCTTCATTTACAAATAGAGGAACGTTTACTGTGGCGCCTGTTTCCACTGTCGCCTGTTTTAAAGTTCGTGTTGCCGTATCACCTTTCACACCCGGTTCGGAATAAGTTACTTTGAGTATAATTTTATCAGGCAATTCTGCACTCATTGGTAATTCTGTTTCCGTATTGATCAATATGGACACTTCCTGTCCTTCTTTCAGGAACTGGGGAGCATCTACCATCGCTTCCTGTATGGCTATCTGCTCAAATGTTTCATTATCCATGAAATTGTACCCAGTATCATCTTTGTACAGGTATTGAAAATTTTTCCTTTCCACGCGCACGGGGAAAATATTATCCCCGCTGTTCCAGGTTTTTTCGATGGAGCGGCTATTGTCGACCCCCTTCAATTTGGCCCATACTTTTGCGGCAGCACGCGCGGTTTTATTTTCGCCAAATTCTACAACAGAATATAAACTGCCATCCAGTTTAATAATCATTCCGCGACTGATATCTCCTGTATTTGCCATATACTTGTTTACAGTTGTTAATAAAATCTAAAGCCTAGCAGATTCTTGCTTTAATTATAGTTAATCATATGAATTTACGCAGCCCACCTTCGCTAAAGCTACGGCGGGCGAGGCGGGGTGCAAAACTACGGTAAAATTGGGAGCAGGCAAAGAGAAAATAATGGAGAATCTTATGGTAGTGTTGAGTTAATTATGAAATATCGGATACGAGATAAGAAAATTTTACGCCTGCCTTTTATATGCAAGACCGCGTGCAATATCTTCTGGCTAACACTTCAATAGCATACAATTTTAAATTTACAGGATTGGATAGAATGAACGCAAATCTGTCTCGCTAGGGACGGATGGTCGGCAGAAAGTGCCGTTGAGAAAATGCGTTCCGTTAGGAACACCTGGTGTGCACCAAACGTCCTTAACGGACATCGGATGTTGTTTCAAATATTTTCTATTGACCAAATGTTCCGTAGGGACATTCAATCATCACTTATTTTCATTATGCGCTTATTTTACCTAATCCTTTAAATTTAAAATTCCCGTGTTTTTTTATTTTATTTTACTATTTTGTCCTTTCAATTTCCAAACAAAGCTTTTAGTCTTATTTTTGAAAAAAATGCCCATGAAAAGATGGATCCTGCTGACAATAATTGTATTTAATTTTCAGCACTTACAGGCACAGACGACGACCGACTCGAACCAACCAGCTTATCTCAGGTTCCCGACGATTCCCCCTTTCAAGTTGCTGAAAGTGGATAGCCTCACTTGGTTAACCAAGGATGATATCAAAAAAAACAGGCGTACCATCATCATGTTTTTCAGTCCGTCCTGCGACCATTGCAAACATCAGATACAGGACATACTCGCCGAGATAAGCAAATTCAAGGATATTGAGATCGTCATGGCAACATTCCAGCCATTTGGTGAAATGAAAGAATTCTATAGTTATTACAGGATCGCCGATCATCCCAATATTAAAATTGGAAGAGATGAAAAATATGTATTGCCGCCATATTATAAAATGCAAAGTTTACCTTACCTGGCTCTATATGATAAAAAAGGAAATTATATAACACATTTTGAAGGCAACCAAAAAATATCAACTATTTTAACCGCCTTTGATGCAAAAGATAAAGAGTAATTGCCTTTGAAAAGTTCATTGCCCTAAGTTAACTTTGGCCCTGCCTGTCATCAGGCTAAAATAATTTTTTCTCACGTAAAATATTTTCGATGAAAGTAACGGTTGTAGGCGCCGGAGCCGTAGGGGCCACCTGTGCCGATAATATTGCCCGCAAAGAACTCGTGGAAGAATTGGTTTTATTAGATATCAAAGAAGGGCTGGCTGAGGGCAAGGCCCAGGATATGATGCAAACTGCCGCCCTGCTGGGTTTTGACACGCGCATTACCGGTAGTACCAATGACTATGCAAAAACTGCCGGGAGCGATGTAGTGGTAATTACTTCGGGACTACCGCGAAAGCCAGGCATGACAAGGGAAGAATTGATTGGCACCAATGCCGGTATTGTCAGGGGAGTCACTGGTAATATTCTAAAATATTCGCCGGATACAATTCTCATCATCATCAGCAATCCCATGGATACGATGACCTATCTGACTCTCAGTGCAACAGGTTTGCCTAAGAACAGAATCATCGGCATGGGGGGTACGCTCGACAGTGCACGCTTCAAATACCAGCTAAGTCAGCACCTGGGTTGCAGCCCTGCTGACCTCAATGCGCTTGTCATAGGCGGGCATGGCGATACCACTATGATTCCATTGATCCGCTTTGCTGCCTGGAACAGTATCCCTGTAACCAAACTATTAACGAACGATCAACAAAAACAAATAGTAGCTGATACAATGATTGGCGGGGCCACCCTGACCAAACTTATAGGCACTTCTGCCTGGTATGCACCTGGTGCTGCCGGCGCAGCGTTGGTGGAAAGCATTGTTCGGGATCAGAAAAAATTATTTACTTGCTGTGTATCACTCAATGGTGAGTATGGCCAAAAAGATATCTGCCTTGGTGTACCGGTGGTGATTGGGAAGACCGGGTGGGAAAAAATTCTTGATTTTGATTTGAACGCCGATGAACAAACGCTTTTTAACAAGAGTGCAGAAGCAGTCCGTAGCATGAATGATGTATTAAAGACGTTGTGAAGCTGAGGTTAAGGCTAAGGTTGAGATTAAGACTGAAGGCTTAACCTTAACTTTACTCTTCTCTCCCAAATTATACTATATTTTCTATTCAAAAATTTAGAAAAGCAAACAAGTTAATGTACTTTTACCGCATCAATCCTTGCCCATATCCTTTCTATTTATCCGTTATCCATCCAGAAAAGTCCGTTTTGATCGTATCGCTATGATACAATTGTTATTGCTATGCGTAAACTTGTACTTTTCGTAATTACTGTGCTTTTTTTTCTTCAAAATACCAAGGCCCAGGACTATGTCGTATTTAGAAAGCATAATCCCAAAGAGGATCCTAACCTGAATCCCTTTGTCAATTCAAAAATCAACCCGGATAGCAATATGACCATTAACCCTGCTTATAACTGGAATATCAATCCATTGCACAGCGTTGAGATCAATCCCTTACAAAACAGCAGGATCAATCCAATGAATAACGGAGATCTCAATCCACAAGTAAATGAAATCCTCAATCCGGTATACATGAAGAGTTTATTGCCTGCGAATCCATCCTGGAACGGTTTATATATTTTTAACGGAAGCAATGATATATTTGGGTATGTTTCGGTTGCAACCCAAAACGTCATGATCAGTTTTGATAACAATGGCGCCTGGAACGGTTATTTTGTAAAAGCAACAAATTCCATGTATAATTTTTTCACTGTCCCTGGCATTTGGACGGGCATGTTCCTTTGCCATGATAATTCCGCAGGATATAACCTGTTCGATAAAACAGGCAAATGGACCGGGATACATATTAAGTGATGAATAACACTGGGAAAATCGCCTGTTACTTTTAATAACTTTACCAACTATTTAAAAATCACCAAATCATCGCGCTTTCATATCAAACGAGCGCTATTGTTTAAAAATAAATTTGTACTTTGACATCCCTTCTTCCTAGGAATTGCCGTTAATTATGGAATTCTCCGTATTGGCCAAGCCACAAAAAAATATTGATGAAAAAAAAATTATTCAACAGTTTCATTATTCTGTTAACAATCAGTAAAACAGGCATTGGACAGCCATTGGATTATAAGCACGATCCGAAATTTGATTCCAACCTGAGCCCTGCTACTAATTCCACCATCAATCCTGATAAGAATTCAAATATCAATCCCAAATTCAACTGGAACATCAATCCGGCACATAATAATGATGTCAACCCTGTTTTCAACAGCACCATCAATCCCCTGAACCATTTTGAATTAAACCCGGATGTTAACAAGAGCCTCAACCCGATGTTCCATAATGAATATCATCCAAAAAATCCGGCATGGAAAGGATTATATATTTTCAATAAGAGTGATGAAGTGATGGGCTACATATCTGTGGCAACACAACAGCTAATGTTGTCTTTTGACAGTTCCAGCGAATGGACAGGTTTTTTTGTGAAAGCAGGAAACGGCATCTATAATTATTTTGATGTCAAAGGAGAGTGGACCGGGAAATTTTTATGCTTTGATTCTGTCATTGGTTATAACTTCTTTGACAAAGATGCAAACTGGACGGGGCAGCATGTTAAATAGCATTGCCGGTATAAAGCCTTTTACGTATCATTTCAGTGATGGCCCGTGGATCAATCAGCTCCATGCATTTAAAATGCCCTTTCGGGCATTTGTCATAGCCGATTTTGGAACAAGGTCTGCATCGCAAATCTTCGACCTCGATAATATCATAAGGGAGGCCGGCTTGTTTTCCAGATGTTCCATTATAATTGTGCAGATAATTGTCGCCATAATAGGGATACATCCCGAATTCAGGTACAGTATTTCCCCAAAGAGAAATTACCGGTCGTTTATATGCGGATGCAATGTGCATCAGGCCCGTATCATTGGTGATAACCAATTTAGCTCTTCGCACAAGGTCCGCGGACTCATTTAAATTAAATTTTCCGCATGCATTATAAATCTTTATGTTGTCGACTGCAGCTATCCGTTCTCCTTCATCTGCATCTTCCAATCCACCCAACAGCATGATCGGATGGTCGATCATTTCACAAAGCCTTTTTATCTTATGCATGGGATACTTTTTTGTATTCAATGCAGCGCCGATCACGATCCCAATATACCCCGCATGGTGAGAGGTTGGGATGTCGCTCTCTTTCACCCGATCATCTTCAGATATAAAATAATCCAATCCAACACCGTCGTTTTTAATTCCGAAAGATTCAACCACTTTCATATACCTGTCTACAATATGAACCGGCGGTAGCACATTCAATTTGAAATTTGTATATATCCATTTCCTGGCATTCAGTTTATCAACAGAAAAAGTTTTTTTACCAAGAGCTTCTTTCACTTTAAATGAACGCATATTGTTGTGCAGGTCGATCACGTAATCAAAATTTTCCTGTTCCAATTCTCCAATAATGTCCTGGATTTTTTTTTCGAGGTAATGCACTTTGTCAATATAGGGATTGGGCGCTACGATGGCGCTGTAATTGGATTTGGTAAGATAATGCACCTCTGCGGTGGCTACCTGTTTTTTTAAGCAACGTACAACAGGAGTTGTCAATACAATATCACCTATAGACGAAAAACGAATGATCAAAAATTTCATCAAATAATGTTAAAGGCCGGCAAGACCAAAGTCAATAAAGACACTATAGTATATAAAAGTTACGGCTTTTTTAACCTACAGGTTTCTTTTGGAAATTAAAAGGGGCAAAGGTAATTATTAAATGACAGAAAAGGCAGCAAGAACTTTGAAACTTTCTATATCATCTCAATCGTCAGACCTGATACATAAAACACTCACGATTAACATGTCACCTGCCCGTTCTGCTAAACTTCTACATAATTCAAATCTTTACCAAATGTTTCTTCACTTAAAACAGCTGCAACCAAAGTAATGCTGATAATGATGATCCCGGTAAGCCAGCCTCCTTTAATATATCCGTTCGAAACACGCAGCCATTTAAATAAAAGTATAGTAAGCGGCAAAGCGCCTCTTACCATATTGGTTGCTGTGATAGCTGCTGTTGCCCTCAGGTTGGTGCCAAATTGCTCGGCCGCCATGGTTACAAAAATGGCCCAATAACCTGTACTGAATCCCAGTCCGGCCACAAGCCAATACATGGTTGTCTCACTGCTATTATGATCCTGCAGAAAAAAAAGGATGCCAAAAATAATATTGAGCACATAAAAAATATACAATGCTTTTTTCCTGCTTTTAAGCCATTGACTTAATAATCCTATTAAAATATCTCCTACAGAAATGGCCGCATAAGCAACCATGATGGCTTTACCGGCGTCAATAGTTTTCCCTATGCCAAATTCTTTCCCAAATTCTTTCGAAAAAGTAACCAGCACGCCTATTACGTACCAGGTAGGTAGTCCAATAAAAATACTTAGTATGTATTTTTTAAATCGTTTGCGATTATTGAAAAACATGAGAAAATTTCCACGATTTACATTCATCTCTTTGACCTGTTCGTACATGCCGGATTCAAAAACCGAAATACGAAGCAGCAATAACAATAGCCCCAATCCGCCTCCTATAAAATAACACATACGCCAGTCAAATTCTTTTGAAATAAAATAAGCAGCCACAGCGCCTGTGATCCCGATACTTGCAACCAATGAAGTGCCAATTCCTCTTTTTTCTTTCGGTAATAATTCACTCACCAGCGTAACTCCTGCTCCCAATTCTCCAGCTAATCCAACTCCTGCAACAAATCTAACCATTGCGTACTGGTCAACGGTCTGTACAAAACCATTCGCAATATTTGCCAAAGAATATAAAATGATGGAACCAAATAAAACACTCAGCCTTCCCCGCTTGTCTCCCATAATGCCCCATATAATGCCACCGAGGAGCAACCCGGCCATTTGTATACTGATGATGAATTCTCCGCTGTTTCTAACTGCGATGGTATCGAGGCCCAGAGATTCAAGGCTTTTTACACGAATGATCCCAAATAAAAGCAGGTCATAAATATCTACAAAGTACCCAAGAGCTGCTACAATTACAGTGAGATTAAAAAACATCGATTTCTTATGTTCCATCTTTGTTATGATTTCCCGGATGAATTATCGTCTGTATGTTTAGCTCTCTTACCAAAGAATAATTTATACAAAACAGGCAAAGTAGTGGCGAGCACAATGCCTATTACAATTACCTCGAGGTGTTTTTTCAGATCAAAACCAAATTTATCGAGAAAGAATTTATGAAGATAGTGACCTGCCACCAGCATTGTGAATACCCATGCCACACATCCTACAACATTATAATAAAGAAATTTTTTCCTGTTCATTTGCACAATTCCCCCGACAATAGGGGCAAAAGTTCTGATAATGGGCAGAAACCTTGCAAAAACAATTGCTTGTCCACCATGCTTATCATAAAATGCCTTGGCATCATACAGGTGCCTTTTTTTAAATAGAAAAGTATCTTTCCGATGGAAAAGAAAAGGACCGCTTTTAGCGCCAAACCAATAACCCGCCATATTTCCAAGTATTCCGCAAACAGATACCAATACCAGCAGAATAAACAAATCAATCATATCGCTGCCACTTCCTCCCGGAATGATTTTTTCAACCAGTTTTTGGGAATAAATGCCAGCTACAAATAACAGGCTGTCGCCCGGCAGAAAAAAACCAACCATCAATCCTGTTTCTGCAAATACAATAAACAGCAATACCCACAAGCCCCCATTGTTAATATAAAACTCCGGGTTCAGCAAATCCCTGAATGTGATCGTTAATAATGCAATCATATAAACCAATATTTTACTAGTACCGTATCATTCGTGAGACGACAGACGGCAAAAGTAGGATGCAAGCTCTTCGTCTCACATTTGACTTCTCACGCTTCACGAAGAAATACAATAATTTTAAATCAACCCAACATTATCCATAAAGCTCTCAAGTTAATAATTTGTTGCCGCATCGTTTATTATACCGAAAACCCGGTTATTGCTTCCTCACTCAACTCCCCTTCCCATTTGCTTACTACGCTTGTGGCAAGCGCATTCCCCAGTACATTGGTCATACTTCTGAACATATCACAAAAATGATCAATGGGCAATATGAGTGCTATGCCTTCGGGTGGAATATGAAACATGCTGCAGGTGGCAGTGACCACCACCAACGATGCCCGGGGAACGCCTGCAATGCCTTTGCTGGTTAACATCAATACCAATAACATGGTTAATTGTGTACCTGTATCGAGATGCACGCCATAAGCTTGTGCAATGGCAAGGCTAGCAAAAGTCATATACATCATGCTACCATCCAGGTTAAAACTATATCCTAACGGAAGAATAAAAGAAACGATCTTGTCTCTGCAACCAAAACCCTCCAATTCAGTAGTTAATTTTGGAAATACTGCTTCACTGCTGGTGGTGCTGAAAGCGATGAGCAAAGGTTGTGCAATCCGCCTTAGCAACGATGGCAGGCGCTTTCCTAAAATAAAAAATCCTACCAGCAGGAGAATTATCCATAATAACAGGATGCCAATGATGAAATAAAAAAGATACAGCCCATAAAACCGAAATACTTCCAGACCTTTTGTGGCGATTGCTGCAGCAATGGCGCCAAAAACACCCAAAGGAGCAAAGGTCATAACATAGTTTACCATTTTCAATATCACATGCGCCAGTGCATCCAATGCTTTTACCAGGGGTAGGCCCTTTTCTCCAATTGCAGCAGTGGCCACACCAAAAAAAATACTGAATACCACTAACTGCAGAATGGCATTGTTTGCCATTGCTTCAATCACGCTCTTTGGAAAAACATGTTCTACAAATGTTTCCAATGAAAACTCCTGTGTTTTGCCAATAAGATCTTTAGCAGCCGTAATATCAGCATTGCTCAGATCGATGGCCGTACCTGGTTGAAAAAAGTTGACAAGTACCATGCCCAGCAGCAAACTGGCAAGAGATGCAGAAACAAACCATAATAAAGCTTTGCCCCCCACCCTGCCTACGGCTTTTAAATTGCCCAATTTGGCAATGCCAACCACCAAGGTAGAGAACACCAATGGAGCAATGATCATCTGCACCAAAAACAGGAAAATTTTTGTCAGGAGTTTTATATTGGTAGAAAATCTGCCAATAAATGCGGGAGAAGTATTTGTATGAACTACATATCCTACCGCAATACCCAGTGCCATCGCAATTAATATCCATCCGGTAAGGCTGATTTTTTTCATAAGCTAAGAAAATGATGCTGCAAAAAATCGAAAAATATTGACTTCGCAAAACTTTGGCGCTTAAAATATAGTGATTATAAAAGAATTGAAGCAAATATTAAATATTTGTTTATTTTACGAATCTAAATGCCTTCATTCTAAACCAATACCAACTTTTATGAGTTTGTTCAGGAAAAAATCACTCTCTATGTTGCTTGCACAGGCAGCCGATTCCGAAAAAGGTTTGAAAAGAACATTGGGAGCCTGGAGCCTTGTAGCATTGGGAATAGGTGCAATCATCGGCGCAGGGCTATTTGTAAGAACTGCAGCAGCAGCAGGCGGCCATGCCGGACCAGCAGTTACTGTTTCATTCATCATTGCAGCCATCGGTTGTGCTTTTGCGGGTTTATGTTATGCAGAGTTTGCCTCTATCATTCCCATTGCAGGCAGCGCATATACGTATGCGTATGCAACCATGGGCGAAATAGTTGCCTGGATCATTGGCTGGGCATTGATTCTCGAATATGCATTGGGCGCTGCAACAGTGTCCATTGCCTGGAGCGAATTTTTGAACAAATTACTTGGAGGCGCGATACCTTATGAATGGTGCCATTCCCCGCTTCAATCGGCGCTGGATACAAATAATGTGATGCATCATGGCATCATCAATGCGCCGGCATTGTTTATCCTTATTCTGCTAACACTGTTATTAATCAAAGGCACACAGGAATCTGCTATCGTAAATGCCATCATCGTATTTATCAAAGTAGCGATTGTGCTCGTGTTCATTGCCATAGGATGGCAATTCATCAATCCCGCTAATCACACACCTTACATGATTCCGGTAGATGCCAAGCCGGCGCTGCAAGCTGACGGATCGTTATATTCATATACAGATTTTTTTAATCATGGATGGGGGGGCGTACTCAAAGGGGCCGCAATTGTATTTTTTGCATTCATTGGTTTTGACGCCGTATCCACTGCGGCGCAGGAAGCAAAAAATCCTAAGAAAGACATGCCCATTGGAATATTGGGTTCCCTGGTTGTGTGCACGATTTTATATATTCTTTTCTCGTACGTACTTACCGGCATCGCGCCCTATACCGATTTTGTAAAAGCCGGCAAGGAAGCTTCTGTTGCTTATGCCATCGAAACATACATGACAGGATATGGCTGGCTGGCCAAGCTGGTTACCATCGCTATTCTTGCAGGTTTTTCTTCCGTAATGCTCGTCATGCTGATGGGTCAAAGCCGCGTATTCTATACCATGTCTGCAGATGGTCTGTTGCCGAAAGTTTTTTCACAGTTGCATCCGAAATTCAGAACACCGTATAAAAGCAATATGATCC
>Ga0075024_100000751_pt1 | contig 12398 bp, 11 predicted proteins | sample Str013_2_FD_71389 | JGI IMG/M metagenome (GOLD analysis project Ga0075024, IMG submission 71389) | Freshwater sediment microbial communities in response to fracking from Pennsylvania, USA - Straight Creek_MetaG_SC_2013 | ecosystem: Environmental > Aquatic > Freshwater > Creek > Sediment... | reverse complement strand
GCTGGAACGCGATCACGGCCGGATCGAGTGTGACCTTCTGCTGTGCCAGCGCGGCCCATGAGACACCCGCCAACGTAATGGCGGCAAGGATCGGTCGTGCCCAGGCAACCATGGCGTCCTCCAGTGACGAGTTATCTGCGGGAAGGTCTCAAGCGCTGTTCGGCAAATATCCGCCGACAGCCGCATCCGGGCAAGCGAAGACTTCAGCCGTGTCACCCCAACCGTGACTGCCGCCATTTCTGGAACGCGAACAGCTGGCCGTTGGCGGTATGCTCGGGCGACGACAGCTCGACGAACATCTCGCCGAGGGCCTCGGGCGGGGTGAGCTGCTCGGGCTTCTCCCCGGGAAACGCCTTCGCCCGCAGCTTCGTGCGCACCGGGCCGGGGTTGAGCAGATTGACGCGCAGCTTGGTGCTCTCGACCTCCGCCGCGTAGGTCCTGACCAGGGCCTCGAGCGCGGCCTTGGACACCGAGTAGGGCCCCCAGTAGGCCGTGCAACGCGCCGCCGCGCCGGAGGTCACGAACACGGCGCGGCCTGCCTCGGACCGTTTCAACAGCGGATCGAGCGTGCGGATCAGCCGCCAGTTGGCGGTGACATTGACCTCCATCACCTCCGCCCAGGCGTCCGCCGTGACATGATCGAGCGGTGACAGCGGGCCGAGCACGCCGGCATTGGCGATGAGAATGTCGAGCCGGCTCCAGCGCTGGTAGATGGTGGGCCCCAGCGTATCGAGCTTGTCGAGCTGGCGCAGATCGAGCCGCAGCAGCGTCGCCGAGCCGCCGGCAGCGCGGATCTCGTCGTCCACTTCCTCGAGCGCGCCGCCGGTGCGGGCGAGCAGGATGACATGGGCTCCGGCCCGGGCCAGCGCAATGGCGGCCGCACGACCGATACCGCGCGAGGCGCCGGTCACAAGCGCGATCTTGCCATTGAGCGGCTTGTCGTTCGACATCGGACCTTATTCCTGACGGAGGCGAGGTGCCGCGCACACTCCCGTTGGCTCAGCGCACTTCCGAGAGGAACGAGAGCTGGCGATCGGACCGCGGCCCGTCCTGATCGACGAGGCGGGTCGGGTAGTCGCCGGTGAAGCAATGGTCGGTGAACTGGGGGTAGTGCGGATCGCGGCGCTCCAGCCCCATCGCCTGATAGAGCCCCTCGACGGTGAGGAACTGCAGACTGGCCGCGCCCATGAACTCGCGCATGCCCTCGAGGTCGAGCTTGGCGGCGAGCAGGTCCTCGCGGCGCGGGGTATCGATGCCGTAGAAGTCGGGATAGGCGATGGGCGGGCAGGCGATGCGCATGTGCACCTCGCGCGCGCCCGCCTCGTACATCATGGCGACGATCTTCTTGGAGGTGGTGCCGCGCACCACGCTGTCGTCGATTAATACCACCCTGTTGCCGCGCACGCTGCCGACATTGGCGGAATGCTTGAGCTTGACGCCGAGGTTGCGGATCTGCTGGGCGGGCTCGATGAAGGTGCGGCCGACGTAGTGGTTGCGGATGATGCCGAGCTCGAAGGGAATGCCGGAGGCTTGCGAAAAGCCGATGGCGGCGGGCACTCCCGAATCGGGCACCGGCACCACCACGTCGGCGGGGACATTGTTTTCGATGGCGAGCTGCCGCCCCATCTGCTTGCGCACCTCGTACACCGAGCGGCCGCCGACGACGGAATCGGGCCGCGCGAAGTAGATATACTCGAAGATGCAGGGGCGCGAGGGGTGCCGAGCGAACGGGCGGTGCGAGGTCAGGCCGCCGTCGCTGATCACGACGACCTCGCCATTGTCCACCTCGCGCACGAACTCGGCGCCGACGATATCGAGCGCGCAGGTTTCCGAAGCGAGCACGTAGGCCTGATCCTTGCGGCCGATCACCAGCGGACGGATGCCGACCGGGTCGCGCGCGCCGATCATCATGTCGCCGGCGAGGCAGACGAGCGCGTAGGCGCCCTCGATCTGGAACAGCGCGTCGATGAAGCGTTCCACCAGCCGGCGTTTGCGGCTCCGCGCCATCAGATGCAGGATCACCTCGGTGTCGGATGTCGACTGGCAGATGGCGCCGTTTGCGACCAGCTCGCGCCTGAGGCTCAGCGCGTTGGTGAGGTTGCCGTTGTGGCCGAGGGCAAAGCCCCCCGAGTCGAGGTCCGCGAACAGCGGTTGTACGTTGCGCAGCACGCTGTCGCCGGTGGTCGAGTAGCGGACATGGCCGATGGCGGCGGTGCCCTTGAGCTGCTCGATGACTTCCTTGCGGTTGAGCTTGTCGCCGACCAGGCCCATGCGCCGCTCGGCATAGAACTTGGTGCCGTCGTGGCTGACGATGCCGGCGCCTTCCTGGCCACGGTGCTGCAGCGCATGCAGCCCGAGCACGGTGAGGGTCGGAGCATCGGCATGGCGGAATATGCCGAACACGCCGCACTCCTCGCGCAGCCGGTCGTCATCGGCCCAACCGAAGCGGCCGGCCGCGGCCGACGCTGTGGCGCCGTGGTGCTCGGCCCAATGGTGCTCGGAACGAATGCCTGCTGTCATGTGCACTCTCTCGCGCTCGGCTCGGTCGGCATGGCGCGTGCAACATACTCCCCAGCCGCACGCTACGCCATTGCGATTGTACGCGATCCCTGGAGACTACCCGATTGCTCCTTGGCCGGCGGTTCCTCGGTGCCGCTCGGCGGTGTCAGCGTCGATGGCACGATCCTTCCGAGGAAGGCTTTCAGGGAATCGCCCGTACTGGCGATCAACCCCAGCGATCGGGAATTGCGGATGCCATAGGGATAGGTCTTCGGCGCCGCTGCCTGCCTGCTGTCGACGCCCAGCTTGGTATCGCTCGGATATAAGAATTCGAAGAAGGCAAACAGGATGACGATCAGCAGGAAGCCGCGCAGCACGCCGAAGGTGAAGCCGAGCACGCGATCGATCATGCCGACGCGGCTGTCGAGAATGCCGTCCGAAATGCGCGCGGTGATCAGGTGGACGATCACCAGCACCACCAGAAACACCAGCCCGCCGAGGCCGACCTGGGTGATGATCTTGTTGGGGATGTGGAATTTGTCGGTCAGCTGCTGAGCCCAATCGAGCTTCTTGACCCCAACGTAGAGGCCGGCGCCGGCCGCCAGCGCCCAGGACAAAATCGAGAGAATCTCGCGCGTGAAGCCGCGATACATGGCAAGCAGCCCCGAAAGGCCGGCGATCACGATCAGGGCGATATCAAGGTAGGAAAGCGGGCCGAGCATCCGAAATGTCCTCAGTTGCGCCTAGCGCTGACTAGCACGATTCCCCGACAGGTTTGCGATCCTCGGGGGATTTGGTTGTGCATAGCCACATCGAAGGCGGCGTATGCGAAGAGGTCGAGACCGCCCACCAGGTCCCGACGCACCCGCCGCCGCAACTTCAGTTGCATGAGCCGAGCCCATCCGCAAGGTCTTTCAAGTGTCGTGTCCGCTCCAGCTCCAGCGCGAAAGCCGAGCGCTCCACCTCGCCTGCCGCGGGGATCACGGCCCGCTTGAAGCCGAGCCGCTCGGCCTCCTTGAGCCGCGCCGTCAGATGGCTGGCCGCCCGCACGGCACCCGAAAGTGAGATTTCCCCGAGATAGACGTGATCGCGCGGCAGCGGAGCACCGGAAAGCGACGAGACGAGGGCAGCAGCCGCGGCGAGGTCCGCCGCCGGCTCGTTGATCTTGAGGCCGCCGGCGACATTCAGATAGACATCGTGACCACCCAACGCAACCCCGCAGCGGGCGTCGAGCACGGCCAGCAGCATCGACAGACGGTTGGCGTCCCAGCCCACCACCGCCCGCCGCGGGGTGCCGAGCTGGGAGGGGGCGACCAGCGCCTGGATTTCGACCAGGATCGGCCGCGTGCCCTCCACGCCGGCGAAGACCGCCGCGCCCGGCGTATCGGCATCCCGCTCGCCCAGGAACAGCTCCGATGGGTTCAAGACCTCCCGCAAGCCCTCCTGCGCCATTTCGAACACGCCGATCTCGTCGGTGGCGCCGAACCGGTTCTTCACCGCCCTCAGAATCCGGAACGGATGGCCGCGGTCACCCTCGAAATAAAGCACCGTGTCGACCATGTGCTCGATCAGCTTGGGGCCGGCGATCTGGCCGTCCTTGGTGACATGGCCGACCAGCAGCAGCGCCGAGCCCTGGGTCTTGGCGAACCGGATCAGGGTCTGCGTTGCCGCCCGCACTTGGCTGACCGTGCCCGGCGCCGCCTCCAGCGAGTCGAGCCACAACGTCTGGATGGAATCGATCACGATGAGGTCCGGCCGCGGCCCCGAGGAGAGCGTCGCGAGGATATGCGTCAGGTTGGTTTCCGCGCCGAGCGCGACCGGCGCCGAGGCAAGCCCCAGCCGCTCGGCCCTGAGCCGCACCTGCGCCGTCGCCTCCTCGCCCGACAGGTAGATCGCGCGTCGCCCTGAATTGGCGACGGCAGCGGAGAGCTGCAGCAGCAGAGTCGACTTGCCGATGCCGGGCTCCCCGCCGATCAGCAGCGCCGAGCCCGGGACGAGGCCACCGCCGGTGACGCGGTCGAGCTCCTTGAGGCCGGTCGAGAAGCGCGGCGCCTCCTCGGCTCCCCCAGACAGCGTCTCGAGCTTGAGCTGCTTGCCTTTGGCCTTGGACGTCGGCGCCCCCGGCATCGGGCCCGCCTGCGTCTCCTCGACCAGCGTATTCCAGCCGTTGCAGCCGGGGCATTTGCCGACCCAGCGCGGGCTCACCGCGCCACAGCCCTGGCAAACATAAACGGCGGAGTGTTTGGCCATGGCTCAGCTCTGCTCCCCCAGATAAATCCGGTGCACGCGCCGGCCGAGCCGCGACAACAGCTCATAGCCGATGGTGCCGGCCTTGTCGGTCAGGTCATCGACGGTGACGCGGTCGCCGACCACCTCGACCCACGCGCCACGCTGGGCCTCCGCCGCCGGAACATCGGTGACGTCGAGCGTGATCAGGTCCATCGATACGCGCCCGATTACCGGCACCGGACGATCGCCGATATAGCCGACAGGGCCCGGTTTGCCCGAAAGCCCCGACAAGGCCCGCAGAAAGCCGTCGGCATAGCCGCACGCGATCGTGGCGATGCGGGACGGCCTGGACGTGGTGAAGGTCGCCCCATAGCCGACCGGCACGCCGGCCGGGGCTTCCTTCACCTGCAGTATTTTCGCCCGCATGCGCACCACCGGTTTCATCGGATTGTCGGCACCCTCGAACGCGCGGCCACCGTAAAGCGCTATTCCGGGCCGCACCAAATCATAGTGATAGTTGGGTCCGAGGAAGGTGCCGCCCGAGTTGGCGAGGCTCGCCGGTGCGGGAGGCAGCTTGGCGCGCAACTCATCGAACAGGGCGCGCTGGGCGGCGTTCATCGGATTGTCCGGCCAATCGGCGCAGGCCAGGTGGCTCATCACCAGGGACACCTCGAACGGCACCAGCAGCTCGGGAGTGCCGGCCAAGGCTTCGACCTCGCTGCGGGGCAGGCCGAGCCGGTTGATGCCGGTATCGATATGGATGGCGGCCGGCGCGCGGCGATGCTGGGCGCGGCAGTAGAGCGACCAGTCGCGCACCTCTTCCAGGCTCGACAGCACGGGCCGCAAGTCAAAGCCGACATAATAGGCTTCGGCGCCCGGCAGCAGCCCGTCGAGTACATAGATGCTGCCGCCCGGATGCACCGCCCGCAGCCGGCGCGCTTCCTCCAGCGTTGCCACGAAGAACGTCTTGCAGCCCTCGTCGCGCAAGGCGCGGGCGATCTGCTCCAGGCCGAGGCCGTAGGCGTCCGCCTTGATGACGCCGGCGCATTCGGCGCTCCCCGAGACCTTGTTGAGCGCGTCCCAGTTGGCGCGAAGTGCCGTCAGATCGATGGTCAGCACCGCGCGGGCGTCGGCAGGGATCGGGTCGATCGGCTTGCGTGGGGTGCCCGATGCTGGCCGACCCTTGGGGATCATGGGGCTTCTGCCAGATCAGCGCGTGACCCGTGGGTCGGGTCGAGGAATGCGACCCGGCACGCCTGCTGCGGCGCACGGCGTCGGGTCTCCCCCGGACACTCCATCCGGAGTCGACCCGACCTACCAGATCGCTCAGAAGAACCGCATGTCACTCGTATCGCTCCGGCATTTTCTGGTCGGCGGCGAGATCGCCGAATCGGGTGAACTGGCCGTTGAAGGCGAGCTGCACGGTGCCAACCGGGCCATGACGCTGCTTGCCGATGATCACCTCGGCCTTGCCATGCACATGGTCCATCTTGGCCAGCCATTCGGCGTATTCAGGCGCGTTCCCGTCCGGCTTGGTCCTCTCGACATAGTATTCCTCGCGGTAGACGAACAGAACCACGTCGGCGTCCTGCTCGATCGAGCCCGATTCGCGCAGGTCCGACAGTTGCGGGCGCTTATCCTCGCGCTGCTCCACCTGACGCGACAACTGTGACAATGCGATGATCGGCACCTGCAGCTCCTTGGCAAGTGCCTTGAGCCCGACCGTGATCTCCGACACCTCCTGCACGCGGTTCTGGTTGCTGCCGCCCTTGCCCGACCCCACCAACAGCTGCAGGTAGTCGACCACGAGCAGCCCGAGGCCGCGCTGGCGCTTCAGCTTGCGCGCGCGGGCGGCGAGCTGGGCGATCGAGATGCCACCGGTCTGGTCGATGTAGAGGTGCAGACTCTGCAGCTCCTGCGAGACCTTGACCAGCTTGCCGAAGTCCCGCTCGTCGATCATGCCGCGGCGGATCTTCTCGGACGGAATCTCGGCCTGTTCGGAGACGATGCGGGTGGCGAGCTGCTCGGCCGACATTTCCAGCGAGAAGAAGCCGACCACCGCGCCGTCGACTGCCTTATCGGTGCCGTCCGGCTGCTTTTCAAAGCGCAAGTTCTTGGCGATATTGAAGGCGATGTTGGTGGCGAGCGCGGTCTTGCCCATCGAGGGCCGGCCGGCCAGGATGATGAGGTCGGACGACTGCAGGCCGCCCATCTTGTTGTCGAGGTCCTTGAGGCCGGTCGAGATGCCCGACAGGCCGCCGGCGCGCTGGTAGGCGGCGCCGGCCATCTCGACCGCCGCAGTCAGCGCCTTGCCGAACGCCAGGAACCCCTGGCCGTACTTGCCCTTCTCGGCGAGGCTGTACAGTTTCTGCTCGGCGTCCTGGATCTGATCGTCCGGCGGGAAATCGACGGGCGAGTCGTAGGCGACGTTGACGAGGTCCTCGCCGATCAGGATCAGATTGCGGCGGATGGCAAGGTCATAGATGGTCTGGCCGTAGTCGTGCGCATTGAGCACGGTGGTGGCGCTGGCAGCGAGGCGGACCAGGTATTGCGGCACGGTGAGATGGGCGTCTATCGGCTCGGCGGTCTCGAAGAACGTGCGAAGCGTGATCGGCGTCGCCTGCTTGCCGGCCGCGATCAGCTTGCCCGTCACCTCGTAGATCTGCTGGTGCAGGGGATCGAAGAAATGCTGCGGCTCCAGGAACGAGGAGACCCGGTCGTTGGCCTCGTTGTTGATCAGGATGGCACCGAGCAGCGCCTGCTCGGCTTCGATGTTGTGGGGGGCGGCGCGGAACGGCAGCGCATCGCTCGCGGCTGCCGCGTCCTGTTTGGTCAGGGCTTGGGATGTCATGCCGCCATACCGCCTGAGTCTCGCCCGCGGCTCAAGCTCGCCGTCGGCGGTTGCGTCTGCCCGCGGCGGAAGGCCGGTGCGTTTTCCCGCCAATCCCCGCAACCCACAATGGGTCAGTGCGCCGCTTGCATGGCGGAGAGAATCGGGGGGCGGGGACGTGGCGAGTGACTGGCTCACGCGTTGCCGGAGGCCACTCGGTTCATACCAGCCGCCGGCCCTCCCCGTCAGAACGGGAGAGCGAATCCAATGCCGTTCGCGCAAACAGTATTTGCGTATCGCCGTAATCGCGCCGGTCGAGCAGGGCAAAGCCTTGCGGCAGCGTGACCGGCGCCGATCGCCGCTCCTCCAGCACCACCAAGGCGCCCGGCGTCAGCCAGTTTCCATCCCGCGCGGCGCTGAGGGCCAGCTCACCGAGACCCTTATCATAGGGCGGATCCAGCAGGGCGAGACCGAATGGCGCCATGGTGCCGGCTGGGCCGAGCCGGGTCGCGTCGCGGCGGAAAATGCGGGTGGCGCCGGTGAGGCCGAGCGCTTCCACGTTGCTGCGGATCAGGCCGCGGGCGATGGCATTCTCCTCGACGAACAGGCACCAGGCGGCGCCCCGCGATAGCGCCTCCAGCCCCAGCGCTCCGGTGCCGGCGAACAGATCGAGCACGCGCGCACCCTCGAGCGAGAAGCCTTCAATGCCGTGGCTGAGAATGTTGAACAGCGCCTCGCGGTTCCTGTCGGACGTTGGGCGGATGCCTTCCCCCTTCGGCTCGATCAGCGGGCGCCCACGAAAGCGGCCGGCGACGATCCTCACGCGCCCTCTCCCCGTTTGCGCTTAGGACACCCGCAACAATAAGTGCTCCACTTCTCAGCACCGCTTCCGAGTGCGCATTCCTCAAATATTTCGTCATGGCCGCGAAGGCGGCCACCCATGACAGCTATCGGCAGCTCAACAGCGCAGGCACTGGAATCCATTGACAGCACGACATTTTCTCCTGGCACCCCCACCACTCTTGGGACGTGCCGTGGGTGGCCGCCTTCGCGGCCATGACGATTGAACTGGGGGCGTAGCATCAGTATCAACCCGCTCCCAATTGATTCACTTATTGCTGCGGGTGGCCTTAGCCGGCCGCTTGCGCGGTGTGCGCTCCTGCGGCGCGGGCTCATCGATCAGCGCCAGCTCGCGCGCGAGCTTGGGACCCAGCTGCTCGGCCAGCACGCGGCGGCGCACGATCTCTATATCGCCCGGCTGCATCTCGGCGAGCTGGAACGGACCATAGGAGATGCGGATCAGGCGATTGACGTCGAGGCCCAGGGTCGTCAGCACGCGCCGCACCTCGCGGTTCTTGCCTTCGCGGAATCCGATGGTGAGCCACACGTTGTGACCCTGGTTGCGGTCGAGCGTCGCCTCCATCGGGCCATAGCGCACGCCATCCACCTCGACGCCTTCTTTCAGCTTGTCGAGGTCGGCCTGGGTGACGCTGCCCCAGGCGCGCACACGGTAGCGGCGCAGCCAGCCCGTTGCCGGCAGCTCCAGATGGCGGGCGAGCGCGCCGTCGGTGGTGAGCAGCAGCAGACCCTCGGTGTTGAAATCCAGCCGGCCGATGGAAACCACGCGCGGCATGTCCTTGGGCAGTGCATCGAACACCGTCGGGCGGCCCTCGGGGTCGCGATGCGTGGTAACGAGGCCGCGTGGCTTGTAGTAGCGCCACAGCCGCACCGGCTCGGCGCCCGGCAGCGGCTTGCCATCGACCTCGATGCGGTCGCCGGGCGCCACCACGTGGGCCGGGGTATCGAGCGTCTTGCCGTTGACCTTGACGCGCCGTGCCTCGATCAGCCGTTCCGCATCGCGGCGCGAGCAAACGCCGGCCTTGGCGATCGCCTTGGCAATGCGCATCGGTTCGGCGATCGCGTGGGGCAGCGCGTCGCTGGCGTGATCGGGCAGCCGCACGCGGATGCCAGCGAGAGGCAACGGCGCAATTGCCGGCTTTGGCTCCGCTGCGGATTTCGCCGGTCGGCGGCTCTTTGTCCTCGCCGGACGCGCGCCACTCTGTTGTTGACCTTTTTGGCGCATACGCATGTGATCGATCCAATATCTGTCGCGGAGCCCCTTTATGGCATCGGAACCGCCGTTGAGCCACATCGAGCTGGCCTTGATCGAGGCCGAGGCGGCTGCGCGGCGGGGGGAGGTCCCGGTCGGCGCCGTCATCATCGGACCCCGGGGTGACCTGCTTGCCAGAGCCGGTAACCGCACCCGGGAACAGCATGACCCGACCGCGCATGCCGAGATGCTGGCGATCCGGGCGGCGTGCGCGGTGCTCAAATCCGAGCGGCTGACGGGCTGCGATCTGTGGGTGAGCCTCGAGCCGTGCCCGATGTGCGCGGCGGCGATCTCGTTCGCCCGCATCCGCCGGCTCTATTTCGGCGCGTCCGACCCCAAAGGCGGGGGCGTCGAGCATGGGCCGCGGATTTTTTCGCAAGCCACCTGCCATCACCGTCCCGAGGTCTACAGCGGTTACGGCGAGGCACGGTCGGCCGAGTTGCTCAAAGCGTTTTTCGCCGCGCGGCGGTGAATGCCGGCGCGGTGAACAGGGCTGCCGCTATTTTCCCAACGCGTCCAGCTTCGCGCCGAGCGCCCGCTTCAACTCCTCCTTGATCGGGGCCGAAATTTCCAGGATCTCGCGGATCTTGTAGAAATCGAAGGCGCCGTAGGGTCCGACCGCCGGCCGCAGCAGGATATCGGGCTGCACCGAGCGCAGCTTCTCCCGCGTGATCGAATGCAATGTGATCTGCGCGGCGCCGATCCAGGCGTCGATCGAGCTGGGCACCGGGCGGCCGGGCCCGCGCACGGTGGCGCCCGTGACGTCGATGGCGATGGTGATGTCGGCCCCCCGCTGCACCACGTCATAGGGGGTCGGATTGACGAAGCCGCCGTCGATCAGCACCTGCTCGCCGATGACGACCGGGCGGAACACGCCTGGCAGCGCCGAGCTGGCTGTGATCGCCGGGATGATCGGGCCGTGATCGAGAATCACCTGCTCGATGGCATAAAAATCGGTGGCGATGGCGCAGAACGGGATCTTGAGCGCGGAGAAATCGCGCCGCACGGCCTCGGGCAACAGGATCTCGAACAGCGTCACGCCATCGAACATCGCGGACGTGCGGGGACTGATCAGGGTCTTCAGGCTGCGGGCCGAGTAGATCCGGCGGAACGGCTCGATACGCGTGTCGCCGAACAACGCGAGGCAGTGCTCGCGGATTTCCCGCCCGGTGAGGCCCGCGGCATAGCACGCGCCGAGAATCGCCCCGATCGAGGTGCCGGCGATGGCCACCGGCGTAACGCCGAGCTCATCGAGCGCTTCCAGCACGGGGATGTGGCCGATGCCGCGCGCCGCCCCCCCGCCCAGCGCAAGCGCAACCCGCGGGCCGGAGAGAGGCACGGCCCCGGTATCGATCGGTCGCAGGCTCATGCATGGCCCCTTTGATGACTCCGGATGGCAGACTGGACGGAGTCCGCCGGCACCTCGACGGCACCCGTCGGCCCGGACGGCCGGCCGTCCAGGCGGGAAGACAAGGCACGTTTCAATTGCTCCTTGGCCGGCTTTGCCGCCTCCAGGATCTCCGCAGCCTTATGGAAGTCGAGCACGCGGAAGCGGTCGAGGTCGGGCGAGATCAGGATGTCGGGCGCCCGTGAGCGCAGTTTTTCCTGAATGATGGTGCGCTCGAGGATGTTGAAGGAGGCAAACAGCGCCTCCATCGGCGCCGGGTGGTCGCGGTGCGGCGCCTTCAACGGTCCGCCCGTCACATCGATGGCGATGGTGAGGTCGGCGAGGCCGCACACGGTGTCGAACGGGAGCGGATTGACGAGACCGCCGTCCATCAGCGCCCGACCCTCGCGCAGCACGGGTTTGAACACCGCCGGCAGGGCAATCGAGGCGGCCACGGCATCCCGGCACGATCCGCTCTCCAGGATCACCTCGGATTGGCCATAAAAATCGGTCGCCACCACCTTGAGCGGGATGATCAGCTCGGCGAAGCTTTCCGAGGCCGCCGTCGGCATCACCAGATCGAGCAGCCGGTCGGCTTTGAGCAGGGCGCTCCGCGACAGCGTGAGCAGGCGGAAAAGCGGCTCGGAACTCGAGGCCAGCACGGTCTGGATCATGTCGAAGCGGCCGCCCAACACCTCGAGCGCATGCGCCCGCATGTAGCGGGAGGAGATGCCCGACGCGGCCGCCCAGCCGAACACCGCGCCGATCGAGGTGCCGGCGATCAGCTGCGGCCTGACGCCCAGTTCATCGAGGGCCTCGATCATCAGAATGTGGGCGAGGCCGCGCGCCCCGCCCCCACCCAGCACGAGCGCGACGGAGGGATGGCGACAAACTGCGGCAGCCCGGCTCAGAGCATGCGGATCGGTCATGACGGATCACACCTCTCGACTTGTCCGGAACCGATTAAATGGGGCAGCGGGCGGCATTCAGGAAGTGGGACGCTTCGGCACAATCGGCGGGATCGGGTCGCTACTCTCCCGGTTGCTGTTCCAATTCCCGCCGGATCGCGCGCCAGCCGATGTCCTTGCGGCAGAACCCGCCCGGCCAGTCGATCAGCGCGATCGCCCGATAGGCCCGCTGCTGCGCCTCCTGCACCGTGCGGCCGCAGGCGGTGACATTGAGCACCCGCCCGCCGTCGGCGAGGATGCGCTCGCCCTCCCGTCGCGTGCCGGCATGGAAAATCTGGACGCCCTCGACCGTTGCGGCCTTCTCGAGCCCGCGGATCGGGCTGCCCTTCTTTGGATCGCTCGGATAGCCGTTGGCCGCCAGGACCACGGTGAGGG
>Ga0075024_100000745_pt1 | contig 12440 bp, 14 predicted proteins | sample Str013_2_FD_71389 | JGI IMG/M metagenome (GOLD analysis project Ga0075024, IMG submission 71389) | Freshwater sediment microbial communities in response to fracking from Pennsylvania, USA - Straight Creek_MetaG_SC_2013 | ecosystem: Environmental > Aquatic > Freshwater > Creek > Sediment... | reverse complement strand
GTGAAGGAACACGCCAAAACGCCAGAGCAGCAGCAAGCCGTGTGTGATGCGCTTTCTTTCAAATGCGACGTGCTTTGGGCACAGTTGGATGCACTCAATCATGCCTATGTGACGCCTGCCCTGCCACCGCCGGGGGCTTGGGTGCTATGATTGCCGCTGATGCCAAACCATTTCTGCCGCGCGGTGTGCGCCTGCGCGAAGACAAAGTGCGCAGCCGATGGGTTTTGCTGGCACCAGAACGCATTTTCGAGATCGACCATATCGGGGTTGAAATTCTCAAACGATGTGATGGGCGCGGCATCAATGTGATGGTAGAAGAACTGTCGGCGGTATTTGGCGCAGCACCATCTGACATTCGCGGTGATGTGGAAAGTTTTCTCAAGGATTTTGCCGTCAAGGGGATTGTAAGTCTGTGAGTAAAATAGCACCACCCATTGGCCTGTTGGCTGAACTGACCCATCGCTGCCCGTTGCAATGCGCTTACTGTTCCAACCCGCTGAACCTTGATCGGCGCGGCGTTGAGATGAGCACTGAACAATGGAAATCCGTGTTCACACAGGCCAATGATCTGGGCGTGTTACAGCTGCATCTTTCGGGCGGCGAACCCACGGCGCGCAACGACTTGGAAGAGATCGTTGCACATTGTGCGGGTTTAGGCCTTTACACCAACCTCATCACCTCTGGTGTGCTGGTCGATGACGCGCGCATGAAGCGGCTGTTTGATGCGGGCCTCGATCATGTGCAGCTTTCGCTGCAGGATGTTGACCCATTGAATGCCGACACCATCGGCGGCCTCAAAGGCGGTCATGCCAAAAAGCTGGCTCTGGGTGAGGCCGTAGTCAAGCTCGGCCTGCCCCTCACCGTCAATGCCGTCATTCACCGCCACAACATCGGCAGTATTGAAACCATGGTGCGCTTGGCCTTGAACATGGGGGCACGGCGCGTTGAGATTGCCCATGTGCAATATTATGGCTGGGCGCTCAAGAACCGCAATCACTTGATGCCAACGCGTGAACAGGCGGTGGAAGCAGATAAGCTGGTGCGCCATTTGCGCCAAGAGCTACATGGCCAAATCGTCATCGACAGCGTGATCCCTGATTATTTTGCGCGGGTGCCCAAGCCTTGCATGGGCGGCTGGGGCGCGCGGGTGATCAATGTCACACCATCGGGCAAGATCTTGCCGTGCCATGCCGCTGAAACCATTCCGGGGTTAGAATTCTGGACCGTCAAGGATCATAGCCTTGCGGATATCTGGAACGCCTCGCCCGCTTTCAATGCTTATCGTGGCTTGGATTGGATGGAAGAGCCTTGTGTTTCCTGTGACAAGAAAGCCAGTTGCAAGGGCGGCTGTCGTTGTCAGGCACTGGCCCTTGCTGGCAGGGCCACGGCGGCAGACCCCGTTTGTGAGCTTTCGCCCTTCCATGGCGGGCTGGAGCAATTGGCGGTGGCAGCAACAGACGGGCCACTGATGCCGCGCCGCATAACCGCTGAAACTTAAATCCCGCATTGATTGCAGTTGGAGTAAGACGTCAAAATGTTGTCACGCAGAAATTTGTTGAAGCTGGTGGGTGCCGTGCCATTGGTTGGCCTTTCAAATGCGGCTCTTGCCGCTGAACCGGTGCGCCTGGCCACCCTTGCTTCCGGCACGGTTGCCTGGGAAGTTGATACCATCATCAAGAACGGCTTTGACCAAAAGCATGGGTTGGCGCTCACCATGGTGCCAGTGGCTGGCAAGCAATCGGCAGATGTGATGTTGGCAGGCGGCGAGGCCGATGTGATCGTGACAGATTGGATTTGGGTGTCACGCCAGCGCAACGCGGGGGCGGATTATACCTTCCTGCCCTATTCGCGCGCTGTGGGCTCTGTCCTGGTCAAAGGCGATTCACCGATCAAAACTTTGGCTGATCTCAAGGGCAAAAAAATTGGCGTGGCTGGTGGGCCGACGGACAAGAGTTGGATCTTGTTCCAGGCGCTGGCCAAAAAAGATTTGAACTTGAACTTGGCCACCGATGCCACCCCCGTCTTTGCCGCGCCACCCTTGCTGAATGAGCAACTTGCCTCTGGGCAGATTGATGCACTGATCACCTTCTGGCAGTTTGCGGCCAAGCTGCGCGGCATAGGTGCACGCGATATTGCTACAGTGGCTGACGCAGCGAAGTCCTTGGGCCTTGATGCGGAAACGCCCTTGTTGGGCTATGTTTATTCTGAGAAATGGTCAAAGGCGCATGGTGATGTGGCTCAAAAACTGGCGGCGGCTTCGGCAGATGCCAAGGCCTTGTTGGCCACGTCTGATGCGGAATGGGACCGCTTGCGCCCGATGATGAAGCCCGCCGATGACGCCGAGTTTGCAGCATTGAAGGCCGGCTTTCGCGCTGGCATTCCACAACCCGGATCAGTGAAGCCTGAAGCCGCAGCCAAAGTTTTTGGCGTGTTGGCGCAAGTGGGCGGTGCGCAATTGGTGGGTGACAAGCCAGAGCTTGCGGCGGGCACTTTCGCTGGTTCTGAATGATGGGCGATTTGTGAGCAAGGCTGCCGTTTCAACTTTGTCGGTCGCTTGTTTGGTGGCACTTTGGGCTATTTTGGCATTGGTGCTGCACAGCCGCTATCTGCCATCTCCTGTAGACGTAGCACGGGCATTTGGCACCGAGTGGATGAGTGGCGCTTTGCCGTTTCATCTCGCAGTGACAATGGCGCGCGTTGCCGCTGCCTTCCTGCTGGCAATGGTGATCGGCAGCGCCATCGGCATTGCCCTTGGCCGTAGTGCTGAGGCCGATCACTTCTTTGACGCCTGGCTGATTTTCGCACTCAACCTGCCTGCGCTCGTCATCATCGTGTTTTGCTATCTGTGGATTGGGCTCAATGAAACAGCGGCCATTCTGGCAGTCGCACTCAACAAGATTCCGTCAGTTGCCGTCACCATGCGCGAGGGGGCGCGCGCGCTTGATCCGGCGCTTGATGACGTGGCGCAAGTTTACCGTTTTTCCGGCTGGCGCAAATTTCAGCTTTTCATCTGGCCGCAGCTGGAACCCTATGTGGCGGCAACTGTGCGCAATGGCTTATCACTGGTTTGGAAAATTGTTCTCGTGGTGGAGCTTTTGGGCCGCAGCAATGGCGTTGGTTTCCAGATCAATCTCTATTTCGGATTGTTCGATCTATCCCGCATTTTGGCTTATGCGCTGTCATTCATGGCGGTGGTTTGGCTGGTGGAAGCTTTGCTGATTAAGCCTTGGGAAACGCGTGCACGCGCCTGGCGGGGTGAGGCATGACGGATTTTCAGATCACTTCAAAGACCTTCGGTGGGCGGCAAATTCTGGGGCCAATTTCGCTCAAACTCATTGGTGGAGAAATCACCGCCCTGCTCGGCGCTTCGGGTGTCGGCAAATCAACTTTGCTGCGGATCATTGCGGGTCTGGCAAACGATGACGCAGGCACCGTGCAGCCCAAGCGGAGGCTGGGCATGGTTTTTCAAGAGCCGCGATTGCTGCCTTGGAAAACTGCTTTGCAAAATGTTGAATTGGCAGGCGAGGAGCGTGGGCTTCTGGCCGCGCTTGGCGTTGCGCATGCCAAGCATCTTTATCCGCGCCAACTGTCGTTGGGCATGGCGCGGCGGGTGAGCATTGCGCGCGCGCTGGCGAGCAATCCGCAGCTTCTTATTCTAGATGAACCCTTTGCATCGCTGGATGAAGAGTCTGCGGCTATCTCCAGACATGTGATTATGAATACAGCGCAAAACACTGATATTACAACTTTATTTGTCACCCACGACAAGGCAGAAGCTAAAACTTTAGCGACTCGAATTTTCACCCTGCTGGGCCAACCAGCGCAATTGCTTGAGGCTTAATACATCCGAGGCTTGTCAGCATCCGGCACGGCCACAAGCGGATCATAGCCGGATTGTTGCACCTCAATGGCCACATCAAGCCCTTGGGCGGCTGCGGCATCGATCAAGCGTTTACCGCCCGCCACATCCTGCGCCACACCATAGCCGCGCAGCAGAGAAAGGCCGTAGTTGAACTCGCTGATTTTATAACCGTGTTCAGCTGAAGTCTTGTCCCACTGGGCAGCGTCTTCCAAGCTTTGACGTGTGCCGTATCCATTCTGGCTCATGTAGCTCTGCCAAGGATAAGCGGCTTCAACACCAGCAGCGATGCATTTCGAGAAAATTTTCTGGGCACTGACGTGGTCGCCCATTTTGCTGGCGGCATAGCCATAGACACAAGGAATGGAGTCACCTTTTTTAAAATCATAGTTGTTGGCGAAATAATCGATGCCCAATTGCTCTGGATTCAATTCGCCATCATCTTTCAGCTTGTCGCCTACGGCGGCAAAGGCGGGGGCCGCGATTACCAATAGGGTGATGCTGCGCAAAAGGGTTTTGATCATGACACTTGTCTCCGAACCAATGCGGTTTTGGGATCATAACTGATCACCGCCAAACTAGCAAAAATCACGGCACAGGCCAAAACGACCAAAGTCGCAGGCCCGTTGAATTTGAGATAGAGCGCATGGCGCACCAGCTCTACCACCCAAGTAAACGGGTTGAAGCTGCAGAGCCAGTAGAGGAAGAGACTGTTCTCTTTCATCTTCCACAACGGATAAAGCGCTGACGACAAAAAGAAGCACGGGAAAATAACGAAATTCATTACGCCAGCGAAATTCTCCAACTGTGTAATCAGCGATGACAGAAACAGACCAAATGCACCCAGCGCCAGCCCGCCCAAAAGCAACGCAGGGATAACCGTGACAAAGCCCCAAAGTGGAAAATGCACGCCGTAAAAATATGCGATGATGAGAAACACCAACGCCTGCATCACTGAAACCAGTGTGCCCGCCAGCAGTTTGCAGAACAACGCATACCAGCGCGGCAAGGGGCTGGTGAGCAGCACACGCATAGAGCCCATCTCACGGTCATAGACCATGGCGAGCGAAGACTGCATGCCGCCAAAAAGCAAGATCATGCCGCACAGGCCCGGCACCACGTAAGTTTCATAGGTGATGTAAGTGCTATAGGGCGGGATGATTGAGACGCCCAAGGCGGCGCGAAAACCTGCGGCAAAAACGAACAGCCATATGAGGGGCCGCACGAGGGCCGAGACAAACCGCCCGCGCTGATGCACGAAGCGCAAACATTCGCGCCAGATGATGCCGATCAGGGCGCGGTAAGCGAGCGTGAAAGTCATGCGGCCCCGGCCCCGGCAAATTTGGTGAAGGCTTCAGCAACGGATTTCGATTTGCTTTGGCGCAGCACGTCTTCAACGCCACCGTCAGCGGCAACCTGCCCGTTGGTGAGAATGACGATGTGGTCATCCGCTTCCACCTCGTCGACCAGATGTGTGCTCCACAACACCGCCATGTTGCGCGCCTTGGCCTGCGCGTGCAGATAAGCCACCAGTGATTTGCGGGTGGGAATATCCAAGCCGCTGGTGGGTTCATCCAGCAACAACAGTCTGGGTTCAGCGATCATGGCGCGGGCGATTTCGACACGCCTGCGGTGGCCGCCATTGAGGTCACGCACGCGGTCGTGGCGGCGCGTGGCAAGTTCCAGCGGCCCCAGCAGTTCATCAATGCGGCTGGCGGCCAGCTTGCGCGAAATGCCATTTAGGCTGGCATAGTAATTCAGATTTTGCGCCACAGTGAGTTCAAGATCCAGCGCTGGTTGCTGGAAAACCACACCGAGGGTTTTGCGGTCTGCTGTGATGGTTCCCACTGGTAACGCCAATAGCCCCGCGATCAAGGAAAACAACGTGGTTTTGCCCGCGCCATTGGGGCCAAGCAACATGGTGACGCGGCACTGCGGCACAGCAAATGTTACGTCTTTCAGCACTTGGCGCTTGCCATAGCTGTAGGAAACGTTGCTGATTTCTACCTGTGTCATCAGGTTAAACTAATACCGAAGGATTGTTTCCATGTCAGGGGTAAATGGCTAGACAGGGGCCATGCGCTGTTATTTTGCAATTATCTTTGGTCTTGCTTCGACATCGGCCTTTGCAGATTTGCCGGTTGGCGAGAAGAAGATTGTGTTGTCATCAGCCAGCGAAAGAATCGAGATTGGCACAGTGAATTTCACAGGCGGCGGCTCCAAGCGGCGCATCACCGTGACGCTGAATGACAAATTGCTGAAAGATGAGTTTCTTTCTATGCGGCCATTCAAATGTTTGGAGAGCGCGAAGCGCTATTATTGCCATGTGCCCTATCCCTACTCTTGGAAGGGAGAAGTGACTGAGCAGGATTTGGGCGATCTCGAATATGCTTTGCTCTTCGTGCAAAAGGAACCCAACGCTTACGGCATCAACCTGTGGAACGGGGTTTATTACAAGATGGTGCTTGGTGCTGATGGCACGATCAGCGGCAAGCTCAATGAAGTGGATATGGATTCACTTGCGGTGCCGCCCAAGGATGGCGGCTTGCGGCCACTCACCGTTGATATGCTGAACGAGGCGACGCCTGAGCAACAATGGTTGCCGCAGCTCAGCATTAAGTAATCACTTCGTCGGCAACACGGCCACGCCCCAGGGGTAGCGCCCCACTTTGATGGTGTTGGTGGCTTCCAGTGATTTGACATCAATCTCGGTTACATCGCCCGAGACACCATTGGTGACGAAAACCTTGTCTTCCTCCGGCGTCAGCGCCACGTGCCAGACGCGCTTGCCCACGACGATATATTTCAGCACTGCATAGGTTTTGGCATCCACCACGGCCACATGATTGGCTGGGCCCAAGGCCACAAAAGCATATTTGCCATCGGAAGTGAGGCGGAAGCCTACGGGTTGGATCTTGTCATGCGACACTCCAGGAATTTTGAATTCAATCACGTGGATTTTTTCATGGGTCTTGGCGTCAATTATTGAAACCGTGCCGCCCACTTCGGATGACACCCACAAGAGGCTGCCGTCTTTGGTGAACTGGGCATAGCGCGGGCGCTGATCCACCAAGGTGGTAGCTATTTGCTTGTAAGACTCTGTGTCCAACCAATGCGCCATGTTGGAGGTTTCAGCCGTGGTCACCGCGATCTTGCCATCGGGCGAAACCGCCATGCCCTCAGGTTCCACGCCCACGTCAATCTGATGCACGCTTTTATCCGCCAATGTGATGATGGTGGTGACGGCATTATTTTCATTGGCAATGTAAAGCTTCTTGCCATCTGGCGAGAGGGCGAATTGCTCAGGGTCTTCGCCCGAGGGCAAATCATAGAGAAACTTGTTCCCGTCTGTATCAAAAACCTGAACTGAATTTGAGTCTCCGGCGCAAACGAAAATTTGTTTGAAATCGTTTGAGAAGGTGATGCCGCGTGGCCTGCGCCCCGTTTCAAAGGTTTGAGTGACCTTCAGAGTTTTGGAATCAATCACTGAAACGGTGTTGTCTTTTTCATTGCTGACATAGACCAGATGAGCCTGTGCCGCGCTGCCCGCCAATAGAAATGCCCCCAGCGCTAACGTCAGGGTTTGAAATTTTTGCATATCGTCTCCTGCTTGTCTGGGCCAAGTGTGTCCAGCTCATTGCCTTCGCGCAAGAAGCCTTCAACGGGGGCCATCGCAACTTGTGAATCTTTGGTGACCAGATGAATGGGCTGGCGCAACTGGCCATTCCAATCGCGGAATGAAACGCCCCTGCCCTTGTAGGCCTGCATCTGGAATTTCGGGTCCATGATATATTTGCGCAATGTTGCTGCGTCATTCGCTTTGGTGCGGGTGGCGGCTTCACCCACAATTCTCGTTGCCAGATAGGCGGCAAAATCCACGTCGCGCATGCCGCGCCCTGCTTGTTTCACAAAGGCGTTTTGCAATTGCACTGCTCCCCAGGGCTCAACAATCTCGTTCCACATGGTGGGGATCAAGCCATGAGTGCCAGCCACGGGGCGCGGGTAATAGGTATTGTAAGCAATCTGGCTGCCAAAATCATCAGCCACATCAGCCACAATCACTGCATCGTGTTGGGCATCTTGGGTCAGCAGCGGCACTTCATCAGCGGCACTCTCGCGCAGATCAACATCGCCCGCGAATTCTTTCTTGGAAACAATGGTGACACCGAATTTGGCGGCGGATTTTTCGAGGTCAGCGGCATAGGCCTTGTCTGCATCAGTGCTGCCCGAAACCAGCGCCCATTTCTGCCACTGCTTTTTGACGAAGAACTGCGCCAGCCCATCCGTCAACATATTCGTCGATGGCAAAATGTGCAGCACATTGCTGCGGCATTGCTCTTCGCGCAAGTTGTCATCAGCCGCAGACACATTGAACAGGATCGCGCCCTTGGCTTCGGCCAAATCAGCAACCGCCAGCAGATCCCTGGACGGCGCATTGATCACCACCAAATCATGATCCTTCAACGCAGGTTTGATTTTGTCTGCCAAGCTCTCGCCGACCTTAGCAATCACCAGATCAAGCACAAAATTCTGCCCAACCATTTTGCCAGTGGTATTGTTCTCCACCACCGCGCGTGTGGCCCCTTGCAAGCCGAGATCGTCAGGAATGGGGCGCAGGCCAGAAAGAGTGGGTAGGCGATCTACCTTTTGCTCAGCATAGAGAATGTGAATGTCTTGGGCCTGAGCTGCATTGACGAAGATGCACAAACCGACACATTGCAAAAACCGTTTCATGGAAGAAAGCCTATCAAATCCGGCAGTTGTTGAAGCCCCTACCAAAGTGTTATGGCGGGTGTGAATTTGCTGATGCTAGGCCTCCTGTACGGGAGATTGATAATGACAAAATTGACACGAATTGCCGCCCTTACTTTGGGCCTTAGCCTCGCCATTGGTGCAGCTTTTGGCCATGGCGATGTGACACCGCAGCCGATTGATGTGACCGGACTCAACGCTGTGGGCGCAGATTGGCTCAAAGAAAATCCATATCGCGCTGATGCTGCTCAATATGAAATTGCCAAGATGATCGGCTCGTCAGGTTACAACCAGAATTGTGCGCGCTGTCATGGTCTGCAGGTGATTTCTGGCGGCATTGCGCCAGATTTGCGCTTTCTCGACAAAGGCAAAGATGGCGATGAATGGTTTATCAATCGCATTCGCCATGGCTATACGCAGAATGGATTGACCAAGATGCCAGCATTCGAAGGCACTTTCAGCCAGGAAGCCATGTGGGCCATTCGCTCTTATCTTGATTCAGTGCATCAAGACTGATGATTAGCCGCCGGAGCATATTGATCGGCGCAGCGGGCAGTTTGCTTTCCGGCGCTGCTGCGCGCGCCGGTGAATTCACGCCGGGTGACTCACTTGATGAGATCATGAAGCGCGGCACCATTCGCATTGGTGCTTACCGCGATTTTGCGCCTTATTCGTTTGAAGAAGATGGTGTTCTGAAAGGCACGGACATTGATATCGCCAAACTGATTGGTGAGGGCCTCAAGATCAAAGCTGAGCCCGAGCTGCGCAATGCCGGAGAAGACGTGGATACCGACCTTCGCGCGCATGTTTGGCGCGGGCCTGTTGAGGGCAAGGTCGTCAACATCATGTTGCACATGCCGATAGATCATGAGCTTTCGGCGCGCAACGATATGGTGGTGATGGGTGCGCCCTATGCTGGTGAAAAGACCGTTATGGTCTGGTCGAAATCCAAAATCGGCGAAATTCCCAATATGGTTTCGTTCAAAGATAATCCGATTTCTGTAAATGTGAACTCTCTGGCCGACAATTTCCTGATGAGTTTTGCTGGCGGCGCGCTGCTCAAATCCATCGTGCATAAGCAAACCTTCGATCAGGCTTTTGAAGCCATGGTGAACGAGGAATCCACCGCCACCATGGGTTCACTCAATGAGATTGAATGGGCGTTCCGCAAATACCCCGAAAAGCGCAGCCGCTATATCATTGCCAGCACGCCGCCAGCGGGATTGTCTTTGGGCAATTGGGGTTACGGCATTGCGGTGCGCACCAACTATCACGAACTTTTCTATGCCGTTGAAGAAGTGATCAACAATGCCATTGCTGACGGCCGCATGAAGAAGATATTTGAAAGCTATGGCCTCACTTACACGCCGCCGCCGCTGAAAGAATAGAACATGATGCGCTGGGGGTTCAGATATTTCCTCGCTGCGCTGTTGATGGTAATGGCAGGCGCCGCTCACGCTGGCGAAATCAGCCGCGATAAATTGGCGGAGATGTTTCCTGCACCCATGGTGGTGGGGGAAAAGGATGCGAACTTTCCCGTCTGGCCCATATTCAATGGTGGGGCCACCAGCATTGCGGGTTGGGCATTTGAGACAACTGACCTTGCGCCGGTTCCTGGATTTTCCGGTACACCGCCCAATTTGCTGATCGTTTTGGCACCGGATGGCACCTTCACCGATGTGCGCGTGCTGTCTCACCACGAGCCGATTTTTCTGGATGGTCTGGGCGAAGAACCTTTGCATAAATATGTCGAGCAATATCGCGGTCTGTCACTGGGCAAGCCCATTAAGGTTGGCTCCAATATCAACAGTGCAGAGAAGAATTCCAGCGGCACGGTTTATGTGAACGGCGTTTTGAAAGCCACGGCGTCCGTTCTCATCATCAACCAAACCGTGCTGGCTTCATCCATCAAAGTGGCCAAGGCTAAACTGGGCATTGGCGGCGCTTCAGCCAGCGCCAACCCTGCCAAGGCCAACCGCGATTTGTATGAAAAGCTCACTTGGCAGCAGATGCTGGACAAGGGGCTGGTGCAGCATTTGTCGTTCAAGAATAGCGAAGTTGAAAAGCTGTTTGCTGGAACAATAGGCGAGGGACTGGACCCCGCCTCCGCTGCGCAGCCTGATGCTGCAATGATTGATTTTTATGTGGCTGATGCCACGCTGCCATCTGTAGGCCGCAACCTGTGGGGCGATGAGCAATATGCGCGGCTTCTCTCCTATGTTCCTGACCAACAGCCGATGTTGGTGGTGATCAACAGCGGCCGCTGGAGTGTGATGGGTGATGACTGGACGCCCGGCTCCGTGCCGGACCGTTTGGTGTTCAAGCAAGCGGGCTTTCCCATTGTGGTGCGTGACATGGCCTGGACCAGGCCCCTGCTGCCAACAGGAGTGCCATCGCAGTCTTATATGCTGGTGAAAATTCCAACCACGGCGGGCTTTGATGGTGCTTCAGCTTTTGAGCTGGAGCCGCATGTGACGCGCGCCAAGGGGCAGATCTTTCCGGAGCGGGCGGCGGTTGATCTTTCCGGTAAAGTGCAGTTTCCTGCAGCCTATTACATCCTCGATAAATCTGACGATGGTGGCGAAGGTTGGCAGAGCATCTGGAAACAGCGCTGGCTGGATGTGAGTGTAATTTCGGCTTCGCTGGCGCTGCTGCTCGGCATCATGATCTGGCAGAAGCGGTTGGCCAAAACCAACACAGGTTTCACCGCTTTGCGTTTGGTGTTTCTGGCATTCACCTTGGTGTTCATCGGCTGGCACGCGCAGGCGCAGCTTTCAGTGGTCACGCTTGGCGGTTTGGTGAAAGCCATTTTGCAAACCCATGATTTCACCTTTCTGTTGTGGGACCCGCCGTCACTGATCCTCTGGGCCTTTACGCTTCTCACTTTTGTATTGTGGGGGCGCGGGGTTTTCTGCGGTTGGCTCTGCCCCTTTGGCGCCTTGCAGGAATTGGCGGCTGAGATGGCGCGCCGCTTGAAGCTTCCGCAATGGCGTGTGCCGGACAGAGTTGATTATTATGCGCGCTATCTCAAATATGTTTCGTTGGCGCTGATCTTGCTCGCTGCCACGCGCGCTGGCGCATCGGCAGAGACTTTGGCGGAGGTGGAGCCGTTCAAGACATCAATCACTTTGGTCTTCGTACGGCACTGGCCGTTTGTGGCCTATGCCGTGCTGCTCATCGTGGCCAATCTTTTTGTTTACAAGGCTTTCTGCCGCTATCTTTGCCCGCTTGGGGCATTCATGGCGCTGGGTGATTTATTGCGCGTGAACAAATGGATTGCACGGCGCGTTGAGTGTGGCTCGCCCTGCCAATTGTGCAAGGTGAAATGCCGCTATGGCGCCATCGAAAAGACGGGTGAAGTGAATTACAAAGAGTGTTTTGCTTGTCTGGATTGCGTGGCGATCATCAATGATCCCAAAACCTGCGTGCCTGATGTTCTGGCCGCCAAGAACCGCAAGGCCCAGATTTTCACGAGGCAGCCAGCATGAAGATTTCCCGGCGTTATGCGATGTTTGGTTTGGCTGGGTTGAGCATGATGGGAAGCGCCAGATCAGCCACTGTATCACGACCAGCAACAGCCTTTGGCACATCGGTAAAGCTCACCGTCACTGCACCCCGGACTGAAATCGCCGAAGCCTGTGTGGCGGCAGGTTATGCTGAAATCCGCAAAGTGGAAGCGGCGTTCAATCTCTTTGATAGCAACAGTGAAGTCAGCCGCCTCAACGCGTCTGGTGTATTGGAGAATGCGTCTCCACTCATGCTGGAAATTTTGCGGCAATCTCGCCGCGTGCATGCGTTGACGCAAGGCGCGTTTGACCCCACCGTGCAA
>Ga0075024_100000744_pt1 | contig 12444 bp, 11 predicted proteins | sample Str013_2_FD_71389 | JGI IMG/M metagenome (GOLD analysis project Ga0075024, IMG submission 71389) | Freshwater sediment microbial communities in response to fracking from Pennsylvania, USA - Straight Creek_MetaG_SC_2013 | ecosystem: Environmental > Aquatic > Freshwater > Creek > Sediment... | reverse complement strand
GCCACGCCAGGCATCGCGAGCACCACCAGACCTGCAAGGCCCGGCAGCGCCATCAGATAGTTTGTCAGTTTCATTTTTCTTCCTCCCTTTCGTTTCCACCGCCGGTCCGCCTGGACCGCCGGAATCCCTAAGCCGCAAGCACCAGTTTGCCATCAGCCAAAATCATGTCAGCAGCCTTTTCGGCAATCATGATCGCTGGCGCATTGGTGTTGCCGCTGACTATCGTTGGCATGATGGAGGCGTCAACCACGCGCAAACCGTCAAGCCCGTGAACTTTCAGTCTCGGATCGACAACCGCGCGCGGTCCCACGCCCATCGCGCAGGTTCCCACCGGATGATAGACGGTTCTGGCGTTGGCGCGGATGGCATCGCGCAGCTCAGCATCGGAGCGCACAGTCTCTCCCGGCACAAGTTCGGTCAATCCATGCCGCGCCATCGGCTCCTCGCGCAGGATGCTCCGCGCGAGCTTGACGCCACGCAAGAGCCGCTCCAGGTCGCCATCATCCCGCAGCAGGCCAAGGTCAATGCCGGGCGCTCCGTCAAGCGTGGTGCGGGTGACGCTTCCCCGGCTGCCGGGCCGCAGCACGCAGGTGTGCAGGCTGACGCCGTGGCCGTATTCCAGCATCCGGCCGCGGTGGCTCTTGCGCCCCGGTATGATGTGGAACTGAATGTCGGGGCGCGGCTCGGAGGGCTGCGAGCGCACAAAGCCGCCCGCCTCCACCATGTTGCTCGCCATCATGCCGCGCCGCGCGAACGCCCAGCGCAGGCCTTCCCGCGCCAGCCGGGGCAAGGCTCTCGCCGAAATGCCATAGGGCATTGTGGAGCGGCTGGAGCAGATGACCATCATGTCCACATGATCCTGCAAGTTCTGGCCTACGCCCGGCAAGTCGAGATGCAGGGGCACGCCGAGAGCCTTGATCTGCGCGGCGGCGCCGATGCCAGAGCGGAGCAGAATATCCGGCGAGCCGATGGCGCCGGCCGAGAGGATGACCTCGCCCCGCGCAGAGATGCGCGCCTCTTGGCCATTGCGCCGGACAAAAACACCCCTCACCCTGCGGCCAACGATGTCCAGTCGTGTCACTTCGTTGTCGGTGACGATTGAGAGATTGGCCCTGTTGGCGATGCCCGACAGGAAGGCGCGTGCGCTGGAATGGCGTTGGCCGCCAAGCTGTGTCACCTGATAGTGACCGACGCCCTCCGGTTCCGCCACATTGAAATCGGGGCAATGCCGCAGTTGGAGCCGTGCAGCGGCGTCAATGAAATCCTGGTCAACCGGATTGGCATCGCGCAACCGGCTCACGCTCAGTGTCTCGCGCAGCTTGGCGAAGTAGGGGCGCACATCGTCATGGCTCCAACCCGTGCATCCTGCGGCTGCCCAGGCGTCGTAGTCGGCGCGATGGCCCTGGATGTAGATCATGCCATTGATGGCAGACGATCCACCGAGCACTTTTCCGCGCGGAATGGAAACGCGGCGGCCGCCAAGACCCGCTTGCGGGGTGGAGGAGAACAGCCAATTGTGGCGCCGGTCCTTGGCCAGCCAGATCAGGCCTAGCGGCATCCCGATGAGCCAGCTTGTGTCCTTGGACCCGGCCTCGATCAGGCAGACGCGGGTTCGCGGGTCGGCGCTCAGCCGGTTCGCCAGAACGGCGCCCGACGATCCTGCTCCCACGACCACATAGTCGAAGTCTCCAGTCATGCCGTTTCCTGCCCGCTTATGCTGTCTTGGCAGCATTTGCGGCAAGGCTAGGTTTGGACCCTTTGGTTTTTCTTTGGGAAGAGAGGGAGCCGGCTTATGGTGCCACCGAGGCCGCCCATGAAAAGCGCATCGAGAAGCCGCAAAAGTTCACCCCGCGCCACGGCCAACGCGGCGCTGTTTGACTTGCGTGACAAGCCAGATTTCCTGCGCGAGGCGGTTGTCAGCGCACTCAATATCCGCAAGGCCATCGTGGTCTCGGACGATCCAAAATTCCTGCCCTCGGCCCCTGCTGCCCAGCGCATGGGCTTTGCCGCCGCCGCCCTTGACCGGGCGCCAGTCGAGCGCGACGCCGTCATTGCCAAACTGAAGGCGGCGACCACTGGGTCCGCCAGCGGCCTCGTCATTGACATGCGTTGGGCCATCGCCAACATGGAGGCCGTCACCAGCCTTGAACGCTGGGGCGCCGCCGCCGAGCAGCTTGCCAGCGACTGGAGACGGCCCGTCATCTCGGTCTATGACCAGGACCTTGTCATCGAGGAGCAGATGCGGACCGCGCTCCGCGTGCATAGCCAGTTCCTCGCGCCCTCGGGCATCCACCCGAACCCCTATTGGATACCCGCCGCGCTCCTGGAAAGCGCGTCCCTGGACGAGCAGCTTGCCTTCATGCTGGCTCGCGCGGTGCCGGACTATAAGGGGCTGCAAGGCCGCCGCAAGGGTGGCGACATGCTGGCCCGGGGCGCGACGCCCTCCTGGCTCGCCAAGGCCAGCACGGCTCTGGGCGCCAATGCCGCCTCGGCGCGCTGGCACGTCCACTGCTTTGGCCAGCTCCGGGTGTTCATCGGTGGTCAGAGCATCGACTGGCGCATCGCCGGTGCCACACCCAAGAAGACGCGCACGCTCTTTGCCTATCTCCTGCAAAGCGGCGATAAAGGCGCGCTGGCGGAGCAGATCAGCGAGCTGCTGTGGCCTGACGAAGAATCCGAGGAGATCAAGCGCGCCCGCCTGCACCACACCATCGCCATGCTGCGCAAGACCCTTGGCGGCCCCGAAAGCGTGTTGCGCGCTGGCGACTATTATCGCCTGAACGCCCCATCGGGAAGTTGGATCGACATCGACACCTTCGAGCAGCTCTGCCGCAGAGGCCTTTCGCTGCTCAACAAGGGTCAGCACGAAGCCGCTATTCTTCCCTACCTCGCTGCAAACCAGCTCTATGCCGGCGACCTTTTCGAAGACCTGCCGCGCGAGTACACCGAGTCCGAGCAGGAGAACTGGTGTATGCCGCGCCGCATCTGGCTGAGGGAAATGGCCTCCAAGCTGCAAACCGATCTCACCCGCGCCCTGTTGAAGACCGGCCGGACGCGGGAAGCTCTCGAACATTGCATGAAGGCCCTTGCCATCGACCCGGCAAGCGACGGCGCAAATGCCGAAGCCATGCGCATCTTCGAGGCACAGGGCCGCACCGAAGCCATCCACCGCCAGTACAGGCAATACAAGCAGGCTGTCGCCACCATCGGCGCGCCCGAAAGCGCCGAACTGCACACGTTGTACCGGGAACTCACGAGGGTGGCCTGATAGTTGCCAAAGAAAAACCAAAGGCATAGGTCCTAGCCTGTGCATACGAAAAGGAGCTGTCAGAGAAACGGCCCTCGGGAGGACCAAGGATGAACGCGATTGACCGCGCCGCACCGCCTGGCGACTACGATCCCTTTGACCTCAACGCGCCCCACGCCCATTGGCGGTTTTTCCGCGAAAACCAGCCCGTCTTTCTGCATGAGGAGACGGGCTACTGGATCGTCACGCGCTATGACGACATCAAGGCAATTTTCGACGACTGGCAGACATTTTCATCCGAGAACGCGCAAGCCCCCATGCGCCCGATGTGCGAGGCCGGCCGCCTGGTGATGAAGGAGGGCGGCTTCACCGCCTATTCCGGCCTCACCGCCCGCGTTCCGCCCGAGCACACCCGCATCCGCAAGGTGGCGCAAGGCTGCTTCGGGCCCCGCCGCTTCAAGGCGATCGAGCCCCGGATCGAAGTCATCGTGCGCAATCATCTGGACGCCTTGGAGGCCAAGGGCGCCGCGTCCATGCCCGTCGATTTCTGGCGCGAGGTGGCCTATCCGGTTCCCGCCCATGTTCTGTTCACGCTGGTTGGCGTGCCCGACACCGACGTGCCGATGATCAAGTCCTTCGGTGAAAGCCGGCTGGCGCTGACCTGGGGCTTCCTCAGCGATGAGGAGCAACTGCCGCATGCCCACAACATGGTGAAATTCTGGGCCTACTGCCGCGCCCTGGTGAAGGCCCGCAAGAATGATCCTGGCGATGACTTCCCATCGGATCTTGCCCGCCTTCAAGCCGAAGGCGCCGAGATCAGCGATGATGAAATCGCCGGGCTCATGTATTCCGTGCTGTTCGCGGGCCACGAAACCACATCGACACTGATGGGCAACGCCATCATCACGCTGATGACCAACCGCACGTCGTTCGAGGCGATCCAGAAGGACCATTCCCTCATTCCCGGCACAGTGGACGAGATATTGCGGTTTTCGCCGTCGGTCGTTGGTTGGCGGCGGAAGTCCCGCACCGAGGCAATGATTGGCGGGGTGAAAGTTCCCGCTGGCGCCAACATCCTGATGTTCACAGGATCCGCCAACCGCGACGAAAGCCAGTACGTCAACGGCGAGACGTTCGATCCCACGCGCGCCAACGCCCGCACCCACTTGGCATTCGGCTATGGCATCCACTATTGCCTGGGCTTCCAGCTCGCCAAGATGGAGGGGGCAATCGTGCTGCGCCAGATCGCCGAACGTTTCCCCAGCTTGCGCCTTGCGCCCGGCTTTGTGGCTGAGTTCCAGCGCAGCGTCGGCTTCCGGGTGCCGAAGTCGGTTCTGGTGGAGTGGGACAAGTGACCGTGACCTACACCCTGCCCTTCAATGCCATCGGCACGGCCGATCACGCCCGCGTCGGCGGCAAGTGCGCCTCGCTTGGGCAGATGACCCAGGCGGGCGTTGCGGTGCCGCCGGGCTTTGCGGTGACCACGGACGCCTTCCAGTTTATGCTTGACCAGCATGGCCTCAAGGACGAGATCGCGCGCCATCTTGAGGGGCTCGACCCCGAAAACGCCGCCCAGCTCGACCGCGTGGCGCAGGCCATCCGCCAGCGCATCGGCAGCCATCATCTCCCGGGCGCCGTCGAGGAGGCAATTCGCACAGCTTACACTGCTTTCGGCAGCTTCCCGGTTGCCGTGCGGTCTTCGGCGACGGCTGAGGACCTGCCCGATGCCTCCTTCGCTGGCCAGCAGGACACCTATCTCTGGATCACCGGCGTTTCCGACGTGCTCGACAAGGTGCGCGATTGCTGGGCCTCACTCTACACCGCCCGTGCCATCGCCTACCGGGCCAAGAACAACATTGCCAACGCCGGCGTGCTGATGAGTGTCGGCGTGCAGAAGATGGTCAACGCCAGGGCCGCTGGCGTGGCCATGACCCTGGACCCGTCCAACGGCGACCGCACCCGCATCGTCATCGACGCCTCCTGGGGGCTCGGCGAAACGGTGGTGTCCGGCATCGTGACGCCGGACAATTTCACGGTCGAGAAAGTGCTGGAACAAATCCTGGCGCGCAAGATTTCGGACAAGCACATTGAGCTGGTGGGCGACGCCGCAGCAGGCGCAGCCATCGAGCGCGAGGTTGAAGCGTCCCGCCGCAACAGGCAATGCCTCAGCGACGCCGAAGTGCTGGCCGTGGCCCGCCTTGCAAAGCGCCTGGAGCGGCAGAACAAGTGCCCGCAGGATGTCGAATGGGCGATTGACGCCGACCTTCCGGACGGTGAAAACTTGATGGCGCTGCAATCAAGGCCTGAGACCGTCTGGTCGCAGAAGAAGAAGGACACGCCGAAACTGGCGCTCGCCACCGGCATGGAGAGCATCGTCAATACGCTGAACAATCCGCGTTCAACACGGCTGTAAGCCGGGCAAAAACAGACCTTGGGGAGAGACACATGGGACTGAAGGAATTTTTCGGCGGCGGCGACAAGCCGGTAGCCAAGCACCTGGACACGAAGCCGAAATCAATGTTCCCGAGCGCCTATGACGTTGCGCCGCCGGACGGGGCCAAGGGCTGGGAGCAGATTTATCCGTATTACACCCAGTTCCAGACTGCCCGCCGCGCCGAGGATGACGCCAAGTTCTGGTTCTGCAATTCGCAGCACTGGCCGACGCCCTTCCGCCCCTTCGACACCATCATGCTCGACTTCGCCATCAAGTGCCTGGGGCAGTACAATACCCGCCACCTCATGGTGCCGCCGGCCAACGGCATCGAATACCGGCTGCTGAACGGCTATGTCTACTTCTCGCCCGTCGCCGTGGAGCCGGAAAAAATCGGCCCGCGCGTGCCGCAGTTCCTGGATCGCGCCGGGCACTATTTCGGCAATTGGGCCAGCCTCTATGCCAACTGGCAAACCAAGGTCAAAGCCGCCATCAAGGAAATGGACGGCATCAAGTTCGAGCCCCTACCGGAAGTTGTTCCCGTCGAATGGGTGAAGTCGGGCAAGGGCCTCGACAACACCAACGAGCTCTTGGAGGCCTACGATCACGCCATCACACTCTGCTACAAGATTTGGCAATACCACTTCGAGTTCCTGAACCTGGGCTATGCGGCCTATCTGGACTTCTTCCAGTTCATGAAGGGCCAATTCCCCACCATCCCCGATCAGGCGATTGCCAAGATGGTGCAGGGCGTGGATTCGGAATTGTTCCGCCCCGATGATGAACTGAAAAAGCTGGCGCACCTTGCCGTCCAGCTTGGCGTCGATGCCGCGCTGATGACCGGCACGCCGGAGCAGGCGCTCGCTGCCGTTGGCAATTTGCCGAATGGCGCGCAATGGCTTGCGGCATGGAAGGGTGCGCAGGACCCGTGGTTCAACTTCACCAGCGGCAACGGCTTTTATTCGACCGACCGCTACTGGATCGACCACTTCGACATTCCGCTCGGGTTCATGCGCGACTATATCGGGCGCGTGAAGGCGGGCGAGAAGATCGAGCGCCCGACTCCCGCCCTGCTCAAAGAGCGCGACCGCATCACCTCGGAATACCGCGAGTTGATGGATGCCGAGGCGCAAGCGGTGTTCGACGGCAAGCTCGGCCTCGCCCGCACCGTGTTCCCCTATGTCGAGGACCACAATTTCTACATCGAGCATTGGGCGCTCGGCGTTTTCTGGCGCAAGATGCGCGAGCTGTCGGCGCTGCTCTCCCATGCCGGCTTCTGGCCCGAGGCCGATGGCATGTTCTACCTCAACCGCAACGAGGTGCGCGACGTGCTGTGGGACTACTGCTTCGGCTGGGCCGCCGGCGCCAGCATTTCCGGCGCGGCTTACTGGCCGGTGGAGATCAAGCGCCGTGGGGCCATTGTCAAGGCGCTGGCCTCCCAGCCGCCCATCCCGGCCTTGAACAATCCGCCTGCGGTGATCACCGAGCCCTTCACCATCATGCTTTGGGGCATCACCTCCGAGGCGATCCAGCGCTGGCAGGGCAAGGATGAGAAGCCCGGCGTCATCTCCGGCATGGCGGCGGCGCCAGGTACGGTTGAAGGCATCGCGCGTGTGCTGCGTTCGCCCGATCAGCTTGGCGAATTGAAGAAGGGCGAAATCCTGGTCACGCCCGTCACCGCGCCATCCTGGGCTCCGGTTTTCGGCAAGATCGGCGCGGCTGTGACCGACATCGGCGGCATGATGAGCCACGCCGCAATCGTCTGCCGCGAATATGGGCTGCCCGCCGTCACCGGCACGGGAACAGCAAGCTCCAGGATCAAGACCGGCCAGCGCCTCCGCGTCGATGGCAACACCGGCACGGTGACGATCCTGTCCTGATTTGAGGCCAAGCCAATGACCATCGACACCGCGCGCTACGACCCCGTCTGGCGCGCGGCCGAACCCTACATGCGCGCCCGCAAGAATGACGTGCACATTCCACTGTCCTTCGGCTGGGCGCTGCGCCTGCTCGAACATCATCCGGCTGCGGACCGCGATGTCTGCCTGCTGGCCATTCTGCTGCACGACATCGGCTGGTGGGCCATCGACATGAAAGACATCATCGCCCAGGGTTTCCGCGGCGCCAACATGCTGCAATCGGATGTGCGCTACCGCCACGAGGCCGAGGGCGTACGGCTTGGCGCGGAGGTGCTGCGCAAGACAGGTTGGGACGAGGCGATGGTTGGTCAAGTCTGCGAGATCATCGACGGCCATGACACGCGCAAGGAGCCGCGCCACCTCAACGACCGCATCGTGCGCGATGCCGACAAGTTGTGGCGCTACTCCGTCACTGGCATCGCCATCGCTGCCGACTGGTTCGGCATGACGCCGAGCGCCTATGCCAACCGGATTGAGACGGAGCTGGGCTGGTTTGAAACGCCGCAGGGCCGCGAGATGGCGTTAGCCGAGCTTGCGGTGACGCGCGCGCAACTCATGATGCATGTGCTGTGAGCTGACGATGCGGATGTTCGTTCACGGCACATGGGTTGACGCGGCGGACGGCAAGACGATGCCCGTGTTCGACCCCGCGACTGGCGAGGCCTTCGGCAAGGTTCCGCTGGCCGGTGCAGCGGATGCGAATGCCGCGATAAGGTCTTGCGCACAGGCCTTTGACGGCTGGAAGCGAACGCCCATGGCCGAGCGGGTGCGCTTGCAAAAGGCCTGCGCCAACGCTATGCGCGCCAATGCCGACGATCTGGCCCGCTTACTGTGCCGCGAACTGGGCCGCCCCTTCCCCGGCTGCCTCCAGGAAATCGCCCGCGCCGCCGACCTGCTCGATGTCTACGCCGATGAGGGCTTGCGCCTGCAAGGCTCCTTCGCGCTTGGCGCAGCGCCGGGCGAAAAGACCCTCGTCACCCGCGATCCCGTCGGCGTCGTCGTCGCGATCACGCCGTTCAACTACCCCATCAATCTGCTGATGTTCAAATTGGGCGCGGCCCTGGTTGCCGGTTGCACCGTGGTCGCCAAACCGTCCGAGGACACGCCGCTGTCAACCTTGAAACTCGCCGGCCTGCTCCACGAAGCCGGCTTGCCGCCCGGTGTGTTCAACGTCGTGACCGGCGGCCGCGCCATCGGCGAGGCCCTGGTCGCGCACCCGGTTCCACGCAAGATTGCCTTCACCGGATCGGTCCCCGCAGGCAAGGCCATCGCTGCTGCGGCGGCGGGCACGGTCAAGCGCGTGACGCTGGAACTTGGCGGGCAATCGGCGGCCATCGTCTGCGCCGACGCCGACCTCGACAAGGCCACATCGGCCATCTGCCGCCACGGCTTCGCCAATTCCGGCCAGTTCTGCTACCGCGTCGCCCGCGTCTACGTGGAGCGCAGCGTCTACGAACGGTTCTTGGAACAGCTCGCCGTGCGCGTGGCTGCTCTCACCATGGCCCCCGCAGGTGGCACAGGTGATCTCGGGCCGCTTGTCAACGAGAAGATATTCAACAACGCGATGAAGCACATCGAGGATGCCCGTAATCGCAGCGCACGCATCCTAACAGGCGGCAAGCGGCTCCGGGGCGCGGGTTTCGATGGCGGCTACTATCTGCCGCCAACGCTGGTGGCCGACGCGCCGCATGACGCTCTCGTCATGCGCGAGGAAACCTTTGGCCCGGTGATGGGCATCGCACTCTTTGACACTGCCCGCGAGGCGCTAACCCGCGCCAACGATACTCCATTCGGCCTTGCCGGCTTCGTCTTCACCCGCGATCTCGCGCGCGGCCTCAGCCTGTGCGAGGGCATGGAGGCCGGCTCGGTCTGGCTCAACGACATCCAGAGATCATCGCACTACGTTCCATTTGGCGGCATGAAACAGAGCGGCCTTGGCCGCGAAAAGGGGCGTTACGGAGTTGAAGACTATCTCGAATGGAAAACCATCTATCTCTCCTACGAGGCGTCGGTATGAGCCTCATTCTGTCACCGCGAGACGCCGCGCTTTGGCACGATGCCCGCGCATATCTTGATGTGCGCAACAATGATGAGCACACACTCGTTGCCTATGCGGTGGCTCAAGCGCTGCTGAGGGAAGTCCCCGAAGCGCGCGAGAGCGTCGTGCTCCCCGCCATCGTCCTGCACGACGTCGGCTGGAAGCGCGTTCCGCAAGAGCTGCTGCTGGACGCCATCGGCCGCACGCCAAAACGCCCCGATCTGGTGCGCGATCACGAGCTGTATGGCGTCGAGATCGCGCGCGGCATCCTCGAAAAGCACAAGCCCGCTGGCGTCGATGCCGAGGCGGTGCTGGCGATCATCGACGGCCACGACACCACGCGGGAGGCGCGGTCCATCGACGATGCCGTGATGAAGGACGCCGACAAATGCTGGCGCACCACGCCCCACGGTATGCGGATCATTCGCGGCTGGTATGATTGGAGCCTTGAGCAATATGTGGACATGGTCTCAACCGTGTCCAATCCGCGACTGCTCACCGCGCCGGGCCGCGCCATGGCCGAGACCTTCACCGCTTCGCTGCGCGCCGAACTGGCGCTGGCAAACGATCTGGAGACAGCGTGAGCAATCTTGACCTTGAAGACAAGCGCGTGATCGTGACCGGCGCGGCGGCTGGCTTGGGCCGCGCCTTTTCTCTGGCCTTCGCCAAGGCCGGCGCCCGCGTCCTCGCCGCCGACGTGAACGAAGCCGGGGCCAAGGAAACCGCAACGTTGATTGGCAAAGCCTTCGCTGCGGCCTGCGATGTCACATCGGCGCAAAGCTGCAAAACGCTTGCGGCCATCGCGCAGGACAGATTGGGCGGACTTGATGTGCTGGTGAACAATGCCGCCCTTTACGGCGCGTTGCAGCGCAAACCGTTCGCGGACATCGACGAGGACGTTTGGGATCGCGTCATGGCAGTCAACGTCAAAGGCGTATGGCAGGCCAGCCGCCATCTTGCACCGCTGATGCGCGCAGCCGGCGGCGGCGCGATCATCAACATCGCCTCGGCCACGGTGTTCTCCGGTTCGCCGCAATGGATGCACTACGTGGCGTCAAAAGGCGCGGTCATCGCCATGAGCCGCACCATGGCCAAGGAGCTGGGCGGCGACAACATCCGCGTCAATGTGCTGGCCCCCGGCTTCACGATGACCGAGGCGAGCATCGGCCACATGGCGGACGCCCGCAGCTACGGGCTGGACCGCGCCGCACTGAGGCGCCCGGCGGAGGTGGACGACATCGTTGGCGGCGCGCTGTTTCTGGCCTCGCCATTGTCAGCCTACATGACCGGCCAGACCATGATCATCGACGGCGGCCGGCAATTCATCTGAGGTCAAATCAATGGTGAGGGTGATTTTCATCGAGGCCGATGGCGCGCGCCGCGAGATTGACGCCGCGCCGGATCAACCGTTGATGCTGGCCGCCCGCAACGCCAACGTGCGCGGCATCATTGCCGAATGCGGCGGCTCGGCCATGTGCGCCACCTGCCATTGCTATGTGCTGGAAACGCCGGGCGGCCCGTTGCCCACGCCACGCCAGGACGAGGCCGACACTATCGAGTTCAACGCCAATGAGCCGCGCGGTAGCAGCCGGCTCATCTGCCAAATCAAGGTGACACCGGCGCTTGAGGGGGCCGTGTTCCAGGTGGCAACGGGGCGTTGACGGTCACCGCGCCAGCACGCCGCCATCCACCACAAGCGTGGTGCCCGTCACGAAATCCGAAGCGCTTGAGGCGAGATAGAGCACACTGCCCTTGATCTCGGAGGCGTCCGCGATCCGCTTCTGGGGCGTGTACTGCGCCATCATCCTGGCCGCCTCGGCCGAACGGGGCCGCGTGGGCGTGCGGAAAAAGCCGGGGCAGAGTGCGTTCACCTGAATGTTGTAGGGCGCGTACTGTATGGCCAGCTCGCGCGTCAAATTGACGACGGCGCCCTTGGAAGCCGCGACGGCGGGACGCGGAAACAACCCCGCGGGCGCGGCCAGGCCAAACATCGAGGCCACGGTGATCAGCTTGCCGTGCCCCTGCTTGACCATGATGGCGAGCGCCGCCCGCGCGGTGAAGAACAGGCCCTCCACATTGGTGTCCAGCACCTTGTTCCACACTTCGTCGGTCGTCTCATGAAGGAGCGCCGGCTGCGCATCAGTGACGCCAGCATTCGCGATCACCACATCGAGCGCGCCAAGGGCCTGATGCGCCGCAAGAACAGCGCCTTCGATCTGCTGCTTATTGGCGACATCGGCGGTAAAGCCGAGCGCCGCCGGACCAAGCGCCTTCACCGTCGCCGCGAGCTGCGCGGCATCGTGATCAATAAGGGCAACTCGCGCGCCGTTCTCAACGAACGCTATCGCCATTTCCCTGCCAAGGCCGGAGGCAGCCCCAGTGATCAGCACGGCTTTGCCTTTGACCGAAAATATTTCGCCGATTTCCCCAGTCATCACTTGAACCATGGTTGCCAAGAGAGGTTGACGAGACCGGACACGACCACATGCGCCCGCAGCTCAGGCGCGGCGGCCTCGAACGAGGCGCGATCGGCAACGCCCGATGTGACGCCCACGGCATACGCGCCGCCCTTGCGGGCCATGGCTATTTCCAGCTTTGGATCGTCGCCGATCACCACCATGTTTTGAGGCGGTAGACTGACAATATCCGAGATGATTTCGAGCCCGTCGGTTGACGGCTTGCCGAAGACCGTGGCCTTGGCCCCTGTCGCGTTGTTGATGGCCGCAGCCATCGCGCCGGAAACGCCCATCAGCTTGCCTTTCGCGCCGGCGAAATAGGGCGCAACCGATGTCGCATAGAGCTTCGCCCC
>Ga0075024_100000743_pt1 | contig 12450 bp, 9 predicted proteins | sample Str013_2_FD_71389 | JGI IMG/M metagenome (GOLD analysis project Ga0075024, IMG submission 71389) | Freshwater sediment microbial communities in response to fracking from Pennsylvania, USA - Straight Creek_MetaG_SC_2013 | ecosystem: Environmental > Aquatic > Freshwater > Creek > Sediment... | reverse complement strand
GGCTGTATTCCCCGTTCCATTCCTGTTTGGGATTTACTTCCAGTAAAACTATTTTAAGATTACCGAATTTCTTACCAATTGGAAGGATGCCATAGTCCCCTTCTTCAAATTTCTTCTCCCAGTCGGGGTATTTCTTTAGCGTATTGATTATTTGCGAACAGGAGGCAAAGCGGTTATTCTGTGAAGGACGCTCTTCTGTTTTTTCCAAATCCATATAACCATCTGTTATGATGAAAAGGGTATTCTGACTGTCTTTTTCCAGGTCGTCTTCAAGGTCCTCATTGAAGTATTTCCATATGTCCGCACCCGAATACGCGTTGCTGTTATTGCCGATAACGGCTTGTTTGTATATTTCGGGAAGTGTGGTATTTAAAATCTTTTCAGTTTCGGTAATTGCTGCTGCTTTTTTATCGGGTTGCTCGGCTGCCAAATCAACGCGCAGGTTACCTACCAGGTCGTAAAGATTGCGTGGCGTAGTTCTTTGCGGGGCAATCAATACTTTCAGTTTATCGTTTACCGTATAATACAAGTGCGTAGGGTCCTTTACGCCCAACTTAGATTTGAATACGCCGTAAATAGATTTGATGACATTTAAATCCTTCGAAACCTGCTGCTGGTTGTTGTACAGAATCCTGTCGCTGAGATCCAGTAAAACGATATAATTATCCTTTGGGGGTGGCGGTACATCTTTCTTGGCATCTTTTACTGCCTGCTGAAATTCATTACAGCCGAAAGACACTACAACAAGGGCCAGCAATATTGCGCCGTAACGAATCATGATTGTATTTATTTAAAATATGATTCCTGGAATTCTTTTAGTTCCCTGATATAGTTTTCGGTGGATTCATTGATAATCTTGATTTGTTCTTCTCCTTTATCCCTGCCGTATAAAGTAGACAAATAACCGTTCCAGCCATCCCGGAAGTAATTGATGTTTTTCTCTATAGTATCTACGGGTAATACCATCCTGTCTTTTTCCTTACTCAGGTTTTCAATACGTTTTGCGATGTGGTTGATTTCCGTTTCATGCAGCATACGCCTTTCTTCCAGTTCCAGTATTTCATCCTGTAGCCGGGTAATGCGTTTATACCGCAGCTTAATCTGGTTGCGTTTCGCCCATTCCATTTGCATCAGGTAATACACCGCGCTCCAGATGGCGAATACACCAAAGCCAAGAAACAATACCAGGTAGAAACGAGAGTCGGCATATACCGGCACTACCAGCGATTTGAATTCTTCACGGTTGGCCTTGATAAGAATTTCATTGATTGCGGTATGTACCTGGAAGGCCAGCAATACATCCCCGATAAATACCAATGCCATTAACCCAAATACTACCTTTTTAAAACGTACCCCTTTCTCTGAAAACAAATGAATGGAGGTTCCCAGTGCAAAGAATATAGTAGGAAAAACAATTAATGGGGGATAGTTGATGATAAGATAAATTAGCCTGCGCAGGTTGGGCAGCAACTGTATATTTAACCTGCCTTCCTGGAACAATTGCATCGGGTCCACCCCATTCAATGCAAAATCAGCAACGCTCATATAGAAATAAAGAAGGTAAAACGACAAGGCGAGTAAAAGAAAAATAAGGAACGCATAGGTGCCCCAGCTGAATGTATTGTACTTGTTGTTGTGGATGGCCGAACGCGTCATCTCTATTTCATCCACCTGGTTCTTGAGCAGGTTGATTTCTGTCTGTTTGATGGGAACAAGACCCTTTGTAATATCCCTGCTGTTGTGAATCTCGTCGGCCCGGCTCTTTAATTCATAATACTTTTCCAGCAGTGAATCGATCTGCTTCTGTATTCGCTTTTTTGTTTCTTCAGTTTTGGAAACCAGGCGGACAGAGTCCTGTTCGGTAAGAATGGAGCCACTGCGTATCTTATTCAGCATTCCCTTGTAAGCTTCCACACCGCCTTTGTAGGTGCCAGCCTGCTCAACACCATACTCCCGCAAATCTTTTACAACAACGTTGGAGAGATCGGGCAGGTGATTTTTTGCAGTATCTATAAGTTTCGATTTGCCGGTGATAATCACTACGGTACGTTTACAGCATTAAGGGAATCAAAGGCCGATCAAATATAGCCATTGCAGTAACGCCAATCGGCTGGTAACCATAAGTGTTGATAAATGGAGAATAAAGGGGGAAAGGTGATCGTAAAACTACGATCAAGTGTAGGCCTTTGCAAAGGGAATAAAACCAGCCAGCCGGGCCTTTATTCCATGTCTCCCGCAATACTTTATCAGGCTTTTGGGAACGATCAGGGACCGATCGGGAACCGATCGTGACCGATCAAACCAGGGGTTCCAATTAGCCGGTGTGTACTATGAAGGGAGACCCTAAAGTAGGATAAAATAGGGTGAATTAGTATCGTAAAATCACGATCCCTTCAGACTTTGAAGCAAGCGTCTTATAACCCCAAAACTGTCCTTAGCCTGGCATAACCCGTCTTGCTAACTGGCACCTTCGCACCTGATTTTAAAATGGCAATATGGCCATCCTTTTCATATGGATCAATACGGGTAATCAATTGCACATTCACAATAAAGGAGCGGTGCGAACGTACAAATTGCTGGGTATCCAGCGACTTTTCAAAATGCGCCATCGTCTTATTCTTCAGAAAATAACCTTCCTGCGTATGCACCTTCACATAATCATCCGCCGCTTCCAGGAAGTGGATATCATTGGAAGGAATGATTTTTATTTTCGAGCCGTTTTTCACCACCACCCTTTGTGCCTGGGAAGGCCCAAGGGAAGCCGTTTCCAGCAATTGCTCCGTTGTATTACTTACGGTCCCTTTCGATTGCTGCTCCAGCCATTTTTGTATGGCCTTATCAAACCTTTCCTTGCTGAATGGCTTTAATAAATAATCCACTGCATGCGCTTCAAAAGCCTTGATGGCATATTCGTCAAAAGCCGTTGTGAAAATAACAGCCGGCGGTTGCTCCACCAGTTCCAGCATCTCAAAGCCGTTGATTTTGGGCATTTGTATATCCAGGAAAATCAAATCGGGCTGGTGCTGCAGGATGGCCTTCACTCCCTCAAACCCATCATTGCATTCCTGCATCAGTTGTAATTCAGGATGATCCTGTAAATATTCAACCACCATACTTCTTGCCAGCGGCTCATCATCAATAATAATTACCTTTTTCATCAGTCTGTCTTTTATGGCTCCCTTCAGGAAACCTGTGGAATTTTTACTGTAGTTGTAAATATATTGTCCTTCACCTGTGTTTCGAGTAAATCATTTCTTGCAAACAATAAATACAACCTTCTGCGGATCGAGGATAATCCAAAACCCGTTCCCTGGTTGGGTTGTGAAGTTTCGGGGTCAAATGGGTTTTGCACTTCTACAATCAACACGTTTGCCTGCACCTCGGTTGAAATATGTATCAGTGTTTCTCCAATGGTATCATACAAACCAAACTTAATCGCGTTTTCAACCAGCGGCTGCAACAGCATGGCTGGTATTTTCATAGGCAATGATGCGGCTTCTGTTTCAAATACGGTGGACAACCTGTTGCCAAACCTTACTTTCTCAATATCCAGGTACAATTGCAGGTAATCCATTTCTTCCTGTAAAGCAATCCACTGGTGCTCTTCTCTCTTCAGCGTACCCCGCAGGAAATCCGACAACTGCTGTACCATTTTTCTCGCTTCCATAGGCCTGGAGCCAATCAAAGCATTGATGCTGTTTAAACTATTGAACAGGAAATGAGGTTGCAATTGTTGTCTAAGCTTGTACAACTCCGCGTCCTTCGTCAGCTGCTCCGCATCTGATTTTCTTTTTGCATTGGCTTTCTGCTCCTCAAAAGTATACCAGAGCACACTTATCATCGCCATGCAACCAATTAATAAAAAAGATATCCCAAAACGCACGCTAAGCGATTTGGAAAGAAAAGCGTGGTAGTCGGCATTCTGCTTAAGTAATAATGTCAATAAAAATTTTATGGTAAACAACCATGCCGTACTGATGATAAGACTCAATACAAGTATATACCAATACCTTTCCTGCTGCGGCAGGTAATATTGAAGGTTATTACTTACCAGCACACACCCCGCTGCCAGTAACCCATTGCTGACAAAACTATCAGTAATGGTGATGGTGGCCGGGTATCCAAGATTGTTCAATATCCATGCCTGCACCGAGGCCCAGGTGAACCACCATACGATAAAGGCCCATCGGAATTTATATTGTGAAAGTGGCGTTACAGACAAGGCAGTTGGTTTTTAAATAAGTTGCAGGGAACGCAGGATGTTATCACCCTGTAAATAATCTGCTTTTCGATGAATGGTATCGATGTATTTATCTGCATCATCGGTTTCCTGTATGCGGCTGTACAATTCAGCACCGTCAATCAACTTGCTTAATTTGTACAATTCACATACATCAACAAATTTCCATTTAACCAGGTGTTGTTTGTCGTTGAAGAAGCTTTCTTCTTCCAGCACGCCGATTCGCTGCGCCTTTTGAAAAGCGTTGTACTCATCGGAAGCAGCAATTAAACGCAACTGTTCATCAAATTGCGGGGTGTGGTTACCATCTCCGCAAATAATCTGATAAACTACTTTAGCAAGGTACCAGTTCATTGTTTTGTTGGTTTTGATTTATCCCGGAAGTTGTTGTACAACAAACAGGATGAATGATTAGAATAGGTTTACGAACTGACTGTCTGTTCTGCTGACAGTTTTAGTAACTGCGAATTTCAATTCCTCCCATAAAGGCGGTTCCTCTTATGAGCAATACTTTATTGGGGTCAACAAGATTTGCGTGTACGGTGCGCTTATCATCTATTCCTCCGAATACAGCGTGCGCTTCTGATTTAATTTCCCAATGCGCGGGAACTATCAATTTTGCTCCACCCAGTATAGCAGTAATATCAATCACCACGGTACCATTAATGTCGGCCTGTGTCATATCCAGCTCTGCACCACCAAAAAAGCAAACTATATCTCCGCCCTTAAAGTTTTTCGAAAGGATAATTTTTTTTACTGCCCCGAATACGGAAGTAGAATCGACAAAATCTTCTTTGGCTGAATCCTGCGAACCGGTATTGGATCCGGTGCTTCCACTGCCGCCATCTGGTTGTGTTGCCTTTGGGTCAGCATAATTCGGACCCTTGTAAAAGCCGCTCCATTTGTTCCAGTCCTCCGGGTTCCTTCCCCTCCACTTTCCCCACTGGCCCCAGTCGCGATCATGCTTACGTGGTCTTAATATCAGCATAAGCCCAACCGCTATTATAATACTGGGTACAAGAAAGCGGTGTAGGTCCACATTCACATCCATTTCATCTACCAGGAATATTCCACCAATAACCAGCATCACCAGCCAGCCACCACCACGGAAACCATGTTTTAACCCGGAAAATATACCAACTGCTATCAGTATCATGGGCCAGGTAAACAACCAACCGGGGAAATAGAATAAATCAAACTCTCTCATCAGGAATACGCCACCCACAGCCAGCAGGAACAGGCCGCCGAGAACGCGGTTATTTCTTCTGGGCGTATTAAATTCACTTTTTTGTTCTTGGGGTTCCATGAATTAAATTTTTGTAAAACAAAACTAACCATGGTACAACCTGCTGACAATGACAATCAGGCATTACCCGTAAAAAAGCCGGCAAAAGGGGGGAAATGATCGGTGAAAAATCTATGGACTATCGAACCAATTGAAAAGCATCTCCGTCAAATAGCCCTTTATCACTCAGTTTTAAATGCGGTATCACCAGCAGGGCCATAAAAGAAAGGGTCATGAATGGGGCCGCCAAAGACGAGCCCAGGTCCTTTGCCATTGCATCGATGGCAGTATAACTTTCAGCTACGGAATAACCATCTTCATTACTCATTAAACCGCCTACAGGAAGTGCCAGTACCAGGGCGGTTTCATCGTTCACACAACTTATCCCTCCCCGTTGTTCAATAACAAGGTTGATAGCGTGGCACAAACTTTCATCATCTGCACCTACCGCAACGATATTATGACTGTCATGGGCAACCGAAGATGCGATGGCGCCTTTTTTAAAACCAAAATTCTTTATAAAAGCGATAGCAGGTTGGGCCGGGAAGTACCTGTTTACAACTACTATTTTCAATATATCGATAGAAGGATTACTGGTAAGTGAGGCCACATCGGTTGAAAGCAGTGACCCGGAATCCTGCAGGTATTTATTGGTGATTAACTGACCGTCGAGTGCTTCAATTACTTCCACCTGTTCCTGTTTTGGCTTTTTGTAAATCAGATCAGGTACGCTTATAGGTTTGCAATCAAACCTGTTGATAACAGTAGATTTTTTACTTGAAATATTCGATACACCGTTTTCTGCCACCAGTTCGCCATTGATATAAGTTTGTAAAACTTCAAAATGACGTAAATCTTTTACCACAATAAAATCCGCGGGGTCGCCGCGTTGCAGCAGGCCTACTTCCATTTTATAATGATGCACCGGGTTGATACAGGCAGCCTGTACAATTTTGAAAATATCTATTCCTTTGGCAGCTGCCCTTGCGCAAAGCTGGTTGATATGACCGGCTACCAGGCTGTCGGGATGTTTGTCATCACTGCAAAACATGATTCTATCGGGATAGTCATTCAAGAGATCAATCAGGGCCTCAAAATTCTTCGCGGCACTCCCTTCCCTGATGAGTATTTTCATGCCGAAATGCAATTTGTCAAGGGCTTCCTCAGCAGTAAAACACTCATGGTCGGTGCTGATGCCTGCATCAATATATTGTTTGGCGAGTCCACCCCTTAAACCAGGTGCATGGCCATCTACTGGTTTGTTCAACTGGTGTGCTGCCGCGATTTTCTTCATCACCTCAGGGTCCTTATGCAATACCCCTGGAAAATTCATCATCTCGCTCAGGTATTTTATTTCTTTTTGTAGCAACAATTTTTTTACGTCATTGCTGTCAAGGGACGCACCCGCAGTTTCAAAGCTGGTGGCCGGAACACAGCTGGGGGCGCCAAAATTGAATTTGAAAGGAACGGTTTTACTGTTTTCTATCATGAATTCAACGCCTTCCATTCCGCATACATTGGCAATTTCATGCGGGTCGCTGATGGTGCCAACCGTGCCATGAACAACGGCAAGTTTGGCAAATTCCGCAGGAACCAGCATAGAGCTTTCTATATGAACATGGGCATCAATAAAACCAGGCATCAGGAAACAACTGGTGGAAATTTTTGAATTGGGTACAATGGAAATGATTTTCCCGTTTTCAAAGCTAACTTCAACAGGATGAATGCGTCGTTGCGTAAAATCCACTAATTGACCGGCGATTGTTTTCATTGAGGAAATTTAAAAGCGCTGATTACCATATTTTACCCAATCCCCCTTGTTCAGAAATAAATTACTGGAGAGGTGTAAGTAAATATACAAACGGAAGACCAATGATAATAAAGACGCTTACATTTGGATTGAAATTGGACGTTTTCACCGGCACAAGGGAAGCGTTTATAGAACCACTCTTTTAAAATAAACACAAATATTTTCAATTATGAAATCTTTAAAAATTGCTTTTGCGGCATTAGTTGCGCTGGTAAGTGTAACCGGCATGTATGCCCAAACCTTAGACGAAGTAATCGGCAAACACATTGAAGCAATGGGCGGGAAAGATAAATTATTAACGCTCAATTCGGTGGTAACTGAAGCTAACCTTAGTGTACAGGGTATGGATATACCAGTAAAAATGACCCAGCTTCACCAGAAAGGTCAGCGGGTGGATATAACAGCCATGGGAATGGAGAATTATATTATTTCCACGCCTACAGAAGGCTGGATGTATATGCCCGTACAGGGACAAACCAAACCAGAACCTACTCCTGCGGAAGCTATAAAAGAAGCTGCTGATGCGCTCGACTTACAGGGGCCATTGTTGAATTACAAGGAAAAAGGACATACAGTGGAACTGGTAGGTAAAGAAGACGTGGAAGGAACAGAATGTTTTAAATTAAAATTAAAAATGAAAGGCGGACTGGAACAAACCATTTTTATTGATCCTAAAAATTATTATATAATAAAAACGGTAAGTAAAACCAAGGCCACCGGTACCGAACAGGAACAAACACAAACATTCAGCAATTTCAAAAAGCTCGATTCAGGTTTTGTATTTCCATTTTCAATGAGTGGTTTTGGACCCGGCGAACTGACTATCTCCAAAATTGATGTAAATGTGCCTGTAGACGAAAAGATATTTAAGGTCAATTAATTCAAATAGATTCGTTAATAACCCGGTTGTTTCAGCCGGGTTTACTATTTTGCAGAAGTTCCGCTCACTGAAAGCTATCCCTCTTCATTTCCAATTTTTCTATTTGATATTGTTATCACTAAACTGCTGCTGTCGTGCCAGTTTTTATTCATTTGAAAAAATATAACCAAGTTTCATGATAAAGTCCATTCTTTTATTTGCAGCCTTGCTTGCAGTGAGTCAACTTTCAATAGCTCAAAACGCAGATTCAATTATTAGTAAATACATGTCCGCTATTGGGGGAAGGGAAAAAATTGCACAGATAAAAACGATTCACATTGAAAGTGCCATCGACCAGGGTGGTTTAAAAATCCCCATTGTGCTGAATGGCATCAATCAGAAAGCCTTTAAACAAGAGGTCACTTTTGGCGGTATGACGGGATATGATGTTACCACAGATACAGCTGGCTGGTTTTTTTCCCCCTTTAACGGAATGACCCACCCCGATTCCAAAACACCCGACCGCATGAAGATTGATATCCTTAACCTGGATCTGCAGGGACCCTTATTTAACTACAGGGAGAAAGGATATGAAGCGAAATTTATTGAAAAGGATGATGTGGATGGCGTAGAGTGTTTGGTGGTAATGCTGCAGATGAAAAATAATATGGTTAAAAAATATTATTTCGATCCATCCACTTATTACATCATTAAAGAAAGCACCAAAACGGAAGTTGACGGACAGGAGCAAACCAACTCAGTTATTTTCAGTAATTATAAAAAAACTGATTTTGGAATTATCATGCCTTTAACGGAAGATTCTTTCGGACAAATAAACGTGATTGAAAAAGTTATTACCAATGGACCGATAGATCCATCTATTTTTAAACGTTCAACCAATTAAACAAATTGCTATGAGAAAACTGGTTTTACTGCTTGCATCTTTTATTGCAGGTTTCACAATAATACAGGCGCAAACAAAAGTTACCTCTGCCACATTTGGTATGATGGAAGCAAGGCACCTTGGCCCCGGTACCATGAGCGGAAGGATATCAGCGATCCAGGGAGTGGACAGCGATCCCAAAATTATATATATCGGGTCAGCAGGAGGAGGTGTTTGGAAAACCACCAATGCAGGCGCTTCTTTCAAATCAATATTTGATAAATATTGCCAGTCGATCGGCGCTATCGCCATCGATCAGAAAAATCCCAAACTAGTCTATGTAGGAACGGGAGAAAGCAATATGCGCAATTCAGTATCCATCGGGGATGGCTTGTACAAATCAACTGACGCAGGTGATAACTGGACAAAGATAGGACTCGACAGTACGGAACACATTGCGCGTATTGCCATCGATCCCGCTAATTCAAGTACAATATTTGTCGCAGCACCCGGGCCGCTATGGAGCGACAGCAAACACCGTGGACTGTATAAATCTATTGATGCAGGTAAAACATGGGAAAAGGTTTTATACATTAATGAGAAAAGTGGTTGTGCAGATGTCGCCATTGACCCTTCAAATCCTCAAATCATTTATGCCTCCACCTGGGAATTCAGAAGATTGCCCTACCTGTTTAATTCCGGTGGTAATGGAAGCGGCATGTATAAATCTGCAGACGGCGGAAAAACATGGAAGGAATTAACCAATGGGCTCCCTGCAAAACCGTTCGGAAGAATTGCCTTCACGCTGGCGCCCAGCGCTCCAAACAACCTGGTGGCAATTGTAGAATCCAAAGAAACAGGTTTGTATATTTCTGCCGATGGTGGTGAAACATGGAAAAAGCAAAGCGCTACATTAAATGTTGTTTCCCGTCCGTTTTATTTTTCATGCGTAGTAATTGATCCAAAAGATCCAAAACGGGTATACCGCCCGGGATTTAGTTTTTCTTATTCAACCGATGGTGGTTATTCATTTGCCGATGCCAGCAATGATGGCGGATGGGTACACAGCGATCACCATGCACTGTGGATCAATCCCAATAATACCAATCAGATGTACCTGGGTACAGACGGCGGTGTTTACCTCAGTTTGGATAAAGGAGCTACCTGGTTATTTGTACAGAATCTTCCCGTTGGTCAGTTTTACCATGTTGCAGTGGATAAACATGACCCATACAGATTGTATGGCGGTTTACAGGACAATGGAAGTTGGGTAGCACCCTCTGCTTTACCCGGTGGTGTAGGCAACGGCGATTGGAAAGCATTTTATGGTGGCGATGGTTTTTGGGTACAGCCCGATCCATCAGATCCTTCTGTTGCCTATGCAGAATCACAGGGCGGAAATATTGGAAGGGTAAACCTTGAAACATTCAAAGGCGTAAACATAAAGCCACAGGAAGGAATAGGTGATGGTAAACTGCGCTGGAACTGGAATACACCTATTGTTACCGGTACAAAAAATCCACATGATCTCTATATTGGTGCGCAGTATTTATATAAGACAACGGACCAGGGACGTAACTGGACTAAAATTTCTCCCGACCTAACCACCAATGATAAGAAAAAACAGGAACAGGAAAACAGTGGTGGATTAAGTGCAGATAATACCAGCGCGGAAAATCATTGTACCATATTTACCATTACTGAATCGCCACTCGACGAAAATGTGGTATGGGTAGGAACAGATGACGGAAACCTGCAGGTAACAACAGATGCTGGTAAAACATGGACCAACTATTCAAAAAATTATGCAGCGGCAGGAATACCCGCTCAATCATGGGTAAGCAGTATCGAACCATCCAAATTTGATAAAAACCTGGTATATGCCACTTTTGAAAATCATATGTATGGTGATCACAAAACCTATGTTGCCAAATCAACCGATGCCGGTAAGACATGGTTGATGTTTAAAAGCGATGAGTTTACAGGTTTCGCCCATAAAATAAAAGAGGACCTTAAGAATAAAGATTTAATATTTTTGGGAACAGAAATGGGTTTGTTTGCCACGGTAGATGGTGGTGAAAGCTGGTTCAGGATGAAAAATAATATACCATGGTATGCCCTGGTAAGAGATATTCAAATACATCCTGTAACCAATGATTTGATCCTTGCCACCCATGGCAGGGGAATCATTACTGTTGATGATATTACACCCATGCGTTCCCTCACGAAAGAAATTATTGAGAAAGATGTCTATTTCATGAACAATCAGCCAATTGAGCTTACCAACGGGAAATTCGGGGATGGCGGTTTTCCAAGTACAGGTGGATGGAATGCCGGTAATCCCGCTGGCATTCCGCCATTGCAATATTATTTAAAGGATCGGGTAAACAGCGGGGACGTAAAAATAGAAATATATGATCCTGCGGGAAAACTAGTGCAAAGTATTCCGGGCACCAAAAGAAAAGGTATTAATAAGGTTTATTGGAACCTGCGTATGAAACCACCAAAAGTAGCCACAGGCGGTACAAAAGTTGATTTCGGTGGTTTTATTGCACCCATGGTATTACCCGGTGATTACACGGTAAAATTAAAAGTGGCGGATAAAGAATACAACAGCAGTATTAAACTGGTCCACGACGAAAAGAACAAAGCCTTTACAATGGCCGACAGACAGGCGCAGTATAATACTGCGATGCAATTGTACAACCTGCACGAACAACTGGCGAAAACAGTAGATGATATCAATAGTAAACAGAAAATGCTGAAGGAAAATATTGAGAAGGTGAAGAGCGCAAAGGTTAAGAAATTACTGCAGGAATATAACGACAAACTGGAAGAATTAAGAGGCACATTACTGGCCACCAAACAAAAAAGCATTTTTGCAGACGAAGAACGATTAAGGGAAAAAATCACAGATGTATACAGTGCCGTTGCCGGCCAGGAAGCGGCACCGGGCAACCTCCAGCAGCAAAGGGTTTCCAATCTTCAGCAGGAAGTAAACAAAGCTGAACAAACCAATACGGCGATTACTACGCAGTATTTTGCCAAAGTACAGCAGGCGCTTACCAAAGAAGGATTGGAAAGTACACTGAAAGATTCCAAAGGGAATAAATAGTGAATCAGTTTATAATTGAGAAACGTTGGCCGGTACGCCAACGTTTTTTTTATATGTCATTGATACCTTTCGCAATTTTTACCATTTATACAATTCTCTTTTCGGCAGCATTCATTTTGTTCGTAATTTTCTGCCCTAACAAAAATGCAATGAGAAAATTTCTTTTCCTGCTGGCATTACTGCCGGCGCTTGTCGTACACGCTCAGAAAAAAAACAAATCAGCAGCAGTTGTTACCGCACCGGGCAACCCGGATTCAC
>Ga0075024_100000742_pt1 | contig 12456 bp, 8 predicted proteins | sample Str013_2_FD_71389 | JGI IMG/M metagenome (GOLD analysis project Ga0075024, IMG submission 71389) | Freshwater sediment microbial communities in response to fracking from Pennsylvania, USA - Straight Creek_MetaG_SC_2013 | ecosystem: Environmental > Aquatic > Freshwater > Creek > Sediment... | reverse complement strand
CCCGGCTGGGCTGGGCCCGTGCTGGCTGCGCGAGCAGGTACCGGCGGTACCCGCGCCGCACCCCGACCTGGCCGTGCTGCTGGCCACCTCCGGCTCCACCGGCAGCCCCAAACTGGTCCGGCTGTCGCGGGCCGCGATCGCGGCCAACGCCTCGGCCATCGCGCGGTCCCTGGGCATCGACGCCGGGCAGATCGCGCCGACCAGCCTGCCGCTGTTCTACAGCTACGGCATGTCGGTGCTGAACAGCCACCTGGCCGCCGGCGCCACCGTCGTGGTGATCGACGGCGGGGTACTGGCGCGGGAGTTCTGGCAGGCGGTGGACCGGTACCGGGCGACCTCGCTGGCCGGCGTGCCGTACCACTACGAGATGCTGGCCCGGATCCGCTGGAGTCCGGCCCAACACCCGAGCCTGCGGGTGCTGACGCAGGCCGGCGGCCGGCTGCGCGACGAGCTGATCCTCGCGTACCACGAGCAGATCCAGGCGGTCGGCGGCCGGTTCCACGTCATGTGGGGGCAGACCGAGGCCGGACCGCGGATGAGCACGCTGCCGGCGGACCGGCTGCCGGCCAAGGTGGGCTCGCCCGGCTGCGCGCTGCCCGGTGGCAGCCTGTCGGTACGGGGCGACGACGGTACCGAGACCACCGAACCCGGTGCGGTGGGCGAGATCGTGTACCGCGGCCCGAACGTGATGATGGGGTACGCGCAGACCGCGGCCGATCTGGCCGCCCCCGACGAGCTGGGCGGGGTGCTGTACACCGGCGACCTGGGGTACCTGGACGCGGACGGGATGCTGTTCCTCACCGGGCGGCTCAAGCGCATCGGCAAGATCTTCGGGGTGCGGGTGAACCTGGACGACATCGAGAAGCTGGCCGGGCTGGCCGGCGCCGACCTGGCCGGCCCGGTGGCGGCGGTACCGGCCGGGGACAAGGTCGTGCTGTGGTGCGCGGGCGACCCGGACGCGCCGCACCGGGCGGAGCTGGCCAAGGTGCTGGCCGAGCGGCTGAAGCTGCACCGCTCGGGCTTCGACGTGCGGGCGCTGCCGCGGCTGCCGCTGCTGTCCAACGGGAAGGTGGACTACCCGGGGCTGGAGGCCGCCGGATGAGCGGCCCGCCGGGGTGTCCAACGTTTAGTCCCGGAGTTCACCCGGCTCACCAGCCTGGCGGCCCGGGGCTGAGGCCGGGGGGACCGCCGGCGCGGCGCCGGCCGGCCGGGTACCGGGTAGGGCCACCGCCGCCACCGCGGTGGCCCGGCGCAGCCCGGTCAGCGCGGCGACCCCGGCGGTGGCCAGGTCCGCCACGATGAACACCATCCGCGAGGCCAGTGCGATGCCCAGCGCGGTACCGGCCGCGCCGCTGGCCGGCAGCACCGGTACCAGCGCGGCCACCAGGACCGCTTCCCGTACGCCCAGCCCGGACGGCGCGAAGATGGCGAACAGCCCGGCCGTCATGGCGATGGGGAACGCGCCGAAGGACAGGAACAACCCGCGGAAGCCCGGTGCGGCCTGGGCGTTGGCCAGCAGCCACAGGTGCGCGCCGAAGCACAGCCACGCCACGGTGGCCCAGCCGACCACGCGCAGCACCCCGGGCCAGGTGAGCCGGTGGGTCAGCGGGGCGCGGCGCAGTACCCGCAGCATGAGCTGGATCAGCCGGGTCAGCACCTGGGGGATCGAGCACACCACGGCGACCGGTACCAGCGCGAGCAGCACGTAGATGGCGAACCGGACCGGCTCGCTGTACCCGGCGCCGGTACGGGAGCCGGCCAGCAGCGAGGGCAGGGCCAGGGTACCGATGCCGAGCGCGGCGGCGGTACCCAGCCCGACCGCCACCACCGAGGCCAGGAAGGCCCGGGCCCGGGGCAGCCCGGCGCGGCGGCCGAACTCCATCTGCATCACGTACACCCAGACGCTGCCGGGCAGGTACTTGCCCAGCGCCCCGATGAAGTTGATCCGCGCGGCGACCGGAAAGGACACCTCGTATTCGAGGTCGCGGAGGCTGGCCCGCCAGGCCATCACGTTGGCCGACATGCCGGCCACGGCGGCGACCAGCGACAGCAGTACCGACTGCCAGGCCAGGCCGAGCCACGCGTGGCGGACCTGGCTCCACTGGCCGATCACGGCGTACGCGATGAACCCGGCGATGGCCAGGGCCAGCAGGATCTTGGCACCGGCGACGAGGACCCGGCGGGCATTCGGCACGCCGGTCGACACCGGAGCAGCGGGCTCGCTCACCGCGACCCTGTCTGACACAAGCAGTCACCCTGTCCCGTTGGCTGTGGGATATCCCACTGCGCGTGCGATCTCCTCAACTGCGGCGGTACGGCCGGAGCCGAGGCCGGATTGCGCCACGGTACCCGCCGGCGCCGGGGCGGGCGACTCCTGCCCGGGTACCGTGGTCGGGTACCCGGGCCATCACCGCCGATAAGCCGTGTCACGGGCCGAAAACCGCGTACGACTGCACAGACGTCGACTTACGGACGAAAAGGTGCGAGTTTATTGCCAGACTTGTTGGTGTACGCGACTTTTTGATCGCCCAAATGGTCTTCTCCGCGCGGTCGTTGTACGGTCCCTGGTGCCCCTCGGTTTCAAGGAGTTCCTGCGTTGATTCCCATCTCGTGCGTGCGCCTCAGTGACGACGCGCAGCGCCTCGCCGTCGATGTGCTCCGGTCCGGCATGCTCGCCCAGGGTCCGATGGTGGCCCGGTTGGAGCGTGAGTTTGCGGACTTCGTCGGGGTACCCCACGCCGTCGCCGTGAACAACGGCACCACGGCGCTGGTCGCCGCGGTCCAGGCGCTGGACCTGCAACCGGGCGACGAGGTGATCACCAGCCCGTTCACCTTCGTCGCCACCCTCAACGCGATCCTGGAGGCCGGGGCGGTGGCCCGCTTCGCCGACATCCGGGAGGACGACTTCTGCGTCGACCCGGCGGCGCTGGCGGCCGCGGTCGGCCCGCGGACCCGGGTACTCATGCCGGTACACCTGTACGGCCAGACCGCCGACATGGAGGCGATCGCCCCGCTGGCCCAGGAGCACGGGCTGGGCCTGATCGAGGACAGCGCCCAGGCGCACGGCGCCAGCATCGGCGGCCGGGCCGCGGGCAGCTTCGGCATCGGGACGTTCTCGTTCTACGGCACCAAGAACATCACCACCGGCGAGGGTGGCATGATCACCACCCGGGACGAGGCGGTCGCCGACCGGCTGCGGGTGCTGCGCAACCAGGGCATGCGCCAGCGGTACCAGTACGAGGAAGCCGGCCACAACTACCGGCTGACCGACTTGCAGGCGGCCCTGGCCATCCCGCAGTTGGCCGACTACGACCGGCTGGTCAAGCGGCGCAAGGACAACGCCGCCCGGCTCAGCGCGGGCCTGGCCGACGTGCCGGCGGTACGGGTACCGGCGGAGCTGCCCGGCCGTTCGCACGTGTGGCACCAGTACACCGTGCTGATCACCGACGAGTCCGCCCGTGACCGGGACGAGGTGGCGCAGGTACTGGCCCAGCGGGGCGTCGGCTCGGGCGTCTACTACCCCCGGGTGGTCCACGACTACGACTGCTACCGCGGCCACCCGCAGGTGGTCGCCGACCCGGCGCCGGTGGCGCAGCGGGTGGCGCAGCGGTGCCTGTCCCTGCCGGTCCACCAGTACCTCACCGGGGACGAGATCGACGAGATCGTGGCGGCGGTCCGCACGGCGGTGGCCCCATGAGCGCGAGGAACGTAGCGCATGGGAGTACCGCAGCCGCGAGTGAAAGGGGATTCCAGTGAGCGCGAGGAACGTAGCGCAGCGGAGTACCGCAGCCGCGACTGACAGGGGATTCCAGTGAGCGCGGGGCCTGGTGTCGTCCTGGTCGGTACCGGGTCGATGGGTTCGCTGCACGCCCGGGTGCTGGCTCAGTCACCCCGGTGCCGCCTGGTCCGGGTGGTGGACCCGAACCGGGAGGCCGGTTCCGCCGTGGCCGAGCGGTACGGCGTGCCGTGGACGCCCGAACTGGGCGACCTGGCCGACGCCGACGCGGTGGTGCTGGCGGCGCCGACCGAGCAGCACCACCGGCTCGCGTACGACGTGCTCGCCGCCGACCGGCCGCTGCTGGTGGAGAAGCCGGTCTCGGCCAGCCTGGCCGAGAGCGAGGAGATCGTCGCGGTCGCCGACAAGCGCGCCGTGCCGCTGGTGTGCGGGCTGCTGGAGCGGTACAACCCGGCGGTCATCACCGCGATGGCCCTGGTGCACCAGCCGGTGCACGTGTCGGCGGCGCGGCACTCGCCGTACGCGCCCCGGATCCGAACCGGGGTGGCCTGGGACCTGTTGGTACACGACGTGGACCTGGCCATCCAGATCTTCGGCGGTGCCGAACCGGACCGGGTACGGGCCCTGCTCGGCCACTTCCACCCGCAGTCGCTGAGTACGGCCGAGGACGTCGCGGAGACCGTGATGACCTTCGCCGGCGGCCGGATGGCCACCGTGTCGGCCAGCCGGATCAGCCAGCGCAAGACCCGCCTGCTGACCATCGCCGAGGTGGACCGGCTGATCGAGGTGGACCTGCTGCGCCGGGACGTGACCATCTACCGGCACGTGTCGCTGGACGCGGCCACGCCGGACGGGCGCGGGTACCGCCAGCAGGCGATCATCGAGATCCCCGAGCTGACCACGGTCCGCGAGCCGCTGGCCGCGCAGCTCGACCATTTCCTGGACCTGGTCGAGGGTACCGCGGACGCGGCCGAGGAGCGGCGCCGGATCCTGCCGTCGCACCGGGTGGTGGCCGAGGTGATCCGGGACAACCAGGTCGGCTGACCCGTACGGTCAGTGCCGGCACGGAAACCGCACCTGCCCGTTGTCGTCCACATAGGACTGACGCCCTGGCCGGTGGCTACACCGGACGAACCGGAGGCGACACGAAGATCCAGCGGCGCGACGCGACGTAGTTGAGGACCGCCAGTACCGCGGCGACGAGCAGTTTCGAGGCAAGGTACTGGATGCCGAGCCGGGTCAACGTCGGTACCAGGACCACGGTCAGCGCCAGGTTCGCCGCGACGAGGGCGAGGTACCACTTGAGCTGGCGGGTCACCGAGTCGGTGGCGCGGAACACCCAGATCCGGTTGAGGCCGAAATTGACGACGAACGCCACGCCGTACGCACCGGCAGTGGCGGCCGGAAGCCAGATGCGCAGTACCCCGTGGAGCACGAAGAGCGCTGTGGCGTCGGTGGCGATACTCAGAGCGCCGACCACCAGAAAGCGCACGACGCTCAGATCCAGGGACAGTAGCGCTCGACCGGACGGCATGCGGCATTCTACCAAGGCAGTCGATCACACTGTGGCCTCCACACGGTGGCCGCACGGCCAGCACCCGGCCGCGCCCGGTCCGGCCCGCCAATTAGCCGACCCAACGCCGAGACCGGGCAGTGCCACCAGAGTCAGCGGGCACCTGGCGACATGGTCAGCCGCGTCGCGCGTTGCCACGCCACCACGCGAACGCGTCGGCAAGCTCACCCGGCACGTCGTCGGGGTCGAGATCGAGGTCGTCCGCCGCGTACCGACGGGCGAGTTCGTCCACCGTGGTGGCGGAAATGCCGATGCGCTCCATGCCGACCCGGTTCACCCCCCGTACCCGTACCGGGACGCCGAAGGCGACGACGAATGGAGGTACGTCACGGGTCACGACCGTGCCCATCCCGAGCATCGCACCGGGTCCGATGGTCCGGCGCTGGTGTACCGTGCAGCCGAGACCGAGATTCGCGTGGGCGCCGACATGGACGTGTCCACCGATCGACACGGATGCGGAGATCGTCGCCCGGTCACAGATCACCGAGTCGTGGGCAATGTAGACCCGGTTCATGATGTAGCAGTCGTCGCCGATCGTGGTACGGCCCGCGGATGGCTGGTCCACGCAGGTGAACTCCCGCAGGATGTTCCGGCTGCCAATGGAGATGCCCGGAGAGTCGTCCGGGTCGTCCCAGCCGGCCCGGTGCGGTACCCCACGGATCTCCGGCGGTCCGCCGATGGTGACGTGCGGGCCGATCCAGTTGTCGTCGCCGACCTCGCACGGACCGATGATCACCGCGTACGGTCCGACGATGTTCCCGGTACCGAGTTTGACGTGCGGCCCGATGACTGCCGTGGGGTGGACGTTGTTCACCGGTTGCTTCTCCAGACAGGGACAATCCGACCGGTCGGCCCCGTTGCGCGGCGCGTGCCGGGGGCCGTTCTGACCGACCGAGCCTACGGTAGGGTCGAACCCGCCTGCCAGCCGGCCATGAACGAGGATGTAGATGCGCATCCGTGTGCTTCCAGACAGCACGGTGGACACCGCCGCGCCACGGGCCACGACCCGGCTCCGCGCCCGGCGGCTGAGCCTGCTCGTACTGCTGCTCGTGGCGTGTTGGGTGATTCCGGCGGTCACCCATGTGCTCGGCCTCGACCTGGTGCTGCCGATCGGGATCCTGGTGCTGGTGGCATCGCTGGTACGAGGTGGGCGTACGGTCCTCGACCAGCTCGTCGTCGCCGCCGTCATGGTGTTCGGTGTAACCTGCCTGGCCGCGGTCGTCTTCACGGTGTGGCCGTGGGGGCTCCAGCCCACGCCGGTCGCGGGTACGGCGTTGACGGCGCTGGTTCTCCTCGCCGCGGCGACGTCGCGGCGACCGAGGTTCGATCGGCGGTTCGCCAGGGCGGACGTGTTCGTCGTCGCGGCCGTCGCCGGCCTCGTCCTGGTGACCGTCCGCCAGTTCGCACTGCGCGACCTTGCCGGCCGGTTGGGTCTTGTCGCGGCCAACGATGACTTCGCGCGGCACATCCTGCTGACCGACGCCATCGGCCAGGTCGGTGGGTACGCGTTCATGCGGACCGATCAGGTGGCCCGTTTCATGGATGCCGGATACGGGTTGGAGCAGTACCCGCAGGGCTGGCACGTGACGGTCGCGCTGCTCGACCGGTTCTGGCGTTCGTCCGGCGTCGGCAACGCCCACGCGGCGGCCACCGCGGATACCGTGGTCTGGAGCCTGGTGGCGACGTTCGTCGTCTTCGGGGCGGCGGCGCTGTGGACGGTGCGGCGGCTCGCCGGCCCGGAGGGCAGCGGCTGGACGTCGATGGCGGTACTCGGCGCGACGCTCGCGTACGTCTTCTTCGCCGACCCGGTACGCCTGCTGGTGGGTGGTTTTCCCAACGAGCTGGCCGGTCTGGCCGGGTTCGTGGTGCTGATCGGTCTCGTCGCGCGGCCGCTGCACCGTACGCCGGACCAGCTCATGGCGGTGGCCTGCGCGCTGGTCACCATCGGGTTCACCTACTACCTGTTCCTGCCATCGGCCGGCCTGCTCGCCCTCGCCTGGCTGTGGCGGTGCCGAACCCGGGTGGTCCGGCACCGCCTGGTTCTGTTGCTGTCCATCGCTGTTGCCGGTGCCGCCTGCGTACCGGTCGTCGTCAACCTCGGCTCCAACGTCGGTACCAAGGTTCTCCTGCCGGGCGCGGTGCCCGCCACCGACCGGCATGTCCTGCTGGCACTGCTGCTCGCCGTGGCCGCCGGGTTGCTCACCCGTCGGGCGCTCCGCTCGTGGGCCTGGCGTACCGTCGTGATCGCTACGGCTGTGTCCGTGTTGCTGACCGCCGTGGTCGGCGCGTACCAGCTCGCAACGGTCGGCAGAACGCTGTACTACTACGAGCGGGCACTGCATCTGGTCATGGTGTCCGTCATGGTGGGCATCGCCGCGACGACGCGGCTTGCGCCCCGGGTGTCGTTGCCGCCCGGGTCCGGGTGGCGCCGGCGTGCGCAGACGCTCGCGCCGCTGGTGGCGCTCACCCTGGCGCCGTTCGCCCTGTTCGGTATCGTGTTGGATCCGACCAGCCCCGCCGGCGGAGGCAGTTACGGCACCGGACTGGTCCGCGGCCGGGTCGGCTTCGATCGGGGTACGCTCAGGTCCGCCCTGTGGGCGAGCCACGCGTTCCCCGGCACCGATCGTGTGGTCGTCGACCTGACCTCCACGAACTGGGCCAACGCGTACAACACGCTGTACGGATCGGTGCTCCGGCGCGACTACGGCTCGACGGTGTCCTGGTACCTCTTCCTGTACCCGACGAAGGGGCCCAAGACCATCGACGACCTTGAGCGGGCGGTTCTCCGCTCCACCAAGCCGGTGCTGTTCCTCGTCGCCGATCCGCAGGCCCGGTTCCTCGTCAGCGATTCCGCGCAGACTCCACTGAACCGGGTCGACCGGCCGCGTTCCGACACCGGCGACGAGCGCGCCATGACCAACGTCGCTGCCGCGCAGTACCTGGCCGGCAGGTACCCCGGGCGCGTGACAGTACAGTGGGAAAGGTAGGAACCGCCGCTACTGCGGCACGACCACCGTGTCCTTGTCGCGTTCCCACGTGGCCCGTGCGGCAGTCTGCCAGGCGCTCATGTTCTCCGTCACGATCTCCACCTGATCGGGGTGACGGCTCTGGAGGTACGCCGCGGCCTCGATGTTCGTCATCGCCCGCCCGTCGCCGGTGTCGGCCGGATAGGCGTTCGACACGCGGAGCACAGCCGCCCGGTCCACCACCAGGAACCGAGCGTCGGGATCGGCCACGACGAAGCGCACCGGCCGGCCGGTCGCCAGCAATTCCTGTTCCATCCGGGCGATGTCGTCACGCTGCCACGTCGCCATGAAGACGTACCAGCCGACCGTGGACCGGTAGTTGCGGGACATCACCGACAGGTACAAGGTGCTGTAGAAGTTGGTTTCCTTGTCCGCGGCGAGGTCGATGGTGACCTTGCCGCCGCCGCCGTCGGGGTAACGACGGGCGAGATCGATGGCCCGTTGTGCCGCGTGCGCGTTACCGATCTTGTTGGTGAGAACCAGCCGGCCCCAGCTTCCGACGCCGGGGCGATCGCCGGTGAACGTGCCGAGAACGGCGAACACGGCCAGCGTCAGGGCGGCCAGCGGTGCGAAGGGCAGTAGCCGTCGGCGCAGCGGCGTACCGCTGGTGTGTACGCGGGGCACCAGGCGTACCGCCGCCGCCGACCCGACCAGGGCCGTCACCATGACCAGATGGGTGGCCTTGTCGTAGTAGTACGTTGTCCGGCCGATCATCACCTGCTGGTACGCGGCGATGCCCGCCGCGACGACGCTGGCGGTGACGATGGCGAAGCCAGCCATGCGTAGCGAGGGCGTCCGCCACCCGCGCCTGGTCAACATGCCCGCCACCACAACGAACAGCAGCGCCAGCAGTACCGGTGCCTTCAAGCTGGTGTGCGCCCCTGCCAGCAGCAGCTTGGTGCCGGTGTTGGCTCGCATGTTGACCAGCAGCGGGATCAGGGCACCGCTGGCGGTCACGGCGGCCAGGGCCGTGGTCCATCGGCGCCGCCCGACCCGTTTGCGGTTGACCACGAGGTAGGCCACGGCCAACACACCTGCGGTGGGCAGGAACAGGTAGTACGTGAAGGACACGCCGACCAGGAGCGCGGCCACGAGGAGAACCTGTTCCCGGACGTCGTGCAGCGGCCTTGCCACGACGGCAACGAGAATCGCACACAGCCCCAGGCCGATGAGCTCGTTCGGAAAGCCACCCAGGTAGATCGCCGTGGCGTCGCCGAAGTACAGGTATGCCGCCACCGCGCCGAGCACCGTGGCCGTACGACCGAAGTCAGCCGCCGGGCCGGCCACCCGGCGTACCGCCCACACCACGGCCGCGCACATGAACACGAACGACATGACGTGGCACCAGAGCAGCCAGTCCATCGCGGCGACACCGTCGGGTGTCGCCGTCGACGAGCGCCAGAACCGGTACAGCAGTTGGTAGACCAGATGGGCGCCCTGCGGGTAGGTCTCCAGCCCGTAGCCGGCAGGCATGTACCGTAGCGCTTCCGCGCGGTGGATGAAGGCGTACCCGTTTACCAACCCGATCGAGTCGAAGAGCACGAAGTGGCGTGCGAAATCCTCGCTGGACAGCATGACCTTGAGCCGCCCGGCCAGGTCGTACCGGATGAACGGCGTGAGCGCCAACAGCGTGATCATGCCGATCGAGAGGAGCGCCAGCCGGTCCGGGATGCGCAGCCGCATCATCAGGCGTGGACGCCGCCGGCTTGCGATCAGCACGAGGGCGGTCAACTCGGTGCCGGCCACGGGTACCGGATGCAGCCCCCAGGGCCAGACCGACGCCAGCAGGCCCAGCAGCACCGTCGCACCGAACAGGAGCACGGTGGCCACCATGAACTGGTCCAGCACCGAGCGCACCGAGTGGACCAGCGACATGGCGGCGACCACGATCAGCGGAACCAGGATCGCGTCGACGCCGATCGCGTGGGTGGCGAAAGGCACCAGCCACGCGCCGGCCAGGCCGGCAAGCACCCACGGATACCGAAGACCACCCACGGTGGGCCCGGCCGCTCCCGGTTCACCCGCAGCGGGTTCGTCCGCTGAGGCATGCTGCGGTGATCGGGCAATCGCGGAAAACATGCGTAACCTCATGTCGCGCCGGGCCCCCGCGGGCGCCGGGAGGCTGGGCCGGAACCGTGTCGGGACCGAACCGTGTGGGACTGAACCGCAGTGGTCCTGGGTACACCTGGGCTGTCTCGATTGAGCGTCACCCTACCGTCCGCTCTCGGGCCGTCCGGTACCGATGCCATCGGGTTGCGCGGCAACGACCGGCCTGCGCTGTGCACCGCCGGTGGGCTGGGCACCGGCCGCCCGCACGTCACGGATCACGTACAGCGGTCGGGCCCGCGACTCCTCGACCGAACGCCACAGGTACTCCCCGAACACGCCGAGCATGGTCAGCTGGGTACCACCGAGGACGAGCAGCACCACCAGTACCGTCGGCCAACCACTGGGGAAGTGCGCACCGGTCAGGAACCGCACGACAAGCAGCAGGGCGTACAGCACGCCGAGCAGCGCGACGACGATGCCGGCGAGGCTGCACAGCCGCAGCGGCGTCGAGGAGAACTGCACGACCGAGTCGATGGCGAGCTTGAACATCTTGCGGCGGGTCCAGCGGGAGGTGCCGTGTTGGCGAGGCTCCTGGTCGTAATAGGTTCGGGTCTGGTTGAACCCCAGCCAGGCGATGAGGGCCAGCAGGTTGCGGTTGCGTTCGGGCATGCGCCCGACCTCGTCGATGACCTGCCGGTCGATCAGGACGCCGGACGGTCCCTCCGGTGGGTAGTTGGGCAGGTCGGCCAGCCTGGTGAAAATGAGGGAGAACGCCCGCGAGGCGAGCTCCTGGAACAGCGAGCGGCGTACCCGGTTGCGGCGTACCCCCCAGACCACGTGGTACCCCTCGCTCCACGTGGCGAGGAACTCGGCCAGCAGCGAGGGTGGCTCCTGCAGGTCGGCACCCAGAACGATGGCACAGTCACCGGCGCAACGCGCCAGCCCGGCCGAGGTCGCGTAGTGGGAGCCGAAGCTGCGGGACAGCCTGATCGCCGTCACCCGGGCGTCGTTCCCGGCAAGCTGCAGCGCCAGATCCGCGGTACCGTCGGTCGACCCGTCGTCGACCAGCACCAGCTCGAAGTCGTACTCGGCATGGTCGAGGGAGAACTGGCCGAAGCGCTTCATGAGCTGCGGCATGCTCGCGGCCTCGTTCAGCGCCGGTATGACGATCGAGACGAGCGGGCGGCGGCCGTTCGTGGCGAAAGCGTTGCTCAAGGTCTGTCACCCTGGCCTTTGTCCAGCGGTACGTACACGAGAAGTCCCATCGTTTCCTCCTTGGCTGCCAGCAGCCGGTAGTCGGTTGCGAAGCGCAGGCCGCACGAGGCCAGGGCGTCGGTGTCGACGGCGGTGACCGGCCGGCGGAACAGCAGCAGTGGCGCCCGGTCGCCCCACCACCGACCGGCCTGGCACACGGCACGGATGCCCGCCGCCGTACGGCCTGGGTCGAGTGCCGAGTACCAGGCTTCGCCGACCGGCCGCCCGTCGAGGAGCAGGACGACACCCGCCATCTCGTCAAAGGCCATGATGGCCCGCCCGGGTGGCTCGAGGTACGGCTCGAGCCGGTGCCGCAGGTCGCTGTACGCCTGCGCGGTGGCCGGTGCGAGCCGGACGGACGCGAGTGCCGGCACGCCCGGCGCGACGGCCGTGGCACGGTCGTGGCCGGCCGTCCGGTACGGGTGGGCCCACAGGCCGGTGACCGCGACACTGCTGCTCAGTGCGATCCCGGCGGCCGCCACGCCGGCCGTGATCGCCCGGGCCACGCGGGGCGCGGTCCCGATTCCGGTGAACACGACCACGACGATCGCCATCCAGGCGGCGAAACCGTTGACCGCCATCATGTAGATCGGGTTCCCGGTACCGAATGCCTGCGTCACCGGCAGCAGCGCCAGCAGCGCCAGCACGGTCCAACCGCGCCGGCCTCCGGGTGCGAGCGCGGACCCGGGCAGCCCGCGAAACCGGTGCGCCCCCAGCACGAGAAGGCCGACGGCCACCGTGACCGCGATGGTACCCAGCAGGCCGACCGGGTACCGGGTGAGGTTGTCGGCGCCGCCGATCGCCGCACGGTGCACCAC
>Ga0075024_100000741_pt1 | contig 12463 bp, 6 predicted proteins | sample Str013_2_FD_71389 | JGI IMG/M metagenome (GOLD analysis project Ga0075024, IMG submission 71389) | Freshwater sediment microbial communities in response to fracking from Pennsylvania, USA - Straight Creek_MetaG_SC_2013 | ecosystem: Environmental > Aquatic > Freshwater > Creek > Sediment... | reverse complement strand
CGGATTTCATCGCCGGTGTTCTGGCCGCCCGGCAGATTGAAAACGGAATCCACTTTGCTCTTGGTTCAACGCTGGCTATGTCGCGTGTGGCGCTGGAAAAGATCGGCGGTCTGGAACCGCTGGTGGATTATCTGGCTGACGATTTTGAACTTGGCTATCGCATCTCCAAGGCCGGTATGGAAGTGGTGCTGGCCAAGGTGGTGGTGGAAACGCATTTGCCGGCGTACAGCTTCAGCGGATTTTTCAATCACCAGATGCGCTGGGCGCGCAGCACGCGCGATTCCCGCCGCATGGGCTATCTCGGTCTGCTGCTCACGTTTGGGTTGCCCTGGGCCATGCTGGCTGTGGTGCTCGCTTGGGGAGCGGGTTGGTCATGGATTTTGCTGGCCGGCGCCGCAATGTTGCGCGTTGCCGTGGCCTTGCAGGTAGGCGTGGGGGTGGTTCAAGATCGCGCCGTTTGGCGATACCTGTGGCTGCTGCCTTTGCGCGATCTCATCGCGTTCTGGGTATGGTTTGCCAGCTTTGCCGACCACACGGTCCACTGGCGCGGCGAAATTTTCATACTGGAAAACGGCAAGATCCGTCCGGCATTCCCCGCGGTCCAACCGCTGGTCAGCGCGACGGAACCCAAGCCGGACAAGCTTTCAGCTCATTGGTAGCATCAGTTTGGTTGGCCTGAATCTGAGTCAGTACCAGCTTGCCACCCCACTTGGCCATTACACATCCCGTCGAACTATTCACATAGTCCGGTAAACGCTCGCGCTGTGGACAGTCGGCGTCTTTACCGCCTTTCTTGCCAGTCGCCTGTTTCGCTCTGCCATCCACCAAAAGGAAAACCGGTTTGTCGCCGCGCCAGAGTTTTTCAAACGAAGCATCATCGTCAAAGATCAGCGGTGCGTCCGGGAATGTGGACCCGTACCAGATGTTGTTGCAACGTCCGTTCAAGATGCGGATCTGGCGATGCGTGTAGTAATTCACGCTGGACGCGGCTTCGTAATCGCCGTTGTCTTCGATGATTGCGCCTGGTTCCCAGTGCGCTTCAATCGCCTCGGCCAATACTTTCGAGGAGAGGACGGGCGAAAAAATGCTAAGCCCCTGGTGTGCCGCTTGCAGCAACACCATGGTTATCACGGCCAGCACCAGGTTCGCCGGCATGGTGCGGTTTCCGCGCCGCAGCCACCAGTTCAGGATCGTGCCCAGCGCAAAGGCGAAACCTGTAAGCAGTAAAGGCGTCTTGAAGGCGCCCATGGCCTGCGGCGTCAGGTCCAGAATGTGGCCGAAAGAGAGCGCGTAGTCCTGCGGATTTTCTTTGAGCAGTTCGGCAATGTCGTAGTTTGCCGGAGGAGTCTTGGCCTGCGAAGCCAGCGTGAAGCACACCACACACACCGCGACGCCGATCACCATCAGAACGACAGACGAGATTCTCCCCGTTCTGCGTTCCCCACTATCAATCGGAGAAGTAGTTTCGCGCGCCAGCCATCCACCCAGCAGTAACGCCAGCCCTGGCAGTCCGGGGAGCACGTAATATTCCTGGCGGCTGGAGAAACTAAAGAACACCAGTATCAGCAGGGCCCACAGGGTGAAAAGCAGTGTGCCGCGCTGCTGGGCATTCAATCCCGCACGGAATTCGGCCAGCTTAACCGGCACCTGGCGCGCAGCTTGAACAATGAACGCCGTCCAGGGCATGAGCCACACCAACGTCAGCCCCCAGAAGAGCCAGAGTGGGACGGTGTCATAGTCCGCGGGAAAACGTTTGTTCAAATAACGGAGAAAATGTTCGTTGATGAAATAGAACCAAAAAAAGCCCTTGGCATTTCCTTGCGGAGGATTGCGGAACCCGGCGAGCATGTGCCACGGCGCCGCAATGATCAAGAAGACCAGAAAACTGGAAAACAGGCGCAGCTTGAATAGATGCCGCAGATTTTTTGTGAGCAACAGATAAAGGATGATGGTCCCAATAGGAAAGACCAGCCCGATCAAGCCTTTGGCCAGGATGTTCAGGGCCATGGTCGCGGCCAGCCCCCAGCAAATCCACAAAGAGGGCTTTTCGCGGCGTTCGCTTTGTGCGAGCGTCGTAAGAAAAAAATCAAAACCCAACGCCAGCCATAGACCCACCATCATGTCCGGGATCAGAAACCGCGTATAGATAAAAGGACCAAAGCCGGTGGCCAGCACCAGGGCGGAGTACAGCCCGGTTTCTTCGCCCTGATTTCCGGAATTAAACACTCTGCGCCCCAGCCGGTATGTCACCAGCAGCAACGCCAGCACGCCCAGCGCGATCGGCAACCGCGCAGACCAATCGCGCACGCCGAAAACTTTGAAGCTGGCGGCCACCATCCAATACATCAGCGGGGCTTTTTCCAGATAACGAATCCCACCATCTATATGCAGTGTGACCCAGTCGCCGCTGGCAGCCATTTCGCGCGCGGCTTCCGCGTGGACCGTATCGGCGTCGTCCATCAAGGGTGGCTGAAAAATGCTGGTCAGGTAAATGGCGGCCCAAACAAGCACGATGAGCGCGAGAAAAAACCTGCGCCGTTGAAGAAGGTTCCCGTCAGATGGATTTTGAATCGAAGTGGGGTCGGACATGAGCGGAATTCATTATATCCACGCGCCCCAGTCTTCTCGTCGCTGTGCGCCGCCGGTGGTCCCGCATGTTTTACTCGGCGAAGAGAAGTTCCGCGACGGTAACTTACAACCAATAACCTGTAACGCTGTCTGGCCCAAAGAGACTATTCTTTGGATGAACTTTCTCTCTTGGGATGATCGTTCGCAACGTCAGCAAGAAAAATGGAGGTAACCGCAAATGAAGAATCGCGTCACTCGCCGCCGTTTCCTTATAGGCGCCAGCGCCGGAGCCGCCGCCACCGTGCTGGGCTCTTCCGTTTTCAACCTGGATTCAGTATTCGCTTCGTCGTTTACCCGCAGGAACCTGGGCGGGATGGCGGCCAGCGATCCTGTTCTCGTGTCGTATCGCAAAGCCATCAAGGCCATGAAACTGCTGCCTACGGCCAACCCGCTGAGCTGGGACTACCAGGCAGCCATCCACGGCACGCTGCTTTCCGGCTCACACACCGCGTGGAACACGTGCGAACACGGCACGCCTTATTTCTGGTCGTGGCACCGCATGTACCTCTATTGGTTTGAGCGCATCATCCGCAAGATGTCCGGGGACAGCACATGGGCCCTGCCTTATTGGGATTACATCTCAGCGTCGCAACGTTCCTTGCCGGTTCCTTTTCGTGATCCCAGCAGCGAGCTTTATCTGGCCAACCGTGGTCCAGGATGGAACGCCGGAACTTCGTCGTATCCGGCATCGCACGTCGATCCAACGGCTGGCTATGCCTACGTGGATTATTTCTCCGGACAAAGCCAGCTCGAGAGCAACCCGCACGACAACGTCCACATAGACATGGGCGGACTCATGGGTTCGCCCGGAACGGCCGCGGCAGACCCGGTGTTTTACGTCCATCATTCCAACATTGACCGGCTGTGGAACCTCTGGCTGGCGCAAGGCGGCGGACGCGCGGACCCACTCGGCACCGCTACGTGGAGGAACAAGTCCTACACGTTCTTTGACGAAAACGGCAATCCCGTGGTCATGAAGACCTGCGATATCCTCCGCGCGGCCGAGCAACTGAACTACACTTATGAGAGCGAGCCGGCCCAGGTGAAGGAGTATTGTCTGGTGCGTATCCCGTTCCCCATTTATTACCTGATTCCAATCATCCTGATCCACTGGCCTGGACCACCGGTAGAGCTGAACGAAGGCGAAATCTCGGTGGAAATCAACATCAAGGAATTTCAGCAACGCCTGGTGGCCGTGACAGAAAGCCGCGAGGAATTTCTCACTCTGGATCTTGAAGGCGTGCAAGCTGCGCGCGCGCCGGGTGTGGTCTGGGAAGTCTATTTGGGACTGCCTCCGAACGCCGCGGCCAATCATGAAAGCCCGTTCTTTGTGGGCACCATGTCGCTTTTCTCCGCTGGTATAAAGGAACATTCTCACGGAGATTTCAAGCCTGCGAAATTCAGCTTCCGGGCCAACCGGGCCATCCAGGCGGCGCTCAAGTCGCGTGCGGAAAAACTGCGCCTCACGTTTGTTCCCAGCGGACCGCTCATGGAGGGTAAGCCGGTTCGGCCCAAGGTTGAATCCCCGGTTCGAATTGGCGCGGTGAACATTTCCGTTGCCCGGGAAAAGCGCGAAGAACCAGGCAAGGGGGAAGGCGAAATCCAGGAGCCTAAAATTGATCCAAAGATTGAGCCCAAGCGGCCCAAGTAAACCGATCAATTTTCAGCACCCAAAAACCTAATCACACATAAAATGTGGGGACGATCAAAATAACGATCTTCCCCGCATTTTGTTTTTTGGTATGTCCGCGCCGGTAACGTAAGGCGTTCTGCTAGGCTGATTTGGAGATTGGGATCACCGTGACCACATTAACCAACATTGCCACCAGGGAAGAAGCCCAAAGTTATCCCCGCAACCGAGCGGAATCGCTCGCCTCCGAATTAAGGTTGACCATCACCGGCGAAGTCCGTTTTGACGAAGGCAGCCGCGCACTCTACGCCACCGACGGATCGAACTATCGCCAGGTACCTATCGGCGTGGTGATTCCCAAGACGATTGATGACGTGGTGAAGACCGTGGCGCTGGCCAACAAATACGGCGCGCCGATCCTGGCCCGCGGCGGCGGTACCAGCCTCGCCGGGCAATGCTGCAACGTCGCCGTGGTGATTGATTTTTCGAAATATCTGAACCAGATCATCGAAGTGAATCCGCAAGAAAAGTATGCGTGGGTCCAACCCGGCGTGCGTCGCGACCAGCTCTGCAAGGAATCCTACAAGGATGATCTGGTCTTCGCGCCAGATCCTTCCACGCACGAGTACTGCAACCTGGGCGGGATGATCGGTAACAACTCCTGCGGCGTCCATTCCATGATGGGTGGCCGCACGGTGGACAACGTTCTGGAACTCGACATCCTTACTTATGACGGCTTGCGCCTGCGCGTGGGGCCGGCGACTGACGCCGAGTTGGACGCTATCGCTAAAGAAGACGGGCAGCGCGGACGCATCTACACACGCCTGCGCGCGCTGCGTGATCAGTACGCCGTGCTGGTACGCAAGCGCTATCCGAAAATTCCGCGGCGCGTTTCCGGTTACAGTCTCGACGAACTGCTGCCGGAAAACGGATTCAACGTAGCTAAGTCGCTGGTCGGCGCGGAGTCTACGTGCGTCATTATTCTTGGCGCGAAAGTGCGGCTACTCGATTGGCCTAAAAAACGCACACTCCTGGTGATGGGTTTCAAAGACGTTTACGCCGCAGCCGACGCCACGCCTACCGTGTGCGAGTCGCATCCCATCGGCCTTGAGGGCATGGACGATACGCTCATCGAGAACATGATCAAGAAAAACCTGCATGTGGGCAGCATCAAGATGTTGCCTCCGGGTAAAGGCTGGCTGCTGGCGGAGTTCGGCGGCGAGACCAAGCAGGAGTCCACGGCCAAAGCGCGTGAACTCATGGCGCGCATGGAGCGCACCACCGACCCGCCGACCATCAAACTGTTTGAAGACGACGACGAAATCCTCAGAGTATGGAAGGCCCGCGAATCGGGTCTGGGTGCCACGTCGCGCGTCCCAGGCGACAAAGAAGCCTGGGAAGGCTGGGAAGACGCCGCCGTCGCGCCCGAGCGGCTGGGCGAATACCTGCGCGAGTTGCGCCGCATCTGCGGCAAGTATGGATACAAGTCTCCTTTATATGGACACTTCGGCCAGGGCTGCGTGCATACCCGCATTGATTTCGATCTGCTCACCACGGAAGGCATCCGCAACTTCCGTTTGTTCCTTGAAGAAGCCGCCGAGTCCGTCGTCCGCCTGGGCGGCTCGCTTTCCGGAGAACATGGCGACGGCCAGGCCCGCGGCGAATTGCTTGAGATCATGTACGGCCCGGAGTTGATGGAAGCATTCCGCGAATTCAAACGTATATGGGACCCGCAGTGGAAGATGAATCCGGGGAAAAAGATTGACGCCAATAAACTCGACGCCAACCTGCGCCTGGGTACCACCTACAATCCGCCGCAACTGAAAACGCATTTTCAATTTCCCGACGAGCACGGCGACTTTGCCGAGACAACGAATCTCTGCGTGGGCGTAAGCAAGTGCCGTAAGGATGAAGGCGGGACCATGTGTCCCAGCTACATGGCCACGAAGGAAGAAATGTATTCCACCCGCGGGCGCGCGCGCTTGTTGTTTGAAATGTTGCAAGGCGATCCGCTGAAGCGCGGCTGGAAGAATGAGACCGTGAAGCAGGCGCTGGATCTGTGCCTGGCCTGCAAGGCCTGTAAGACGGAGTGTCCGGTGAACGTGGACATGGCCACCTACAAAGCAGAATTCCTTTCGCACTATCATGAAGGTAGTTTGCGCCCGCGGGCCGCGTACGCCATGGGATTGATTCACCGTTGGGTCAAGCTGGCGCGGGCGGTTCCGGGCGCAGTAAGTCTGGCGAACTGGGCCGGACGTGCACCAGGAATTTCTCGGTTGATGAAATCCCTCGGCGGGATCGCCCCCCAAAGGAAGATTCCCTCGTTTGCACCACAGACGTTCGCGGCATGGTTTAAAGAAAGAGAGTTTCGCGCGCGCGGGCTTCAATCAAACGAAGCCGTCAAGGCCGGCCGTCCGCAAGTTATGCTCTGGCCGGACACGCTCAACAATCACTTCCATCCGCGCATCGCGCAGGCTGCGGTGGAAGTCCTGGAGCACGCCGGCTACGAGGTAATCATCCCGCAAGCGGCGCTGTGTTGCGGACGTCCTTTATATGACTTTGGCATGTTGACCACGGCGCGGCAGCTGCTGGAAGAAGTTTTGACGACCTTGCAGCCGCAGATCGCCGCGGGAATTCCGCTCATCGGATTGGAGCCGAGTTGCGTTTCCGTTTTCCGTGACGAGATGATCAACCTGATGCCGCACAACCGGGACGCGCATCGTCTGCGCGAACAGACTTTTCTGCTGAGCGAATTCCTCATTCAAAAAGCCGGGTACACGCCGCCGCTACTCAAGCGCAAAGCCCTGGTGCACGGGCATTGCCACCACAAATCCGTCTTGAAGTTTGATTCCGAACAGGAACTGCTCAAACGCACGGGTCTCGATTTCAAAATTCTCGACTCCGGTTGCTGCGGCATGGCCGGTTCGTTTGGCTTTGAAGAAGACAAGTACGATGTTTCGGTCAAGATCGGCGAGAAGGTCTTGCTGCCGGCTGTGCGGGCCGCGGCGGAAGATACGTTGATCATCGCTGACGGGTTCAGTTGCATGGAACAGATCGAACAACTCGCCGGGCGCAAGGCACTGCATATTGTGGAAGTGTTGCAGATGGCCATCCGTGAGCAGCAGGGTGGGCCGCGCAGTCAGCAAGGGGCCGACGATCGGTCTGCAGTTGTTAGCATGCGCCAGTGATCTTTCAAGACTCCGGCTAAACTGATGAAGGAAGTCTTTAGATCGGGGTAAAATAAAGTCAGCCATGGCCATGACTCGTCGCCAAAAAGAACGGCTGTACAAACTGGTGCTCAACCCGCCCAAGGGGAGCAAGCTTGAAGCCGCTAAGAAATATGGCGTCGATCTGACATTGAATCTGCGGCTACTTGCTCTAACTCCGAACGAGCGAGTGAAAGAACATGACCGTGCCCTTCGGCTTGCGCTAGATTTGCGGGCAGCAGGAGAGCGTGCTCGGCTTCGCGCCGCCCAGAAAAAACACCCAGAAAAAAGAATCCAGAAAAAAAATAAAGACAAATAACGTCAGACTGCAATATTTCTGGGGCATGAGTTGTGGCGTCCGCGCGTGAAGAAGGCTCTGGTTAACAACAAAACTCCTTTCCACAACATTAGCGAATTCTTGTTTACTTACCGCCAAGAAATTTTTGGAATTTCCGCGGGCAGAGTGGCTGAATCTCCTCAACTTTGTTTATAATCATCCGTTTTCGCGACGAGTGTGATTCCCGTCAGCGAACTTGGGTGACCGCCCAGACGAGCGCCTGGCAGCGCACGCGGCGGATTTATTCTCGGGAACAGGATCCATGGCACAGATTTTTGACCGCAGTGCGAATACTCTTGCTCGCGCCAGTCTTCTGGGTGTGGTCCTTCTCCTTACCGGGGTGGGGGCCGCGCTGATGCAATTTCAGCGCTCGCCTTTCGTGACCAACCAGCATATTGCGCCGGAACAACCAGTACCGTTCAGCCACCAGCACCACGTGGCCGGACTCGGGCTGGACTGCCGTTATTGCCACACCTCGGTGGAAGAGTCCAGCTTTGCCGGAATTCCCCCCACCAAGACCTGTATCAATTGCCACGCGCAACTTTGGACCAAGGCCGAAATGCTCGAGCCGGTCCGCTATAGCTATCGCACCGGCGAATCGCTCAAATGGATTCGTGTGCACGATCTGCCGGATTTTGTTTATTTCAACCACAGTATTCACGTGGCCAAGGGCGTGGGTTGCCAGAGTTGCCACGGGCAGGTTGACCAGATGCCGCTGATGTATGAAGAGAACACGCTGCAAATGGAGTGGTGCCTGAACTGCCACCGGCAAACGGAAAAGTTCCTGCGGCCGAAAGACCAGGTTTTCAGCATGACGTACGCGCAGCCCAGCGAAGACCATGAAGTGAGTTTTGAAGGCAAGAAATATACGAGCCAGCTCGATCTGGGCAGCGACCTGCATAAAAAATACAACCTGCGCACGGTGCAGGACATAACCAGTTGCTCCACTTGCCACCGGTAGGGTGGAAAACAACATGGAAGCGAATGTCGAATAAGAGCGAATCAAATCTGAACTTGATTTCCGTTGGGCAGATCAAGCCTGCGCGCCTGGACCTGGAAGCCGTGCGCCAGAAGCTGGCTTCCGCCCGCGGTCCTAAATACTGGCGTACGCTGGAAGAGCTGGCGGACCAGGAAGCCTTTGGCGAATTGCTGGAACGTGAATTTCCGCGCCAGGCGTCGGAATGGGTTGATCCGGTTTCCCGCCGCGGGTTCCTCAAGCTGGCTGGAGCTTCGCTGGCCCTTGCCGGACTGGCCGGTTGCACCAAGCAGCCCATTGAGCAGATTCTGCCGTACGTCCGTCAGCCGGAAGACCTGATTCCCGGCAAACCGATTTATTACGCCACGGCCATGCCGTTCGCCGGATATGCACATCCGTTGCTGGTGGAAACCCACGAATTCCGTCCGACCAAAGTTGAAGGCAATCCCAACCACGAAGCGTGCCTGGGATCGTCCGACCTGTTTTCGCAAGCGTCGATTCTTGATATGTATGACCCGGACCGCTCGATCACCATCACCTATAAAGGTGAAGCGCGTCCCTGGGCGGAGTTCCTCGGTCAGATTCGCGGCATTGTCCAGTACCACAAAGCCAACCGCGGCGGCGGCCTGCGCTTCCTGACGGGCGCCACGTCGTCGCCCACGCTGGGTTCGCAGATGAAAGCCATCCAGCAGATTTTCCCGGACTCGAAGTGGCATCGCTGGGAGCCCGTGCATCGTGATTCCGTCCGCGCCGGATCGAAGATGGCCTTCGGCGGAAGTTACGACCCGATCTACAAGTTTGACGCCGCTGACGTGGTCGTCTCGCTCGATGGTGACTTCCTCTCCGGTTCGTGGTTCCCCGGCTTCGTCCGTTACGCGCGCGACTTTATGTCTCGCCGCAAGGACCCCGCCAAAGGCATGAACCGCCTGTACGTGGCGGAGAGCGCGCCTAGTACCACCGGCGCCAAGGCTGATCACAAGATCGTGGCCCGCCAGGTGGAAATCGATAAGATTGCCCGCGCTCTCGCCGCAAAGGTTGGCGTGGGCGGCGTGGCTGCTGAAAGGCTCGATGCCGAACATCAGAAGTGGGTTGACGTTGTTGCCGCCGACCTCATGGCCCACAAAGGCAAGTGCGTAGTAGTCCCCGGCGTGTTCCAGGGCGCTGCTGTCAACGCCGTCGCCCAGGCTATCAATGCCGCACTAGGCAACGTAGGCCAGACCGTCACCTATATTGATGTGGTAGAAATCGATCCAGTCGACAACACGCAATCGATTCGCGAACTTGCCACGGACATCGCTGCCGGCAAAGTTGAAACGCTCATCATCATGGGTGACGTAAACCCCGTGTACAACGCGCCGGTCGATTCGGGACTGTTGCCATTTGGGGATTTTGAAGTTGAAGTAGACGATCCCAAAGAGGCAGGCAAAAAGAAAAAAGAGACACGGCAGGGGCTGCTCTCCAAAGTAAAAACCATCGTCCAACTCTCGATCTACAAGAACGAGACCACGGACTACGTTACCTGGCACGTTCCAGAAACTCACTACCTTGAAGCCTGGAGTGACGGACGCGCCTATGACGGTACCGCCACCATCATGCAGCCCATGATTTCTCCGCTGTATGACGGCAAGAGCGCGCATGAAATTGCCGCCATCTTCACCGATCAACCGGGCACATCCGGATACGACCTGGTACGCACCTACTGGCGTTCGCAGCACAGTGGCGACGATTTTGAAGGCTGGTGGCGCCGTTCCGTGCATGACGGCTACGTGGCTGACAGCGCTTTCCCGGCCCGTCAGGTTTCCGCAAAATTGACCGGCCTGCCGCCCGCCGCAGAAGCCAACGGTCTGGAGATCATTTTCCGTCCCGATCCCACCATCTACGATGGCAGCTTCATCAACAATGGCTGGCTGCAGGAAACGCCCAAGCCACTGTCCCGCACCACCTGGGACAACGTTGCCTTGATCAGTCCAGCCATGGCCGACCGCATGGGTCTGTTGGGAATGGAATTGGGCGATGTCGCGCAATCCGATCTTAAGAAGAACGTCAACAAAGATCACCAGTCAGACGCCCTGAACCGGCTCACGATCACCGTGAACGGCCGCACTGTGGAAGTTCCTGCCTGGGCCCAACCCGGACAGCCTGACAATTCCATCACGCTGTTCTTTGGTTACGGCCGCAAAAAAGCTGGACGCGTGGGTCTGGAGGCCGACACTGCGCATCCGCGCGGCTATGACGCTTATTCCGTCCGCGCCGCGGCTTCTTACGGCGCTGTTGGCCAGGTTGCCGACACCGGCAAGACCTGGGACGTCGCCGTCACGCAAGGCCACTTCTCCATGGACAGCCGTGAGCCGGTGAAGGCTGCCACGTTGGCTGAGTTCACGAAGAAGCCGCGCTTCGCGCATGAAGAATCCGAGCCCAAGGGCAACGAATCTCTTTACTCTGATTACCGCGAAATCGACTGGTACAAGAAAAACGCGTGGGGCATGGCCATTGACCTGAACTCGTGCATTGGATGCCAGGCCTGCTCGGTCGCGTGCTACGCGGAAAACAACATCTCGGTCGTGGGCAAGGAACAGGTCCAGCGTGGCCGCGAGATGATGTGGATTCGCATCGACTCTTATTACGAAGGCGATCCGGCGAACCCGTCAGTCTATTTCCAGCCGGTGAACTGCATGCAGTGCGAAAACGCGCCGTGCGAACCGGTCTGTCCCGTGGGCGCCACGGTGCATAGCACCGAAGGCCTGAATGACATGGTCTACAACCGCTGTGTAGGCACGCGCTACTGCTCCAATAACTGCCCATACAAGGTCCGTCGCTTCAACTTCCTGTTGTTCGCCGACTATGAAACTCCCAGCCTGAAACTAGGGCGCAATCCGGACGTCACGGTCCGCAGCCGCGGCGTGATGGAAAAATGCACATACTGTGTGCAGCGCATCAATGCCGGACGCATCAATGCCGAAAAGAAGACTGGCCCCAACGGTGAGGCTGTGCGGATCCAGGACGGCGACATCAAGACGGCCTGTGAGCAGGCCTGTCCCACGCAAGCCATTGTTTTTGGCGATATCAACGATCCCAACAGCCGCGTGGCAAAGCTCAAAGCGCAGGACCGCAATTACGCCCTGCTGGCTGAACTGAATACGCGTCCGCGCACCACGTACATTGCCGCGGTCAGCAACCCTAACCCTGAACTTGAGAAGGCGGAAAAGGCATAGCGAATGGCCCTGAATGACCAAGTAGATCAACTGCCGCCAAAAGGCATACGGCCGCCGATCATCGGCCCCGGGCAGACGCTGGGCACGGCCACGGACCGGATTGCCGGCATTGTGCTTACCAAGCACACGCCGATTTTCTGGTTTGCCGTGGTGGCTGTTTCGGTGGGAATTTTCGGCATCCTGAACACGGCCATCGCCTACCTGTTGGGCCGTGGTACTGGTATCTGGGGCATCAACATTCCCGTCGGTTGGGGATTCGCCATCGTCAATTTCGTCTGGTGGATCGGTATCGGCCACGCCGGTACGCTCATCTCCGCCATTCTGTTGCTGTTCAAGCAAAGCTGGCGTACTTCCATCAACCGTTTCGCGGAAGCGATGACCATCTTTGCCGTGATGCAAGCCGGTTTGTTCCCTCTAGTGCACACCGGACGTCCCTGGCTGGCGGCTTACTGGCTGTTCCCGATTCCCAACACC
>Ga0075024_100000740_pt1 | contig 12480 bp, 11 predicted proteins | sample Str013_2_FD_71389 | JGI IMG/M metagenome (GOLD analysis project Ga0075024, IMG submission 71389) | Freshwater sediment microbial communities in response to fracking from Pennsylvania, USA - Straight Creek_MetaG_SC_2013 | ecosystem: Environmental > Aquatic > Freshwater > Creek > Sediment... | reverse complement strand
GCCTGGTCCTTCTCCAGATGCTTGCGCATCTGGTCCGGCGTGCGGCGCGGATCGGTCGGGCGGATGGCCTCGTGGGCCTCCTGCGCGTTCTTGGCCTTGGACTTCCAGTCGCGGGCGAACGGCGTGTAGTTCTTGCCGAATTCCTTGGAGATCACATCGCGGATCGCCGAGACGGCTTCCGGCACGATCTGCACGCCGTCGGTCCGCATATAGGTGATGAGCCCGGCGGTCTCGCCGCCGATGTCCACGCCCTCGTAGAGCTTCTGCGCCACGCCCATGGTCTGCTTGGCGGAAAAACCGAGTTTTCTGCTCGCATCCATTTGCAGCGTCGACGTCGTGAACGGCGCATATGGGTTGCGCTTGGTCGCCTTCTTCTCGACCGACACAACCTTGAAAGCGCCGCCCTCGATGGCCGCCTTGATGGCGTGCGCCGTGGCTGCGTCCTTGATGTCGAGCTTCTTCAGCCCCTTGCCGGCGATGGCCGTCAGCCGGGCCTTGAACTCTTCGGACTTAGCGGTCGCAAGAAGCGCCTCGATGGTCCAGTATTCGTCGGTCTTGAAGGCCTCGATCTCGTCTTCGCGGTCGCACACCAACCGCAGCGCCACCGACTGCACACGGCCGGCCGAGCGCGCGCCGGGCAGCTTGCGCCAGAGCACCGGGGACAAGTTGAAGCCGACGAGATAATCGAGCGCACGCCGCGCCAAGTAAGCCGACACCAACGGCTGGTCGATCTCGCGCGGATGCCGCATCGCCTCGGAAACGGCGTTCTTGGTGATGGCGTTGAACGCCACGCGCTGGACCTTGACGCCTTTCAGCGCATTCTTCTCCTGGAGCACCTGGAGAATGTGCCAGGAGATCGCCTCGCCCTCGCGGTCGGGGTCGGTGGCCAGAATCAGCCCGTCGGACCCCTTCACCGCCCTGGTGATGTCGGCCAGCACCTTGGCTGCCTTGCCCTCCACATCCCAGTGCATGGCAAAATCATTGTCCGGCTCGACCGAGCCATCCTTGGCATTGAGATCGCGCACATGCCCGAAGGAGGCCATGACCTTGTAGTCAGAGCCCAGGTACTTGTTGATCGTCTTCACCTTGCCCGGCGATTCCACGACGACGACTTGCATTCGACCTCTGGGGTTTGTGGGGGCTGGCCTTGGCCGGCGAGTGCCACATAGGCTGCTCTGGCCACCGGCGCAAGCGGGGGGCGAACATGGGGATGGGAAGCGGCGCTGTCAAACATCCAGGGATTCCACTACCTAGGATTGCACCTAGGGAGTCGAGGCAACCCAAGATGATGTCTCCCGTTGCGGCGGTTTGAGCGTGTCCTTACGGTGAAATCAATCACTGGTTGTTTTACATTAGCGGGAAAACCTATGATTGACGACAAATCTGGCGCGGCCACCGCGCTGCATCTGGTTGGAAATGCCAGCGACCACCATGTTACGGCGGCGCAGGCCGACAGCATCACGCGCGACGAGATCGCCAACCATATTGGCGACATGCTGGAGGAACTGCGGGACTTGGCGAAATCGGGCGACATGGCAACGCTGGCGATGATGCTGGAAATGGCGGCGCGCGAGGCTGCCAGGGGCCGCAGCAGCGCCTGAGCTTTTTTGGGGCTCAGGATTTGAGAGCGAAGCGCAGGCCCGAGCCACGCTCCAGCCGCCCGGCGATGTCGAGTTCGAGCAGCGCCACGCGCACGGCGCGGACGGGCAAGCCGGTGGCGCGCACCAGATCGTCGAGTTCCACCGGCGCCGCGCCAAGCGCCTCAAGCACTTGCTCACGGTCGCTCTGGGCGATGGATAGAGGCGGCTGGGGCGGCGGCTCGTCCGGCTCGGCGAGATGCTGGTTTTGAGCGGGCGGCGCGGCAATAAGGTTGAGGCGGCCGAGAATGTCGGCGGCAGATGTGGCCAGCCCCGCGCCATCCTTCAGCAGCTGGTTGGTGCCGCCCGCGCGCGGATCGAGCGGGTTGCCCGGCACGGCGAAGACGGCGCGGCCTTGCTCGCGGGCATAATCTGCCGTTATTCGGGAGCCCGACCGCAGCGCCGCCTCAACCACCAGCACGCCGAGCGACATGCCGGAAATCAGCCGGTTGCGGCGGGGAAAATCCTTTCCGCGTGGCTCCAAGCCCGGCGCGCATTCGGCGATGAGCACGCCGTCCGTGGCGATGCGCCTCTGGAGCGCGGCATTTTCCGGCGGATAGGTGATGTCGATGCCGCCCGCCACCACGGCGACGGTGCCGGTTGCAAACGCGCCCTCATGCGCCGCCGTGTCGATGCCGCGCGCCAGGCCCGAGGCGACGGTGACGCCCGCTGCGCCGAGGTCGCGGGCGATCTGGCCGCTGATTTTTCGCCCGGCGGCCGAGGCATCCCGCGCGCCGACGATGGCGATGATGGGCCGGTCGAGCAGCTCGGCGCGGCCGGACATATAGAGCAGCGGCGGCGGAGCCTCGATGACGGCGAGCAGGGGCGGATAGCCGGCTTCGTCCAGCGCGACCAGCTGCGCGCCGGCGGCTTTGGCGGCGGCAATCTCCCTGGCCGCGTCATCGGCTGAGCAAATTCGCAACGCCCGCGCACGCCCGCCCCGGCGCGACAGCTCGGGCAGCGCCTCCAGCGCCGCCTCGGCCCCGCCAAACTGGTTGAGCATCTCGCGAAACGTCACGGGGCCGATGTTCTCGGAGCGGATCAGGCGCAGCCAGGCGAGGCGCTGGGCATCGGTCAGGTGGCGGCGCGGCCTTGCGACCGGGATCGGCCTCGCGATCATTTCTTCTGGCCGATCTTGGGTTCCGTTCCCGCCATCAGCCGCTCGATATTGGCGCGGTGCTTGTAGATGAGGAAGCCGCTCAAAATGAGCAGGTGGACCGCGCCATAGACTTGCGATGCCAGCATCACCACCGGCACCACGACGCTGGCCAACAGGGCGGATAAGGACGAATAGCGGCTGAACCAGGCGGTCGCCAGCCAGAGGGCGATGAACAGCACGCCAGCGGGCCAATAGACGCCGAGCAGCACGCCGATATAGGTGGCCACGCCCTTGCCGCCGTTGAAGCCGAGCCAGACCGGGAAGATGTGCCCGAAAAACGCGGCCATGCCGCCGAGCAGGCCGCCGAGTTCCGCCGGGTGCAGCCCGAGCGGGGGAGCCAGCAATTGTCCGGCAAAGACAGCCGCCGTGCCCTTGGCGCCATCCAGAAACAATGTCAGCGCCGCCAGACCCTTGTGCCCCGTGCGCAGCACATTGGTCGCGCCGATGTTGCCAGAGCCGATCTGCCGAATGTCGCCCAGCCCAGCCATCCGCGTCAGGATCAAACCGAAGGGGATCGAGCCGAGCAGATAGCCCAACAGCGCGATGGGAAGCGATGCGAAGAGGTCCATGATGCTGCCATTTCCACCTTATGCCCAGGGCAATTCAAGTCATGCTATTCTTTACAACCCTTTTCTTCCCTTCTCCCATCGGTTCTTCCTATTGAGACCTCTGAATAATTGTTCCCGGACCCTAATTGCCCCGCCTCCCCCTTTAAGGGGGGAGGCTGGCGCGTAGCGCCTGGTGGCGGTTGGCAAGAACGCTAAACTATTGATCTCACTACCGGTTCTCACTCCTGCCCCGGCCCTCCCCCTCCAGGGCAGGGTAATCGCATATGAAAGAAAACCCCCTCTCCCACTGGCGTTCTTCACGCCAAGGGGGGAGAGGGCTGGGGTGAGGGGCAGCGCGGAAAACACCGCTTGCCACAACGAGGCAACAGCAGGACTTGCCGCCGCCCCTCACCCTAACCCTCTCCCCCTGAAGAAGGGGGAGAGGGAATCAAAAAGCTCCATATGCGATAACCCCTCTGTATGGGGAGGGTGAGGGCCTGGGTTGGAACTTGCGACATCTCGTGGACACCGATGAATTTGCAGAGGTCTCCAATGGGAGAAGGGAACGAATTGAACTGCCTGCCTCAAGCCTCGGCAAACGGATACACAACCCTGCCGCCCACGATGGTCTGGCGCACGATGCCCTGCATCCGCGCCTCGTCGAACGGGGTGTTGCGCGACAGCGAGTGCATCCTGGCCTTGTCCACCATGAACGGCGCTTCCAGGTCCAGCACCACCACGTCGGCGGGCGCGCCCTTGGCGAGCCGCCCGCCCGGCAGCCCGAGGATGCGCGCGGGATTGATGGTCATGGCGCGGAGCAGCTCCATCAACCCGATCTCGCCATTGAGATGCAGGCGCAGCGCCGCGGGCAGCAGCGTTTCGAGGCCAATCGCCCCGTAAGCGGCCTCGGCGAAGGGGCGGCGCTTGCCGTCCGTGCCCTGCGGATCGTGGCTCGACACGATCACGTCGATGCTGCCATCGGCCACGCCCGCGACCAGCGCGCGCCGGTCCGCCTCACTTCGCAGCGGTGGGCGCAACTTGAAGAAGGTGCGGTAGGAGCCGATGTCATTCTCATTCAGCGTCAAGTGGTTGATCGTGGCCCCACTGGTCACGTTGAGCTTGCGGAGCTTGGCGGCGCGGACAGCCTCGACAGCATCGCCGGTCGATAGCTGCGCCGCGTGATAGCGTCCGCCCGACAGCTCCACCAGCCGCAGGTCGCGCTCCAGGGCGATCACCTCGGCGGCCCCCGGCGATCCGGGCAGGCCGAGCCGCGCCGACACCTCGCCCTCGTTCATCACGCCCGCGCCCGCCAGCGTCTCGTCCTCGGTGGCCGATGCCACCAGCGTGTCGAAATCGCGCGCATAAGTCAGTGCCCGCCGCATCACCCCGGCATTGGCGACGCTGCGCCGGCCGTTGGAAAGCGCGACCGCGCCCGCCGACCGCAGCAAGCCAATCTCGCTCATCTCCTCGCCCTTGAGGCCCTTGGTCAGCGCCGCATAGGTGTGGACATGGACAATCGCCGTGTCGCGCGCCCGCCGTTGCACGAAATCGACCAGCGCCAGGTCGTCGATCACCGGGTCGGTCGTGGGCATACACACCATCGTGGTCACCCCGCCCGCTGCCGCCGCCCGCGCCGCCGAGGCCAAAGTCTCGCGGTGCTCCAGGCCGGGCTCGCCGGTGAAGACCTGCATGTCGATGAGACCGGGAATGACCAGGTTGCCCTTGGCGTCGAGGACCGTCGCGCCGGCCGGCGCATTGCGGCGCAGATGTGGGCCGAGATCGGCGATCAGCCCATCCTCGATCAGCAGGCCGCCGGCTTCGTCGCGGCCGCTCGCCGGGTCGACCAGCCGGGCGTTGATGAGCACGGTTGCCGGCTTATCGGCGGCGCGGCGCGGGGTCTTGGGGCTCGAGGGCATAGGGCGGGATCGGGTCCAGGGAGAGGTGGCTGGATTGGCTTTGGGCGAACGTTAGCGCAAACGGCAGGCGATACCTAGGGTGGGTTCACCAAGGGCGGACGCGAGGATAACAAGACTATGGGAGTGTATTTCGATGTTTTTACGAGTTAACTGCATGTATAATCATGTGTTGAACGAGGGAATTTGTGTAGTATATTGGTATTCATCTTCCACCGCAACGGGACGAGTTAACCGTCAAACTTGGGGTGGACGACGGCGGCGGCCGGGAAACGGATGGCCAGGACGGCCCAACCGGACCCGGAAGGCTGGCGGCTCGGCCCCGACGTTGGCCCCTGGCAACAGGGATCGCCAACTAGTGCCAAGGCGGCTAGAAACTGCGATGCTCGCCAGGCCGACAGGCCGTACAGCGGCAGAGTGGTGAGAAGAGCCGGGCCCAGCCCAAAATCGCCGCGGCATGGGCGCCGGATGGACGCCTTTCTCCCGGACCAGCCACTCGCGGCTGTCCGGCGCCTGTGCTCCCGTACCCCCGGCGGAATTTCCGCACGGGGCTGAAGGTGTTTCCTCACGCATTGGGCAAATGCTGCGCCAGCGCGCTCAGCACCGCCATGCGCACGGCCACGCCCATCTCCACCTGCTCGCGAATGACGCTGCGCGGATCGTCGGCGACGGATGAATGGATCTCTACGCCGCGATTCATGGGGCCGGGATGCATGATCAGGGCGTCCGGCTTGGCGTAGGCGAGCTTTGCCTGGTCGAGCCCGAAGAAGTGGAAATACTCGCGCTTGGAGGGCACATAGGAGGCGTTCATCCGCTCCTCCTGCAACCGCAGCATCATCACGATGTCGGCGTCCTTCAGGCCCTCCTTCATGCTGGTGAACACCTCGCAGCCGAAGCGGGCAGCGTCCGGCGGCAGCAGCGTGGTCGGCGCGACGATGCGCACCCGCGCGCCAAGCGTGCCGAGCAGGCCGATATTGGAGCGGGCGACCCGCGAATGCAGGATGTCGCCGCAGATGGCCACGGTCAGCCCCTCCACCCGGCCCTTGTTGCGCCGGATTGTCAGCGCATCGAGCAGCGCCTGGGTGGGATGCTGGTGGCTGCCATCGCCGGCGTTGATGACCGAGCAGTCCACCTTCTGGGCCAGCAGCTCCACCGCGCCCGCCGAATGGTGGCGCACCACCAGCATGTCCGGCCGCATGGCGTTGAGGGTCACGGCGGTGTCGATAAGCGTTTCCCCCTTGGAGACGGAGGATTGCGATACGGCCAGGTTGATCACATCGGCGCCCAGCCGCTTGGCGGCCAGCTCAAACGAGCTTTGGGTGCGGGTTGACGCCTCGAAAAACAGGTTGATGAGCGTGCGCCCCGCCAGCCGGTCGCGCTTCTTGCGCACCTCGCGGCTGATCTGGGCGGCCTCCTCGGCCATGTCCAAAAGGCCGGTGATCTGCGGTCCCGTGAGGTTTTCCACGGTCAGCAAATGGCGATGCGGGAAGCTGATCCCGGCGAGCTTGGCGGTGACTGTCATTAAAGCCAAGGTCTATAGGGTGAGTCCGCAGGGGCGGCAAGTCTTCGTCATGGTGGGGCACGCGACTCATGGCAGGACGTCCGGTGTTAGCCTCGTGCCACAGCCAAACTTGAAGAATAAGTCATTGTGCGGTATGGTTGTTTCCGGGTGAAGCCAAAGGTCCATCAGGCAGCGGAATGAGATTTACCAGACGCCGGTTCTTGCAAGGCTCCGCCGCCGCCCTGGCCGCGCCGCGCATGGCCTTTGGCCAGGCGCTTTACCCCGCCGAGCGCATCGCGCCCATGCTGATGGTGGGGTTTGACGGCGCATCGTCGGAGGCTTTTGGCGCCAAGCGGATGGCCGAGCACATCGCCGCCAACCGGGTGGGCGGCATCTGCTTCATCTATAAGAACGCGGTTTCCCGCCCCGGCGTCGAGAGCCTGACCGGGCTTTTCCACGACGCCTCCAGCCAATGGCCCCTGCTGATGGCCATCGACCAGGAGGGCGGGCAGGTGCAGCGTCTTTCTTCCCACCTGGGCTACGGCTACCAGCCTTCTGCGGTCCGCGTCGCCACCGAGCTCGATTCGAACATGGCGCGCCAGACCTATTCGGACATGGCCCGCGCCATGCGGAAGACCGGCTTCAACGTCAATCTCGCGCCAGTGGTCGATCTCGGCTTTGAGCAGCGCAACGCCATCATAACCCGCCTCGGCCGTTCCTATGGCGCCGAGCCGGGCACGGTGATCAAGTATTCGCGCGCCTTCGTTTCCGGCCACCGCGACAATGGCGTCTTGACCGCGCTGAAGCACTTCCCCGGCCACGGCTCGGCGCTGCGCGACAGCCACGAGGGCGCGGTGGACGTGACGCGCACCTGGCGCGAGAACGAGCTTGCTCCGTATGCATCTCTTGCGCGCGAGGGCGGGATCGACATGGTGATGATCGGCCACATCTCGCACCTGACGCTGACGGGCGGGCTGCCGGCCTCGCTGTCGGGCGACGCGATAGGTGGGATGCTGCGCAAGCGCGTCGGCTATGGCGGCGTGGTGATCTCGGACGATCTCGACATGGCGGCGGTGCGCAAGACCAATTCGCTGGAGGAGGCCGCGATCAAGGCGGCGGCGGCGGGCAACGACATCCTGCTGTTCACCAACAAGGATTCGGACGTGGACCTGCCGGTGCCGCTGATCGCCGCCATCCAGCAGGGCATCCGCGACGGCCGGCTGAAGGCTGACGCCATCGAGGCGAGCGTCGCGCGGATCGAGGTGATGAAGCAGGGCTTGGCGCGGATGGCGCTGATGCCGAGGAGGCCGCGGGAGCTGTAGGGGGCTCACCCCGGCGCATTAACACCCAGACCGGCGCAAATATTCCGCACCAGGACAAGACTCAATTCCGCCTGCCTTGGCACCGCCGAGCGGCGGCCTTCCGCTCCCCACCAGGAATGCCGCTCGCTCTCGGCGATGAGCCGTTGGCCGTGGGCCATCAGGTGGCGGATGAAAGCGAGGCGGGTCATGGAGTGATGGGAACTTGCGCAAAGTCTGTGCCCGCCGCTTCAACTGCGGCGGTGCGCGCAAATTCAAGCGCCTCGGCCAGCGCCACCTTCAAGCTCGCCAGCAATTCGTCCCGCGTCAGCTCCTGGCCGTTGACGCCGGGCAGTTCGGCGACCCAGCCGGTCCACCAATCGCCGTCCTGCTTGATCAGCGCCGTGAATTTCATGCTAAGCAGCCACCGCCGCCGTCACCTTGCGCGCCGCATCGTCCAGGTCGTTGGCCGCGATCACATTCAGCCCGCTGGCCTTCAAAATGCTCTTGCCCAGTTCGACATTGGTGCCCTCGAGCCGCACCACCAGCGGCACCTTGATGCCCATCTCGCGCACCGCCGCCACCACCCCTTCCGCGATGATGTCGCACCGCATGATGCCGCCAAAGATGTTGACCAGGATGCCCGCGACCTTGGGGTCGCTGAGGATGATCTTCAGCGCCGCCGTAACTTTTTCCTTGGACGCGCCGCCGCCCACGTCGAGGAAGTTGGCCGGCTCCTTGCCGTAGAGCTTGATGATGTCCATTGTCGCCATGGCGAGGCCAGCGCCGTTGACCATGCAGCCGATGGTGCCGTCGAGCTGGACGTAGTTGAGGTCGGACTTGGCGGCTTCGACCTCGGCGGGCGCCTCCTCGTCGGTATCGCGCAGGGCGACGATTTCCGGGTGCCGGAACAGCGCATTGTCGTCGAAGTTGACCTTGGCGTCGAGGCACAGCAGGCGCCCGTCCTTGGTCACGATCAGCGGGTTGATCTCCAGCAGCGCCATGTCCTTGTCGATGAAGGCTCGGGTGAGCTGGCCGATCAGCGACACGCACTCCTTCACTTGGCCGCCCGTAAGCCCAAGCGCGAAGGCGATGTCGCGGCCGTGGAACGGCTGGTAGCCGGCGGCCGGGTCGATCTGCACGGTGACGATTTTTTCGGGTGTCTCGTGCGCCACTTTCTCGATATCGACGCCGCCCTCGGTCGAGGCGATGAAGGCCACTCGTGACGTCGCGCGATCTACCAACGCCGACAGATACAGTTCGCGCGCGATGTCCGAGCCCGCCTCGATGTAGAGCCGCTTGACCATCTTGCCAGCCGGGCCGGTCTGGATCGTCACCAGCGTGTTGCCGAGCATTGCGGCGGCATGGGCTCGCACCTCGTCCAGGGACTTGGCGATGCGCACGCCGCCCTTGTCGCCTGCCGCTGCCTCCTTGAACCGCCCCTTGCCGCGCCCGCCCGCATGGATCTGCGATTTGACCACCCAAACCGAGCCGCCGATCTCCTGCGCGGCCTTGACCGCCTCGTCGGGCGTGAAGGCGGGCGCGCCCTTGCCCAGCGGCACGCCGAAGCCGGCGAGGAGGGCCTTGGCCTGGTATTCGTGGATGTTCATGGGAAGCTCCAGAAGAAGCGAATAGCGAATAGTGAGTGGCGAATAGGGACGGCGGCGGCGGACAGATCGGGTGCGAACCCTACTCGCAATTCGCGACTCCCAATTCGCTCCCTACGCATTCACCGCGACCATCTCGATCTCGACCTTCGCCCCGCCCGGCAGCGCGGCGACGGCGACGGTGGTGCGCGCCGGATTGGGCGCCTCGAACTGCTCGGCATAGACCGCGTTCATCGCCGCGAAGTCGGCCATGTCGGTGAGGTACACGTTGCACTTGACCACCTTGGCGAAGCTGAGGCCAGCCACCTCCAGCACCAGCTTGAGATTAGCGAAGGTCTGGCGCGTCTGCTCGGTGATGCCGGGCCCCACCAGCTTGCCCGCACTGTCCGTGCCGGTCTTGCCGGACAGGAACAGATGCGCTCCGCCGGCCGGCGCCCAGACCGCGTGCGAATAGGGTCCGGCGGCGAACATGTCCTTGGGAGTGACGGCCTTGCGGTGCATCTGTCGCCTCGAAAAAAGTAGCGAATTGCGAGTGGCGAATTGGGAAGTAACGGCAATATGCGATTGGGACCGCCCAACTGGCAATTCGCAACTCCCAACTCGCACCCTTCACGCCCCCAACTGCGGCGCCAGCTTCAGGCACGCATCGACCAGGCCCTTAACCGACTCGACCGAACTCATGAACGCCGAGCGCTCGCGCATGTTAAGGTCGATCTCGACCACGCGCTCGACGCCGCCAGCGCCCAGGACCACGGGAACCCCGACATAGAGTCCTTTCACCCCATATTCCCCGTTGAGATACGCAGCGCACGGCAGAACACGCTTCTTGTCGCGCAGGTAGCTCTCGGCCATCTCCAGCGCCGAATGGGCGGGCGCGTAGAACGCCGAGCCGGTCTTGAGCAGATTGACGATCTCGGCCCCGCCGTCGCGCGTGCGCTTGACGATGTCTTCGAGCTTCTGATCCGTCAGCCAGCGCATCTTGACGAGGTCCGGCAGCGGAATGCCCGCCACCGTCGAATAGCGCACCAGCGGCACCATCGAGTCGCCATGGCCGCCGAGCACGAAGGCGCTGACATCCTCGACGGAGACGCCCAGCTCCGAGGCGATGAAGTAGCGGAACCGCGCAGAATCGAGCACACCCGCCATGCCGACGACCTTGCTTTGCGGCAGTCCGCAAGCCCGTTGCAGCGCCCAGACCATGGCGTCCAGCGGGTTGGTGACGCAGATGACAAAGGCGTTCGGAGCATACTTGCGGATGCCCGCGCCGACCTGGTCCATGACCTTCAAATTGATGCCGAGCAAGTCGTCGCGGCTCATGCCCGGCTTGCGCGGCACCCCGGCGGTGACGATGCAGACGTCCGCGCCCTCAAGGTCTGCATAGGCGTTGGTGCCCTTGTAGTGGGCATCGAACCCCTCCACGGGGGAGGCCTGCGAAATATCCAGCGCCTTGCCTTGCGGCACACCCTCGGCCACATCGAACATCACCACATCGCCAAGCTGCTTCTGGCCAATGAGATGGGCAAGCGTGCCGCCGATCATGCCAGAGCCGATCAGCGCGATCTTGTTGCGGGCCATGGGGTGCTCCTTGAGAGTGCGAGGATTGTGCGTTGCGAAATGGGATAGCGCGGAAGCGAGGTGGGAGCAAGGCAGGGCAACGGGCAGCAGGCAGCGGGCAACAGGTCGCAGCTTCCCGCTGCCTGCTGCCCGCTGCCCTGCTATGCTGGGCGGCACGACTCACTTCGAGCCCAACCCATGCCCGTCCGCCAGCTCCCGCCCGAGACCGTCAACCGCATTGCCGCGGGCGAGGTGATCGAGCGCCCGGCGTCGGCGGTGAAGGAGCTGGCCGAGAACGCCGTGGATGCCGGCGCGCGGGCCATCGACATCGTGACGGCGGGCGGCGGCCTGTCGCTGATCCGCGTCGCCGACGATGGCTGCGGCATGGGCCGCGCCGACCTCGAATTGTGCGTCGAGCGGCACGCCACGTCGAAGCTGGCGGATGGCGACCTGATGGCCATCGCCACGCTCGGCTTCCGGGGCGAGGCGCTACCTTCGATCGGCTCGGTGGCGCGGCTGTCCATAGAGACGCGCTGCGAAAGCGGCGAGGGCCTGGCGCTGGTGGTGGATCGCGGCGCCAAGCAGGCGGTCAAGCCGGCCGCGCTCAATCGCGGCACGCGGGTCGAGGTGGCGGACCTGTTCTCGGCGACGCCCGCGCGGCTCAAATTCATGAAGAGCGAGCGGGCGGAAAACGGCGCGATCAGCGAGGCAGTGAAGCGGCTGGCGATGGCGCATCCCGAGGTTGCCTTCACGCTGACGACCGGCGAGCGCGCAGGACTGAAGCTGCCCGCCGAAGCGCCGGGCGGCAAGGGGCTGCTCGCCCGCTTGGGCCGGATCATGGGGCCGGAATTCATGGCTGACGCGCTGGAAATCCGCGCGGGGCGCGACGGCCTCAATCTCTCGGGCTTCGCGGGCCTGCCGACGCTCAATCGCATCACCCCGGACATGCAATTCCTGTTCGTGAACGGACGGCCTGTCAAGGACCGGCTGCTGTCGGGCGCCGTGCGAGCGGCTTACGGCGATACGGTGCCGCGCGGGCGGCATCCGATGCTGGCGCTGTTCGTCGATCTGGGTACCTCCGAAGTCGATGTGAACGTGCATCCGGCCAAGGCCGAGGTGCGGTTCCGCGATGCGGGGGCGGTGCGGGGGCTGATCATTGCCGCGCTGCGCGAGGCGCTGGCTGCGGCCGGGCACCGGGCGACGGCGGAGAACGCGACGGCGACGCTGATGAAGTTTGCCGGCAGCGGGCAGCAAGGGTTGGGC
>Ga0075024_100000739_pt1 | contig 12483 bp, 10 predicted proteins | sample Str013_2_FD_71389 | JGI IMG/M metagenome (GOLD analysis project Ga0075024, IMG submission 71389) | Freshwater sediment microbial communities in response to fracking from Pennsylvania, USA - Straight Creek_MetaG_SC_2013 | ecosystem: Environmental > Aquatic > Freshwater > Creek > Sediment... | reverse complement strand
ACCACATGAGCGCCGTCGCCACCGCCACCATCGAGCTCGCCGATCTCGATCGTCCACCGGTGCCGGTCGAGGCGGTGCGGCGGCTGCGCACCGCCCGCCGCGCCAACCGCGTCGCGGCGATCGAATGGTTCGAGCTCGCCTACCGCGCCTACCTCTCCGGCCTCATCGGGATCATCGCCGTGCTCAGCTTGGCGGGCGCCATCGGCGACAGCCGCCTACCCGACGCGTCGGTCCATTCGGCGCGCCAACACGGTCCCGCCGCCATCGGTGTCGTCGCCGCGTTGGCGATCGCACTTGGGCTCCGATCCGGCAGCCGCGGCGGGCCGCTCGCCCTCGAACCGGCCGAAGTGCGACACGTCCTGCTCGCTCCCGTGCGGCGGCGGCAAGCGTTGTTGACGCTCGCCACGCGCCAGCTCCGCTACGCCATCTTCATCGGATCGGTGGTCGGCGCGATCTGCGGGCTCCTCGCGTCGCGCCGCCTCGGCGGAACTCGACCGGCATGGGTCGCGTCGGGTGCGGCCGCCGGCATCGTCGTCGCCCTGTCGTTCGTAGGCGCCGCGCTCATTGGCAGCGGCCTGCGATTGCGGCGGCTCGTCGTCAACATCATCGGCGCCGCGATCCTCATCGGTGCGCTCGCCGATCTCGGCGGCTACGTCGGCTGGTGGCCGACGCGCGTCGTCGGCGATCTCGGGATGTGGCCGGCCAAGGCTGCACCCGTTGCGCTGGTCACCGTCATCGTTGCCATCGGCGTTGTCGTCATCGGTCTCTCGCTGCTCGACCGGCTCGAACTGGAAGCAGCCGAACGGCGCACAGAGCTCGCCGGCCAGCTGCGCTTTGCGGTGACGATGCGCGATCTGCGCACCGCCATCGTCGTCCATCGGATGCTCGCTCAGGATCGACCTCGCCCGAGGCCGTTGTTCTCGATGCCGGGACGGCGCACGGTGTGGAAGCGTTCGTGGCGCGGCCTGGCTCGCCTGCCCAATGCCCGCTTAGCGCGGATGTTCGCCCTCGCTGCTGGGTCGGGTCTCGCCGTGTTGGGCATCTACCGGGGCACGACACCGTTGGCGATCGTTGCCGGGTTGGCGATGTACGTCGTCGGTCTCGATCTGCTGGAGCCGATGGCGCAAGAGATCGACCAGGTCGATCGCGCCGCCGCCAGCCCTCACGATCGGGGCCGCATCCTTGTCCGCCACGTCGCCCCACCGGCGATCGTCGTCGTCATCATCGCCGCCGTGTCGTGGGGCGCGCTCGCCGTCGCCGGCGCGCACGGCGACGAACTTTTCGTCGGCGCCATCGGCGTCGTCAGCATCGGCTGGTCGGGCCTCGCCGGCGCGGCGATGAGCTTGGTCAGCGGCGCGCCCGATCCGCTCGGGCTCGACGGAGTGATGGGCGCCAACGAGTTGCTGATGCCCGAAGTCGCCGGCATGCGCATGGTCGGACGCGCCGTCGGCCCGCTCGTCGTCGCGATGCTCGGCGCGTTCCCGACGATCATCGCCCGCCGCGTTGCGGTCGCCGGGTCGAAGGCGACCGACGGAGTCAACAGCGGCCACCCGATCGCGGCGAGCGCTACCGCCGCGGCCGCCGTCGTCGTACTGCTCTCCGGCGTCGTCGGCTGGGTGCGCTTTCGCGATCAGGCCCGCGCCTACTTGATGCAGTCGGCGGCCGCGGCCAAGAGCGGCCAGCGCGACAAGCTGACGGGCGTGGGAAGGTGAGCACGTGACCGACGAGCCCGCTCCGACCTCTCGCCATCCGCGACCGACGCGCCAGCGGTCGAACACACCGACGAACACCGCGCCGGCCAAGGCCGCGTCCAACGCCGCGTCGAAGACCGCGTCGAAGGCCGTGCCGAAAGCGGCGCCGAAGCGGGAACGGCCAAGCGGTCCGCCGCCGGCACTGGCGGCGTCGGCACTCGGCAAGTCCTATGGCGAGCTGATCGCGCTGGCGCCCGTCGACCTCGATCTCGCACCGCGCCAACGCGTCGCCCTCATCGGCCACAACGGCTCGGGCAAGACGACGCTGCTACGGATCGCCAGCGGTCTGTTGGAACCAACGGAAGGCTCGATCGCCATCTTCGGTGAGCCGGCCGGCTCGCTCCCTGCACGCCGGGCGCTCTCCTACCTGTCGGACAACCCGACGTTCTACGACGATCTGTCGGTCTGGGAGCACCTCGAATACGTCGCCGGGCTCCACGGTTGCGACGATGCCTGGGAGCAGCGCGCCGCCGATCTGCTCGGCGCGCTCGGTCTGTACGAGCGCGCCGACGACCTCCCGACCCGGTTCAGCCGCGGCCTGCGCCAGAAGGCATCGATCGCTCTCGGACTGATCCGACCGTTCCAGATCCTGCTCGTCGACGAGCCCTTCGTCGGTCTCGACGCCGCCGGGAAGGCAGCGTTGTTGGAGCTGTTGGAGGACGTCCACCGTGCCGGCGCGACAGTCGTCGTGGCAACGCACGAGCTTGCGTTCGTCGAGCGCGTCGATCGCGTCATCGCCTTGCGCGACGGAAATGTCGTCCACGACGGCAGCGCCGAGGGTGTCGATGTGCTCACTTTGGTGTCGTGACCCGCTATCGTGCCCGTCATGTTTGAGTACGCCTCGGTAAGCGCTTCCTCGTACGACATCGACTCGTTGGTGGCCAAGCTCAACGAACGTTCCGCCTCCGGGTGGGAAGTCGTCTCCGTCGTGTCCACCGGTGGCGAGGTCTCAGCCATCCTGAGACGCGAGTCCTCCGGCTCATCGATGGTCGATGCGGCATCCTCGTCGGCGTCGTCAACGGCTTCGGCAGCGATGGTCGACGTCGCTCCGGCGCCGGAGCCTGCGCCCGCCGTCGCACCGGTCAGCGAGCCGGCCGGTTGGGCCGTCGCCCCGGAACCGGCGGCGGAGCCGGCACCGGTAGCGAGCTACGAGCCAGCCGCTGCCGCCAGCTACGAACCGGCGGCGGCTGCCAGCTACGAACCCGCCGCCGCGGCCAGCTACGAGCCGGCCCAGACGACTAGCTACGACACGGCGGCGGCGGTCAGCCCGATCGAAGTCTCGACGCCACAGGCCACTGTCCAACCGGCGGCGGCACCGGCGTCGGCGATTCCCGCCGGCTGGTTCCCCGATCCGTCGACGCGTTTCGAGATGCGATACTGGGACGGCACCGCCTGGACCGAGCACGTCGCTCGGCAGGGTCAGCAGTTCACCGACCCGCCCGTCGCCTGACGGCCCTCGTCACCGTTCCCGCCGCCCGCTTTCACGGGCGCGGTCCTGAACCGGCATCATCGCGTTGACCATGCGCGCCACCTCGATCGGCCATGCCGGCATCCTCATCGAGACCGACGCCGGCTCGATCGTTTGCGATCCATGGTTCGTTCCGGCGTTCTTCGGTTCGTGGTTCGTCTTCCCGCGCAACGATCAGCTCTCGGCGGACCTGCTCGCTCGCATCGAGGCGGCCGACTACCTGTACGTCAGCCACCTCCACGCCGATCACCTCGACGAGTCGTGGCTACGGACGCACCTCCGCCGTGACGTCGGTGTGCTCGTGCCCGGCTTCCCGACCGACGAGCTGGCGCGAACGCTGCACCGGCTCGGGTTCACGAACCTGATCCGGACCGTCGACGGTGAGATGTTGTCGCTCGGTCGCGACGGTGCGCTGCATGTCGCCATCCATTGCGAGACCTCGATCTCCGACGGTCCCCAAGGCGATTCCGCGATCGTCGTCGACGACAGCGAGACGCGGCTGTTGAACCAGAACGACTGCCGCCCCCACGATCTGCGGATCCTCGCCGACCACGGCCCGATAGACATCCACTGGCTGCAGTACTCCGGGGCGATCTGGTACCCGATGGTCTACGACGAGCCCGAGGATCGCAAGCGCGAGTTGGCCACAGCCAAGGTCGAGGCACAGTTCGCCCGGGCGCTGCGCTACGTGCGCGACATCGGCGCTCGCGCCGTCGTACCCTCCGCCGGCCCACCGGCGTTCTTGGATCCCGATCTGTTCGCGATGAACATGATCGACGGCGACGAGATCTCGATCTTCCCCGACCAACGCGCCTTCTTGGCACGCCTGGCCGCTGATGGCATCACGACGGGGCGCGCCCTCATCCCGGGCTCGACGATCGACGTCGTCGGCGACGAGATCCGCGTCACGCATCCGCTGCCCGAGGACGATGTCGATGCCATCTTCACCGACAAGCGCGCCTACTTGCAGCGCTACCAAGCCGATTGGGCCAATTGGCTAGCGGAGCACAAGCGCACCTGGCATGCGCCCGCGGCCGGCTTGGTCGAGCGCATGGCGGCGTGGTTCGAACCACTGCTCGACATCGCGCCGCACGTTCGCACCGGCATCGGGGCGGCGATCCTGCTCGTCGCCGGCGATGTCGAGATCTTGATCGACGCGCCGACCGGTCAGGTTCGAGCGTGGCAGGGTGAGCCGTTCGGCTACCGCTTCGAGATCGCTCGTGAGCTCGTCGAGACCGTCGTCGATCGCCGCGCCGTCGACTGGTCGAACGCGTTGTTCCTCTCCTGCCGCTTCCGGGCTTGGCGCCAAGGATCGTTCAACGAGCACGTCTACAACCTGTTCAAGTCGTTGTCGGTCGAGCGGATGGTGCGCACCGAGGCGGAGGCGGCAGCGAAGCTCGCCGGACCCGATGTCGAGCTGGAGGAGGTCGAGCTCGGCGACTACCTGGTCGAGCGCTACTGCCCGCATCGTCGGGCCGACCTCACCCGCTTCGGCGAGATCAACGGACACGTGTTGACGTGCACGCTGCACGGTTGGCGCTTCGACCTGAACGACGGGCGTTGCCTGACCTCGGTCGATCGTCGCCTGCGCGTCCGCCGCCCTGACGTCCCCTGAGTCCCGCTCACGCCAAGCGCCAGTTGCGGCTCGATCAAGATTTCGGCGCGTTCGGCGTCATCACCGATCGGTTGCTGCGTCTCTCTCGTAGACCAAGACGAGGGAGCAGCCAACGTGAGACCGCCTACGCCGATCGACCGCCACGACATCCTCGCCACCTGGCGCGAGCAGCTCGGCGCCGAGCTCGACATCGCCGAGCCGGGCGTCGAAGCGGCTGCCGGCGATCTCGTCGACGCCGTGCTCTACCGCCCGGCCGACCTGGACAAGTCGCTGGCCCGGTTCGGGTTGCGGCTCGGCACCGATGGCTGGGACCTGGTCACGATCTCGCGCTGGGTCGACCTGCTGTTCCGTCTGGCCGGCACGACCGGGTTCGATCGGCCGAGCTTTGGCGGCGGCGTCGCCCTGTCCAAGGGTTGGGCCAGCGGCTACTTGCACTGCCTGCGCACCGAGAGCTGCACCGACCCGATCACGGGGCTACCAACGACGGCCGTGCTGACGTGGCGACTGCGTCAGGTCTACGACCAGTGCCGGGCGATGGGTGTCGCGCCGGCACTCGTCTACGCGATGGTCGTCGTCGATGTCGACACATCGCAGCTCGATTCACTGACCCGGGACGTTGCGCTCGTCGTCACCTCTCACGAGGTCCAGCAAGTGTTCGCCAGCGGTGAGACGGTGTGCTCGGCCGGTGGCCGCATCCTCGTGCTCGCCAGCCAGGGCGAGTCGTTGACCGACGGTGTCGGCCTCCTCGTCGCCCAGCTTCGCTGCCAGAGCATGCTCGTCGGGACGAACCCGCTGGCGTGGATAGAGGAACTGCCGGCCGCGCCAACCGACATCGAAGGCTTCCTGATCGACCTGGTGTCCTGACGTGAGCATCGCACTCACTCCGTCACTGTGTTGGTTCCGTTCACTCGACGCTCGCCGGCGCAACAAGGCGACGACGAACGCGACGAACGCGACGCTCTCGATGCCGACGCGGGATTGGGAGCACGAAGCAGCCTGCTGCGCGTGTTCGTCGCGCGAGGCGCTTACGGGGCGCCGTGGACCCAAACGGGTTGGCCGATAGCCAAGATGTCGTTGGCCCAGATCCAGTCCATCGCCGCCAGCGAGACGCGCACGCAACCGTGCGAGGCGGGGTAGTTCGGCACGTTGCCGTGACCGTGGATGGCGACACCACCCTTGATGTACTTCGGGCGGTAGAGCTCGCCAAGCTCGCCCGTCTCCCAACCCTTGGCGTACTCGCGGTAGACCTTGAACTCGCCTTCGGGCGTGACGGCGTTGCCGGAGACGGTGCCGCCGAGCTTCTGGTTCGTCTCGGTGTACGGCTTGCTCGAACCGGTCGACGCGTTGAGCACCCAGGCGACCTGACCGCCGCGCACGATGAACAGCAGTTGGCGCGCCTTGTCGATCTCGATCAGATCGCCAGCGCCGGCCAGTCCTTGGGGGCGTGTCGCCATCGCCGCCAGCGCGTCGACAGTCGACCGATCGGCGTTCCCTGACGGATCGAGGTTGTACGAACCGGCGGTGTACTTCTGGAACGCCATCACCGCCTGCGCCGTGACCGCGCCGTAGACACCATCAGTCGCGTCGAGCCAGAACCCTAGATCGAGCAGCCGCTGCTGGAGGAGCTTGACGTCGTCGCCTTCGGCGCCGCGAGTCATCGGCGCCAGCACGACCGTCAACGGCGCCACGGCCGGCGCGGTCGGCGGGGGCGGCTCGGTCTCGGGGATGGTTGTCGGCGTCGCCCCTGTAGGCGGCGGCGCCGGTGCTGGGGTCGCGCTCGACCCGTTGTTCGCCGATCGCGCTGCGCTGGCGGAGGGTGCGCTTAGCTCAGCCGGCACCGGCACCGGCACCGGTGACGTGGCGTCTGACGTCACGACAATCGTCGATGGCGCGGCTACCTCGGTCGTCACCGATGCACCGACGTCTGCGATCACCGACGCCGCGGCACTCGACGAGACATCGGTCGACGCCGATGCTGCCGCGGTGGTTGCCGTCGTCGGCTCCGCACGGTGGACGTCGACACCGACGACGCGCGCCGCCGGTGCCTCACCACAGCTCGCCAACGCAAGTACCAACGCAGTCGACAGCACGATCATCCGGCGCGTCGCACGAGTTCGCATCGACGCGGAAACCTAGTGGTGTCGACGTCGCCGCGAGCGACATCAAGGTAACAAGCAGTTGACGATCCAGTGGTGTGTCGCGCAGCTGGTGTGGCGGAGCTAGTCCCTCAGTCGACGTGCAGACCGGGCAGCTCGAACCACAACGTCAACGCGTACTTCACGCCGGACACGAGCGGCGACGAGCGATGCGGATGCGTCACGAGCGACGGCCAGATCAAGGCACGACCAACGATCGAGTCTTGGTTCGAGAAGTTCTGGCGGGGGAACTCCAGCCGACCACCCTCGTAGCCCGAGTTGAGCAGCACCGAGCCAGAGACCTGCGCCAGGTCGTGATGGATGCGCAGCTCGGTCTGCAAACCCAACGCGTACTTGACGACGAACGCGTCGCGCAGGCCGTGGTAGTCGACATACGGCCAGACTTCATTGAGGAGCGGCATAACCCTTTCGCCAACGTGCTGCTCGACCTGGGAGTACAGGCGCGGGCTGATCGCCGCCAACGACACCTCGTGGCCGGGCACCGGATCATCGGCGTGGACCATGAACGCACCCGTCGCCTCGGCAGCGCGGATGACCGTCGCGCAGAAGCTCGGCGTCCAGAACGGCACGTCGAGGATCTCGGCACTCGCCAAGTACCAGGCGGGATCGTCGTCGATGGCATCGTCGTAGCGCAGGACGCGCAGCAGATCGCGATCGGCACCGTCGGCGAGCGCGGCGTTGAACTCATCGACATCGGCGTAGAGGACGACCGGCGACTCGCGGCCGTTCGTCGCGGCCACGACGCGGCCGTTCAGCACGAGCGACGAGCCGTCATAGGGCTGGAAGCGATGAAAGACGAGGCCGGCGTCGTCGACCTTCTGCTCCTCGATGCGCGGCTGCTCAGCGAGGACACCGGCGATGCCAACGAGTGCGAGGCAACCGGCTTCGGCGAGAACCGACGAGTTCGACCGACGGAAGCCTTCGATGACCGCACTGCGATCAGCCATGACGCGGGCGTAGCCGGCGGGCAACGCCAGCACGACATCGTCCGGTTCGAGAACGGCGGCCTGTTGGCAGACGCGCTCGTACCAGTCGGCACTCGGCGAGAGCGCGACAACGTGGAGCTCTGCTGACGAGAGGTCCCTTCGGTTAACTTCCATTCCTAACGTCACGCTATCTTCACGGCGCGCGCCGAGGTGCCGTCCGGCGAGACAACACGCCACCGCCCACCGACCAGAGCCCGTGGTCTCGAGCCACGCCAACCTGCACCGTGGCTGCGTAGCCACGACTCGGGACTCAGGTAGCGCGCACGCCGACCGAGCCGAGATGCCCGAACGTGGCACGGACATGCGTGCCCGGTGCCAAGGGCACGGCGTTGGTGAGGCCACCCGAGAACACGACCCAACCCGCTTCGATGGCCTGGCCTCGCTCGCCGAGCCAGTTGGCGAGCATCGCCACGGCGTCGGCCGGATGCCCCATCGTCGCCGCGCCAGCGGCCGTCGTCACCAACTGGCCGTCGACCTCGAGCAACACGCCGATCAGCGAAAGATCGAGATCGGCAGGCGACACGTACGTCGGTCCCATGACGATCCCCGCCGCCGACGTGTTGTCGGCGACGACATCGGTCATCGTGAACTTGAAGTCGGCGAAGCGGCTGTCGATGATCTCCAACCCACAGCACACGGCGCGCGTCGCCGCGATCACGTCGCCGGCTGTCACGCCGGGGCCGCGCAACTCGTCACCGATCACGAACACGATCTCAGGCTCGACGCGCGGGTGGATGTAGTTGGCGAGCACGACGGGGTCGTCGCTGGCATGGATGCCACCGGAGAGCAGTTGGCCGTAGACCGGTTCGTCGACGTTCATCTGCACCTGCTTGGCGCGCGAGGTGAGGCCGAGCTTGGCGCCGATGACGCGCTCGCCGCCGGCGAGCCGATGTTGAACGACGAGCGCTTGCACGTCGTAGGCATCGTCCAATGTCAACGCCGGATGGTCGACGGTCAGTGGACCTATCGCGCTTCGATCCCGCACCGCGTTCTCGAGCTCCGCCGCGCAGTCTTCGGTGATCGTCACGCCGTCTTCCCTTCGGCGGCGAGCTCGGCGGCGATCATGATGATCTGATCTTCCTGACCACCGACGAGCTTGCGTTCGCCGCAGCGGCGCAAGATGTCGGCGCCGTGCACGTTGTAGCTCTCCGCGGCGCGGTAGGCGTGCTTCAAGAAGCTGGAGTACACGCCGGCGTAGCCCATGATGATCGACAGCCGATCGACCAGGCACTCGCCTTCCATGATCGGTCGGACAACGTCTTCGGCGGCGTCGATCAACTTCAACGTGTCGATGCCGTGCCGGATGCCGAGGTTGTCGCACACTGCTGCGAACGCCTCGTTCGGCGTGTTGCCGGCACCGGCGCCGAACTTGCGCGTCGAGCCGTCGATCTGGACGGCGCCGGCGCGCACGGCGATGACCGAGTTCGCTACCGACAGCCCGAGGTTGTCGTGCCCGTGGAAGCCAACTTGCGCGTCGTTGCCAAGCTCGGCGACGACGGCGCTGACGCGATCGGAGACCTGATCGAGGATCAATGCGCCGGCCGAGTCAACGACGTAGACGCACTGGCAACCGGCGTCGGCCATGATCCGCGCTTGTTCAGCGAGCGCTTCGGACGGTTGGCTGTGGGCCATCATCAAGAAGCCGACCGTCTCCAGGCCGAGCTCTCGCGCCACGCCGAAGTGCTGGATCGAGATGTCGGCCTCAGTGCAGTGCGTGGCGATGCGCACGATCGACACACCAAGGTCCTTGACGGCGCGGATGTCCTCCATCGTGCCGAGACCAGGGAGCATCAGCGCGGCGATCTTGGCCGTACGTGCTTCATCGACGGCGGCCTTCATCAGGACGCGCTCGTCGACGAGGCTGAACCCGTAGTTGAAGCTCGAACCACCAAGGCCGTCGCCGTGCGTCACCTCGATGACGGGCATGCCGGCATCGTCGAGGGCGCGGACGATGTCGCGCACGTTCTGCTCGGTGAACTGATGGCCCTTGGCATGACTGCCATCGCGCAGCGCCGAGTCGGTCATCCGGAAGTCGAGCTTGTCGGAGTACGGCATGTCAGGCTCCCTGATGTTCGAGCAACGTGCGAGCGATCTCGTCGCCGACCTTGGCCGCGGCGGCCGTCATGATGTCGAGGTTGCCGGAGTACGGCGGCAGGTAGTCGCCGGCGCCTTCGACTTCGATGAAGATGGCGACGCGCTTGATGGCACGCACCGTCTCGAACTGCGGCGCCACCCGCAAGCGGTAGCCGGGGACGTACGTCTGGACGTCGGCGACCATGTCGGTGATCGACGCGACGATCTTGTCCTCGTCGGCATCGTCGGGGAGCGCGCAGTAGATCGTGTCGCGCATCATCAACGGCGGCTCGGCCGGGTTCAAGATGATGATCGCTTTGCCGCGTTCCGCGCCGCCGAGGACCTCGACGGCCCGCGACGTCGTCTGCGTGAACTCGTCGATGTTCGCCCTCGTGCCTGGGCCAGCCGAACGCGACGCCACGGTGGCGACGATCTCGGCGTAGCGAACCGGCACGACGCGGCTGACGGCATAGACCATCGGGATCGTCGCTTGGCCACCGCAGGTGACCATATTGACGTTCATCTCGCCGAGGTGCTCGGTGAGGTTGACGGGTGGGATCACGTACGGACCACGGGCCGCCGGGGTGAGGTCGACAGCGCGGATGGCGGCGTCGCGGTAGCGGGGCGCGTTGGCGACGTGGACGTAGGCGCTCGTCGCTTCGAAGACGATGCCGGGGAGCTCGGGTTGGGCGAGCAACCAGTCGACGCCTTCATGGCTGACGCTGAGGCCGGCTTTGGCGGCGCGGGCGAGGCCCTCGCTCGCCGGGTCGACACCGATCATCCAGCGCGGCTCGATGTGACGCGCCCGCTGAAGCTTGTACATCAAGTCGGTACCGATGTTGCCGGAGCCGACGATGGCAGCGGCGATCTTGCCTGTCATGGCTCGCTCTCCTTGCTAGATGAAGTTGATCGAGACGGAGCCGAGCTGATCGAAGTCGGCGCGGAACGTGTCGCCTGGGTTGACGGGGTGCATCTTCGTGCAAGATCCCGGCAGGATCACGTGGCCCGGCTCCAGCGTGACCCCGAAGGCATGGACCTTGTTGGCGAGCCACGCCACTGCGGTCGCCGGGTTGCCGAGCACTGCGCCAGCAGCCCCAGTGTCGATGATCTCGCCGTTGCGACGCAGCACGGCGCCGATCGTGCGCAAGTCGATGTTGTTGACCGGTGTGGCCTTGCCACCGATGACGATCCCGGCCGACGAAGCGTTGTCGGCGACGGTGTCGCACAACTTGATCTTCCAGTCCCTGACGCGGCTGTCGATCAGCTCGAGGCACGGTGCGACGTAGGCGGTGGCGCGCAGAACGTCGGCGACGCTGCACGACGGACCCGACAGCGGCTCGGCGAGGACGAAGCCGACTTCGACTTCGACTCGGGGCTGGCAGTAGTTGCCGATCGGCACGTCGAAGCCTTCGAAGACGAACATGTCATCGAGCAGGTGGCCATAGTCCGGCTCGTTGACGCCGAGCATCTGCTGCATCGCCTTCGCCGACAGGCCCACCTTGTGGCCGCGGATCGCGGCGCCAGCAGCGAGCCGGCGGCGGATGTTGGCGAGCTGGATCTCGTAGGCGTCGACGACGTCGATGTCGGGGTAGGTCGTCGTCAACGGATCGATCGGAGCATGATCAGCCTCGGCGGTGGCGAGCGCCTTGGCCGCGGCCTGGCGTTGGGCGTCGGTCAGCACGAGATCGTTCGTATCACAGCCTCGCCGCCACCGATACGGCCAGGTTCCGACCACCGGAACGCCGGTCCAGATCGGGGAACTGCTGCCCCTGCTGCATAGGCCGCATCGTGGTGCCGCTCCGAGGGTGTCGGTGGAACACGGAACCGATCGACAGGGCATGCGGTCAGGTGGTGACGTGGAGCAAGATGCGGCGATGGCGCGAGCGGCGGTCACCGATCGCTCCTGGCGCGACGCGCCAGTGCTCCGGCGATCGACATCGACGGCCTCTACCGCGACCACCGCGTCCGGTTGACGAGGTTGGCGACAGCCATCACACTCGACCGGACACTCGCCGAAGAGGTCGTCGTTACTCGATTGCCGCCGCGCCAATGAGCCGTCGTTGTCCTTCGCTACTGGGACGATCTCAGCGAGCGCGACATCGCTGGCGTTCTCGGCTGGTCAGCGGGAACCGTCAGGTCCACGTTGCATCGTGCCTTGCGCCGCTTGAAGGAGGAGTTGAGGCCGTGACGATCACATCACATCAACCAGTCGACGATCGCGAGCTCGAGCGTCGTCTGCGCACCACGTTCGCCGCCGTGATGCCGCTCCTTGATCAGCCGCCAGCGACGGACGACGAACTAGTCCTCGTCGCGGTGGTCGACGATGTCGTTGCGCCCGATGAAGGTGGGAACCGTCCTCGTCGTCATCGAGGCGCCGGTCTGGCGGCAACGCCGATCGCCGCCGCGATCGTGTTGTTGTTCCTCGCCGTGCGCG
>Ga0075024_100000737_pt1 | contig 12489 bp, 8 predicted proteins | sample Str013_2_FD_71389 | JGI IMG/M metagenome (GOLD analysis project Ga0075024, IMG submission 71389) | Freshwater sediment microbial communities in response to fracking from Pennsylvania, USA - Straight Creek_MetaG_SC_2013 | ecosystem: Environmental > Aquatic > Freshwater > Creek > Sediment... | reverse complement strand
TTATTATTCCATTGAAACAATTTGAATGCCAAAGAGGGGATGCGGCACTGATTTTAAAGAATAAATAGCCCTCTCCGCATTGCAGGAAGTTTATTGGTGGTACTCTTTCAACAGCATCCCCGTTCCGGATGGCATCTTCAGGCCAGGTAACGTTCTTTGAAAAGGGCAATGTGGTGCTGGCAATGACCGGCAATAACATAACCCAGGGCCAGTGCATTGATAGGATGGTTGCTGGCCATGCCTGCAAAAAGCAGTTCTTGTTTTCCCAACGATTGATACAGCATTTCTGTTGCGGCCCGTACGGTTTCAAATTCTGTCACCAGTTCGTTCCATTTGCGGGGTATCTTATTGGCAGCAGCAGCCCAGTTGTTTTCGTCGAAACCAGGCATGGGCGTAGCATCCAGGCGGGCTACGCGCAAAGCACGGTAAGCAAATACCCTCTCGGCATCAATGATGTGCTGCAGCGATTCTTTGATGGTCCATTTGCCTTCGGCATAGGCATGGTTCCTTTTTTTTGTTGGAATGTTTTTCAACAGCTTTTTAAAAGCCTTCGTGTTTTCTTTTATGGATTTTACTACCTCTTTATCCGGTGCCTTGGCGATATAATTTTGAAAATTACCGGCGGCGATAACATCTTTTTTGGAGAGCATTTTTTTTGTGCAAAGCTAAGGAGAAACCAAAATGAACCGCCAGAAAAATTAAGGGCTGGCCAGAACCGGTTGCGGGTGATCGTTACCAGGCTGCATGACATAAACAAAACAGCCACGCATTTTGCGTGGCTGTTTTGTTTATGTAAAAGAAGGACGTTATCCTTTCTTGTCTTTCTTTAAACTTGATTTGGGCAGTTTTTTTGCCGGTTGCGATGGCTGGTTGAGTGTAGCTGCAATTTTAGCCGCTTCATAAGCATTCAGCAAACCACCGCTTTTGCAAAGTTCACTCATATCTACGGAGGCATCGGTACCTGGTTTTTTTACTTTTGTCATCGGTGATTTCGCAGATTTTTCGATGCAGTACTTTAACTGCTGTGCCGTTAGTGTTGGAAAATATTCAAGCAAAAAAGCCGCCGTACCTACTACGATAGGAGAGGCAAAACTGGTGCCCTGTGAATTGCCATAAACATTGCCGCCCGGCATGGTGGAATAAATTTTTACACCGGGGGCAAACACATCCACGTTCTTTTTGCCATAATTAGAGAAGGAAGCCACCAGGCCACCTTCCTGCGGATCCGCCAGATCGCCGCTGGCGCCCACCGTAATATAATTGCTTACCGTTGTTTTGGTAGCCCTAATCCTGGGATTGGGAAAATTATCGGTGCTGTCTACATTAGCGGCATCGTTGCCCGCAGCTTGTACCAGCAGTACGCCCTTGCTTTCTGCATATTTAACGGCCTCGTCTACCCATTTTTTCTCGGGCGAAAAGCCTTTGCCAAAACTCATGTTTACTATGCTGGCACCGTTGTCTGTTGCATAACGGATGGCCAGCGCAATGTCTTTGTCGTGCTCATCGCCATCGGGCACAGCGCGGATCATCATAATCCTTACATTGTCTGCAATGCCATTTACACCAATATTGTTAGTGCGGTTGGCCCCAATAATGCCAGAGCAGAATGTGCCGTGGAAGGGTGTGTTGGCCATCACATCGGGGTTGCCATAAAATTTATCGCTGATGTCTGCTTCGTTGTCTTTTACAATGGCGGCACGGTAATTCTCGGGTTCTTTTTCTGCAGATTCTTTTTTGCGCTGCTGGCTGGTTACATATTCTTTAAAACCATCGGCCAGTTCCTTGTTGTTGGTTTCCATTTCGCTTTTGGTAGCTTTGTACAAATAAAGGAAACCGCTTCTTGCCTTTGATTCTTCGGGCGATTTTGGAATAAACTGCTGCAGTTCTGTACCGGTGTATTCTTTTTTGCCCAGGCTTACCTGCAACAGGCTATCACTTTTAAGGGTAGACTCCAGCACTCTTTGCAAAAACACGATGTCCACTTCTTCTTCGCCGTCTTCTCCACCTTCAATTTTTACCCTTGCTTTCTGCCACATTTTATATTGCTCTTTTTCATCATCGCTCAATGCGGCCGTATCAATTTTTTTACCGGCATACAGGTTTTTAAAACGGTAGTATACCCGGGCGCCTTCGTAAGAATCTTCTTTTACATTGCGGCCATCTTTGCCACCAATAAAATTCCAGCCATATACATCGTCGATATAACCGTTGTTATCGTCATCAATGCCATTACCCGGAATTTCTTTTGGATTGGTCCACAATATGCCCTTCAGATCTTCGTGCAGGGTATCTACCCCCGAGTCGATAACGGCAACAATAACGGTCTTGCTTTTTAATTTTTTGGCTTTTACAAATTCGTAGGCTTTGTCCAGGCTGATGCCATAGAATCCGTCCTTTTCTTTATCGGCCAGGTGCCAGCCTTTGGGTACATTTTTATAGCTGGTGCCCTGCGCAAACGGCTGCAGCGCTGTTAATAAAAGAAATCCCGCCAGTAACAGTTTCGTCATTGCTTTCATTCAAAATTTATTAAAAGGGGTGAACAAATCGATAGCCGGTAAAAATATAAAAAGAATCCACATTTCCTGCTATAAACTAACAGGAAAGCTTAAAAGTGGTTGTTAATTAAACCTGCTTTAGGATTCTTTTAATGCGCTGGGTAATTATTGCCGCAGTTTCAGTTCAACACGCCTGTTTTTGGTGCGCCCGGCGGCTGTTGCATTGTCTGCAACGGGGCTGGCGGGTCCAAAACCATTGGTGCTGATGCGGGCAGCGCCGATGCCGTTTTTAACCAGGTAGTTTTTAACTGCCTGGGCCCTTTTGGCCGAGATGTTGAGGTTGGCCGCAGCCGTGCCCGTATTATCGGTATAGCCATTCACCGACAATTGCAGTTCGGGATTTTCTTTTAAGAGCGCCACCACGGTGTTCAGTGGTTTGAAAGATTTGCTGAGCAATTCGGCACTGTTGGTTAAGAAGAATATATTTTCAGCTGCAAAATTCACCTGCTTTTTAATGTCTTCCTGAATAACAACCGGGCAGCCATGGTTGGCGGCGGTGCCGGCTTCGGTAGGGCATTTGTCTTCTTCGTCGTTCACACCATCGTTGTCGGTATCGGGTATGGGGCAGCCATTGTATTTGGCCAGGCCGGCAACGGTGGGGCATTTGTCTGCTTCATCGTTTACGCCATCATTGTCTGTATCGGGTATGGGGCAGCCATTGTATTTGGCCAGGCCGGCAACGGTGGGGCATTTGTCTGCTTCATCGTTTACGCCATCATTGTCTGTATCGGGTATGGGGCAGCCATTGTACCTGGCCACACCGGCCACATCGGGGCATTTGTCTTTTATATCGGCGGTGCCATCTCCGTCTTTATCGGGGCAGCCATTGGTAAGTGCCGTACCCGGCAGCAAGGGGCAGGCGTCGGTTTTATCAGGAACACCATCGCCATCCTTGTCTTTTATCACTACGGCTTCTTTTACCTGTGCCAGCCAGATACCCAGTGAAGCACCATATACTTTGTGTTTGAAGGTGCCGGAATAAGATGCATAATAGAGATTGTCCAGCCCCTGGCTATAGAAACCGGTAAGTGTAACATTTCCAAATTCAAAACCGGCTCTTGCATTAATGCCGTATCCAAAAGTGCGGTAGCTGTCGTCTTTTTTGCCAACCTGCAATTCATCTGTTCTGTTTACAACGGTACTGGTGCTGTGGGTACTGTCTGCATAGCGGTCATTTTGGTTGATGACGTTTTTGCCATTAAAGAAAAGTGAAAAATACGGGCCGGCGCTGATCAAAAAATTATTGGTCTTTTTGTGCGACAGTGGCAGTTTGCAGGCAATGTTTAAGGGAATATCGATGTACTGAATGGTCAGGTTTTTTGTGGTGTTGAATTTATAGGTTGCGCTGCTGGTTTTTGTGGTAAGCACTTTCTGGAAATTCCTGCCTTTTTCTGTATACAATGCAGCCGGTTCAAAATAAAAACGGGAATCGGGACCAAAAGGAATTTCTACCATTACCCCCAGGTGAATGCCGCCTTTACTGGTATAATATTTACCGGTGGTAGAGTCCCAGCCCGGCAGGTTATTGGATTCTGTGATATTGGCCGACTGCGGGCCACCCATTAAGCCAAATTTTACCTGGGCAAATGAAGCAGAAGCAGTTAAAAGCAAAACAAGCAAAAAGCAGTTTTTTGCCATAGGAGATTTATTTATAGCGCTTTAATGATAAATTGATCAACGCTTTCCGGGGGTATTTATTTTATCATAACAGGCTAATAAGATTCGCCAGCATCAAATATCGAACTGGATGCCCTGGGCCAGGGGCAGTTTATTGGTATAATTGATGGTATTGGTTTGCCTGCGCATGTACACTTTCCAGGCATCGCTGCCACTTTCGCGGCCGCCACCGGTTTCTTTTTCGCCCCCAAAAGCACCCCCAATTTCGGCACCGCTGGTACCAATGTTTACGTTGGCAATGCCACAGTCGCTGCCATTTTGCGACAGAAAATATTCCGCCTCCCGCAGGTTTACAGTCATGATAGAAGACGAAAGCCCCTGCGGCACCCCGTTTTGCAGGGCAATGGCTTCATCTATTGTATTGTACGGCATCAGGTATAAAATGGGCGCAAAAGTCTCGTGCTGTACAATGCTGTAATTGTTTTGTGCTTCGGCAATACAAGGCTGCACATAACAGCCGCTTTCATAGCCCTTGCCTTCCAGCACTTTTCCCTCAACGGCAAAGCGACCACCTTCGGCCTTGCATTTTTCAATGGCGGCACTGTACATGGTTACGGCATCTTTATCTATCAGCGGACCCACATGGTTTTGGGCTTCCAGCGGGTTGCCAATTTTTAACTGCTGGTAGGCTTTTACCAGTTTTTGTTTGAACGCTTCATACACAGATTCGTGAATGATAAGCCGGCGGGTAGAAGTGCAGCGCTGGCCGGCCGTGCCAACAGCACCAAACACACAGCCTATCAGCGACATGTCGAGGTCTGCCTCTTTTGAAATAATGATGGCATTGTTGCCACCCAGTTCAAGCAGACTTTTGCCAAGGCGGGCGCCTACTGCGGCACCCACGGCCTTGCCCATACGGGTAGAACCGGTGGCGGAGATCAGCGGAATACGGGTATCCTGGCTCAGCCATTCACCGGCATCGCGGTTGCCCACCAGCAGGCAGCTAACGCCCTCGGGTACCTGGTTGGCGGCAAATACTTTTGCAGCAATCTGCTGGCAGGCAATGCCGCACAAAGGTGTTTTTTCACTGGGTTTCCAAATGCACACATCGCCGCAAACCCAGGCCAGCATACTATTCCAGCTCCATACGGCCACGGGGAAATTAAAGGCCGAAATAACCCCCACAATGCCCAGCGGATGGTATTGTTCGTACATACGGTGGCCCGGTCTTTCGCTGTGCATGGTAAGTCCGTGCAACTGACGCGAAAGCCCAACTGCAAAATCGCAGATATCTATCATTTCCTGCACTTCGCCATAACCTTCCTGCAGGCTTTTGCCCATTTCGTAAGACACCAGTTTGCCCAGGTCTTCTTTTTGTTTGCGCAGCGCATCACCAATCTGCCGCACAATTTCGCCACGTTTGGGGGCCGGCCACTGGCGCCATTCCAGGAATGCGGCCTGTGCCTTTGCCACTACGGCCTCATAACTATCTTTATCGGCGGTGGTTACTGTGGCAATAAGCTGACCATCTACCGGAGAATAAGAATCAATTTTTTTACCCCTGCTTTTCAGCCAGGCGGAACCGGTGGAAACGCCTTCGTTTTCGGTGTTAATCTGCAGGGATTTTAAAAGGGAGCTAATCATAACGCTTACATTTGAAGGCGCAAGATAGAAAAAAGCGACGACCCGTTAGCTTTGAGCGATGTGCTAAGACAAAGCGGTCATCCTTAACCTTATTTTAATGTTCTTGACAATTTCATCATATATTTATTGCAAGGTAGCATTGTGAGGCTTCAGGCCTGAATCGGGGGTAGTCAGACATCGGTCCTCTTCGAAAAAGACGCTCGCTTCACAATAAAAAACGATTGCTTATGACCCTGAACAAGCCAACAATGTCTTTTTGGCAAATTGTAAACATGAATGTTGGATTTTTTGGAATCCAGTACAGTTTTGGTTTGCAACAAACTGCTATTAACCCACTTTATACTTTTTTGCACGCAAAGCCCGAGCAATTGCCTTTGCTGAACCTGGCTGGCCCGATGACCGGTTTGCTCATTCAGCCGCTGATTGGCGCATTGAGCGATAAGACCTGGCATCCACGCTGGGGACGCCGTAAACCATTTTTTTTAATTGGTGCCATTTTCTGCAGCCTGTGTTTGTTTGCATTTCCTTTCAGTAGTGCGTTGTGGATGGCGGTTGGCCTTCTATGGATTTTAGATGCCGCCAACAATACGGCCATGGAGCCCTATCGCGCATTTATAGCCGACAAATTGCCGGTAAAACAAAGGGCTCTTGGTTTTTTGACACAAAGTTTTTTTACAGGCTTTGGTATCACATTGGCCAATGTATCTCTTTATCTTTTCCAGAAAAACATTCCCGGTGAAACAAGAACTGCAGACGGGCAAACCGGTATTCCGTACTGGGTATACGGTTCGTTTTTTGTGGGCGCATTCTGTTCCATTGCATCCGTGATTTGGTCAGTTTCAAAGACGCCCGAAATACCACCAACCGATAAAGAACTGAAAATATTGCGATCGCAACCCAAAGGTATTTTTGAGCCTTTTAAAGAAATTGCTTCGGCCATCGGCGATATGCCAAAGATGCTCTGGCAACTGGCGCTGGTATATTTGTTTCAATGGTATGCAATGTTTTGTTACTGGCAATTCATTTCGCACAGCATTGCAAAATCAGTATGGCATACCACCGCGGCAGACAATCCAAAACTTTATGAAGAAGCGGTGGGCTGGACGGGCCTCGTCAATGGTTTTTACAACATCGTTACTTTTATGTCGGCCTTTGCACTGGTATGGGCCGCAAAAAAATACACAGCCAAATACGTGCACATTACCTGTCTTGCAATGGCCGCCCTTTCATTGTTTATTATCCCGGTCATTCATGATAAATACTTTTTGTTTGCACCCATGATTGGTTTTGGTATTGCCTGGGCCAGTATGATGGGGGTGCCTTATATTATGGTAGTAAACAGTATTCCCAAGGAGCGCTATGGAGTTTATATGGGTATCGTAAATATGATGATAGTGGTGCCCATGATATTACAAACCATTTCTTTTGGATTTATTTATAAAAATTTTTTGAATAGCAATCCCAACAATGTTATGTTGTTTGCTGGTGTACTGTTGCTGCTGGCATCTATTGCTACCATGCGCATTAAACCGACCATTGCACCCGATGATATTGTACTGCCTGCAGGTGGAGGACACTAGCATCCGTTGATGTTTTTTAGTTCTTTTATTCGGCGTTCTTACAAATAATAAATTGCTAAAATAATTCAGGCTGCTGCTAAAACCGAACAGCACAAAGTTTGTACTGAAACTTGATTATTGAAAACAACACAATATGAAAATTATCTGTATCGGAGAAGCATTGATAGATATGATTTGCACCGACAAGGGCAGTTCTCTTTCTGCAGGTCAGCATTTCTTAAAAAAAGCTGGCGGGGCACCCACCAATGTGGCCGCGGCCATTGCTGCTTTGGGCGGTACTGTGGAACTGGCGGCCAAAGTGGGCAATGACCCTTTTGGAAAACACCTGATTGAGGTGATGGAAGCGTTTGGTGTATCTACCAAATGGGTATTGAAAGACGATAATTATTTTACAACTTTTGCTTTTGTATCGCTGATGCTGGATGGCGAACGCGACTTTGTGTTTAACCGCGGGGCCGACGGGCAGCTGAGCCGGCAGGAGATAGAAGCCATCGATCTAGACGATGTATCCATCATCCATTTTGGATCGGCTACCGCATTTCTGCCCGGTCCGCTGCAGGCTGCCTACCAGGGCTTGCTGCAGAAAGCACTGCAGAAAAATATCTTTATCAGCTTCGACCCCAACTACCGGCACCTGCTTTTTGGAAACGATAAACAAACGTTTATTGATCAATCCTGGAATTTCCTGGAATGCTGTCATTTTTTTAAACTGAGCGATGAAGAAGCCATGCTGATTACCGGTTGTGCTACCCTGGCCGACGCCGCCGCTGCATTGCTGGAAAAAACAAAAGCTGTCTTTACCATAACACTGGGCAAAGAAGGCACCTTGCTGGGTTTTCAGCAAGGCACTTCCGTTGTACCCAGCATACCGGTAAAACCCGTAGATACCACCGGCGCAGGCGATGCATTTGTGGGCGCATTGCTGTACCAGCTGAGCGATAAATCACTCAGCGTAATTGATCAGCTTTCTTTACTGGAATGGCAGCAGCTGGTAGCCAATGCCAACAAAGCCGGCGCAAGAACCTGCGAGTACCTGGGCGCCATGGAAGCGTTCAAACATTTAAACAACCAGATTTTTAATTAAGGAAAATTGTTTTACCGTGTACAATTACAGTTTACACCAGCAGATCAATAACGGTTTGCAGCAAAAAGGAATTGACCCCGGCGAAAAAGATATTTTATTTTATACCCGCTTCATTGCCAACGCAACGGCCATTGATGCGCTGTACCAGGAACTATACGGTAATCACCCTGCCGCAAAAAAAGCCTTTGCTCAATTGCTGGAAACCGTTGCAGATGCCTATGCCGGCAGGGCTGCTGCACTGCGGCAACGCGATGATGAAAAAGAAGCCAAAACCCACTGGTTCCTGAGCAATGAGATTACCGGCATGAGTTTGTATGCCGACCGTTTTGCCGGAAGCCTGCAGCAACTTACCGGCAAGCTGGATTACTTCGAAAAGCTGGGGGTTAATTTTTTACACCTTATGCCCGTTTTTAAAAGCCCCGAAGGAGAAAGCGATGGCGGCTATGCGGTTTCCGATTTCAGAACCGTGGATGAACGCTTTGGCACCCTGCAGGATTTGCAGGCCTTAAAACAGCAAATGAACGCCGCGGGCATGTACCTTATGATTGATATTGTGCTCAACCACACTTCTCACAGGCATGCATGGGCGCAGAAAGCAAAGGAGGGCAATAAAAAATACCAGGATTATTTTTATATGTACGATGACCGCTACCTGCCCGATAAGTTTGATGCTGCTATGCCGGATATCTTCCCCGAAAGCTCGCCCGGCAATTTTACCTGGGTAAAAGAATGCAATAAGTGGGTGATGACTGTTTTTCATAATTACCAGTGGGACCTGAACTATACCAACCCGGAAGTATTTGTGGCCATGCTGGATACCATTTTCTTTTATGCCAACCTGGGTATTGACGTACTAAGAATTGATGCACCCGCTTTTATCTGGAAAGAAATGGGCACTACCTGCCAGAACCTTCCAAAGGCGCACAGTATTTTAAGACTGATAAAACAATGCGTACAGGTAGCCGCACCAGGCATGGCCCTGCTGGGCGAAGCCATTGTGGCGCCCGCAGAGATCATGAAATATTTTGGCAACGGTTTATACACTGCCCGCGAATGTGATTTTGCCTATAATGCCACACAAATGGCGCTGGAATGGGATGCGCTTGCCACCGGCGATACCCGCGTGATGCTGGCCGCACAACACGAACTGCTGCAAAAACCGTATGGCACCACCTGGATAACCTATACCCGCTGCCATGATGATATTGGCCTGGGCTACGACGATTACATGATTCAAAATGCCGGTTTTAATGCCTGGGAGCACCGGCGTTTTCTGAAAGATTATTATTCCGGCAATTTTCCCGGTTCGCCCGCACGCGGCGCATTGTTTTCAGTAAACCCCAAAACGCAGGACGCCCGCATCAGCGGATCGCTGGCTTCTTTGTGCGGACTTGAAAAAGCATTGGACGAAAAGAATGACGCGGCCATACAAACGGCCATTCAAAAGATATTGATGATGCAGGCACACAGCTTCTTTATTGGCGGTGTGCCCATGATTTTCTATGGCGATGAAGCTGCCTATACCAACGATTATTCTTATTTGAGCGACCCTGGCAAAAGCTACGACAACCGCTGGATGCACCGGCCCGTGATTAACTGGGAGAAGAATAAAAAAATTGATACCCCCGGCACGGTTGAGCAGCGGGTATTTTCAGCAACGCAGCGCCTTATCAGCATCCGGAAGCAACTGCCGCTGGTGGGCGATTACAAAAACCTGGTATGGCTTTCGCCCCATAATATTCATATAGCCGGCTATGTTCGCAGCCATGAAGGCAGGCGGCTGTTCTGCCTTTTTAATTTCAGTGCAGAAACCGCTTACCTTACCTGGTACCTGTTTAAAGAATACGGCAATCCGCCGGCGCAGCTATACAATTACTGGAACGATGAGCTGCTGACTGTAGGCAACGACCACGAATACCTGGCGGTACCCGCTTATGGCTTTTTGTTGCTGGAACCGAGATAGGGATTATTCAATTTGATTCAGATTTTTACTTTTATTGTTCAAAACAGCGGCTTTGAAACGGGGCCTGATTTTTTTTCCCATTTTGAGCCTGTGGTTTATGGGTAGCCCGGAAAATGATCAGACAATTCTTTATTTTTCGGCTTGTCAATTGAACAGGAATGAAATTTTATTTATAACTATGCAAAGCCGATGTACGTAAAAGAAAGACTTTGCAACAATGAATACAGAAATGACAAAAGCAGGCAACAGTGCGGCTGCGCAGCAATACAAAGTGCCTGCCAGCCTGGACAATTTCATAAAAGAGAATTCGATTGTTGCCCGGTCGCCCGGCCGGATTAACCTGATTGGCGAACATACCGACTACAACAACGGTTTTGTGCTGCCCGCCGCCATTGATAAAGCTGCCTATATTGTTATTACACCCCGCAACGACAATGAAATCCGCCTTCATTCAGTAGATATGAAGGAAGATTACCTGACCAATACGACAGCGCTGAAGAAATCAAAACAAAGTTCATGGCCCAATTATATACTGGGTGTTATTGAACAGTTTGTTTTGGCGGGTATCGTCGTCAACGGGTTTGATGCGGCCCTTACCGGTGATATACCCATTGGTGCGGGGCTTTCTTCTTCCGCTGCTGTAGAATGTGCTGTAGCACTGGCCATGAACGAACTGTATGCCTGCGGATTTGATAAGTTTAGCCTCGTAAAAATGGCCCAAAAAGCAGAGAACGATTTTGTAGGAGTACAATGTGGCATCATGGACCAGTTTGCCAGTATGTTTGGCCGGCAAAACCATGTCATCAGGCTCGATTGCCGTTCGCTTGAATTTGAATACGTTCCTTTTAATATGGAAGGCATCAAAATTTTGTTGCTGGACACCAATGTGAAACATTCCCTGGGTACGTCTGAATACAATGTACGCCGCAAACAATGCGAAACCGGAGTGGCCTGGATACAGCGTCATATACCAGAAGTAAAAAGCCTGCGGGATGCAACCATTGAAATGCTGGATAAATATGTGCTGCACGATGATATCCTGATTTACCAGCGCTGCAAATACGTGGTAGAAGAAAACAACCGCCTGCTGCAGGCCTGCAAAGATTTAGAGAAAGGAGATATGGCCGCTTTTGGCGCCAGGATGTATGAAACCCATTACGGCTTAAGCAAATTGTATGAAGTGAGTTGCCCCGAACTCGATTTCCTGGTGGCGCATGTACAGGGCAATCCTGCTGTATTGGGATCCAGGATGATGGGCGGTGGATTTGGTGGCTGTACCATTAATTTAGTAAAAGAAGACGCCATCGGCGAGCTGGTAAAAGAAACAGCCGCCGCGTACAAAGCGGGAATGCATAAAACACTCAAAGCGCACATTGCAAAAATTGAAACCGGCAGTAATATCCTGCGCTAAATAATCCCGGTAGCGCCTGCCTGGTTTACCCGGCCACTGCGTAAAGCTGAAAGCGTTTAAATACAGGCACTATTAGAGAAAAAATTGTTAAGCAGCCAGGCCAGTTGGAACTGTTCCCTTCATTTTACGTTGTTTTTTACTACAACGCCACGCCCCATTTATTAGCAGGCCAAACTGATGATTTAACTGCGCGGATTAAATAGCCCCGGGATATTATTAAATTATTGTAATTTGATCAGGCTTATTCTTTTGGGATAACCTTGCCGTGTTTGAGCATAAAAAAGGGACTGCAGAAAATAAGAAGCCACGGGTTTCCTCCTGTTCAAAGCATTGAAAATGGAAAAAAAAGTAAAATTCAACCGCTTGTACTTTTTTATCAGCCGCATCAACCAGATGCTGATAAAAGCAACCGATGAAACAACACTTTTTGAAGAAGCCTGCCGGATTGCGGTTGAGTTTGGAAATTTCAGGATGGCCTGGATTGGCAAGGCCGACCGCCAGACACACCGCGTGGTACCTGTTGCTTTTGCCGGCGAAGAAAGCGGGTATCTTACAAATATTAAGAAAATAACCACCGACAATGTAGCAGAAGGGCAGGGGCCAACGGGAACGGCATTGCGCGAAGGAGTGTATGT
>Ga0075024_100000734_pt1 | contig 12509 bp, 11 predicted proteins | sample Str013_2_FD_71389 | JGI IMG/M metagenome (GOLD analysis project Ga0075024, IMG submission 71389) | Freshwater sediment microbial communities in response to fracking from Pennsylvania, USA - Straight Creek_MetaG_SC_2013 | ecosystem: Environmental > Aquatic > Freshwater > Creek > Sediment... | reverse complement strand
GCCGAGGGCGATGGCGTGGGTGGCGGCATCGTCGGCGCGACGCTCGTCACCCGCCTTGTGCAGCGCCCAAGCGGCGGCGTCGTAGCCGTACACGTCGTGACGAGCGGAGAGCTCCGCCTGCGTGAGGCGTACGGCGTCATCGACGTTGACACCGTGGTCGGCGTCGAACACGGCGAGGGCACGGTTGTAGACCTGCTTGTTGATCGCCGCCAACGTACCGATGACATTGACCGTGTCGAACTCAGCCTTGGCCCGCACCTCGTCACCGCGCAAGCGGTAGAGATCACCGAGCGCGGCGACGGCGTCAGGTTGCGGCACCTGCGCGACGGCTCGTTCGTAGGTCGCGATGGCGTCGCCGACCTTGCCCTGCGCTGCTTGTTCGCGACCAAGGCCGGCGAGGGCGATGTAGTAGTCCGGCGCCTCGCGCAATGCCTCGCGGTAGTAGTTGGCGGCGAGCCGGTAGTGCCCGCTGTCGTGTTCGATCTGACCTTGGACCGTCGTGTAGAAGGCGAGACCGGCGTCACCGAACGCCGACGCCATCGCTTGTTGCTTTGCGTGCTTGGCCAGTCGTCGCGCCTCGTCGACGTTGCCGTTCAAGAAGGCGATGCGCGCCTGGCGGACGATCACTGCCGCCGAGTCGGCGGCAACCGCGGACAGGGCGCTGTAGGTCGCGGCGGCGTCGGTGTAGTCGCCGAGCTCGATCTGCGCGTCGCCCAGCACCGCCGACGCGCTGAGGTCGTTCGGGTTCTCTGCCAGCAGGGTGCGCGCCTTGCGGGCGGCGCCATCGAAGTCGTGCGTGGTGGCAAGCACGCTGGCGGCGAGACCGGCCGCTTCGGTGTCGCCGGGCGCGAGTTGCAGCGCACGATCAAGGGCTGCTTGCGCCTGCGCGTAAGTCGCGACATCGCCAGTGAGCCGGCCGCGCTGCAAGTACATCTGCGCCAAGAACTTGAAGCCCGTCGCCGTCGGTTGGGCGGCAACCTCGCGCTCGAAGTTGTCGATCAGGCGAGCGACCTCGCTCCGCCCGGTCGTCGCCGACTGCTCCAGCGCGGCCGCGCTGATCGACGGAGCGCTGGGCCGAGCGGCGTTGCTCGGTGCCCATCGCAGGTAGCTCGCACCAATGATGGCCACGGTGGCCAGCGCAAGGATCGGTGTATGCCGCTTCATCTCTCCCCCTACGGGATTCGTGTGTCGAATGCGAAAGCTCCGCTCGCCCGTCCCTCGTGCCCGTTGCGGCGGACACGAGGGACGAGACGAATGGCATGGTTTGCTGATCTACAACGTCAGTGAGGTGCGCCGAAGTACGGGAACACCGTCTGGTAGTCGTTGTGGGGGCCGACACAGTCGGTCTTCACGGCGCCCTTGGTGACGACGTTGAGCTCGGTGTCGATGACGTCGTCAGCCGGTGAACGTCCGTTGAACACGCCGTCCGTCGACGTCTTCGTCGTGTCGTACGGCAGCACGTCGGGCAGCAGCACATCAGCGAGACCGGCAGCCTCGGCGTTGGTGTACGGCGTCCCGCTCAGCGACGAGAACTCCTGCAGCACAGTGATCACGTTCTGGCGGAACTTGCCACCACCGGCGGTGCGATCGTCAGCCGGGTTGACGATGTCGTTGAACTCGTTCTTGTCGTTGTCGACGCCCGAGTTGAACACCTTCTTGAAGCCGTTGAACACCGTGTTGATCGCCGGGCGACCCATGCGGTCGTACTGGATCTTGCCGTCAGGGCTCATCGTCGAACCCCAGATGTTGACCTTCGATGCGCCGAGCTCTTCGTTCGGGATCTGCAGCACGATGATGTTCGTGTTGAAGTTGGCGAAGAAGTCCATCGCACCAGACGCCGGGCAGAAGCTGCGACCACCGGTCGCCTGCACCGTGTTGTTGAACGCGTCGAGGTCGAAGAAGAAGGGATCCGACCGCGCCCCGGCGAACGTCTTGACGTTGCCGTTCCGCTTCACCATCGTCTGACCGGTGCGACCGCGAGCGATCACCTCGCGCTCGCCCTGGTTGACCTTCGTCACCTTGTAGCTCTGCGTCCCGTCCTTGCGGACCGATCCGAAGCGCACGTTGAACGAGCTCGAGACGGCGTCGTCATCATCGACATCGTCGTCATGCTTGGCGGTCATCGTCGCACTGGCGACGTTGATCTTGTAGACGACGTCGGTGGCGTACGCCGTCTGGGTGGAGACGACACCCAACGCCGGGTGCGTGGTCAACGCCAACACCGTGTGCGTGGCGTCGGCCGGGAAGGCGTAGACGTCGTTGATGTCGGCGTCATGGCGACCGCGCGGCGACTGGAAGTGCCCCGGTGCATCCAAGTGGTCGGCTGCCTGGACAACCGCCGGCGCTGCGAGCGCGACGATCGCCAGTGCCGAGAGGCCAATGGCCGTACCCCGTTTTCCTGCAATTCTGAACGGCATCTCGATTCCCTCCTCAGGGACTAGTTGACCGCGACGCGCTTTGCCTCACGGGTCTGTTGCTGTACGAGCACCAGCTGCCGGGGCGCGCGCTCACACACGCTGTGTGTGTTCGCTCACCCCACCAGATCTGTCGGACCTACAAACCACATCGCGCCGGGCGGCACGATTGCCCTCGCAGCTACCGCACGGCGGTGCTCAGCTAGTCCTTCGTGGCTGGTCGTGGCTCTGGATCACTCTGGCGGCGCTGGTGCACCACCGGCGCTCGTTGGAAGTTCAGGGTTAGCCCCGATGCGCAAGCCGCCCGATGGGCAGACGCTCACGCCATGACCCCCTACACCAATGCGTTTCGCTCATCGGACCGTGAAGTCGATCTCGACAGCGTCGACGTGGTCGAGATCATCCTCGACCCGATCGCTCATCGACGATCGCGTTCGCCGGCATCGCGCGTTCGGCGCGGCGAACGGCACCGGCGTCGACGAACGCTCACACTGACCGCGACGTTCCTCGCCGGGGTGCTCAGCGGCGTGGCTGCCGTTCGAGCGACGCATCCGCCGCGAACATCGACTCGCGTCGCGACCGCCGCCTCGAACGCCACCGCCGGCAAGCACGCAAGCCAGTCGACCGATCAACCAGCCCGCTCGAAAGACGCCACCGCGCCGCGTCCGACCGGGGCAACCGGACGCTACGAGTCCATCGATGTGGCCGGGTTGGCGATGGCGGCCTTCATCGCCGGCCACGGTGGTGACAGCAGCGCGCTCGCCGACCTCCTCCCACCGGCAAACCCCTGAACGAAGCAGTTGTCACGCCGGCTGCGAGGACGTCGATGTACGTCGCGGCTCTCGGACGCGTCCGATCTCGTGCTCGACCGTCGCGTTGAGCTCAACGTCGGTGACGAGCCGCCGCACCGGATTGGCGAAGGCGTTCGTGGCCGCCGAAGTCACGCACGGGCCGTGCACGGCAAGCCAGTTGCGGTTCCACAGAACAGGCGAGATCGACGCCGCTGCATCGACAACGCGCTTCGCTTCGTCATCGTCGCCGCGGCACGACGCGAAGGCGGCGGCAACGATCAGTGCGTCGGCGATGAGCGGCCGACTGTCGGTCGTGCTGGCGACGTCGATCGCCTCAGCGACGAATCGTGCCGCACGATCGATGTCATTGGCGAGCAGATGGATCTTCGCCTGGAGCGATACGACCTCGTAGGTCTGCCACGTGTCACCGGCGGCGCGCATCAGCGCCTCGGCCTCGTCCGCGTCAGCGCGGATCTCACTCGCCGGAAACAGGAGCTGCTCGGCGCGATGGTTCTCGAACAGGCGGCACGCGGCGAGACGCATCAGCGCCCCGGCCCGGACCACCGCCACCCCCTCGTCGGCGCCGACCTCCAGGGCCGCCAGCAACAGTGGCTCCACATCCGCGAACGGCGCGCCGGCGATCCACTCGTTGGTCGCCCAGGCGATGCGAGTCCAGCCTTGCAAGAACGGAACATGGAGCGCGTCCGACAGCTCGACGGCGCGACGATGTAGGCCGGCATCTCCCGTGTGGCGCGAGTGCCAATACAGCACGATGAGCAGTCCGACGAGATCGCCGTGCGCCTCGAGGACCCGGCTCGCCTCTTCGAAGTCGGGCGTCGGATCGACGTCCTCGCCCATCATCGATGAGAGCGATGCAACGGTGCTCAGGGCACGCGCCCGCCATTGCGGATCGGCGCCGTCAGCGGCGGCGAGCACTGCACGAGAGAGCCCGAGCCAACGAGCGCCGTGGTTCGTGGTCCAGTGATAGCCGAGATGGCCGACGATACGCAGCGCGTCGTCTCGACAGCGGCCTTCGGTCGCCGGCTTGAGCGCCGCGGCGATGTTGCCGACTTCGGCATTGAGAAGAGGGATCCACCTCCGAGGGTCTACGAGGATGCCCGCAGCAGCCTTACCAGCGAAGTTGGCCGCCCATCGACAGAGCTGGGCTTCGGCGCCAGCAAGACCGTCGTGCTCGATCAAGAGCAGCGTCGCGTGTTGACGGATCGGTTCGAGCATTCGGTAGCGAACGCCGTCAAAGCGCACCAGTGACGCGCGCACCAGGTGTTCGAGCCCGTGACCATCTTCATCACCAAGGAACGTCCGCTGCGCGGCATCGACGGTGAACCCGCCAAGGAACACCGACAGTTGTTCGAACAGCCGCTGAGCGCCGGCATCGAGCGCGTCGACGCTTGAACGCAACGCGACCCTCAGGCTGCCCTGCCGATGCCCCGGCCATCGAAGGAGGGAGGAGAGGTCTTCGAGGTGTCGCCCAACGAAGTCGGACGGCAGCGACGCCAGTCGGCTGGCGACCAGCTCGATCGCAAGCGGCATGCCATCGAGCCGGTCTAGCCACGATGAGATCGTTGGATCGACGGCGAGATCGACCGGAGCGCCCGCATCCTTGGCACGATCGATCAACAGCTGATGGGCGTCGACGGCGGCAAGTGGCAGCAGCGTCCACACCCGCTCGCCGCGCACGCCGAGCGGCTCTCTGCTCGTGACGAGCAACCGGACCCGACGGCAGATGCCGAGCGCATCGACGAGCGCGGCGACCTCGTCGATGACGTGTTCAGCGTTGTCGAGCACGAGCATGTCCGGGCTGCGATCGCCGGCCCGCGCCAGCTGGCGCGCCAAGGCGCTAGCCGTCTCACCGCTCACGCCGCAGGCGGCAGCCACCGATTGGTTGACACCGCCGGGCATGTCGGCGGCAAGGTCAGCGAAGCGCACCGAGCCGCCTCCATCCAGCCGGCGAGCACCATGTTCGACAGCGAGGCGCGTCTTGCCGATCCCTGCTGGCCCGACGATCGTCACCAACCGGCTGGACGCGAACGCTTCATCGAGCGCAGCCAGGTCCGCGACACGGCCGACGAAGCTGGCGTCGATCACCGGCAACAGTCCGCCTTCCTCGGGGGGTTCCAGCAGGTAGGCGCGAGCGGCGCGGACGCGGCGGTTCTCCTGCTCGCTCTCGATCAGGCCGAGTTTGAGGAAGATCGATCGAACGATCGATTCGACCGACTTGATGTTCAAGAAGAGCTTTCCGGCAATGGCGTGGTTCGTGAGGCCCTCGGCGATGCAGGCCAGAACCTCGAGTTCGCGGCGGCTCAACGCAGCGCGGGCGATCGTGCCGGCCCGGGCACGTGATGATCGATTCGACGTCCCCGTTCCGCCCATCCCGCGCCACCTCCAGGAGTTGGCGAACTAGCGCGAACCTGCCGTCGAGCAGATGCACCAGCCGTCTTTGCTCATCCAGCCTACGCCGGGCGTTTGCGCCCGGACATCGCGAGCTGAGCCAGCGTACGGTCCATGTCCGACCGACGCGTCAGCGCTGACGATCCATCTCCGACGACACCGGTGATCCCGGTGGTACGTGTCGCCGCCGTGGCCGATCGTGGTGACGTGGTGGCAACCGTCGTCGCCGCGTTCGAGCACGATCCGGCGTTCCGGTACTTCTTTCCCCGGCTTGGGCGCGGCAGTGATGGGCGCCGGTGTTCAGATCGTCCGCACGAACAACGGGGTGGCGTACCTCGAGACCACCAACCCAGCCAATGTTGCCTACTACCAAGGCGCCGGTTGGCGACTTACGGCGACGATCGACGCCACTACGCCGTCGACCATCTTCGTGTTCAGCATCGTGTGAACATGCACCCCGGCAACGTCGGAGCAAGAGCGCCAAGCGTCACCTTTATTGCTTTCCGCGTATCTCGCAGCGATCTCCGCTTCTCCTATGGCTGACGCGATGTTCGTATGCGGCTGCCTGGCGCGGGCGTTGCCAGCTGCTTCGCAAGGTGTCGGGCCGTTCGACGGCGACGAGCGCCAGCGCGCAAAGGAGGTGATCATCGTGCGACGTGTGTTCTCCCTGCTTGGGCTGAGGGACAGCACCCGTGCAACACAGAAGCGGCCCACGATCGCGGGCCCTGTCGTCAACGACCAGGCTGCGGCGTCGCCAGCGGCCGACGCAGGCGACGACGACAACGGATGCTCCGTGGCACAACGGCAAGCCGAACACCTCCGTCTCGCCGTCCAGCTCGAGGCCGCCGCGTTGCAGCATCGCCTCGCCGCGGCGAGTGCCGTTGTGTTGAACCGGCCGCCAGATCCCGTCGCGGATCTCGATGATCCCGCCGAGGACCAGGCCGACGATCTTGCGCCCGACGAGAGCGAGGCTGCCGACGTCGCCGTTCACGTCCTCGGCCCGTTCAAGGTCGCGACCGGGGACCGAACCGTCGTGTGGGGCGGCACGCGATCACGGATGTTGTTCCAGTTCCTGCTCTTGCGTGCTCGTCCCGTGCGTCGCGAGGAGCTGATGGAGCTGTTGTGGCCCGGTTACAGCTACCAAGCAGCGCGCAACAACCTCAACGTCTGCCTCCACGGCGCACGTCGGTCGTTGCAGCCTGGGGAAGCGGAACGCGAGCACATCGTCTATCGCGACGGGTGCTACGGCCTCAACAAGGACTTGGTCTGGGCCGTGGACCGTGATCGGTTCGTATCACTGTCGAACGCCGCCCACTCGCTTGCAGCCAGACGGCAACTCGCTGGCGCACGGCGCGCCGCCGCTTGCGCGGTTGCCGCCTACGGCGGTCACCTCCTCCAGGACGAGACGGCGGCCGAGTGGTTCGAGCCCGACCGACACTGGCTGCACGAGCAGTACCTCGGTGTTCTCGAATTGGAGGTCGAGGTGCGGCTCGATCTCGACGATGTCGATGGTGCCCGCGCCACCGCACGGCGAATCATGTGTGAAGACCCGAGCCGCGAGTCCGGCCATCGTCTGCTGATGCGGTGCTACGCCCGTCAGCACCAAGGCGACCTGCTCGCCCGCCAGTACCACCAGTGCGTCAACACCCTCGAGCAACAGCTCGGGATTGGGCCGACGCCCGAGACCGTGCGTCTGTATCACGAGCTCTCGAGATCGACGCCAAACCAGTCCAACGCGTCGTAGCCGGTTCCTTGTTTGACCTGGCCGCACCAGCGTCGGTCATCGCCCACCTGGTGCTGGGTCCACGTGAAGGACGCCGAGCTTGATCCACGCGGAGTCGATCGACTCGCTCGTGGTCCAAGCAACAACGGTCAGGTGATGGTCTCCGGCCGGAAGCGGTGCGAGGTCGACCTGGGTGGCGCCGCGGCCGACGATCGGCGCGTCGTGCAACGTCCACACGTCGCGCTGCCCCGACGTACGGACTCGCACGGTCAGATGGACGTCGGCCGATGCCGCTTCCTGCACTTCGATGCCGAGGTGGGCGGGGGCACTGCATCGCAGAGGCGTCTCCGCACTCTTGGGATCGCCGACCAGGTTGCGACGTCCGTTGCGATCAACGAGCTCGCTGGTGCCGAACGTCAGCTGCATTCGTGGCGAGGCATCGCGGGAGGTGCGGCGTCGCACGGCCGGTTCGGCGACGGCGAGCGCGCTCGTCGTTTCGTTCGTCTGCGACTCTTCTTGATCGAGCGCGAGCACGTCGCGCATCCAGCTGCACACCCAATGGCAGTCCCATCCGAGGTGGCTCGCGGGCGATGGTTCCGGTTCGACCTCCGCTTGAGTGACCTCGACACGGCGCTCCCAGCCAAGATCAGGTCGGCGGCGTTCCTGGAAGCAAACGATGAAGGACGCCTTCTGGTCCCACGGGTCGGGTTCGGGGCGAGCCTTCTGTTCGGGTCGTTCGCCAAGATGCCGGCGGGCGTCGTCCTGCCACGCAGCAACCTGCTCCAGCGATGGTCTTCGAGCGACCTTGGCTGTCTTGATGGCGTCGATGATCATGGATCGCTCGGTGAGGACCAGGTCGCGCCAAGTTGTTACGTGAAGCTGTTCGACCAGCACCTTCCGGTAGCTGGGAGCCATCTTGATCGCGTCCAACTCGTTCGCGGCCATCGTTGCTTGCCTACCTCTCCTCTTTCATTGAGCCGGCCGGCTCAAGACGACACTGATCGTGTCGAGAGCCGGCCGGCGGTTGCGGAAGCATCAAGGGGTGTGGCGGAAGTAGAACTCGTACTCTTCGAGGGCCTCGTAGCCGACGACGGCGACATGGCTATCGCAGCAGTGAAGCTCGAAGAAGGCGGCCAACTCGTACACGGTGCCGCACTTGTCGGACGGGATCGTCCCGGCCGGCACCGTCACGACCAACTCGAGGCAGGTGGTGTCGCAGCCTCGCCAGTTCTTGATCTCGAACTTGGACTTGCCGAGGTAGTCGGAGAGCTTGAACGCCTTGAGTTCGCCGATCGCGGTGAACCCGACGTCGAAGCACCAGTCTCCGCACACGCAGCCCCACAGATCACCTCTCAGCTCGACGCGGAACCGGACCTGGAACGGGTCGTCGGATCCGATGATCGTGCCGGGAGGCTTGCCGTAGGAGTCGAGGATGTCGGTGTCCCAGTAGGCTGAGACAACACCCGAAGGCAGGTTGAGCTCCGTCGTACCGTCCAACCAGTCTGGGTCGTTCGGCCAACACGGTGGCTTCTTGGGCATGATGTTGCTCCTTGATCGATGGAAGTTGACTTGCCCTGACCATCGTTCTCGCCGGTGGTTACCCAGCAATGCGGCTGCACTTACGCGCTGTCGGCTGTTTCGCTTAGTGCCGCTTGTTCGCGCTTACTTCGCGCTACGCCGCGCTCGACCGAGCCGAGACGGCGGGCGGTATCTGCCGAGCCTCCCCGTGCTCCTATGCTTCGTCGGGGTCCTTTCGAGGACCGATCGACGGAAGGATGGGTCATGGATCGTGGGCTTCGCATCCGCTACCGCGTCGAGTGCGCGCTCGCCGCGCTCAGCAGCGCCGCCCTGCTCGTCACCCTCCTCATGCCCGACTGGCTGGAACACGTGACCAGCAGCGAACCGGATGGCGGCAACGGAGGCACCGAGTGGGGTATCGCCGCCGGGCTCGCCGCCGGCACCGCGCTGGTGCTGATGCTCGCTCGCCGTCATCGGCGGGCGCTGCACCACTAGGCCAAGATGTCCTTCGAGGTGAAGCGGGCCCAGGACAGCGCACCGAAGACGAGCACGTAGAAACCTTGCAGTCGCAGGTTGCGGATCACGCCGCCCCACTGGATGTGCGTGCGCATCACGTCGGTGTAACTGAGCCAGTGATCGGTGAACAGCCATGGGTGCAACCCGTGCGTCTGTGGCAACGCATCGAGCACGCCGATGAGGATGAAGACCCCGAGCGTGCCGGCCATCGCGCCGACGGGCACGTCGGTCAAGGTCGAGATGAACACACCGATCGCCGCGAGGCCGAGCAGCGAGACGCCGATCAGCACCGCCGCCAGCGAGATCCGCGTCATCCCTTGGGCGAGCGGCAGCGTGTCGCCGGACAACGTCGTGATCCTTCCGACCGGGAAGACGATGACACCGGTGATCAGACCGGCGACGGCGACGAGTGCGGTGGCAACGAGGCAGAACGCTGCCGTCGTCAGACCCTTGCTCGCCAGCAGGCGCGACCGCCCTGCTGGTCGCGTCAGGATGTAGCGCAACGTGCCGAGGCTCCCTTCGCCGGCAACCGTGTCGCCGGCGACGACGGCGACGGCCATCGGCAAGAAGAACGGCAACGTCACGGTCAGACCGGCGAGCACGGCGAAGACGCCGTTGTTGGTGACCTGCGACAGAAACGTTGGGCCTTCGCCGTTGTCTGGGCCTCCGGCGAAGCGCAGGACGAGTGTGATCACGATCGGCACCGCCATCAGCGCGCCGAGCATCGCTTGCGTGCGCCGACGGCGGAACAGCGTCGCTAGCTCATTGCGCCACATTGAAACCCTCCCCGGTGAGGGCGACGAACGTGTCTTCCAAGCTCGGACGTTCGACGGCGAAACCGCGCAGACCGACGCCTGCTTCGACGAGGGCACGGCTGAGATCTTCTGGCCGCGTCCCATCGAACGTCGCCGTCAGATGCGGACCATCGAAGCTCGGCGTCAGGCCACGTACCTTGAGGACCTCGGCGGCGACCTGTGTGTCGTCGGTGTCGATCCGCACGACTGTCGGGCGCGCCGATTGCAGGGCGCGCAACTCGCCTTGGGCGACGAGACGACCGGCACTCATCACCGCGACGTGGCTGCACACCTGCTCGATCTCGGCAAGCAGATGGCTCGACAAGAACACCGTCGTGCCATCGGCCGCCAACTCGCGGATCAGGTGGCGGATCTCGCGCGTCCCTTGCGGGTCCATGCCGTTCGTTGGCTCGTCCAAGATCAGCAGCTGACGCGGCCGCAACAGCGCGTTGGCAAGGCCGAGCCGCTGGCGCATGCCTAACGAGTACGCCTTGTAACGCTTGTCGGCGGCGGCCGAGAGACCGACGCGGGCCAACGCATCGTCGATGCGGTCCTTGCGCGTCGAGCGCCGGCCGTCGGGACCGGTGGCGTCGAAGCGCCACAGGTTCTGCCGGCCCGACAACCACGGGTAGCACGCGGGGCCGTCGATCAGCGCGCCGACCGCAGGCAGGACAGCGCGCGCCGCTGATGGAATCGGCGAGCCGAGCAGGCGCACCGCGCCAGCGTCGGGAACGAGCAGGCCGAGCAGCATCCGGATCGTCGTCGTCTTGCCCGATCCGTTCGGTCCGAGGAACCCGAACACCGACCCGGTTGGCACGCTGAGGGCGAGATCATCGACGACGACCGACTTGCCGAACCGCTTCGTCAACCCGTGTGTTTCGATTGCTGTCGCACTGCGGGGCGACGCCGGCGCAACCGTTGCCGCCGGCGTCGCCAGAACCGATGTCACTGGGCCGCGACCGCGGCGGCCAACGCGTCAGGTGTCATCGCTGCGATCGCGAGGCGACCGTCGTCCAAGACGAGCGCGTTGATCAGCGACGTCGACACGAGATGGGCGCTATGACTGCCGACTTGGACGACCGGGGCGTTGTCGAACAGCGCTTGGAACTGCCCACCGATCGATGCACTGGAGACGATGGCAACGCTCTCCCACCCCGTGCCGATCGTCGTCATCTTCGAGCGCGCCCTGGTCGCGGTTGCCAACGGATCGCTGCCCAGAGCGGCGGTGGCGCCGGTATCAGTGCCGTTGGCCGATGCGGCGGCGTTGTCGCGACGATGGTGACGACCCTCGCCGTCGGTGCGACCGAAGGGCAGCAGCTGCGTCGGGTCGCTGGCCTCCTCGACCGTCGAGCCGGGCGGTGGCGCGAACTCGAACGTCGACGACGCTGGCTTGTCGAACGACACCGACGTGAAGCGCACGTCGACGGCCGGCTTGCCCGTTGCCTTGGCGTCGACGCGCACGGCCAGTGGCAGACCGGTAGCGGCATCGACGGAGATCACGCCGTCGCCGATCGTTGACTTGTCCGAACGCGGCGCAACGACGAGCTCGTACACCGGGCGGCCGGCGACGTAGCCGGGCGTGCGGACGGTCACGAGCGTCGTCGGATCGATCGAGGCGAGGAGCTGGTTGGCGGCCGCGACCGGATCGAGCTTCGGCGTCGTCTCATCTGCAGACGGCTCGGCACTGGCGTCACCGGCGGCGGCGGCCGGCAGCGTCGTGTGCAACACATGCTGGGTCGAGCTGTCCCATGACCACGCGTCATTGCCGTTGCGGATCCAGTCGCTCTCCGCCTGGGGCGCGTCGAGCGCGATGCGGACATGCTCGGGCCCATCGACCGAGACGTGCGCCGTGTGCGTGCCGGTCAGCAGTTCGATCAGGGTGCCGGTACGCACCCCGAACGAGCCGAGGCTCGGAAGACCGAGGTGGCTCGACAAGCTGATGTCGCCGGTCAGCGTCATGACCTGGACGTTGCGGACCTTGTCGAGCAGCTGAGCGGGGGTCAGCACCGGCAGGACCGGGACCGGATCGGCACCAGCGGGCGCGATGCTGGAGGCACTGGTGATGCCGGCCGTGACAGCCACGACGGCTGTTGGCACGAGCCAACGCAGACGACGCTTGGTACGCAAGTTCATCAAGGACCTCGGGGTTTTCGGGGGGTGAGGAGGAGGGCTCCGGATGAGCGTACGCCGGGGCCCCTAAGGGGACGCTGAGAGCACCGGTCGTTCGGCGAGATCCACCGCCGGCAGCCGGACCGTGAACGTCGCGCCGGGGTAGGCGTCGCCAACGGCCACCGTGCCGCCGTGCGCGGCAACCACTTCGGCGACGATGGCGAGACCGAGACCA
>Ga0075024_100000731_pt1 | contig 12525 bp, 6 predicted proteins | sample Str013_2_FD_71389 | JGI IMG/M metagenome (GOLD analysis project Ga0075024, IMG submission 71389) | Freshwater sediment microbial communities in response to fracking from Pennsylvania, USA - Straight Creek_MetaG_SC_2013 | ecosystem: Environmental > Aquatic > Freshwater > Creek > Sediment... | reverse complement strand
TCATTTAAGATATGCCACGTTCAGTAAATTCTGCCGCTTCTAAGCATCGCAGGAAAAAAATATTAAAACAAGCCAAAGGTTTTTACGGCAAACGTAAAAACGTATATACCGTTGCCAAGAACATTGTTGAAAAGGGGATGACCTATGCTTATGTTGGCCGTAAGCTGAAGAAAAGGGATTACCGCCGTTTATGGATTGCCCGTATCAACGCGGCAGTAAGAGCAGAAGGTTTAACCTATTCTGTTTTCATTCATAAACTGGCCGAAAAAGGAATTGAACTGGACCGCAAGGTACTGGCTGATTTGGCGATGAACAACCCCGAAACTTTTAAAGGGCTTGTTGATTCAGTTAAATAATTAAGAATGGTTTGTAATGGTTTGTGAGACACGAACCAGGGCCTAGAACCAAGACGATAGTAAGATTTTTATGTAAAAAGCCGTCCACCAGTATTGGGGACGGCTTTTACGTTAATGAAGGATAAGGCAATGGAATTCAATAAAGCCGATCTTACTTTGTATATACCAATTTTTGTACGTCTCCAATTCTTTGCCCCTTGTTATCGTACACAAATACAAGGTAGGTGCCTGCCACGAAGTTTTTGGCGGGCAATGTAAACGAGTTTTGCCCTGCATGCACCGCTACGCTGTTGTGGTACAGCTGCTGGCCTGTTACACTGGTTACCGCCACACGTACAGTGTTAATCTTACTGTCGGCAGTATATAATTTAATTGTAACGGTGTTGCCGGCTTGTAGCAGGGAAGGGTAAACAGACCATTGTGTGTTTGCGTTGTTGCACCTTGCATTTACGGCTATGGTATTGCTGTACTGGTAAAGACCGTCAATGTCAATCATTTTAAGGCGGTAGTAGACGATGCCCTGGTACACACTGTTGTCGTTAAAGCTGTAATTCGCTGTTTCGGCCGAAAAAGGTATGTTGGCGGCAGCAGTGAAATTAGCGGCATTGGTGCTGCGTTCCACTTCAAAACCTTTAAACCCGCTGGCGGATGCAATTTTCCAGTTAAGTGCCACGGTGCAGTTTTGCAGTGCTGCTGTAAAAGACGCCAACCGAACCGGCAGTGGGATACTGGTACCGCAGAGTGTTGAAGACAGCGCAAGGGTGTCTGCTCTTTTTACACAACCACTCCATGTAAAGGTGCCAATATATTCACCATCGTAACTGGGGTTATAAACAGGAATCGTATAATTGTACGATGTCGAAACAATAATTCCGGCAGGATTTTTCCATTCATAAGAAGCGCCGCTTAATTGGGGCATGGCCAGCTCATACAGGCTGCCACTACAGGGTTGGTTACTGGTAATTGTATTTATTTTCGGCAATTGGCCAATGGTAACCTGCGTTGAATTGGTAATGCCACAGGCGGTAATACGCACATCGTATGTACTGCCCGCAGTAAGCCCGGTGATGCTAATGTCTGTACCAGCATTGGATGAGTAAGTGATCCATGTTGAAGCGCTGGTTAGTTTGTACTCTACCAGTAAAGGCGCAACGCCTGCAATGGTAAGGTAGGCGGTACCGGTAGAAAGCAGGTTACCATTTATGTCTTCGCAAATAACACCCAGCTTTTTTGCAATGACCGGGCCTGCACCCGGAAGTGCGATGGTTACATTATTACTATTTATGTTGTAGCCCGCTCCTGTACACCATGAATTATTCAATAGTTTCATTCTTACAAAATACTGGCCGGCTGCAATATTACTAAACAGGCCATTTTTATTACTGTCTATTGCAATATTCGTGGAGCTGTTAACCAGTACAAATACGGGCGACAAAGCGCCATTGTAATCTGTAGTAGCGGTAACAGAACCACTGCCGGCGCCACAAGTATAAGAAGCCGTGGTAGTAATGTTTTGTTTTAGAAGATAGTCGGGGTTTGCGGGAACTGTAAATTGAAGCATTGTTGTGCCACAAGAGGTAGTAATAGCCGCTGTGTATGTGCCAGGTACCAGGTTGATCCATATAAATTCGCTGCCTTCTGTGCCGGCTGTATCGCCAATATTGCCCGGGCCTGCAGTAATAACGGCTATGGCTGATGCGATATCCGGTAAAAATCCGTTGAGGCGGATTGCCACTGTGGCCGCATCGCTTTGCGTAGTAATTCCCCTGTTGTTACATTCTGTAATAAAATAATCCCAACTCAGGGAAGGTGCACCCGCTGTAGTAGGGTCATTTATGATTTGTGTATTTACATGACCACAGGCATCGGTTGAAGTCATAAAGTAAGTGCCGGGGGTAAGCCCCTGAAATTGTACAGCGCTTCCGGCATATGCTACGTCATTTACTGTATTGGCAGTTCTGGTACCAATAAGTGTGCCGGTGGCATCTGTACCTGTGTAGAGTTGTATCGTAAGCGGGTAAACAATACCTGTTCCGTAAGAATAGGGCGTAATCAATTCAAGAAAAGGGTTGGCCATCGAACCGCACCCGCTAGCAATGGGTGTCATTGCAAAATACGGGTTCACTATTCCACTGGCATCAAAACAGCTGGTAACGGTGTCGCCACAGGGCGTAATGACCTGCGAAAAATATTTTTTTGAACTTGTAACTGGCACATCAATAGCACCATGTGCCGGGGCATGGGTTAAATCTACCAGGATTGGGCCGGTGGGCGCACACCTGCCTGCTGCCTGTTCATAGATACGCAGTTTAACGCCACCCAAAGCATTGTATGCATTGCTGTCTATCTCCTGGTTGTTAGTGAAATCGAGCAACTGGGTAAAAAATCTGTAGCTGGCAGGGTTGCAGCTCACAAGATTATCTGCTGTATAGGCAACGGTAGCCGGGTTCTGCGATGCTACAACCTGTATTGTTGACGTATAAAACTGGTTACAGGCATCTTTTACCCTAACCTGGTAGGTGCCATAGCTGCTAACGGTTTTAGAAGAAGCACTATTGTAAACACTTGCTGCATCCGCATAATTTGGGTCATTGGATTTTACAATTGAATAAACAAAGGGTGCACTGCCGCCTGTTACAGTTATCGCTACTGTACCGCCCTGCGCATAGCTGCCACAATTAAGGGTAACGGCCGGGTTTACATTTGTTATGGGATTATATGTGTTCAGGATGGAAAATGAAACAGCTGTTTGCGTAACGCCGCATGAAACCTGCACTGTATAATTGCCCGGCAGCAATGCATTGAATACATTGGATGATTGTGTTGCATTTAACAATGCGCCCGACGGGCCTGCAGTCAGCGTGTATGTAAAAGAAGCATTGGCCGCGGGACTGGTGCTAACGGTAGCAGTTCCGCTTGAAGGACAACTGGCATCCGTTGTTACTACGCTGGCCGTCATAGACCCAGGGCACTGCGCAAATGTGCCAAACGGGATAAACGCACAGAGCGCCAATAGAAACAGGGTTAGGGTTTTGTTGATCATTGCAGGGTACTTTAGGGGCTTTTAAAATTATTTGTTTCCCGGATATGCATTTTTACTGAAATGCTTGATGGATATGCTTTGGTATAACCGTATTTTCCGAACATTTCAGATTGTAAAGCTGCAAAATAGAATTCATCTGGTCAATATGCTAACAGTTACGACTACTTGAATTTGATACATGTCAATTACATTAGAAATATTTATATGAATAAAAACTATGTAGTTCTTCGTAGTGCCTTTTAATAAAATTCTGGAACTGGTGTAGAAAAAAATAAAAGTTGCAACATGCGGTGTCAGAATGGGAAGGGGTAATTTTAAAAAAAATAAAAAATATTTTTTTAATGGCGGGTGATTAAGATAAACGGGGGTGGAATACGAACATTGGCCGAAAATGGAATGAAGCATAAACTTGCGCGGGTTATTGCCCTTGGATGGACTGACTGCGGAAAAGCAGCGTTGAATTATTTACGTATTGGCTGCTTCACACATTTATCCGGAGAAGTGTGCAAGCAGTATTATTGAACTGGGATAGCTGCAAAGCAGTACCGGTACGGGCTGCAAAAGTGCTGCAGCAATGGATACCCTGCGTTGACGAAGGAAATCAAAAGTTCCAGGTTGCCAGTATCTGTTATCACCGACTTTGCTGCATCATCATTGTACCCGGCAACGGTTGCCAGCTTGTTGTTGCTATTTTTACACGAAAAAAAGAAGACCAGTGCGCAGAAAAGTAAAAAAGAGTAAAACCTCATGGGCGTTTTTATATGGCCCGCTAATTAATATTTTTTGGGTTACCTGCTTTTTATTGTTGTGCAATCGCCTGGTGCAAAGAAAGTCTGAATTATTGCAGATTGCAGGGCAGTTCCACATAAAACACCGATCCGCCGCCTGCATCACTTTCAAACCAAAGCCGCCCATCATGTTCTTCAATAATTTTCCGTGAGATGGACAAACCAAGTCCGTAAGAGATTTCTCCTGCGGTGCCGGCTCTCGACTTTTCCGGATCAATTGTAAATATTTTGTCTTTCAGGTGTTCTGGTATACCAATGCCTTTGTCCATTACCGAAAGCAAAACATGCGTGTCTTTTCTTTCTACCCGGATGGAGATTTTTGTATGTTCGGGGCTGAACTTAATGGCATTGTTGACAATATTGCTGATCACCCGCCAGATATTTTGCCGGTTCAGCATTATTACAATGCGATCTGCCTGGAGTATTAATGTTTGCTTTTTTTCGGCGGCTTTTGCCCTCAATAGTTCAATGCATTGTTCTGCCAGCCGGCCAATATCTGCCAGTTCACGCTGGGGTCGGAAGCTGTTGTTTTATGGTCGAGCAGATCTTTGATTAATGCAATGGATTCAACACAGGTCTGGTTAATCAGTTCAAGGGACTCCTTACCAGCGCCGGATTTTTCTTTTAACGACATGGAATACACCAGGGTACGGATGGCGCTGATGGGATTCTTTAAGTCGTGCGCCACTACACGGCTAATCCGGTTGTTTTCATCAAGACTCTGTTCCAATGCATCCAGTGTTTTAAGCAAGTCGTCGTTTTGCTGCAGGGCTTCATTGTTCAAGACTTTGAGCTGTCGCACATAGCCGGCCCTGCGCCAATGGCTAAACCACACCAGCATAAAAATAACAAATGCCATTATTGCACTAAAGGCGGCCAGCAACAGGTAGCTGTGTTTTAGCTGACTGTCTTTTGCGAGTAACTGATTCATTTGCTTTTGCTCATCGTACTCAAAATCGGCGGGTAAATTGGTTGAAAGGAAGGCGTTGTCCTTAACTTTAAGTGAATCCTTATACCGGTTTGATTTGAGCAGGCAACGTGTTGCGGCATTCAGCTGTTTGTTTTTAAAATAGTAATCCGAACACAGTTTAAAATATTGGGCTGTCCGGGCTTTTATCTGTGCCGTATCCATTGAAGCGCTGATAAGCGCTAACATGGAATGGGCTTTTTTCAACTGGTTGGTTTCAAGATAAATGTTTACCAGCGAAAACCGCAGGTATGCTTTAAACACGGGCTCGGGAAACTGCTGGTAGACTTCATGACTTTTTAAGAAAAGCCGCTCGGCAGAAGCGAAATCTTTTTGCTGCATCCGTACATCTCCCAAAAGTGCATCAACAACAATGCGCATGGTTTCAAAATTAATGGGTGGTTTTTCCGGAAACCTGCATTCATTCTGGTCAATGTAAGCAAGTGTTCCATTCAAATAGAAAACGGCGCTGTCCAGTTGCCCGGTTCTTACATAACATTCGCCAATCAGGCGCATGGCCCTTTGCGTTGTAAAAAAAACTTCATACGGGTTTTTAAAAGCAGCCGCGGCATTGGACTCCATTAACCTGCAAAATTCTATTTCCCGCAGGTAGTTTTCCTGCGAATAGAAAATGCTAATCATACCGAGGTAATACCGGTGCAGCAATGCTGGATTTTTTTCACCGGCCGACATCATTTTTTTTGCAGTTATATAATATTGCAGCGCTTCATTGTTGTTTTGTGCGCGGATATTGACAGACGCTTTAGAAAACATCGTTTTAATGTAGATGGCCGCATTTTCCTTTTTGTCTAGTTTGCCTTTTAAAAGGTTAATGATACTGTCGGCATATAAAAGGGTAGAATCATAATTGTCTTTTGTATGCCAGTAATAATCCATGATGCGGTAGTACTTTTCGGCCAAAATGGCGTCACTGGTTGCTGGTAAAGCGGCAAAGGATGCCTTCAGGTATTTCAGATCGGCATCCTGCATAATGGCCTTGTTGGCCGTAGTAGAGGAATCGATTTTCTCAAAAACAGCATCAAAATAACGCTGCGTATTATCGGGCGGATCCTTTTTACAGGAAGCTAGCAGTAACAGGATGACGGGGATAAGCAATAGCGGCTGTTTTTTTGACATGGAACCCATCAGTTTGAATGGTAAGGCAATTCCACATAAAAAGCGCATCCGTTGCCGGCTTCACTTTCAAACCACAGTCTTCCATTGTGGTCTTCAATAATTTGTTGAGATATGGATAAACCCATTCCGTAGGATGCTTCGCCTGCGGTGCCCGCTCTGGATTTTTCTGCACTCACTGAAAATATTTTGTCTTTTAGATAGCCGGGTATGCCAATGCCTTTGTCATGTACAGAAAGCAGTACAAAATCCTCCATTCTTTCCAGCCTTACCGAAATATCGGAATTTTCGGGACTGAATTTGATGGCATTGTTTACAATATTGCTAACTACACGCCAGATGTTTTGCCGGTTCAGCATGACCACCGGGTGGTCAACCTGTAGTTTCAATTGCTGTTTTTTTTCGCTGGCTTTCGACTGGAAGAGTTCTATGCATTGCTCAATCAGCCTGCCAATGTCTACCAGCTCTTTATGGATGCCGGACTCGTCTGTTTTTTGACTGAGCAAATCCCTGATCAGGCTGATAGATTCCACACAGGTGGTTTCTATCAATTCCAGAGATTCCCTGCCAGTGCCGTCCCGTTCGTTTTTTGCCATCGAGTGCACCATCGTGCGGATAGCACTGATGGGATTTTTCAGGTCATGTGCAATGGAGCGGGTGATGTGTTTGTTTTCTGTATGGCTTTGTTCGAGCGAATCCATTGTTTTCTGCAGATCGTGGTTTTGGTGATTCAGCTCAGTATTCAAAAAGGAAAGCTTTTTTATATAGCTTGATTTTCGTTTCAAATAAACAGCAAAAAGTACTGCAAATAAAAAAACCAGCAATGCGGCGGTTATACCTGCCAGTAAGTACCCTTTTTTAAGCGCATTGTCTTTTGTCAGTAGCGCATTGATGTTTTTTTGTTCACTGTTTTCAGAAGCCAGGGCAATATCAGTTGCAACAAAATGCCTGTCCCGTTTTTTAATAGAATCTGCAATACCGCCAGCATGCTGTAATGCCTGGTTGGCAGCCGGTAACTGGTTCAGCGAATAATAATAATCAGAAAGCAATGTATAGTACTTTTGCGAAGAAGCACTTATTTCTGGCGAATCAAAAGAATGGCTCAGTAACTGTAGTATAGCATGGGCTTTTTTTGTTTGTTTGGTTTGCAGGTAAATACCAGCCAAAGAAAGCCTTAGGTAGCGCAGATAGAACTGATCATCGGCGAATTGATAAGTGGCATAACATTTTACAAAATACATTTCTGCCTCTTTGATATTGTGCTGCCGCCAGCGGGTTTCTGCTAAATTGCCATAAGCTACCGCCCGTGACGATTCAAAATACCCTTTAGGCATTTCTGGTATTCTTTTTTTGCAATTTTCGATATAATTAAGCGTTGCGTTAAAATAATAGTAAGCACTGTCGCCAAAACCTGCTTTGCCAAAACAATCGCCTGTATTGTACAGGTTGCCCACTGTTACCTCGGCAATTTCTAAGGTGTTTTTAGAGCAGGCAGGCATAATGCCCGTATTTAATTTGTAATACGGTATTGCCTTTAAAAAATTTCCCTGGTGGTAATAGAGTCCACTCATGTCATTATAATACCGCCGCAGTAAGACGGGCTTTTCTGCAGCGGCTGGCATGGCCATTTTTGCAATAGTATAGGCATACAACGCCGCATCAAATTTTTGCAGCTTTTCATCGCATTCACCTTTGTATAAATTAACCAGTATGTACAGGTTGTTGCAGGCTGTATCCAACAAATGGTTTTTTAAAACAAACACGCTGCTGTCTGCATAGATAGCTGCTGTATCCAGGGTCTGGTTGGCAGCGTAATAATTTGCAATTATGTAGTAGCGCATACCCAGGTCAATTGGATTTGGGTTTTTAACGATCGCCAGGGCTGCGTCGATGGTTTTTAAATCCGATCCGCTATAAGCCCGTTTCTCAGCCCTTGCAGTTGAATCTGTTTGCCTTAATACGTTTTTAAAATACAAGCTGTTTAAACCATTTGTTTGATGGCAGCCAAACAGCAGCAGCAGTATGCATAAAGGTAGCAGCCTGGTTTTTGGATGCCTGCTGCCTTTGTATACACTTAACGGAATAAACATTTTTTGCTGCTTATTTTTAGTTTGAATGGTAGGGAAGTTCTACATAAAAAGCGCATCCGTTTCCGGCTTCGCTTTCAAACCACAGTCTTCCATGGTGTTCTTCAATAATTTGTTGAGAAATGGATAAGCCCATCCCGTAAGATGCTTCGCCAGCTGTGCCGGTTCTGGATTTTTCTTCGCTCATTGAGAATATTTTGTCTTTTAAATGCTGGGGTATTCCAATGCCTTTGTCGTGTACCGAAAGCAGCACATGCAATTCTTTTCTTTCGAGCTTTATTGAGATGTCTGAATTTTCGGGACTGAATTTAATGGCATTGTTTACAATATTGCTAACCACCCGCCAGATGTTTTGCCGGTTTAGCATTACCACCGGGTGATCTACTTCCAGTTTCAATTGCTGTTTCTTTTCACTGGCTTTCGACTGAAAAAGTTCAATACATTGTTCAATCAGCCTGCCAATGTCTATCAGTTCTTTTTGGATGCCGGACTCGTCTGCTTTTTGACTGAGTAAAATTTTAATCAGGCTGATAGATTCCAGGCAGGTGGTTTCTATCAGGTCCAGTGATTCCCTGGCAGCAAGGTCCTGTTCTTTTTTTGACATAGAATGTACCAGCGTGCGGATAGCACTGATGGGGCTTTTAAGATCATGTGCAATGGTGCGCACAATGCGTTTGTTTTCGGCGTGACTTTGCTCAAGCGAATCCAGTGTTTTATGCAGATCGTTGTTTTGCTGTTTCAGTTCTGTATTCAATAAAGAAAGTTTCTTTACATACCTGCGCTTTCGTTTTAAATTAAAACCCACCAGCATAGCAACAACAAAAACCAGCCCGGCAACTGCAGCCGATACCTGCTGGTAGCCCTTTTTTAGTTCATTGTCTTTTCTTAGCAGTTCATTGCTATTTATTTGCTCATTGTTTTCAAAAGAAAGTGCAATATCGGTTGCATTAAAATGCCGGTCTCTTTTTTCTATAGAGTCCATTACTAGAAAAGAATGCAGCAATGCCTGGTTGGCGGCAGGCAACTGGCTTGTTTTGTAATAATAATCTGAAAGTAGTTTATAATATTGGCGGGCAGCAGCACTCACTTCTGTAGAATCAATGGTGCGGCCCAGTAGTGTTAATATTTCTCCGGCTTTTTGAGGTCTCCCTGTTTGCAGGTAGAGACCGGCCAGCGAGTTCCGGAGGTAACGGAGATAAGACGGGTCATCCATGGATTGAAAAATGGTATTGCTTTTTAAATAAAATGCTTCTGCCTGCTTCAGCTTATTTTGTTGGTAAAGCACTTCGGCAAAATTGCCGTAAACAACCCCTTCAATTGTGTTAAAAATACTTGCTGGCGCATTGGGATATCTTTTTTTATGGGCGTTAAGATAATCCAGGGTGGCATTGAAATAATGAGAAGCGCTGTCGGCCATACTGGCTTTTCCATACGACTCGGCTATGTTGCCCAGGTTTCCCAGCTGTAACCCCAAAACCTTAAAAGAGTCTTTGCTGCAAAAAGGTATAATGGCACCATTTTTTTTAAAAAAAAAGGCCGCTTTCTCAAACTTTTTTTGTGCATAAAAAATATTGGCCATGTAACTATAATACCGGTGCAGGTTATTGATTGTTTCGGCAGCATTGGCCTTCATCGCCATTTTAGTGGCCGAATAAGCCAGCACGGCTTCATCGTACTTTTGCAGATAAGTATTTAGTTCTCCTTTGTAGAAACTTAGGTTTATAAATAAATCTGCACTAGCCTTGTTTTGTAAGTGATTTTTTAAAACATTAATGCCGCTGTCGCAACAGATTACGCCTTTGTCATAATCATGGTATGCACAAAAAAACTGTGCTTTTAAAAAATAGCGCCTTCCTTTGTCTTCCGGTTCGGGGTTAGAAACAGCCGCAAAAGCTGCATCAATAGTATTAATATCCGCTTCAGTGAGAACCCGGTTTTTTACAGCAAGATCCGTTTCTATTTTTTGAAAAGTCTTTTGTAAAAATGCGTATCCCGTATTTGCTTGTTGCTTACATGCAGCAGCAAGCAGGCATACAAGCAATGCCAGCAGCCTGGTGGCCGGAAGATTGCAACACTTATATGGATTGAATTTTACCAACATGCACAGGGCCTGGTTTTTAATTTGAACTATAAGGCAATTCCACAAAAAATACCGATCCTTTTCCGGCTTCGCTGGTAAACCAAAGCCGGCCATTGTGCTCCTCTACAATTTTCCTTGAAATGGATAAACCAAGGCCATAAGATTTTTCTCCGGCGGTGCCGTCTCTCGATTTGTCAGGGTTCATTGTAAAAATAATTTCCTGCAGGTCTTTTGGTATGCCAATGCCATAGTCTTGTACAGAAAGCAATACTTTGGTTTGATTTTTTTCGAGCCGGATGTTTATGGCTGAATTTTGCGGACTGAACTTAATGGCGTTGTTAATAATATTGCTGATAACCCGCCATATTTTCTGCCGGTTCATCAGCAGGTAAGAATGCTCAAGATCCAGTATTATTTGCTGGTTTTTTTGTGCCGCTTTTACCTGGAAAAGGGTACTGCATTGTTCAATCAGCCTGCCAATGTCTACCAGTTCTTTACTGATGTCTTTGAGCGAACGTTTATTGTCCAGTAAATCATTAATAAGATGTATGGAATCTGCACAGGTATCCTGAATTAGTTCCAGCGCTTCTTTATTGGCAGGGGGCTGTTCTTTTTTTAGCAAAGAAAAAACCAGGGAGCGGATAGCACTGATGGGGTTTTTAAGATCGTGTGCCACAATGCGCATGATGCGGTTGTTTTCCGTATGGCTTAGCTCAAGCGATTTAAAAGTTTTTTTCAGGTCATCATTTTTTCTGCGGATGGCGGTGTTTAATGCCGACAGGTTTGCAGCGTACCTCGATTTCCGCATCAGGTTAAAGCCCACCAGTAAAATAATGGCAAAAGCAATACAGACACAGATAATAGTTGTTATCAGGTAGTTTGACTTGATGGCATTGTCTTTTTTCAGACTCTGAAACGCAGCCCTTGCCTCCCGGCTCTCAAATTCACGCTGCACATCAATGGAAACCAGTTGCCGGTCAATTTTGTCGAGCGTATCCCTGATGCGATTGGCTTGCTGAAGCGCCAGGTAACCATTGGACTGCTGGTTCCGGCCAATATAATATTCAGACAATAATTTATAAAAGTCTGCAGCGGTGGGGCTGGCTTCAGCGGCAGCGATGGTGCTGCCAATGCCCTTTAGCATTGCGCCCGCTTTTTCTTGCTGATTGGTTTGCATGTACAGTTTTGCCAAAGCCATTTTTAATGGCCTGGTAAAACTGGAGTCATTGTATGTAATGGAGCCGGCAATGCTTTTAAGGTATAGTTTTTCGGCAGTGTCCAATTGTTTGCTTTGTGCAAAAACAATCGCCAGGTTATCATACACCACTGAGCGCTGAATGTCAAAATCAACCTTTGGATTTGAAGGGAATTTTTTTTGATTGTTGTTGATGAATTCAAGGGTGGCGCTGAAGTAATACATGGCACTGTCATTCATGCCTGCGTTCTGGTAGCCAATGCCGGTATTGTCGAGATTTTCCTGAATAACAAGATAGCGTTGAAAAGAATCTGTAAAGCATTTGTCTGCAATAACACATTTCATACGGAAAAGCCGGGCTGCTTCCAGGTATTTCTGTTGGGCAAAAAAGATATTGGCCATTCCATTGTAATACGCATACAGGCTGCAGTTGCCATTTGTTTTCGTTTGCTGGATTACTTTTCCGATTGAATAGTTGCGGATGGATTCCTCATAATTTTTTATCCTTGCATAAATACTGGCTTTCTGAAAATAGGCTACCACAGATTTGCCGGCGGCCGTTTCATCCTGCAGCGAATTTTGCAGGATGGCGATGCAGCTGTCGGCGTACAAAACTGCCGAGTCGTACACCGCTTTCGGTCCTGCATAATAATAAGTTTTGCGGAGGTATTTGTCGGCCAAGTCTCCCGTGCAGGCTTCTTTTACCAGGGCAAAGGCGCTGTCGAGTGCTTTCATATCGGCCCGGCTGTAAATGCCATTATGGGTTTGCGCTGCCGAATCAATTTTGTGAATGATATTGCTAATTGCGGTATGCTGGTCATTGTCCTCTTTTTTGCAGGAACCCAGCCACCCAATAATAAAAAATAGTATTAAAC
>Ga0075024_100000729_pt1 | contig 12534 bp, 10 predicted proteins | sample Str013_2_FD_71389 | JGI IMG/M metagenome (GOLD analysis project Ga0075024, IMG submission 71389) | Freshwater sediment microbial communities in response to fracking from Pennsylvania, USA - Straight Creek_MetaG_SC_2013 | ecosystem: Environmental > Aquatic > Freshwater > Creek > Sediment... | reverse complement strand
CCTTAGAGGAAACCGGAATCTAGAAATACTTACGAATAAAAATAATTCAGAAATATTTAAAACTGACTTCAGAGAATTATTAAACTCTTAATATTTTTACTTTAAAGCAATTATAATTTGGAAAACATAACGACAGAAATTGTTAAGGAACTGATACTTAAAAATGGAATTGGATTAAAGGCAACTCAAGACAAAATTTGTATCCCTATAATAAACAGGATGTATAAAAAAATGAAAGGGGGTATTAAGTTTTCCGATATATATGTAAAAGATGGGAAGATTTGTGATGGCCATCACAGATTTATTGCCTCGTTATTAGCAGAATATCCTATCGACAGTGTGCCAGGTGAAAACACATCTGCAACATCTGTTGTGCCTTGGAGATCAGTTACATTTGTAGAAGACGACTATGATTCGCCTGAAGTAATAGCACGATTAAATGAGCAAGATGCTAAGTATAACGGCATACCGATAGCTCAGATAGTTGAATTACTAAAATAAAGCTGTATTTTTGTATCCAAATGTTACTCTTTTTAGACATAGATGGTGTTATGGTTCCTGCAAAGGGGTGGAAACCAGCTGAATTGCTAAATGATGGATTTCCAGCGTTTAGTGAGAAGGCGACCCGTGTCCTTCAGCGTATACTTATTGATGACACAACCATTTTACTAACCACTTCCCACAAATCAAATTATTCGATTGAACAGTGGAAAGAGATATTTAAAAATAGGGGTATTGACGGAGTGAATATTAAATCTTTGGGTGAGAATTTTGGTAATCTTGATAGAAGACAAGAAATAGAAAGATGGTTTAATGTCAATGGAAAAGAGGTAGCCTTTATAATTCTGGATGATGATAAATCATTAAACGAGCTACCTGAATATCTTAAAGCAAATTTGATTCTGACTAAATCCCTTGTTGGACTTACCGAAAGCCACCTTGTGGAGATAAATGCAATTAAGAGCAAGATGCCTGAAGTTGGTTTTTCATAAAGCAATTACTTTATTTTATTGAAGATAATATTAATACCCGCTTATTTTAGTGGGTATTTTTTTCTGCTCATGGTCTTACTGTAAGCTTACAATTCCGATGCCATACAAGCGGCAGATGAATCTGAGAGATGCTAAAATTCATCAATGTTGTAATCGCTTAATCTCTCGCCTTGGATGATTGGTTTAGAATGACAGGCTGATTGTTACAGTCTCTCAGATCTCTCACTTCGCCAACCTTCGGAAGGCTCGTTCGAGATGACAAATGGAAGGGTGCCTTTTACATTATACTTATAACTTATTACCCGTCCGAACGGCGTTCAGCCGGCGGGCTTAAAACTTACAATCCATTCAAATCCCAAATTCCAAATATCCGTGATTTAATTCCACATTATTGAATACCGCAAACCCATTCACATGATCCACAAAGGAAAAGTCCTTGATAAGTCCGGATACAATATTGATATCGTCAGCAAAGATGCGGTCCTCTTCGGCGAAGCCGACATACTGACGGACATAGTCATGCGCAGATTCAAGGATAGCGCTGCTCTTTATGGGATGGCGAAACTCAATGGCCTGGCAGGCACTGAGTAATTCTATGGCGAGGATAAATTCCAGGTTGTCCAATACCCTGTTTACCTTTCTTCCGCTGATGCTTCCCATGCTTACATGATCTTCCTGTCCAAGTGAAGTGGGTATACTATCCGCACTGGCGGGGAAACAAAGGGTTTTGTTTTCCGTTACCAATGCCGCCGTGGTGTATTGCGGAATCATAAAACCACTGTTCAGTCCTACGTCTTTCATCAATAACATGGGCAGGCCCCATTTGCCCTCAAGTAATAAATAACAACGCCTATCGGATATGTTTCCAATCTCCGCAGCGGCAAAACAGGCATAGTCCAATGGTAACGCCAATGGCTGACCGTGAAAGTTGCCCCCACTGATGGTATCATCCGCGCCGAGTATGATGGGATTATCGGTAACACTATTGAGTTCTGTTTCGGTGAGTTCTTTTAAATGCAGCCATGCATTGCGTGAAGCGCCATGTACTTGTGGCATACAACGCAGGGAATAAGGATCCTGTACACGTCCGCAATCAACATGACTCTGCATGATGGCTGAATCGGCCAGTAACAAACGCAAACGTTGTGCTACGAGTAAATTACCTGCATAAGGACGCAACTGGTGGAGCCGATCATCAAAGGGTGCTTTGGTGCCGGTTAATGCTTCCAGGCTCATGGCGCCAATGATATCTGCGGCCTCCAGGCAATTGTGCATGCGCTGTACGGCTTTCACTGCAAAGGATAAAATGAATTGTGTACCGTTGATAAGCGCAAGACCTTCTTTTGGTCCGAGTTGTATGGATGCTAATTTATATTTCGCCAGTGCATCTGTCGATTTCATCCTTGTTGGGCCGCCTTTTGGATTGGGCACATATACTTCTCCCAATCCTATCAATGGTAAAAACAAATGCGCCAGTGGAGCCAAATCACCTGATGCTCCTACACTACCTTTTTCGGGCACTACTGGTATCATATTATTATCAATATGCCAGCAAATGCGGTTCAGTGTCTCCACCTGTACACCACTGTATCCCTTTGCTAATGCATGTACTTTTGTGATGAGCATTATCTTGGCCACTTCTATTGGGATAGGATCGCCCACGCCTACACTATGACTCTGTAATATTTTATGCTGGAGGGTTTTTGTATCTTCTTCAGAGATAGAAGTATTGGCCAGTATACCAAAGCCGGTATTGATACCATACACTGTTTTATTATTGGCAACGATGTCCTTTACATGCTGCTGACTGGCCCTTATATTCTTAATCGCCACATCACTGAGTACGCCCTTTGTTTTCCCGGCAGCAATATCAATTACAGTAGCAATGGTCAGATTTCCCGTTCCGTATTCGAATGTATTTTTCATGTGGTCAATTCAGGAGGCAAAGTAAACGAATTAGTCTCAAATAGGGCGAGAGCTTGTTTGTTTGGGGTTTGGAGTTTGGGGTTTGGAGTTGCAGAGGCCCACCTCCTCCATTTGTCATCTCGAACGAGCCTTCCGAAGGTTGGCGAAGTGAGAGATCTGAGAGGGATTGTACTGTATGATAATGCCGGTCTCTCAGATCCCTCAGTCGCAAGCTCCTTCGGGATGACATCATGGGAGGGGCGGCATCGGGATGATATCGTAACGGGGAGGGATTTGCAAAAAAAAAATTAATCCTGATCATTCAGGTTGTCATTGCTTTAAAAGTTGTTTTTCGTGGCGTTCGTAATTTTCGCTGCGTTCGTGGCGTGAAAAGAAGGGTGTAATTAGATATCAGAAACTAGAAATCAGAAATTAGAAACTCCTGACTTCCCTCATCCTCTCTTAATAAATTTCCAGTTAATTTTGTTTGGCACAGATATTTCCACAAAAAGAGATGTTCCCAGGTTACAAAACCACATTTAACATTTACCCATATTAGCGAAGGATGGAACCAAGCAGGATATTTTCAGAAAACGCCCTTTTGCAACTGTTGAGAAGCGATGCCCCTCCAGATGAGGCCATCAAATACCTCTACAGGACGCAATTTGGGATAACAAAGGCCTATATCATTCAAAACGCAGGAACTGAAGAGGACGCAGAAGACATTTTCCAGGAAGTACTGCTGACGTTCATTGAACTGATAAAGAACAACAAGTTTCGCGGGGAAAGCAGTGTATCCACTTTTTTATACGCCATTACCCGAAACACCTGGCTGAACGAACTGAAGAAAAGAGGCAGATCGAAACTGAGGGAAGAGAAATTTGAAAAAACAAAAGTTACTACCGAAATGGATGTGAGTCATTATATCGCGAACCGGGAAATAAAGGCGCAACTGATGAAAGTAGTGGACGAACTGGGCGACACCTGTAAGAAGATATTACTGGCTTTTTATTTCGATAACCTGGCCATGAAAGAAATACTGCAGAACCTGCAATACGAAAATGAACAGGTGGTAAGAAATAAAAAATACAAGTGCCTGAAACAACTGGAACAGCTGATGACACAACAACCACAATTGGCAGCAAATCTTAAATCCGTTTTATTGTATGAGTGACAATTCTACCAATACCGAAAAATTAATCCAGTACATGGATGACGAACTGGATGGGGATGCACGCGGCGCTATTGAACAACAAATTGCCACCGACGCATCACTGGCCAGTGAACTGGAAAGTCTTCGCCTTACCAAAGCAGCCGTTAACACCTATGGAATGAAACAAAAAATCGCCTCCCTCCATACTGAAATGATGAACGAGCTGAAAAAAAGACCAGCAGCAAAAGTAATCAGTATGAAAACCATACTCACCTATACAATGCGTATAGCCGCTGTATTGATCCTGTTACTGGGCGTAAGTCTTTTGTACCAGTATTACAATGCAACGCCTGACCAACTGTATAAAAGTAATTTCGAATCATTCCAATTAAGGGAGACTAGAAGTATTTCTACTGCTTCGGTATTAGAAGCGCTTTATAAGAAAGGGGACGCCAATGCCGTAATGAATGCCTTTAAAAGCATCCCCCAACCCCTGGCGGAGGACTACTTCCTGGAGGCAAATGCAGCCCTTAAATTGGACAAACCCGCCGAAGCCATCCAATCATTGCTGGCCCTGCAGGAACTCAATAAACGCGACAATACGCACCTCTACGAGGAGGACGCTGACTATTACCTTGCCATGGCCTATATGCATGACAATCAACCTTCTAAGGCTTTGCCACTGTTTGAGAAGATTCACAATGACGAAGGGCACCCTTATAATAAGAAAGTAGGCACCTGGTTCCTGCGCAAAGTGAAAAGGCTGGCAAAATAAGAAGACTACCAGAATTACCATATGTGTACCCATGGACCCCCGGAAACCCCGGGGGTCTATTTTTTTTAAAAAGGGTGGTTACATTTTCTTTTCCGGCGGTTACCCATCTGTGTATTACATAAAACAATGAGCAAGCACTAAAAAATTAAACAATTATGAAAACGCAAACAATCACCCGTTCCATCATCCTGATGACAAGCCTGGTAACCATACTTTCCATAGTATCCTGCCAGAAAAATGTAAGCAATCAAAATGGCGGCCTTACCGCTAAGTCCTCGGTTAATCTGTACCTCGTTGATGATCCTTCCCTTGTATTCGACAAGGTATTGCTGGACATCCAGAAAGTGGAAATCAAAGTAGAAGACAGCGCCGACGTAGAAAACGAACACGAACACCAGGCCGGTGTTGACGACAACGACAGCCATGGAGATACAACAGGTGGCTGGATGTCGGTTTCTATTCATCCCGGTGTATATGATATCCTGCAATTCCGCAATGGCCTGGATACATTATTCGCAGGCGCTTCTTTCCCTGCCAACCGTGAACTGAAGAAAATACGCATCACATTGGGCAGCAACAACAGCGTGGTATTCCAGGGCAATCCTTTCCCGCTGACAGTAAAGGGCAACGACAATATAGTAGTAGTGAAAGTGGATTTAAACACATCACAAATCAATTCAGGTGGCGTAAGCAATATCTGGATGGATATCGATGCAGGAAATTCTATTCGCAAGCACGGCAATACATTTGAACTGAAACCTAGTGTGAAATTATTCAGCAAGGATAAAGCAGCCAGCATTGAAGGAAAGGTTTTACCAAAAGATGCAAATGCTGTCGTAATGGCTATCAACGGCACCGATACCGCATCTGCCAAACCAGAAGATGGTGGTGAATACAAATTCACCGGGCTGAAACCAGGTACTTATTCCCTGCTGTTTCATGCCACCACAAACGCTTATCTCGACACAACAGTAAACAACATTACTGTACAGGCGAAAGATGATACCAAAGTGCCTACAGTGACCTTACATAAATAACACGAAGACAACCTATGATACCGGGCCGGGTGCATTATTGCGCCCGGTTTCTTTTTTTATACAGGAGGAAGCCAACCAATACGAGAAAGAGGGAAACTATAACAGGTACATCTACCCGAAAACCCGATTTTCGGATGGGCTCACGGTCGCCAATCAATAAAAGATGGGCCCAGTAAAAAGGTGTTTTGTATTTATCATCAATATCACGGTTGGCCAGGTAATCCTGTTTTGCTTTTTGCAATGCATCATCTTTTGCAAAACCTTCCTGCAAATAAGCATGCAGGCGTTTGAGAATAAAAGCTGTTGACTTGTCATCGGCCTTCCATAAAGAAGTAATCACGCTTTTGCAACCTGCATAAGAAAAGGCGCGTGATAAACTTACCACTCCTTCCCCACTCACCAATTGTCCATTGCCTGTTTCACAGGCACTCAGTATGACCAGCTTCGCAGATTTTAAATCCAGGTTGTAAATTTCTCTTTCGTACAACTGGTGCAGTGTATCAGGATCCTTTATCTCCCCATAAAATTCAATATAACTACCCAATGAATTGTTACTACCTGCTACTGCATGGGTGGCCAGGTGGATGACGGGAAAATTTCCAGCAAGTGATTCAAAGACCGATTTGGTAGCATCGGCACCGGTGAATTGTTTGCCGGGAAGTCCCTCAATTTCATTGGCGGAAGAAGGCAATAACGGCAATACGGTTTTACCATTGCTCTTACCGGCAAATGGCGCCATGGCCAGTACATTGTATGCTAAGGAACCGGAATTATTATTGGCAGAAAGAAAGTTGGCTGAATAATTATAACTGATGGCATATTTATCCAGCAATAATTTTCCGTCCTTTTTATCCTTTAGTAATTCAAAGGGTATATAGCTGATTTCGTTGTAAGGAATAATAACGAGCCGCTTGGCAGAACGGATATTTTCTATTACGGGCTCCAGGAGAAAATGATAAAGTGTAAATGAAATGTCATTCATCGTCTTCCTGTCGGAAGCAGCAGGTGATTCCAGTTGTTTGCGCAGTCCCGTAATGGCTTTAAAAAATTCATCCGACAAAGCAATACTTGATACACCGGACAGTTTGGGTGTAATATAAAAACAAAGCAACTGACCGGTTGTATAATAATAGGAAATGATCGCGCCATCATTTTTTACCATGGTCCGCTGTATGGAATCAAGGCGCATTACCCTTGTATCAAATTTCAGCTGGTGATAGGAAGGGTTTTCATCCAGCTTTTCCTGCACGGCCGACAATAGTAATTCGGTATCCTGTATTTTTTGCTGCAATGCTGTCCTTACTGTACTGTCTTTCACCTGGGATAACTGGATGGTTAATTTGGCGAGTAAAGATTTATAGGTTTTCTCCCGGGAAACCAATTCAGCGGGCAATCCTGCTATACTGGTTAGTTCCAGTTGCTGCAATCCTGCCTGCAATACCGATGCCTTATTGTTTTCTGCAAAACCAAAAGCAGCGCTGATATATTTCCTGTTCTTTTCTTTACCGGCTAATGCCAATGCAATGGTAATTGCTTCGCCGCAGGCGGGGTTGACCCTTTCCTTTAAAAACAACCTGGATTCGTCGGAATTATAAGTTCGTTCTACCTGCCGGGAAAGCAGCATCGCGGCATTGTAAGCATCCAGTGCATGCTGCAGGTTCTCTTCGGCGGGTTGGATATTGTTTAATAATTTAAATGCATTACCCTTGGCCGTGAGTACGTCAAACAGCAAAGAAAAATTATGGTAACCACTAAAGCCTTTGGGGTTTTGTACCACGGAACTATCATTGAAATCAAGGTCCAGTTGCACCAGTGCCGCCTGGTAATCATGGATGGCCTCGTTTATTTTATTCTTACTGATATTGATATCGCCCGAATATTTCAGGGCTAGTCCGTAATCAGCATTTTTTCTTGCCCCTGCTTTATGGTGAAAATAATCGATGGACAAGCGGTTATATATAGCCGCGGAATCAAATTGTCTGCCTTTTAAATAGGCCCTTGAAAGCGTATTGTATTTATCCGGGTTGTTCAGTTTGATGGAACGCAGGTAATGCAGGCCTTCGGAATAATTGCCCATTTCCAGGTAGGTGGTTCCGATATTGGAATAAAGGGGGTCCTGGTTGTCTGTCCTGTACTTCAATAAGTCTTTAAAAATATCCAGTGCGGCACCATACTCGCCCAGTTTTAATAAGGCGGTACCGATATTGTTTTTGTAATTGACGATGAAGAATTCATTCAGTGGTTTCCTTCCCTGCACCAGGGCGAGCGCCTTTTCAAAATAGTGTGTGCTTTTGCGGTAGTCGCCCGTTTCATAGTACAGGGCCCCCAGTTTGTTGTACAATCGCTCCGATTCTGACAATGAAAAGTACTTCGAAGTAATATCCTCCGCTTTTTTATAATACCAGATAGCGCTGTCCAGCTCATTCAGGGTATAATAAATACTTCCCGTATACAGGTAAGGCTGGAACAACAAAGAATCGGGTAATCCCCTGCCCATTTTCCAGGCACTGATGGATGCATTAAAATATTGCAGTGCGTTTTCGTTGTCGCCCGCCGACATTTTCAGTATGCCTGTTTTGAGGTAACTGTCCACCAGTGTATCAATAAACCTGTTTTGACTGGTCAGATAAGCTATCGCTTTCTGGTAATTGTATTGGGCAAGGCTGTCAGTTTTTTCAGTGGCATTGACGAGGTGGTAATATTTCTCCGCAATATGGTACCATTGGGCATAAACCTGCACAGGTGTGTTGGGCTGACAGGAAGAATTTAATGCGAGAAATAATAAACAAAATGGCAAGACGCAATAACGGTACATCCGGAATGAATTGTTTACAGGCGAATGCCGGTAAATTACAAAAACAATCCCGAACGCTTGTGATAATCGTTATTTGGCGATGATAAAGATACAGGGTGGTCTTGGTTTGGCTGGTTTGAGGATACCGCTCACGCCATTGGCGCCATTGGGAGAAGCGATAATGGCCGGTCCATTGGCAACAATACCCGGACCGTTCATAGAAGCCGTTACAATGGGCATATTGTTAAATGCATTGTATTGTAATATGGTTCCCTGCCTGGATGAAATGATATCATATACTTCGGGTGTTACATCGGCCATTGTATTGAAGAAATACAATTTTACATGGAGCGCATTGGATGCTTTTCCACTATTGTCATCAATGCGGTAATTCATAGTAAACTCGTGGCGGTCGTTGTTGGCGGGTGTTGCACCAAAAACACCATTTCTCACCGTTTGTGCCAGGTTAATGGTACCATCGCCCACATTTACATTACATCCGGCATTGTTACAACCGGAACCTTCATCAAATATGCTGGCTCCTCCTGCACCGGGCACAGGTTTACCACTGGTGGCATTGTATAGCGGACGAAGAATAGAATCCGAACTGGTCAATTTATAAAATCCATCGAGAAAATTAATACCTGATAAAACAATTATTGTACTAACAGAATCTGTGCCACCATCGGGGAAGAAAGTAATGCGGTAACGCAAACCCGTTTCGCTTTTTGTAACATTGATGGCTCCTGTCCTGGTATCAATTTCAATTCCTTCCGGGAAGCCAGTGTATGTACCGGTTAATGTATTGCCAACAGGAGAAACAATATAATCCGCTGCCTGGTTTTGCCGGTATAGAATAGAATCGCCATAATTCAGTTTAAAACCAGGGGGTATCACTACCGGGTTGGCGGGACTGCTGCTCTTGGTGCAGGAAACTGCTATATACAGGAAACAAAACGAGACAATTACAATACATTTTGAAGACACCATATGACTGGTTTATATACTAAGTACGTACCGGTACGGGAAATGTAACCAACTGGTTGAAAAATTATCTAAAAATATTCAAATAAACAATGGGCAGGAAGCGCAACGGGGTTTATAACAATCAATTACCACAGGTTTCTGGAGAAAATTGCTTTTTAGAATAACACCCACCTCCTGGTAATGCGGCAGGCACCTGGTAACATCTGACCCCGTAAAAATGAGAAGGCTCAGATTTTTGGTTACAATTCATCATTATCTTTAGTAAAACCAAGCTGCCATGAACCGACGATTGCTTCTAAAGGGAATGGGTGCCATTACACTCTACAGCAGTTTCCCTTCCGTTGTAAGTGAGTTTCTTTCCTCCTGCAATAGCAAATCAGCATTGCCACGCACGGGCTTTTTTACGGATGAAGAATATTCCATGATAGAACAGCTGACAGATAGCCTGCTTCCAAAAACAGCTACGCCGGGCGCACTGGAAGTACAGGTGCCTTATTTCGTGGACCTCGTTGTAAAAAATTGTGTAGCGCCTGCTGATCAGCAATCCATCAAAAAAGGATTGCAGGAATTGAATGAAGAGGCGGGCGGGAAATTTGCATCCCTATCAAAAGAAGAAAAACTGAAGCTGATAGATAAAACTGACGCAGCAGCTTTTAAAGAGGATGGCGGTAAAGCCTGGTTCGCGATAATAAAGAAACTGTCGCTGATTGGATACTTTACCTCTAAGGAAGGAATGACAAGTGCCCTGAACTATGTAAAAGTGCCGGGAGATTACAAAGCATGCATACCCTATAAGAAAGGTGACAAGGCTTTGGCGAAAACATTTTTACTGTACTGGTAAATAAAAGGAATTTCAAAAATCATAAGCTATGTACGACGCTATTGTAGTTGGTTCAGGTATATCCGGCGGATGGGCAGCAAAAGAGCTTTGTGAAAAAGGATTGAAAACATTGTTGCTCGAAAGGGGCCGTGACGTAAAACATATAAAGGATTATCCAACCGCCAATCTTGATCCATGGGAACTGCCGAACCATAATATACTCACACAGGAAGATTTGAAAGATTATCCTGTGCAGCATAAAGTGTATCATTTTGGCCAGGACAATAAACATTTTTTTGTAAAAGATACCGAGCACCCCTACGAACAGGTGAAACCTTTTGACTGGACACAGGGCAACCAGGTGGGTGGAAAATCATTGCTATGGTCACGGCATACCTTCCGCTGGAGCGATTTGGATTTTGAAGCCAATCACAAAGAAGGCGTTGGTATTGACTGGCCCATCCGTTATAAAGACATTGCACCCTGGTACGATTATGTGGAACAATTTATTGGCGTGAGTGGCAAGAATGAAGGATTGCCCCAATTGCCCGACGGCCAGTTTATTCCTCCCTTTGAAATGAATTGCCTGGAGAAACATTTGAAGAAAAGAATAGAAGAAACATTTAAAGAAAGAAATCTTATTCAAAGTCGCATGGCGGTACTAACGCAGCCGCACAATGGAAGGGGAAAATGTATGTCGAGAAATCTTTGTCACCGTGGCTGCCCCTATGGCGCTTATTTCAGTAGCAACTCCTCTACCCTGCCTGCTGCTTATAAAACAGGCAATCTTACATTGCGTCCATTCTCCATTGTGCACAGTATCATCTGGGACAAACAAAAGAACAAGGCAACGGGTGTTAGGGTAATAGATTCAGAGACCATGGAAACAACTGAATTCTTTGCACCGGTTATTTTCCTGAATGCATCGGCGCTGGCTACAACCAAGATATTATTACAATCAACATCGGAAACCTTTCCCAATGGATTTGCCAACAGCAGTGGGGTACTGGGTCATTACCTGATGGATCATATTTCCGGTCCGGGAGCAGCGGCTGGTTTTGATATCTTAAAGGACCAGTATTATTTTGGACAACGGTCAACATCCGTATATATTCCCCGTTTTCAAAACCTGCAAAAACAGGATAGGAAATTCAAGCGTGGGTTTGCATATGAAGTATATGCATCAAGGGGTGATTGGTCAAGAGGGTACCATGCACCTGGTGCAGGTGATGCATGGAAGGATTCATTGAGTGAGCCGGGCGACTGGACGGTCAGTATGTTTGCCTATGGAGAATGCTTGCCGGATTATAAGAACCATGCTTATTTACATCCAACAAAAAAAGACAAGTGGGGATTGCCGTTGATAAGTGTGGATATGGAATACGGTGACAATGAAAACGCCATGAAAGAAGAAATGGTGAATGCCGCCAAAGAAATGCTGAACAGTGCAGCGCCAAAATGGGTAGCCGAAATACATGACCCTTCCGTACCGGGCAATACCATTCATGAAATGGGAACAGCAAGAATGGGCAATGATCCAAAAACATCGGTGCTGAATAAATTCAACCAATGTCATGACGCACCCAATGTATTTGTAACCGATGGCGCCTGTATGGTATCAACTGCCTGTCAGAATCCATCGCTTACCTATATGGCGCTTACTGCAAGGGCCGTAGATCATGCAGTGATGCAATTGAAGAAGGGGGCCCTCAAATAACGTTGAGCCAGTAATTATTAAAATGAAATAGATAAGGCAGCGGTTGTTCTACCACCTTATTTGCCGAATTCATTATTTTACATAGGCAAATATCCCTTTTCGCAAATGTCTTTGACTGTATAGAATTCTTTATATTTAGCCAAATCAACCTATTTTTAGGTACATTTGGCTGGATATAAGTTTATGGAAAAAAGAACTTTAATAGGCCGCGAAGAAGAAATCAGTATTTTAAAGGAATGCCTTGATTCCAATTCTCCTGAACTGGTAGCCATTTATGGGCGACGCAGAATAGGTAAAACCTACCTGGTAAGGACTTTTTTTAAAGAGGCTATTTGCTTTGAAATAACCGGTATT
>Ga0075024_100000728_pt1 | contig 12539 bp, 13 predicted proteins | sample Str013_2_FD_71389 | JGI IMG/M metagenome (GOLD analysis project Ga0075024, IMG submission 71389) | Freshwater sediment microbial communities in response to fracking from Pennsylvania, USA - Straight Creek_MetaG_SC_2013 | ecosystem: Environmental > Aquatic > Freshwater > Creek > Sediment... | reverse complement strand
GGTTCATGTCTCGGCCCGGCGCGTGAACGGCGATCTCTTCGTCAGCTGGATTCGCCGCACGTGCGGCGAATCCAGCTGACGAAGAGATCGCCGTTCACGCGCCGGGCCGAGACATGAACCGGCGACAGCGGCCGCAGGCCTGCGCCCGTGAAGCGATGCGATCCGCTGACGTAGGACACGCTGGAAATTTCGCGCCCGGCGGGACCCGCCTTCCAGTTGAAGCTCACACCCACTTCGGCGCCGGACATGGCAACCGGCGCGAGCGCCCGGTCGAGCATGACGAAGCGGGCCCCGGACGGCAGCAGATCGCGGACCGCGCATTCAGAGCCCGCCTGCCCGCGCAACAGCATGGACAACTCGTAAACGGCGGGCGAAATCAAGGTTGCGGTCTTGAACTGCAGCACTTCCCAATTGCCGTCGCCGCAGTCCAGGGCTGCCGCGTTGGCGCCGGCCAGCAACCCGACATCCGTCAGCGAGGTCAAGGCGCCCGCATGCATTTTGACACGCAGACGATTGCCGCGATCCCAGCGGCTGCTCGGGCCGGCGGCGAGGTCGCTGAGCGTCACGCCCATCGCCGCCGGCGAGGAAGCCGCAGCCTTCAAGGTATAGCCGCTGGCTTCCGGCGCGCGATAGAACAGCACTTGCCCGGGCCACGGGCTCTGCAGCGCCGCGACATAGGCACCGGTGTCGGAGCTGCCCGCGGTCAGGCGCGGCAGGTCGAGAAAGGCCACCATCGGCGGTCCCAGAACCGATGGTGGCGCCACCATGTGCGGCCGGGCCTCGGCGCTCGCAGCCTGATACAGCCCGGGATCGATGGTCAGGGCCTTGGCGGCGCGCGCGCCATGATCGGCAACCTCGGTCAGCCGCAACCGGTAGTTCCGGGCATTCGCCTCGATCTCGATCACGTCGCCCGGCTCGAGCGCCAGATGACTGGGCGGCAAGGTGAAGTCGGCGGTCTCCCGCGCCGCCCATGCCTCGTGCAGCCAGGCGTCGGCAATCTGTGTTGCGGCAGCGGGATCGAGCACGATGGCGAGGTCCGCCGTCGCAATGCGCCCGCTGGAGCCGGCCAGACGGCGCGATTCGACAACCGCCGGCGGGTAGGAGCCCGACGCGGCGACGTAGCTGATCTTCGCCGAGGCGGGCAGGTCGGTTTCCTGGGTGCGCGTCAGCGTGAACGGTTCAACGCCGGCCTTGGTCTCGACGAGCGCGGCGCGGTCGAGGCGCGCCAGCGTCCCCGCCTCGCCGCGATGGCGGAAGCGGATGCGTCCGTCGCTCTCGACCGCATCGAAGAAAAAGGCCAGCGACAGCGGCTGGATGGCCTCGCGCGCCGACATGATGCGGTCGAGCACGAAGCCGGCCATGACCCCGTGCAGGCCGGAGACGTCGAAATCCTCAAAATCGGATTGCCGCAAAATCTCGGCCACGGTCTCGGGCAGGGGCGCCGATGCGGCACGGCCGTTCAGCCAATGCCCACTGATCCAGTTCCCGGCATCGCCCCAGACGGCGGCATTGGCCGGGAACGCCGGAAACGGCCGCGCATCCCAGGCATAAACATGCATGCGCGCGGGATCGACCATGCGCCCGCCATAGACCGCGGAGAGCGGATTCATGGCAGGGTTGAAACCTGCCGCGGCGGGATCGAAGCTCTCGATCAGGGCCTGCAGGTAGCGGCGCTGCATATAATCGTCGCGCGCGCCGTTCGAGAAATAGGGACGCAGCGATTCGGTGCTTTTGGGATCGACGAAAACGTTCGGCTGATTGGCCCCCTTGTCGATCGCCGGACAGCCCACTTCCATGAACCAGATGGGTTTGCCGTGCGGCAGCCACGGCGTCGGCACCGTAGCCTCGATGCCGGCAGGCCGGTCGAAATGATAATTGATCCACCAGTTGCGGATGTCCTTGAAGCGGAACAGCCAGGGCTTGCCGGCAGCATCGCTGATCGGCGTGCGGAGCTGCGCGTTGCGCTCGTCGGGCGAGCGGTAGTACCAGTCGTAGCCTTCGCCGCCGAACACGTTGGATTTCAGATAGTCGAGGTCGTAGAGCGAGCGCGCGCCGGCGGTCGCGTCGAGATGGTCGGTCCCGTCGCGCCAGTCGGCGAGCGGCCAATAGACATCGATGCCGACGGCATCGATCGCGGGGGAGGCCCATAAAGGGTCCAGATTGAAATAGACATCGCCCGAGCCGTCGGCCGGCTGATGGCCGAAATACTCGGACCAGTCCGCCGCATAGAGCACCTTGGTGGCCGGACCGAGAATGGATTTCACATCGGCCGCGAGCGTCATCAGCGCCGCGACAAACGGATAGGTGGCGGGACCCGAGCGGACCGCCGTCAGCCCTTTCAGCTCGGAGCCGATGACGAAGGCGTCCACCCCGCCAGCCGCCGCGCATAACGTTGCATAATGCAGCACCATCCGCCGCCAGGACCACTCCTCCGGCCCGCCATAGGCGACGCCGGCGCCGACCGGCTGGAATTGATTGACGGCTGCCGCTCCGACGAAAGCCTGTATCTGGGCCCCCGCGGCGCTCGAGCGGTCCGGACTGCCGGCGCGACCCGGTGCCGGATCGACCGTGATGCGGCCGCGCCAGGGATATGCCGGCTGCCCGGCGGCACCCGTGTAGGGATTGGCGAGGGCGTTGCCGGCGCCAATGTCCATCAGCAGAAACGGCGAGAACGTCACCGCCACGCCGCGCGCGCGCAGCTGCCCGATAGCGGACACCACGGAGTGATCGGACGGTGTGCCGCCGTAGGCGGGAAGGCCCTGGCTCAGGCTGACGACATGCGCGGAGGCGCGATCGAGACCGGCAACCGACCAGACCAACGGCGCCGTCGCCTTGTCCGCGATCTCGACACCCGGCCTCACCTCGCACTGCCCCGCTCGCAGATCCGTGCCGAACCAGCTCACCACCAGCGAGACAGCCTTGACGCCGGGAAGCTGCGATTGCAGCTGATCGAGCGACACCGCGAAATCCGTGTCGCCCTGGCGGGTGTGGACGTTCTCGGCGGTGGTGAGACCGGCGCCGACATCGCGCAGTATTTGCTGCTGCTCATAGACGAATTCACCCGAGCCCGGGATCAAGGCGACGGCGCGGATCTCGCCATCGAGCTTGTCGACGGCGCGGATCACCTCGAATGACAGCTGCGGCAGACGGTTGCCGAACTTCGCCACGGCGAACCGCTCGAACACGATGTAGGCGACGCCCAGATAGGCGGGCGCATCGCCGGCACCTTCCTTGGCGCTGATCAGGCTGTCCGGCAGTTGCGTTTCGCTGCCCGTGTAGACGCGATAGGTGAGCCCGGACAGATCGAGCTCCTTGCCGTCGGCCCACACCCGGCCGACGCTCGAAATCGGCCCCTCGGCAAGCGCGACCGCGAAGTTCGCATAGTACCGATACTGAACCGTCTCGGTCTGCGCACCGCCGCCGCTGTCGCCGCCCAGGCCCTTGCCGCCCCCGCCGGCGCTGCTGGAAACCACCTCCTCCTCAAAATTGGTCGCCCAGATGACCTGTCCCCCCAGGCGCGCCCGCCCGAACACGCGCGGGATCGGCGCGCCCTCCGTCGAGCTCGTCACATAAAGCGTCTGCAGCCGCGGTCCGTGCACGGTGCGGGTCTGGCCGGAGGCGCCGAACAGGGACTGATCGATCGCCGCACCCGCGAGACTGCCGATCTCGGCGCCGACGGTGGCACCGCTGATGGTGGCACCGAGCAGCGAAATTCCGCCGGGTAGCAGCGCGCTGCCTGCGGCGGCGCCTGCGACGGCCAAGGCCAGAGTTGCCATCAATCCACCACTGTTGGAAATGCGAACGCCCCGGCCATGCGCCGGCGCCACCAATCGGAAAGCGGCACCTCCGACACGCGCGCCGTCTCGGTCGCGTGCAGCATGCTCGCCGGTGTCGCCAGGATCGCCGCATGCTTTGCCATCGCCGCGCGATGAATCCGGAAGATCACGACATCGCCCGGGCGGGCTTCGCCGATGCCGATCTCGACCAGATGCCTGCGCGCGGCGGCCAGCATCGTCTCTTCGCCGGCGGCCTCCGCCCAATCGCGCGAATAGGGCGGCGGCAGTTCGGCCTCGCGCCCGTACAGCGCGCGATACACGCCGCGCACCAGGCCGAGACAATCGCAGCCTGCCGCCGGCACGCTGGCCTGATGATGATAGGGCGTGCCGATCCAGGTCCTGGCAATGGCAACGATCTCGCCTCGCGAATGCTGCATCACGCCTGCCCCTTGATGAGGCTGCCGCCGTCGAGGCCGGGATCGCCGGAATTGGGATAGGAGGCGATGAAGTCGTTGCCGGGGATGTGCGGAAAGCCGCGGAACCGCAACGCGTTGCCGAATTTGGCGGCGCACGTCGAGAACAGCTTGTTGCAGCCGGCGGTCAGGGAAAACGCATCCCCCGGATGGACCGGGGCCGCCATCGCCTGCCAGATTTCGACGATGCTGCCGAGGTTATCGGCGCCATGGGACTTGATCTCGACGCCGCGTCCCTGGTTGCCGCCGCTGGTCCACTGCAAGCGTCCGCGCGTGAACCAGCCGGGCGCGAAGCCGTCGAGGCCGCCCGCTGCGAAACGGCGGGAGCCGAGCAGGCTCACGACCACGCCGGACCCGCCGAGCCCGCCGGCCGCAAGATCGACGCCGCAGCGCGTATCGCCGAGGTCGGCATCGCAGGTGAACTGGTACAGCCGTCCCTTCGGCTGCTGCAGGGCCTGCGCCAATCCCCGGACCTCGGCGGTGAAGCCGAGGCCCGACCGCTTGACCTCGCCGAGCGTGCCTTTGCGCATCAGCACGCGCTGCGAGGGATCCGCCCAATTGACCCGGAAGATCTCGACACCGGCATTGTCGTAGCGGCCCGCGGCAAGCTCGTCGTCATTCAGCGTCGCGGACGACAGCGCGCCGGACACATCGAGATTGTCGACGTTGAGGCCGACGCGATCCGTCACCTCGCTGGCGGTAAAGCCGGTCGCGGCGGCAAACGACGTGTCATCGAAGGCGATATCGCGGTCGTGATCGGTAAATCCCTGCCGCGTGCCGTCGCCGCGCGTCAGCCGCCAGCACCAGGCGAGCGTGGTTGCGCCTGCGTCGAGATGCTGTTGCAGTGCCTCCGGAAGCTGTTTCACAACCTGATCTCCACCAGAGGAATGTGTGGGATGGTGCCGTGTCGGAAGCCCTGCACGTTGATCTCGAGCTTGTCGGTATCGAACCGCACGGGAACATCGAACTGGAACCCGGCGGTGACGACCTCGCCTGCGGCGGGGATACGGCCGGTCAGAAACGTCACGATGCCGGTCGTCGCATCGACGGTGTAGTCGACGCCCGCCACCCTGGCGTGGCCCGCAACCGCCAGCAGGATGCTTTCGCCAACCGGCTTCGTGATGAAGCGCGACCAGGGCGCATACACGGTGCCGTAGGTCTTTTTCAGCTGGAAGCGTGCCGTGATGCCATCGCCCGTCCCGATCACCTGATCGGAAGCCGAGGGGGTTTGCTGCGGCGGGCACGACTGCCAATCGGCCGGGTCCTTGAACCTGAATCCGTGCAGTTGGCCGCGCCGCTCCTCGAAGAAGCTGACCACGGCATGCAGATCATCGAGCGATTTGACGCCGTAGCCGACATTGTAGTTGCGGCGGGATTCGGCCCAGCGGCTGTTGCGCTGCTCAAAACCGGAGCCCAGCACGACAATATCGGTGCGACGCTCCGGCCCGCCATGCGCATCGCGCGATATGCTGGTTGGAAAACGTACTTCATGGAACGGCATCAGGGACTGCCTCGTTTAGCTGCGCTGCTGGGTTACAAATTGCGCTGGCCCCGCGAGGTTGCACGGGCGAGCATTGCCGCGATCTCCGACTGCGAGCGCTGGAAGCTGGCGGCGTCCGGTGTGGAAATGTTGAACGTGATGCTGGGCGCACCGCCGCCATGGGCCGCGATGCCGAGCTCGCCGCCCGGTCCCCGGCTCAAGGGCATGATGGCTTCCGGGCCGCGCTCGCCGGCGATGCCGGTCTGCCCGCCCGACAGCGGGAACGCGATGGGGCTCGCGATCACGCCGCCCTCGGCAAACGGAACCGGCAGGCCGCCCGAGCCGGCCGCAGCCCCGCCAAACCCGCCGCTGAGCAATCCCGCCAGCGCATTGCCGATCGCCTGATCCAGCGGCTTGAAGGCGGCGGTCAAGGTGAGCTTCGACAGGTTGAGCGCGAGCGCGCTGACGATATCGCTCAGGCTCTTGCCCTGCACGGCGAGCCCGCTCAGCGCGCTGCCGAGCGCAGTACCGAACTTGGTGCCGAGCTTCTGCGAGTCGGCGAGACCTTTCTGCAACGCAGAGGTATCGGCGTCGATGGCGACCGTCCAGGTGGTGACCGGCTCGTTCATGAGTGCATCCAAGTTTTCATGATTTCAGATCGGCGTCGGGATATCGCGCCATGAGACGGTCGAGCTCGGCCCGGCTCGGACCAGGCGATGCGAAAACGGCGCCAGACAGGCCACGTGCAGCTGCGGCCAACTCGCGCGGCGTCATGCCCCAGAACGCGGACGGGGCGAGGCGCAGCGTGCCAAGGCCGAAGGCGATGGCCTCATTCCACGGAAACGGCGCCGGGCGGGGGGCGTGCCCGGCGCCGTTCAGGCCTTTCCCGAGGGGGGTCCCTCCGCGCCGCCCGCTTCGCTGCCGAACGTGGCATGCAGCAGCCGCGAGACAATCGTGACATAGCCCGCCGCGCCGCCCTCGACCTGCATGCGCGCCACCGCATCCTCGGCAATATCTGTTCCTCCGCCCCTCAGTCCGGCCGCGATGATCCGAATCGCATCGCGCGACGACAGCCGTCCCTTTTCAAAACGGCTGGCCAGATCCAGCATGTCGGTGGCGGAGAAGGCCGCCTCCAGCTCCGCCAGCGCGCCGAGCGTCAGGCACAAGCGATAGCCGACGCCGTCGAGAACGGCCTCGATCTCGCCGCGATGAAGATTGACCATGTGGCTTACCTGCGCGGATTCACGGAAGGGCGGTGAAGGTCAGGAGACCGGCGGATTCCAGCGCGATACTGAAGCCGACCTCGCCGTCGTGCTTGCCGGAAATCTCGGAGGAGGTGATCTGGAACGGGCCCTGCAGCAGGCCGAACGCCGGGATCAGCACCTGCCAGTTGCGGATGGTGCCGCTGAAGAAATAGGACTGCACGAGCGCGTCGGACGCGGCATCCTTGAAAATTCCGGATCCGGTCAGCTTGGCGTGCTTCAATCCTGCGCCCGCCAGCAGCTCGCGCCACTGGCCCGAGGAGTCCGAATCGGTGACGTCGACGGTCTCCGAGTTGAACGTCAGCGTTCGCGTCCTAAGGCCAGCCACGGTGACGAACGTGCCGGCGCCGTCGCTGTCCAGTTTGAGCAGCAGGTCCTTGCCCTTTTGTGCGGTCATGCTCTTGCCTTTCTGAGATTGTGATGGGCCGTCGACGCCGCTCAGCTCAGCGGCTCGGTCACCGCGCGGTAGCGCGTGATACCGTGTTGCAGATCACGCTGGGTATCGAAACGGACGTCGGAGAACTCGTGCCGCAGATTGATCAGCGCATGACCGGTCAACGGCAGCGCCTCGTCATGCAGCGACTGACGCACCGCCGCCAGGATCTGCTGCGCCTGGCGCGAGCCTGGGGCGCGTGACCAGACGTGGATGGTGAGGATGTGCTCCTCGCCGGCCTCGGTGGCTGTGCTCCAATCGCGAACCAGGCTCGCGCCGAGGGTCAGGTAGGGATAGTCCAGCTGCTGCGGCGGCTTGTCGAATATGCGCGGTCCGCCGGTCAGCGCCGTCAGGTTCGCGTCCGCGGTCAGTTGCCGATAGAGGGCACGCTGCAATTCCCAACTCGAGCTCATGGCTCACCTCACGTGCGGTCTCGTTTCCGCAGCTCTCACACACAGACGCTGTCACCAGGCATTGCGCAGCCGTGCCGCCTCGGCATCGAGCAGAAGCACCAGCTCTGCCACCGTCGGGTGCGGATCGGACGCCGGCGGACCGTTCGCGCCGGGCGGATCCGGCGTTGCAAAATGCGGTAGTTGCGCCACCGTCTCGAGCTCGCGCGCGGCCTGTTGCAGAGCGCCGGTGATCCGCGATAGCGGCTGTGCCAGCGCGGCGCTCGACAACCCGGCACCCGTATCCAGCTCGACATGGATGTTCATAAATCCCGCTCCTCGCACAAACAGCGCAGCCAGCGCCGGCGACTGCCGACGTCCATGACGGCGTGGATTTCCAGGACGCGGCCCGCATCGTTGAAGCGCATGCTGGGTTCAACCCCGGTGCGCCAGCGAATGAGAATTTCATGCGAGACGGAGCCGGCGAGCCGGCCGGCAACCGCCCGCTCGCCGCCACGCAGCGGCGTGATCCTGCCCCACAGGCTGACGATGTCGGTCCAGGTGACGTCGGCGCCGCCGCCGTCATCGCCGGCACGCTGCGGCGCTTGCAGGGTCAGCCGCGAACGCAATTCGCCGATCATCGGCGCGCTCATGGACGGCCCGCCCGGTAAGGCAGCATCAGCTCGGAGACCATGTCGGGAATGCGCATCGGCTTGAAGCCGCCGCCGATCAGCTTCACCGGCTCGCGGTTCTCATACCAGTGCGCCACGAGCAGCAGCAGCGCATGGCGGATCGGAGCCGGCACGGCGGAAGGCGTGGCGCCATATCCGGCGGTGAATGCGATCTCGATGCCGTTCACGGGGCGCCCGGGTTTGGGCCAGTCCGATCCGGGCAGGCGCACCATGCGCGGCGGCGTGCCGATGGCGTCGACCTGATAGCTCGATTGCGCCAGCAGGGTGGTCGAGCCGTCCAGCGCATACAGCCGCACCGCATCGATGCTCTGCAGCGGCGAGAGGGGCAGCCGGACCGGCCCGCGCAGCGGCCAGTCGTCACGATACAGCGACCAGCCCTGCGTGATCAGCGCGCAGCCGAGCGCCGCCTCGATGTGCAGGCGGGAGGTCGCGATCAGGGCGCCGATGAGCGTGTCGTCATCGGCGCCGTCGACGCGCAGATGGGCCTTGGCCTCGGCGAGCGTGATCGGCTCGAGGGCAGGCCCGCTGGTGGGAACGAGCGCCATGGTTTACGTCCGCTTTCTAATGTTGCAAAATGGGTGGCCGCGACGTCGGGGAGGGACAGCGTCGCGGCCTCAAAGGCGCGCCGGGGAGGCGTAGCGTGGCTCAGTTTATTCGCTTACGGGGCGCATCGGCGCCCTGCGGGACGCTGGCGCTCCGCGGGCGCGCGGATGCTGTTCCCTCTCCCCACTCTTCCGTGGGGAGAGGGCTAGGGTGAGGGGCGGCCGCAAGCGCGACCTGAGCCCGTTGCCGCCCCTCACCCCGGCCCTCTCCCCGCCCGCGGGGAGAGGGAGCACGCGCCTATGCCGCCCGTGAGCAATCAACTCACGCCGAACTTCATCAGCTTGATCGCGGCGAAATCCTGCACGCCGCCGCCGACGCGCTTGGTCGTGTAGAACAGCACGTAGGGCTTGGCGCTGAACGGATCGCGCAGCACGCGCAGGCCAATCCGGTCGACGATCAGGTAGCCGCGCTGGAAGTCGCCAAACGCGATCGACAGACTGTCGGTGCCGATGCCCGGCATCGCCTCCGCCTCGATCACGGGATAGCCCATCAGCGTCGCCGGGTTGCCGACCGTCATCGCCGGCTGCCAGATATAGTCGCCTTCCGCGTCCTTGATCTTGCGCAGCGCCGACTGGGTGCCGCGGTTCATCACCCACTTGGCGTTGGCGCGGTAGCCGGCCTTGAGCGCGTAGACGAGGTCGATCAGCTTGTCGCTCGGGTTGGTTGCCGGCAACGCGCCGGCAGCGCCGGTCGCCACATAGCCGACGTTGCCCCACGACCAGCCGGCATCGGCCACCGTCGGGTAGCTGACGAAGCCCTTCGGCTTGTTGACGCCGTCGCCGCCGACGAAGGCGATGCCCTCCTGATCGGCGAACGCGTTGCGCACCTCCTCGGCGATCCACTGGTCGATGTTGACGATGCCATCGTCGAGCAGCGTGTTGGTGGCCGCCGGCTGGGCGTACAGCTCCATGGTCGGGAACGTCATCTCCGCCAGCACGGCGGCGGTGGTCTGCGGGCGGGCGGCGGTTTCAGCGACCCATCCGGTTGCAAATTCGGCGGTCGAGAACGCCTTCTTGTAGACCGAGCCCGAAACCTGCTGCACGCTGGCGATGGAGCGGATCGGCGAGATCGGCCTGAGCGCCAGCATCACCGCGCGCTCGGTCTCGTCGGGAACCAGGAAGCCGCCGTCGGGTCCCGATCCGACCGACAGCGCCTTGGCTTCCAGTGCGGCGAGACCGTTCGACTCGCCCTTGCGCACATAGCTTTCGAAGGCGGCCTTGTGCTGCATCTGGACGGCGCTGCGGGGCCCGCCGCCCACGCCCAGCTGGGGTCGCGCCGACTTCAGCGCCATTTCATCCATGCGCCGCTGCTGCTCATCGAGCACGCGGTCGATGCGGGCCACCTTCTCGACCGTCACCACGTCCGCACCCGATCGCCGCTCGATCTGGCGGATGCGCTCGTCGTTGTCGGCCTTGAACGCCTCGAAGGCACGCATGAACTCCTCGAACGCGCCGGTGACGTCGCCGGAAGCCTTCACTTCGTAGTCCTGTTCGGTCTTCATGATCCTACACTCGCATCTGGGATTGAACCTGCATGAGCCGCGCTGCCCGCTCGATGGCCGAGACGAGACGGCGCTGCCCGCCCGAGCCGCTGCCCGCATCCCGCCTGGCAGCAAGCCCCTTGAAGCCCGAGCGCAGCAGCGCCCTGGCCTCGTTCCGCGTCAGCCCAGCGTCCTGCGTGAGCCAGCGCTCGAATTCGCGCTCGGTCGGCAGCCGTTCTGTAAACGGCCCCGACTTCACCGACGACACCCGCGCCTCGGGCAGCATCGGAAAGGTGACTATGGAGATTTCCCACAGATCGACCGCCTCCAGCCGCCTGACGCCCTTCCTGACGTCGCGCCGGCCGCGCAGCGTCTTGAAGCCGATCGAGAGACCGTCGATGGCGCCGGCGCGCATCAGTGCCAGCACCTCGCGCGCCTTGGCGACCTCGAGCGTCAGCTGGCCCTCGACGTAAAGGCCGCGCGCATCCTCGGCGATGTGCGTCCAGGTGCCGATCGGCTGGTTGGGATCGTGCTGGAACAGCATCTTGACGCCGGCAGGCCCGCGCGCCGCCAGGCTTTTAGCAAACGCCCCCGGCTGCACCACGTCGCCGCCCTGATCGGCAACATCGAACAGGCTGGCATAGCCCGCAAACGCGCCATCGGCGGCGGTGCGTTTCAGATCGAGCGGCGTGAACTTCACTTCGTGCGCCGGCAGGGGCGCGCGTTGGGCGGTTGCCATGGATGAGGTCTCCAAATGCAACAGCCCCGGCGGGAGGGCCGGGGCTGGGGTCGGATGCTAATTCGTGGTGGTGCGCGCTCAAACAGCGCGTTGCCGGCGGCCGGCGGGTCTCTACCCTACTTGGCCGGAGCGATTGCAATTCCCGGGACCGAAAGCACACGCCTCTGAAGGTCTGCCATCAGCTTTTCGGGCTCACCCGGTACCGTGGTCACGCCCGGCATCGGCAGTAACTTGAACCGAAACACGGCTGCATCGACCATATTGTCGCCGGTCGCGATCAAGTCGAATCGCCGCATATCGGTGGTGAACCAATCCGCATTAAGCCGCGATGGCGATATCCGGATTTGCAGCCGATGCTCGGCGGCAAATTCCGTGAGCTTCGAGAAATACTGCGCCCTCAAACCTATTGGGACCAGGAACCGAGCCGAACCAAGGACAGGAATTGGTTTGGCCTGAACGATCATTTCTGGAACATCGGTCATCCGCCTAAACCCCGCACCCAATACCATCGCCAGTGAACCCAGCGCCAGGAGTCCACCGGCCTGTTTCAAGAGTTTGGTTCGCGCGCTTGCCGCCATGACGCCGCTCGATGCTCGCCCGCATCCGACGATCCAATTCATCGAAGATCAATGGGCCTTGCCATTGGTTGATAATGTTCATGCCCGGTATGACATTCAGTCCCGTACCGTGCGTCGTCACGTACCAGGCGCCATCCTCGGTCTGAAAGGCGCTGCGTATAATTTGGCCATTGTACATCATGTGCAATGGCCCTGTCGTGTTGATTATCGTCAAACCGTCGTCCTTAATCTGTGTCGTGACGAAGCCGCCTGGGAGTCCATTTCTGGGATCGGTCACGAAATACTCGTGATCATGTTCCGCAGGCATCGATGGATCGCGACCGGGCACCGAGAACCGCGACAGCTGATCCACCATTTCGGCCTGCGAGCATGCCAGTTCCGCGCCGCATACCAGATTTGGCCCTGACGTATAGTCGTGCTCGAGATATCGCGACAAACCCGAACCAGCCGAATCACCGGACGAGGAACCGTCCGCAACCTGGGTGACCCCCGGGCTATCGTTGGCGCCGGACCACGTCCCATCCCAAACCGCCGGGACTGCGTCGCCGGTCCCATCGGCACCAACAAGGCCAATGGGGATGTCTCCAATCGTGGCGTCCCCACCACCATCCCCGCTCGTCCACTGCCCGCCGCC
>Ga0075024_100000725_pt1 | contig 12544 bp, 10 predicted proteins | sample Str013_2_FD_71389 | JGI IMG/M metagenome (GOLD analysis project Ga0075024, IMG submission 71389) | Freshwater sediment microbial communities in response to fracking from Pennsylvania, USA - Straight Creek_MetaG_SC_2013 | ecosystem: Environmental > Aquatic > Freshwater > Creek > Sediment... | reverse complement strand
GAATAGCCAGGTTGTTCAGTGCTGAGATATCCAAAGGTTCAGCAATCATGCGCTGCTTTTCGCGTGCAACAAGCGCCAATTTTTCGGCATCACCCATTTGCAATAAGGCCGCAGTCATTTCTTGGGTGTTCGCAGACTCCGCAACCAGATTGCGCGCAGGCTTGCTCGGCCAGAACAGTGCAACGCCAGCGACCATCGCCAACATCAGGCCAAGCCCCCCAAGAACCAACTTATCCCTGCTTTTCATTGCCAAATTCAATAGCCTACTTTGCCAAGCGCATTTTGCAGCGCAATCAAAAATTCGGTTTTCACATCCGGTATAAAGGGCAATGCCACCACCATCGCGACCATGCCGAAGACGCAAATCTTTACACTTGTGGATGCGTTGCGAAGCCGCGACCACAGTGGCTTAGATCTGCGCTTCATTGGTGCAAGGCCATTCGCTTTTGATGAAACTTTTCTTGCAACCAGCCGTGGCCGAATAACTTCAGGTGCCTTGCGATACGTTTCTGTTGATTGACCATCACTGTAATCTGCATTGGTCAGATCTGCTTCCAGCGATGTCGCAGCAATTGCCACCTGATTGAAATAGGCAGACTTCCATTTTGATCCAGCACGATCCGGGTGCAGCCATTTTTGCAGCCAGCGGCGGTGGTTTCTCACTGTTTCAAGCTTGGCTGAGAACGGCAAAGCCAACATGCGGTGGCGGCTTTTTCCGGCCTTGAGAAACATCTGGTGAAGATAGAATTCCGCCGCCTCTTTCAATTCGGCTTCTTCAACTTTAACAGCTTCAATGCAGAGCTTAGTCGTATCAGCATCACCTGCTGCAATTTTGATGACGTTCAAAATGTCAGCGGGCATTTGGTCATAGGCCAAGCCATGCAATCTGGCAGGCTGCCGATAGACATTTATTGCATCCACAACTGCAGAACGCCCGCTCATGTCTTGTTGCTTTGATCCGTCAATTCGTTGGCACCATAGCTGTGGTAGTTATAGTCGCCATAGCCATAACCATAGCCGTAACCATAGCCGACTTCCTTGATATCAAATTTGTTGAGAAGCGCACCCACAACATTGGCATGCGAATTGCGCAATCGGCGCAGCGCAACGCGCGCCATGCTGCGACGGGTTTCATTGGCGGCAATCACCAACAGGGTCGCTTGTGCAACACTTGAAAGCAAAGGGGCATCGGCCAGTCCCATGATGGGCGGTCCGTCAAGGATGACCACATCAAAAGATTCCGCCGCCAAGGCCAGAAGCGATGGAAACTTCGGACCTGACAGCAATTCTGCGGGATTGGGCGGCAAGGGGCCAGAGGTCATCACCACCAATCCCTTTACATCGGTGGTTTGCACAACTTCCTCTGGCGATTTCGCACCAGACAAATAATTGCTCAACCCCAACTCGTTGGAAACCGCCAACCGCCGATGAACTGACGCGTTGCGCAAGTCACAATCGATCAGCAAAACGTTGAGCCCGATCTGCGCAAGCGAACGCGTCAGGTTGATGGTCGAAGTGGTCTTGCCTTCGGAAGGTTTGCTGCTGGTGATCAGCATGGTGCGCGGAAGACCATTGCTGGTGGAAAATTGCAGGCCCGTTCGCAAACTACGATAGGCTTCCAGCATGCCGGAGCGATTGTTGCTCAGCTCCTCTTCGATGGAAACCCCCACCTGTGGGCGCGGAATAATGCCTAGCACACTGAGACTGAGTTCGCGTTCAACGTCTTCCGGAGATTTGAAGGTGTCATCAAGATAATCAACGCCAATGGCCAAGGCCGAACCAACCACAAGCCCCAATAGAGCAGCAATCAACAAATTCTGCCAAAGGATGGGAGAGCGCGGACGAATCGGCGCATCTGCCGGATCAATCACTGAAATATTATTCGTGCCAACACCGCCGGCAACACCAATTTCCTTATAGCGCTGCAACAGGCCGTCATAGAGCGTGCGGTTCGTATCAACTTCGCGCTTCAAAATGTTATATTGGATATTCTTGTTCTGCTGATCAACAACCGAAGCCTTGCCGGTATCCACTCGGGCTTGAAGGGTGGCTTCTTCGTTCTTCAATGCCAGATAGGAAGCCTCAAGAGACTTGCGAATGGCTCCCGCCCCAAGCTCTATCTGACGGTCCAACTCCTTGATCTGGCCACGCAACTGCAACATTTCGGGATAAGCTGGCTTGTAGAACTGTGCCTTCAATTCATATTGTGCGTTGAGTGTGGCGCGTTGTTTGAGGTCTTCTTGGATGGTTGGGTTATCGAGAATCTCTTTCAATCCAAGCCCTGGCGTCGCTTGAGCCTGCTTCCACAACAACTCTTTCTTGATCCGCTCGGCGCGAACATCTGAAAGCTTGGTGTTGATTGCCACCAGATCATTGACCGAAAGATTCTTGTTGTCATCCAGCACAATGATCCCTTGGGATTCAGCGTATTTTACCATCTGCTTTTCGGAATCTTCCAGCTTCACTTTCAGCTGGGCGATATGGTCTTCAAGAAACTTGCGGGCATAAGACGTGGCATCGTAGCGGCGCTCAAGGTTGTCAGTAATGAAAACCTGCGCAAAGCCGTTGGTGATGCGCTTGGCCAAGTCTGCGTCCGCATTGTCAACGGTGATGCGCACCAATTTTGAACCTCTGACGGGTTTAACACCAACACTTTGCTGAAGTTTGTCAGCAGCGCGCCTAGCTCTTGCCGCCGGTGTTTTCGCCTCGTCACCGCCATCGTTGCCGCCAATATGCAGCAATTTCAAAACCAACGACACTGGCGTTGCAGGTACAAGATTGAAACGATCGTTCTCAGCCAATCCCAAATTGGCTACAACACGCTCGGCCAAGGAACGGCTTCCCAGAAGCTCATATTGCGTCTGGTAAAACTCCACATCGCTGAGCTGCCGGTCGCCCGGCTGCAAGCTATCCACTTTGACAACATTCATTTGTTCACGGTCAATTTGCAAAGTGGTCGAAGCTTGAAAAATAGGGGTCGTCAGCCAAGTGAATACGGTGGCCAGAGCGAGAAATGCCGCAATGATGCCCAAAACAAGCCAACGATATTTAATTGCTATGCGAACATAGCGATAGAATTCAAAACCTTGGTCGTCTTGTGGCGAAGCATCCGTCGGGCCAAAATCGGGATAGCGCCCACGATCATTGATATATGTGCCGACCTCACCATTCGCATGTTGAACAACACTTGATCGGTTATTGCCTGGCACTTTGTTTTCGGGGCCAATTTCATTCATCGGATGCAAAGACAAACCTTTCATGCACTCTCTGGGTGCGCAATAGCGAATCGGTACTTAATTTCAGGTTCATTGTAATCGAGAATCGGCTGATGGACGCATGTTGCTGCCACCGGGGCTGAAAACGCCAGGCCTGTGTGGTCGTGGCTGCTGCTTGTTGCGCCGTGCTTCAGCGCCATCATGAGAACGCTGGCTTATTGGTGGCACGCAACATAATCCACAGCATAGGCCAAAAAACGACAGAAGTGCAGGCGTACGGAGCGGAAAATCAACCAACGAATGCAACAACAAAAGCGCGATGATAATCGTGGCTGCCCGCTGCAAATTCGCCGTTTGTGGGCCCGAGCCATAACGCCAGACCCGAAAGATTGCTAAAGCAAACCAAATGAGAAACGCCAGCATGAGCATGATGCCAAAAGCGCCAGTTTCAATTGCAAGTTCAAGCCAATCATTGTGCACGTGGTTGACAACAGCCCCTTGCAGGTCAGCAGGTGACTCAAAAGTTTGATAGATCGGCAAGAAGCTGCCAAGCCCAGAACCGAAGGGCAGCACGGACTTCAGCACTTCGGTGGAGGTTTGCCAGATCGCACCACGTGAATTTGCAAAAGCTTCTTGTGTCGCAAAACGCATGAATCCAAACATGCTGGCCTGCCCCACAATCCATGCCCCAAACAACGCGGCACCCAAGCCCAACATCGAAAGTGATCGACGGCTGGCTGCCGCAGCGCCGCGTGCCAAAACAACGGCACTTGCCAAACCCAACATGGCCAGCACAATGCCTGTGCGCGATCCCGAAAGCGCCAAACCGGTCAACAAAATCACGGCAAGAAACAGGGCAAAAGGCGCAGAAATAATCAGGCGCAAATTAAAGCTTGTGGTGGCCAACGCCAGCACCATGCCCAGCAATGGCAATGCAGTATAAATTTGCGCCGCGAAGAAATTTTGATTGTTGAATGTGCCACTGCCGATGCCCCAATCAGGATCATAAAGATAATAGTTCGATCCACTATTAAGTCGTTGCAGCAGTGCAAAGCCAACCCCAATGGTGGCAGCCAGCAACAACGCCATGGGTATGGGCCAAGCGTTTCGCGCACGCAGCGTGAGCGCGGCCAAAAACGCAGCCGTCGCTGGCACCATCGCCTCAAGGCATTGTCGTGTGGCTTCCGGTGACAGCGAAATGGGCATCCAGCCTGGCGCGGCTTCAGAAAGCGCCAAGTTGCGCATCACCAAGTCACGCATCGGCAGAAATTTCCACACCCCCGGCGGCACTGGCACCAATTGCAGCAAAACCAATGCAAAGGCCAAGACCACCAGATATGTGCCGGCCGCAGCCAAACCCGTTGGAAATCCGCTTTTAAAAAGGCGGTAAATGGCCACAACTGCCAAGGCCAAGCCCAGCACCAGGTGAATGTGAATCATCGGCGGTTCGACACCGGAAATGCCCCCAGAAACCATCATCGCGAAAATGAATATCGCGACGCTGATGGGCCACAAGTCCAAACGATCAGATTTGGCAGGAATTGAATTGTTCAAATTATTTTGCCTCAACGCCTAACTGCCCCCCGCAGACTGAGCAGCAAATGAATCGCACTAATGCCACGACCGACCTATAAATTCCAGCAGAGTTGTGTTTGTCGCCAAATTGTCAGCTCGTTGCGTCCATGATTCAAAATTGGGCAGTGCAAAAGTTGGTGGCGCAAATGGCGTTGCCAAATTTATGGTCCCCTGACATTCAAATTTGCCAATCACGCAATGCCTCGTTGCTTTTTTGATGTGCCAAAAGAGTTTTCAAGTTAACAAGCGTCAATCACCGCGTCGATTTTGGCATCTCATGAAGCCAAACGTTAATTTCCCATTAAGTTCAAGTTAATATACCCGGTACCGCGTTCCGCCAAATTTTCTCTGCATCTGAAAACAGGATATTGCCTCTATGCGCATCAATGCAACTTTCGGCACCATTGACCCGAGTGGAAGCAATGTTGGCGGCTCCATTCCACAATATTTCATGACGGCGGTAAACCAAGCGACAGCTTTGCTCGGCCAATTGCTCACTGCAAATATCACTGTCAACATCAACGTGAATTGGGTGCCGCTCAGTGGCGCCTTGGGCGAGAGTTTGTCGTCAGGTTATAATTTCACCTCAAGCGCCTTCAACCAGATCAGAGCAAATTTATTGGCCACTGGCGCGGGCTACGTCTTGCCCAGCACCAGTCCTGAGACCAGCCTGACTGACAAATATTATGTTCCTAAAGCAGAAGCTGTGGTTCTCGGCCTCTTTGCCCCATCAAGTACCGCCGATGGTTCCATTTTTATCGGATCAGCGGTGAACTGGTTTAGCAATGAAGGCTTCCCGGTCAGCAACGCCTATGATTTGTTTGGCACAATCCTGCATGAAGTCACAGAAGTCCTGGGCCGCCAATCTGGCGTCACCAATGCTGTTTCTGGCGCGCTTGGCCTTACCCCCATGGATCTCTTTCGCTATCATGGAACCGGTGCCAATTCTGTCACACTGGGTGACCGCCCCTATTTCTCAATCGATGGCGGTGCCACAAGCTTGGGCGCTTGGAATGGCACAAGCACCGCCGACGCAGGTGACTGGAGTTCAGTGCCGGGCACCGCCACTTTGCCCGGGCAACATGACGCCTTAAACGGATATGGCAGCTTGGGCGCTGTCGCCAGCTTGTCTGCTGTCGACATCACGTTGTTGAATGCACTGGGCTATCACACCATCCCCAATGACGTCATTGTCACCGACGCCACGGGGCCAGTGGCCACGACCGTGAGCATTTACGCAGGGCCAGTGGCAGGGCTGGATTTTCAATTTATCAACACCGGCGCAAGCCCGGAAACAATCACCGCCACCCAAGCCAACACCTTCGTTCACGGAGGCACGGGCAACGACACTATTGATTTCAGCGGCGTTGGCGGCAACAATGTTTTGGACGGTGGCACCGGAACAAACCTGTTGATCGGCTCCACAAATGCCGCCAGCCAAGATACTTTCTTCCTCGATGCGCGCAGCCCCTCCGCTGACACATGGAGCACGGTCGTCAACTTCCACAAAAATGATGCTGTTACTATTTGGGGCATCACCTCAGCCAACGCCCTCAACTGGGCGGATGGCCAAGGGGCCGCTGGCCACACTGGGCTCACTTCTCACATCAGCATCAATGGACACAATGAATCGGTCACACTGGCTGGTTTCACCACCGCTGATCTGGGCAATGGCCATTTCAGCCAGACCTATGGCACAGATGTGAATGGCAATCACTTCTTGCAGATCATCGAACTGCTCTAAGCTTAAGCTTTAAACGCCCAACCGAGCCAACCTCTGTTTGATGTATATCTAGGGCGCAGGGCAGCGATTTTCTCCGCGCGCCTCCAAGACTCAATAATCTCACTCTGATCATTTGAGACAGACATGTGCAAAAAGAACTCGATTTCCCCACCTTGAGTGGGAATGAGCAGATCACATTTGAACTTCAACAGTCCCATAGCGGCAACTTCCACAAAATTTGCTGCCAAGGATTGCGGCGTAAACACCCAACAATGAACATCTTCATAGGCATCATTCAGCGCAACATTGCGAGCCTTGTTCATGCCGCGCGCAACAGTTTCAAGGCGCACCAACTTGCGGATATCCAAGGGGCCTTTCCACGCCGCCGCAACATCTACACGGCGCGCCAGTTCATAATGTTCCAGCACTTGGCGAAGCGTGGGTTTGCGGCTTTTGCCAAGCCACGCGGCCACAAGATCAAAAGTCTGTGTCTCTGGCCTCGCATAGTCAAACATATATCTCTTGTCGGGAAGGGCAAGTCGCAATGATCCCCCAGATTTGAGCACCGATGCAATCTCTTCAAGCCAGGTTATCAAATCGGGCACATGTTCGCCCACATGTGAGGCAACGACATATTCAAATTTCTTGCCGCCAACACATTGCGTCAGACTCTGTTGGCCCCAGATGCCATCAACATCAACCAACTTTGTCGGATCTATATTTTTGTCATCGCGGTATTTCTCGGAAAGGTATTTCTTGGTCGCAAAGTCTACATAAAAAATCTCTCCCTCTTGGTGTGTCACCATTGGAGAACAAAGGGGGCCAACTTCCATCCCCGCAGTTGCTGCAAGATCAATCCCCATCAAAATGTGTTCGCGGCGAGAAACCTTACGGCCCACAGAAATCTGCAATGGCGGCGCTGCCCGAACACCGTCACTGATGAAACGTGCTTCCATATGGCCACATCTTGCGTAATGCTCGCCACCTGATATGTACTCGCCGCATGATATCGCAGCCGCAACATCTGGGTTGGCACGGAGATAGAAAGCCTCATCAAATCCGTCAGGCAAAGTGAATGATAAAATTGACCCGTCGCCCATCTCAGCTTCCAAATGAAAAAGCACATAAGGCGGTCAGCGCAGATTTGGCAAGCCAAAGTGGCTATCCGCAGAGTTCCAGCGCGTTGGCAGGGCGACCAAAAATCAGTGCTTGGCTTTCACAGACCTTGGCCTTGGCATTGCGGCGGAAATCACTTCAGCCTGCGCCACTGTCAGAAAATGATTTGGTGGCAATCCAGCGCCATATCAAGACCTTCAGAACCCTGCCAGAATTTTGTGTGGTTATGCCGGTGTATAATCCGAAGCCAGTGTTTCTGCGCATGGCGATTGAATCGGTGCAACGCCAAATCTACCCCCATTGGAAATTATGCATCGCCAATGACGCATCAACCGATGCAGCCATAGCTCCTCTTTTGGATGCCTTTGCCGCCAATGATACGCGCATCAAAGTCATCCACCGCAAGCAGAATGGCCACATATCCGCAGCAACCAATTCAGCCATCGAACTTGTGACCTCTGAATTCATCGCCCTGATGGATCACGACGATCTGCTTCACCCCACCGCGCTCTATGAAGTGGCCAACGTTCTGCAGCAACAACCAGAGACCGACGTGGTCTATACTGACTCAGATTGTGTCGAAACCAATGGCCGCCATTTCGGGCCATTTTACAAACCAGACTTCAACATCGATCTTCTTCTGGGCCAAAACGTTGTCAGCCATCTGGGGGTCTATCGCAGCGCGTTGGTGCGCCAGCTTGGTGGCCTGCGCCTTGGGCTGGAAGGCAGTCAAGACTATGATCTCATTCTTCGGGCCCATGACAAATGTGGCGCAAGTCGCATTCGCCACGTGCCAGAAGTGCTTTACCATTGGCGCAGGTCAAGGAGTCACAAGTCTTATTCTGGCATACATATGGATAGATGCTTTGCAGCGGCCAAGCGCGCGATCCAGGATCACTTGGATCGTGAAGCAGAGGGCGCGCGTGTCACTCACGTTCCCAAGTTAGAATACAATACCCGCGTGCTGCGCCGCGTGCCGCAGCCACCACCACTGGTCTCTTGCATTATTCCAACCCGCGGCCACGTGAAGCTACTGCGCAACTGCATGGACGGGCTTCTGAACAATACTGAATATCGCAACATTGAGGTGTTGATCGTTGACAACGGCAGTGTGGAGCCTGCGAGCCAGGCTTATTTTGAGGCCATCACCAGGGCTGATGCCAGGGTTAAGCTGTTGCGGTATCCGCATGAGTTCAATTATTCCGCGATCAACAACTTCGCGGCCAAACACGCAGCAGGCTCATTGCTGGCCCTGATCAACACTCGCATTGAAGTGAGACACAAAGAATGGCTCAATGAAATGGTGTCAAACGCCGTGCGCCCGGGCGCAGGTGCGGTAGGTGCGAAACTGTATTATCCCCATGGCAGAATACAGCATGCAGGATTTACGATTGGACTTGTCGGAGTGGCCGGGCACAGTCATCATTTGAGGAGAGGCAGCAACCCCGGCTATTTTTCCAATGCAAAGCTTGCTGGTCAGGTGTCGGCTGTAAGTGCAGCTTGTTTGGTCGTCTCTAAACGCGCCTTCGATGAAGTCGGCGGATTTGATGAACAAAACTTGCCCTTTGCCTATAGCGATGTGGATTTGTGCCTGAAGCTGCAGAAAGCTGGCTACCGCAATATTTGGACCCCGTTTGCAGAACTGACCCTTCATGAATCGGCATCCCGCATTCGCAATTCAACAGACGATGGACGACTGCCTTCGCAACGCGAGCGAAGCTATCTGCACGAGACCTGGCCGGAAGAAATCGCCAACGATCCCTTCTACAATCCAAATTTCTCGTTGCGAAGCCCCAGTCACGCCTTTGCCGTCACATCGCGCCGTGCCAAACCTTGGGCAGCATATTTGTCATGAGACAACGGCATCAGCGATGCCGCAACCTCAGCACAGTTCCGGCATCAACTTCGACAAGTTCGAGCCCGTGCCGTCCTTTTCTGACACTATGGGGCTCACACCCTTTGGCAACGGCCAGTCAATGTTGATCTCGGTATCGCGCCATGAAAGGCAACGCTCTTGAACTTTGGAATAGGTGTTGGAAGCTTTATAGGCCACGCGCGTGTTTGGTTCCAAAGTCAGAAATCCATGGGCAAAGCCTTCGGGCACATAGAACACTTTGGCATTTTCTCGCGAAAGCTCAACAGCCACCCATTGCGCAAAATGCGCAGACCCAGGAATGAGATTGACCGCTACATCAAAAATCCGCCCCTGCAAAACCCGAATGATCTTGGCTTGGGCCATGGGCTGCAATTGAAAATGCAGGCCACGCAATGTGTATGGTAAAATTGAATGTGATTCATTGTCCTGCATCCATTGCAGTTGCGGTAGGCCCTCAGCCTGTAATTTCGTGCTGTTGAAGGTTTCCTCGAAATAACCTCGCTCATCTGCAAAGCGCGTGTTGGTGAAAGCGAATGGCCCGTCAATTGAAAATCGTTCAATCTGCATGGAATGTCCTTTCGCGCCCGGGCCAGAGAATAATCAGGCAATAGGGCAATACTCTCCGCCTGCCATAACTACCCAGAGAATGGCGGGGTTTTAAGTAGCGCGTCAAACCGCTTCTGTCATGGGGGGCAGCCCCCTCCAAATAAAAAAGCACCGCCGAAGCGGTGCGTTTTAAATTTGATGTTGGTGAAGATTAGCGGCGGCTGACGTAGGTGTACGCGAAGGCGCCCGCAATGAACCCAGCCGGAACAAATGCCCCAGGCCCAAAGGTAGTAAAAGCACTGCCAAAACCAGCGCTAGGCGCGCCAACAAGATCGTCAGGAATGCTTTGCATCAACAGGTTAGAGATCGTTGCACTGGTCACCGAAGCTGGGGTGATAACCACTGATCCCACTTTCGCGACGCTTGCGCCTTGTGCACAAGGTGAAGCTTTGCCGACCACGAATACGGTGGGCTTATCCAACTTCACTGTGCAGCCAGCATAGGCCACAACCGCAGAGCTCTTTTCGCCAACAAAAACCCGGTCACCGGCGTTAAGGCCAGCATCAGCAACAGACGCAAAACCCTGCCCGCGATCAACCAAGACCTTGCCGGTTGCGCCGGAAATATTTGCAACGGGCGCTTCGGCGGCGACCGCCCATGTCGCAGAACCCAAAATTGCAGCTAAAACAATCAACGCTTTCGAAACTGGCATCTGCCCCACTCCAAGTCTACATTCTTACGCTAACCATAGAGGCAGAATTCAAAATTCCAGCCTCCAGCGACCGAGTCGCTTAACACACTAGGATTGTAACGCAAATTAAATGTGATTGTTTAAGAATTGATAAATCAACGCCCAAGCGCCATCTGAATTCTCGTCGAAATCGACTTAAAATTGCAGAAAATGCAAAACTCGCCCGCGACTATTACAACCGCTTTATCTAAACCGACAAATCTGGCCAAATTATACTACCTATGCGTGCGTTTAATGCTTCTTTCACGCACCAGATAAAGCAAGATTGTTGTAAATTTATCCCACTTTCTCACGGCATCACGCGTTTCACCACTGCACGCAGAGCGGTATACAACCAACAAGGCGCCTTTACTTGTGACGGCCCAATTGGCGCAAATCTGATTCCATCATCATTTCTACCAGCTGACGGAAATTCACCTGCGGCTTCCAGCCCAATTCAGCTTTGGCTTTCTTGGCAGAGCCCAACAGCGCAGGCACTTCAGTCGGTCGGTAGAACTGCGGATTAATGCGCACCAAGGCCTTGCCGGTTTTTTTGTTGCGACCAACTTCCTTGAGGCCTTTGCCAGACCATTCAATTTCCCAATCGAGACACTTGGCGGCGGCCTCCATGAAATGGCGCACGCTGAAGCCCTTGCCGGTGGCCAGTACATAAGTGCCAGGCTTCTTGGCATTCAACATCCGCCACATGCCCTCAACATAATCACCAGCAAAACCCCAATCACGCGTCGCATCCAGATTGCCAAGCAGGAGAACATCTTGCGTGCCAGCGGCAATGCGCGCCAGTGAAGTGGTGATCTTGCGGGTCACGAATTCCGTGCCGCGCAACGGGCTTTCATGGTTGAACAAAATGCCGGAGCAGGCAAACATGTTAAAACCTTCACGGTGATTGACCACCGCCCAATGGCCCAGCAGTTTGGCATTGGCATAGGGGCTGCGCGGACGAAAGGCAGTGTCTTCGTCTTGCGGCGGCGGAGAGCCACCAAACATTTCGGAAGTCGATGCCTGATAGAACCGGGTCTTGGCATTGGCCACGCGAATGGTTTCCAAAATGCGCAAGGTGCCGAGCGCATTCACATCAACGGTATAGATCGGCGCCTCAAATGACGAACCCACAAAGCTTTGCGCAGCGAGGTTGTAAACTTCGTCTGGCGCAATTTTTTCAATGGTGCGCTGAATGTTGGAATATTCGGACAATTCAAAATCGTGAAATGTAGTGTCATCCGTCACACCAATATGATCAAGACGATCAAAATTTCGATTGGCCCGCTGAACGACGAATGCCACTATGAACTTTATAGCCTTTGTCCAAGAGCAGACGTGACAGATAAGCGCCGTCCTGCCCAGTCACACCAGTAATGAAAGCGGTCTTGGCCAAGGCCACTCTCTAATAGTACGAACAACATCAAGTTGCGGGCGAATATCAAGAAAATATCTTCGTGGCGAGCAACAATTTGCGCCATCGGTCGATCCCAAATTTGCAACACGATGCAGGAAATATGAACAATTAAGCCGGGCACTCAACTTCAAACCTCACACACAGACGCGCCGCACCTGTGCCTGATCAGGCAGGAAGTCTGTTAACCCATCACTTTGGTGCCAAGGCTGTGTCCGATGTTGGCAACCGTTGTGGGCTTGGCCACACGCATTTCCTCAACCGAACGCACATGTTGGCGCGCCGCTCCTGCCCATTCGCGGGTTTTGACTTTCGGGTTCTTCATGCGCTCTTTGGCGGCGGGAATGGC
>Ga0075024_100000724_pt1 | contig 12544 bp, 12 predicted proteins | sample Str013_2_FD_71389 | JGI IMG/M metagenome (GOLD analysis project Ga0075024, IMG submission 71389) | Freshwater sediment microbial communities in response to fracking from Pennsylvania, USA - Straight Creek_MetaG_SC_2013 | ecosystem: Environmental > Aquatic > Freshwater > Creek > Sediment... | reverse complement strand
GTGTATTTTTTATTTCATTTCTGTCTTTCTCCGCACAACGCAGAAAGACAAAAAAAGAAGGTGAAAAAAGATTTTTTTAATGCTAATATATTTAGTAAATTTATACTAAATATTTAATCATCACCAAGTTTTTTATGCATATTGATACCAATAAAACCGTAGCAGGCCGCTGGCCTTCCGGCAGCCTGGCTGAGTACCTGCTGGTGGGCCACCCGGACGCAGGTGTGGATACAAAAGTGATGGAAGAAATGCAACTGTTCTCCGCTGCCTATGGCGAAAAGATGGCGGTAAAAACAAGACCACAGATGACCATTGCCAGCTTCCTGGCCAATGAAGGCATGGAAGCTACGCTGGTAAAATGGCTGCAGCGCATCTGCGGCGCACAGCAGCGCTTCAATGTTACGCTGAACAATTACAGCGGCTTTCCCCCGCATACCATTTACCTGCGGGTGCAGGATCCCCAGCCTTTTCAACAACTGGCCAGGCAATTAAAAAGTGTGGATGATTTTATCCGTGCACCGGCCTGCCCGCCGGCGCGGCTGATGACCAAACCGCATTTATGCCTTGCCGGTAAACTGGACGAAGCGGTATACAACAAAGCCATCATCGAGTATGCGCAAAAAACATTTCACGAATCGTTTATGATGGACGAACTGCTGCTGATGAAGCGGCAGCAGCAATTTGACAGCTGCAAAATCATCCATATTTTTCGGTTAAGGCCCGCCGGTAGTGAGCACTGCAGCAGTGTGGCCTGAAATATAATTACTGAATTAAAAAAATACAGCATTATGAAACCCTCCGCACTAACATTGCCCGGTTATAAAATAAATGAATACCTGCTGGTGCTGAACCCGCACGAAGAACTGCGCAATAAAATAAAAGACGTGAAAGAAGATTTTTACAAAGCTTACCAGGCACCCAATGCCCGCTGGGGCAAGCCGCACATTACACTGGTCAATTTTCTGCAATACGCCATGATGGAAGAACGCATCATCAGCCGTTTGCAAACCGTGGGCATGGGCTATCATCCTTTTAAAGTAGAACTGAAAGATTTTGGCAGTTTTCCATCGCACAGCATTTATATCAACGTTACCACAAAAGAACCGGTGCGCAACCTGGTAAAAGAAATGCGGCCTTTTCAGCAACTGATGAAACTGAACAAAGACAACAAACCGCATTTTATAGATGAGCCGCACCTGACCATTGCCCGCAAACTGCTGCCCTGGCAATATGAAAAAGGCTGGCTCGAATACAGCCGCAAACATTTTACCGGCCGCTTTATTGCAGACAGTATGTTACTGCTGAGACGGCAGGTGGGCGATAACCCTTACCAGATATTGCGCCGTTTTGAATTTATGAACCTGCCCGTGAATACAAAGCAGGGAGACTTGTTTGGCTAAACCACGGGGCCACAGTTACACAGGTTCTCTCGGGATCATCATTTTAAAAATACAGAATCAAAATGCTGCAGAAAAAAATGGGGAACGGTTTTAAACCAATTACTGAAAAAGAAAGATGGCTGACCGGACAGATAGTAACGATTGCCATTTCAATACACAAAGAACTTGGGCCAGGCCTGCCGGAAAGCGTTTATGAAAAATGTTTTTGCTACGAGTTAGCTGAAAGAAGTATTCCGTTCGCAAAACAAAAGTGTGTTACAATAATCTACGGCAATATTGTTGTTGATGAAGGACTAAGGATTGATATTCTCGTTGACGATTTGATCATACTAGCACTAAAGGCACAGGAAAATTACCATCCTGTTTGGGAGGCACAACTATTGAGCTATTTGAAACTTTCCGGTAAACGCCTGGGTTATATTTTGAATTTCCATGTACCACTAATGAAAGATGGCATAAAGCGGATGATTTTTAATTAAACCCCCACCACGGAGACATAAAGACCAGGGTTACAAAGAGGCCTGTTTTGTGTAAATTATTCGTGCAGGTCCAAATCTTATTTTCATTTCACCGCTGCCTGTTCTTTCTGATTTATCATAAAAAATTTCTCCGTGACCTTCTGTAGCTCCGTGGTTCAATAGTTCAAAAAAATCCGTGTACCTCCGTGTCTCCGTGGTTGAAAAAACACCAATTAAAATCAATGTATCATGTCAGACAAACTACAGCAGGACCACTATAAAGTATCCGTAAAAAAACAAGACGAGCAAACACAATACCATGCCGGCCGCGGGGCGCAGCTAAACACCCGCAACCGCTTCCTGAAAACAGAAGTAACCAAAGAACACATTGAAGGCATCGATGACTGGGAAGAAAGCAATTTGCCCACGCAATACATAGAGCAGGAATCAAAAACCATCGTCAACAAAATAGACAGTCCCGATGTGGGCATGGGCTATAGCATGAACCCCTATGCCGGCTGCGAACATGGCTGCATTTATTGTTATGCCCGCAATGTGCACGAGTACTGGGGGTACAGCGCCGGAATGGATTTTGAGCAAAAGATCATTATCAAAAAAAACGCACCGGCATTGCTGCGTAAATTTCTGATGCACCCCAAATGGGATTGCCGGCCCATTATGCTCAGCGGCAATACCGATTGCTACCAGCCAGCAGAACAGAAATACCGCCTCACCCGCGGCCTGCTGGAAGTGTGCAATGAATTTAACCAGCCAGTGGGCATCCTTACCAAAAATTCCTGGATACTGAAAGACAAAGACATTTTGCAGGAGATGGCCAAAAAGCAGCTGGTATCGGCCATGGTTTCCATTACCTCTTTTAACGAAGACCTGCGCCGCGTGATGGAACCCCGCACCACCACTGCCAAACAAAAATTAAAAGTGATAGAAGAACTGAGCAATGCGGGCGTACGCATGGGCATTATGATGGGGCCCATGATACCCGGGCTGAATGAACACGAAATGCAGCGCATTATGAAAGCGGCCCGCGACAATGGCGCTACGTTTACCGCTTACACCTTTATTCGTTTAAACGGCGCCATTAAATTGTTGTTTCACGACTGGCTGTATAAAAATTTTCCGGACAGGGCCGACAAAGTTTGGCACCTGATAGAACAAAGCCATGATGGAAAAGTAAACGATACCCGTTTTGGTGTACGCATGCGTGGCGAGGGAAGTATTGCGCAAATGGTGCAGCAGCAATACAAAAAATACGGCAAGCTTTACGGTATGAATGCCGAAGACTGGAGTTTAAACACGGGCATTTTCAGAAGACCGGGTGCGCAGGGAAAGTTGTTTTAGCGATTACACATATCCGGTAAAAAATTACAGACCATTATTCCTTATCCCCACCAAAAAAATCAATTGCGCCCTACCGTAAAAGCGGGGCGCAATTGTGTACATGATTCCAGGCTAATATCTTTAATGACAGGCAAAACTGTTTTAGCAGGGCGGGCAATGGCCAATCAAGCGGTATAGGTTTTTTTGATTGCCAGTTTATGCAGCATGGCACGGCCTTCTATGATCTCACGGCAAAGAAATTCTATTTCGGGAGCGTCTTCCAGAACATTCAGGTGCTCAAGCATGCAATTGAAAGATGAAATGCGCTCGCGGTAATACACTTCCATTACTTCGGCAGAATCTCCCATAACTGGTTTTACAAGGGTGCGCAGGTAGGCAGGAGCGGTTTCTTTGGCAAAGTTTCTTTTGGAGGAGGTAGATGGTTGCTGTCTCATAAAAAATAATTTTAAAGGTGCTGTAAACTTGTTAATTGCCTTTCTATGCGGTTGGGGGGTTAGAGACTTCATACAAGCCAGGGTATTGCCGGTATGGTTTACCAAAGTTGAGTTTTTTAAGTTTATCCCGCAAGGTTTTTATTACTGAAATTGAAAGGTAACTCCACGCCATAATTCAGGTAGTTCTACGCATGATAAGCCCCGGGCATCTGGGTACTTTTAAACAATCTTAATTTTAAAAACCAACGTTATGTTTAAGCTTAGAAAACCAATTGCTGCTACCGCAGTTTTCTTTTTTATTGCCATTGCCGGCACACTGCTGGTTGTTTCTTGTAACAACCCGGCCGACGGGGTATTTATTCCCGTTCCGAAGGACAGTTCAGCACTTTCAAAAATCGATCATTTTATTCCTGAAAGCAGGATCAAAGAATACCGGTCGGCATTTGCAGCGGAGAATGACAGCCTGCGCATTAAATTTCCATCGTTATTGCTTCCAGATGCCGAAGCCTTTAACAAACCGGCACTTATTGAAATATTGAAAGATCCCCGCACAGTAGGTATCCGCATTTACCATGGCGTTAAAAGAGGTGGCAAACAAAATGAGGTTAGGGTAATTATTGTAGGGGTAGATGCCCAGGGCAAAGACGTACTCATTAACAAAGGATCTGCGGTAGCGGCCCAGGCCAACAGCGAACCCGGTGGTGAAGAACAAGGTCAATGCCCTACCTGCCAGACCGGAGGAAACAACAATTAAAAAATTCCACAGAAGGCTTTGTAAGCAATGAACGATACATTCTTTTTTCTTTTAAGCCTCAGTATCATATTTGCAGCAATCCTGGGGGTGATAAGGTTTCGTAAAATGGACCCGGCTTATCACCCCTTTGTTTATTACTGCTGTATTTCGGTGCTGGTGGAAATACTTGTTTACCTGCTGCTCTCCGGTAACATGCAGTACCTGGTGGGCACAGTGTACAATATTTTTGGCGTGGTTGAGTTCTGGCTGTTAATCCGGCTGTTTTATAACTGGGGCCTTTTTAAAAGAAAAAAATCTGTCTTTATTGCCATCAACCTTTTTTCGGTTTTGTTGCGTGCAGGCACTCTTTACATCAGGGGTTACGACAAGATCAATTATTTTGCCAGTATCGTAAATGCTTTTGCCCTGATATTTTTCAGCATCTCGGCTTTTAACCGGATGATCCTGAACGAAAGAAAGAACATTTTTAAAAACGCCAAATTCTGGATTTGCATCGGCATCATTATTTACTATACCTGCTTTATCCTGGTGTCTACTGAAAAATTATCGTTTCTTCATTTAAATCCGTCTAAAAATTTTGATTACAAAGTATGGCAGATAAATGCCTACGCTAACTTATTGGTAAATCTTTTATATGCAGTAGCAGTTGTATGGATCCCCAGGAAAAAGAATATTATAACTCTCTTCTGATTGTTTTGATGGTAGTGGGCACCGTGCTGCTCTACTTTATCATTACAGCCATCCGCTACCAGCGGCGCAGCCTTCGCCTGCACAAGGAAAGAATACAGGCTGAAATTGATACCCTTGAAAAAGAACGCAAGCGCATTGCAGCCGACCTGCACGATGAGCTGGGCCCGCTCTTATCGGCCGTAAAACTGCAGATCAACAACCTGGAAACAACAGACCCCGGCGATTTGCAGATCATTGACAAATCCAGCGGCTATATCGATAACATCATTACCAAACTCCGCGAAATTTCGAACGATCTGATGCCCAATACGCTTTTGCGCAAGGGTCTGAAAAATGCCATTGTTGAATTCATCGACAATAACCAGGACGATTACAAACTACCGGTAAAATTTATATGCGAACAGGATCTGCGCCTCTCGCAAGACAAAGAAATCAATCTCTACCGGATTGTGCAGGAGATTACACACAATACCCTCAAACACGCCAATGCCTCGATGCTGATTATTAAAATCAGCGTGCAGGACGAGCGGCTTTTCCTGATGACGGCCGACAATGGAATTGGTTTTGACTATTTTTCTAAAATTCGTGACAATTCCGGGCTCGGACTTCGTAATTTGCAGAGCCGTACCGAAGTAATGGGCGGCGAATTCAACTGCACCTCAACCCCCGACAAGGGCACCGCCTATACCATAGAAATACCGGTATAGAAACTTTTTAGTTATGGATAAATATGGCACCATCAAAGTAATCATTGCCGACGATCACGAGATCTTCAGGGATGGGCTGCGGCTGATGCTGCAAAAACAACCCGAAATTGATTTGCTGGCCGAGGCGGAAGATGGCCGGGAACTGATTGAACACATCAAACTGCTAAAACCCGATGTGGTGATAACCGATATAAAAATGCCGCGCATGGATGGCGCCGCGGCAGCCAAACACATATCGGAACACTATCCTACCATTGGCATCATTGCCCTCACCATGTTTGATGAAGACGACCTGATAGTAGACATGCTGGAAGCCGGCGCCAAAGGCTATCTGCTTAAAAATGCCGACAAACACGAAATGATAGAGGCCGTTAAATCGGTCTACAACGATCAGCCGTATTACTGCAAACACACTTCGCACAAACTGGCACAAATGGTGGCCCGCAGCAAATTCAACCCCTACAAACACCAGGTAAAACCAGAATTTACCGACCGCGAAAAAGAAATCATTGTATATATCTGCGACGGACTGACCAATAAAGAAATTGCCGCTAAAGTTTTTTTAAGTGTGCGCACCGTTGAAGGCCTGCGCATGAAAATGCTGGAAAAAATGAATGCCAAAAACACGGCCGGTATTATCATCTATGCCATTAAAAATGATTTGTATTCTGCTACGGTAAAATAAAATCACCAGGCGATAAATAAAAAGCCCCATGCAAAAACATGGGGCTTTCTTATTGCTGCAGGGCAGCTTTGTGTTAATTGCTTAAAAATTGAAGGACAGTTTGCCAAACACTCTTCTACCATTGAAACCCATTTGTACAGAATCCCAGGGTCCGCCACTTTCGTTATCACCCGCCCATCCTTTTGCCAGCGGATTTACGCCAAGGTTGGGGTGTGCATTGAATACATTGTCTGCACCAATAAAGACACTCACCTTTTTAGACAATTGGTAAGAAGCATAAATATCGGTGGTTACTTTAGCATTGTAATTAAACACTTCGGGCACATAATCGCCGGTGGCATCGCTGGGCACCTGCGGGTTGATGCCAGAACCATTGGGGTTATCGCCACTGGGCGAACCGGAATCGCCAAAGCCCAGCAATACTATTTTGCCATAGTAGGTAAAGTGTGCGCCAAAACCAAGTTTGGCTTTTGTATAATCCAGCCCCAGCGACCATTTGCCTTTTGGCGCCGATGCTTTTAAGAAAGCTTCTTCCCTGTCGCTGTAAAATGTTTTCTGGTGCAGTTTGCTGTCGTTGAGTGCAGACGGCACGTGAATATCATTGATGTTGATGTGCTGAATATTGCCGGCCAGTAATATCTTCAGCGTATTCTTGTTCCAGCGCATGGTATAATCACCCACAATGTCCAGCCCAAAATTGGTGGTGCTTACGGCATTGGCAAAAAATTGCGCCGTAGATACATCAGAAGGAAACTGCGAAGTAAAGGACGCTGGTAAAGTAGGATCATCTTTGCTGAACAAACCCGAAAGCACGATGCGGTCCTTCACCTTTACAATATAACCATCTATCGTAACCGTAAAATTCTTTACCGGTTTCCACGAAAAGCCCAGGCTTCCGTTAATGGATGTTTCCTGTTTTAAATCAGGTATACCGGCTGCTTTTGCAATGGCACTGGTATTGGGCGCTATCAGCGATTGTACCAATGCACCGCCGCTAAATGAAGTAAGCGTATTGCTGAAATGTATCTGCGCCAGTGAAGGTGCACGGAAACCAGTGCTTACAGAACCTCTTACATTAAAGTTGCTGGCAACTTTGTACCGTGTGGCCAGTTTGCCGGTTAATACAGAACCGAAATCTGAATAATTTTCAAACCGAACGGCGCCATCAACCAGCCACTCTTTGGTTACATCCAGTGCTGCATCAGCATAAATGCCCACATTGCTGCGGTGTGCCGATCCCGCATCGGTATTGCTAAAGCCCGGAAAACCCTGGGAACCGGCAGCAGGTGACCGCAATGAATCATAGTTGCCCGTTCCTACCTGGTTGGGATAAATGATTTGCTGGTTGGTGAGGCTCTTGTAAGAAGCATCTTCTCCTTTATAAATGGAATACCTTTCGTAGCGGTATTCCGCACCAAGGCCCAGGTTGAGGCCCTGGCCAACCGATTTAAACGTTTTATTAAAATCTAGATTGCTGGTATTTTGTAAAAAATTAAACCCGCCATCGTCAAAATGATTGGGCGTTGATTTTCCAATGCTGGAGGCATTGAAAGTTTTATCGCCATAATAATGAAAATCATTTCTTCCAATGGTATTGCTCAGGTCCCAACCCCATCCGTTACCGGCCTCGCCTTTAATACCCATGGCCATGGAGATGTCCTGGATATGCGTTTGTATGTGCGGGTTATAATAAATCTCGCCATCATTTGAGGTGCGCAGAATGCCGGGCACCATGATCAGCGTACCATCGGTATTGGTGGGGAAACGCTCCGGCTTGCCGCTGTAATTACGGCTGTAGGCATACGCATCGGAGCCCTTGTAATTATAGCCGCCAAAAGAATAGAAACTCGTTTTACCGTTTTTGCTGAACGGAATCTCCATATTGTACATAATGCCACCAGTGGTCACCGAGCCATCGCCAAATGCCCTGCGGCCCGAATTCAGGTAAGGCAAAGCATTTTTATCAAGCTGGGAATTGGTAGTATCTGCCTGGCGGTAGGTTTTTGCCTGCCTTAAAAAATCGGCGGAGATATTTACAAAGCCGCCGTTTTTACCAATGGCAAAACCATTGTTTACAGACAAAGTATACGTGCCGCCATCAATGGCATTGCCAGAATAGTACTGGTTGCCGGCATTGAATTTGCGGGCATTGAACTTTGTGTCGTAGTAACCACTCCATCCTGTATTAATAGTCCAGTGATTGATGTCTTTTTTCAGCAGTATATTGATAACGCCTGCCATTGCATCGGATCCATACTGCGCAGATGCGCCATCACGTAAAATTTCAATACGGTCTACAGCCGCTTCCGGAAATGCATTTAAGTCAACACCGGAATTTCCGCGGCCGCGGGTACCAAACAAAGCCACAAATGCGGTCTGGTGTCTTCTTTTACCATTGATGAGCACCAGCGTCTGATCGGGTCCAAGGCCCCTGAGGGTACCCAGGTCTACATGGTCTGCGCCATCGGCGCCACTTTGCTTATTGTAGTTAAAAGAAGGCGCCGCATAGTTCAGTACAGAAGTAAGATCCATTTTGGCAGTTGGCAGTCCTACCTGGTTAATCTTTATAACGTCTACCGGCACAGGCGTTTCAATTTTGGCCCTGGCAGCCCCGCGGGAACCCACAAATACCACTTCATTCAATTCTGAACTGGCTACGGTAAGATTGATAGAAATTGTGGTTTCGCCGCTGAGTGTTACGGTTTCTGTTTTAAAACCAACAGAACTGATTTCCAGTACATCTTTGGGCGATGCAGAAAGTGTGAATACACCGTCTTTGTTGCTTACGGTACCTGCACCTTTTACAGTTTTGTTTTTAATGGAAACCCCGCCAAGCGGTTCGCCAGTTTTTGCATCGGTGATCTTACCGGTAATGGTTTGTTTTTGTGCAAAGAGGAATTGTGAAGAAAAAAGGATCATCACAATAAGCAAAAGAGATTTTTGAAGCTTCATACATGCTGTTTTGGTGATTGTATAGGCCGCTTTTAAAAAGCCGGGCATTGAAAAAAATGGGTTGTTTCAGGTAAGAATACGGTACTAAAAAGATAATCGTTTAGTAATGGCGAAGCTCTCTGTTATTCAAATATAATCCGTATAAACCAAATGCCCGCGTTTATGCACTGTAAACTTTTCCTGCCAGACCTATCCAGCCTGTTTGTGATAAAAAATTACTTTATTTTTACCCCCATGCAGCGAATTATAGAAGATATCAAAACTTTGTTTGCCTCGGCCAGTAATGAAACCATTGAAAGGGTAGAAAAAATCCCGCAGTCGGGCAGCGACCGGAATTATTTTCGCATTGTCACCAGCATACAAACCTATATTGCCACCTACGGCCATAATATTAAGGAGAATGAAACCTTTGTCTATTTCAGCAGGCATTTTAAAAAAGCAAGCTGCCCCGTGCCTGCTATATTTTGTATTAACAACGATCACAGCATCTATATTCAGGAAGATTTTGGCGATGTTTCGTTGCTCAACCAGCTGGAACAACATGGCTATACAGACCATGTCTATGGCTTGTTTCAGCAAAGCCTCAAAGCACTGGCATGGCTGCAGGTAAACGGCGGAAAAGATATTGATTATAACTACTGCCTTACTGCAAAAGAATTTGGCAAACAGGCCATTCTTTCGGACCTGCTCTATTTTAAATATTATTTTCTGGACACCCTGAAATACGCTTACGACAAACAGGCTTTACTGGACGATTTTGAAGCCCTGAGCAATTATCTTACCCATACAGAGAACAAGCATTTTATGTTCCGCGACTTTCAAAGCCGCAATGTGATGGTAAAAGATAACAAGGTACATTTTATCGACTACCAGGGCGGTATGCGGGGCGCCCTGCAATACGATGTTGCCTCGCTGTTATGGCAGGCAAGGGCAGAACTGCCGGAAGAATGGAAAACCAGTTTGCTGGAATATTATATTGACGAGGCCAATAAACTGCTGGAAAATCCGGCCGATAAAAATATTTTCATTGCCCAATACAATGGCTATGTACTGATTCGCCTGCTGCAGGTAATGGGTGCTTATGGCTTTCGCGGCCTGTTTGAAAGAAAAGCACAGTTTCTTACCAGCATACCGCTGGCACTGCGCAACCTGAAAGCGCTGACTGAAAATCAACGCGTGGGCATTGCCGTTCCAACTTTTGAAAAATGTCTCCGGTTTTGTGTAAGCGATGAAGTAGTGAACCGCTTTGAACCTTTAAGGGCCACAGAAGAAACACCCTTGCTGGTGGAGATCAACAGTTTCTCTTACCGCAAAGGCATTCCGCCCGATGAGACGGACAACGGCGGCGGCTTTGTATTTGATTGCCGCGGCATTCTAAACCCGGGCCGTTTCGACGAATATAAAAAACTCACTGGCCGCGACAAACCTGTAAAAGACTTCCTGGAACAAAGAACAAAAATGCCCGATTACCTAAACAGCGTATTCGACATTGCAGACATCTCCGTGACAGATTACATAAACAGGAATTTCAGTCACCTCGTTATCAATTTTGGCTGCACCGGCGGACAACACAGAAGCGTGTATGCAGCCGATGCACTGGCCCGCCACCTCAAAAATAAATTTCATGTAAAAATAAATCTGCATCACCGCATGCAGGAAGAAAAAAACTGGATAAACGAGGGATAGATCGCAATCCAGTAAACCTTAAAAAATTGCCGGGTGGCAGGCAGCGAAGCCAAACTTTTAGGTCTTTTAACATAAAAATCTGCGTTCCATAAAAAATAACACATGAAAGGAATGATATTCGCGGCAGGCCTGGGCACCCGCTTCAAACCCTGGACCGACAAACATCCAAAAGCGCTGGCGTCTGTAAATGGCAAGAGCTTATTGCAAAGAAATGTAGAATACCTGCAGCAATACGGCATTACCGATGTGGTAGTAAACGTGCACCATTTTGCCGATCAAATCATTCGTGCTGTAAAAGAAAACAAAGGGTGGGGTAGCAATATTATCATCAGCGATGAAACCAGTGAAGTGCTGGAAACCGGCGGTGGTTTATTAAAAGCAAGAAATTTACTGGAAGGAGATGAACCATTTGTAACCGTAAATGCAGACATACTCACCGATCTGAACATTAAACGACTGGTGGATTACCACAAAGACTATAAACCCCTGGTTTCCTTTGGCGTTACCAACCGCAAAACATCGCGTTATTTTTTGTTTGATGAGTACGACCGGCTTTGCGGCTGGCGCAATAAAAAAACGGAAGAAGAAATACTTGCCATTCCAAAAAAGAAACTGGTAGAACGTGCTTACAGTTGTGTAGTCGTCTTTGAACCACGCATCTTTTCCCTCATTCCGCAACGCGGAAAATTTTCGATTGTAGAAACCTACCTCTCGCTTGCAAAAGAAAATTTAATACTGGGCTACGATCATACAGGGGACAAATTTTCAGATGTTGGAAAACCTGAATCTGTTGCCATTGCAGAATCATTGTTTGCGTAAATGCCCGGCCCGGATTTCACATCCCCTGAAATCCTTTACTACAGCAGGTTTCCGGCCTTCGAAAATATATAAGAAAAATATTTTTAAAATTTCTTTAAAAACATTTGGTAACATCAGAAAAATATTTGCATCTTTGCACTGCAAAAAAATTAACAAAATGCTACGCACACAATTACATATTGAAGCAGCAAACCGGTTTAGTCCAAAAGCAGACTATACTATTTGCGGGGCGTTTTGTAAAATGGAGAAGTAATCAACTGATTCAATACAACACAGGCCCCGCAAGAGATTGCGGGGTTTTTTGTTTCCGCCCCGCCCCTGCTTGTCCCGCTAATTTCGGGAAAGGGGCATAACAATAGCGTTATCCTGAGATGGATATGAATTGTTTTACTTAAGCGAAGAAAACTTTATTGTAAACATAAAAACATCAATGCCGCAACAAAGACAACATAAACGATTTACAATTTCAATGAGCAATGAACAGCTGTCATTATCTCTATGCTATTGGTATGCCCGGGCAAGCATATGTGTTACGCCCACAGGCAATGAGAATGATAGTAAAAATATACGACCGTGGTGTTTTTATAAACAGGTGTAACC
>Ga0075024_100000721_pt1 | contig 12552 bp, 10 predicted proteins | sample Str013_2_FD_71389 | JGI IMG/M metagenome (GOLD analysis project Ga0075024, IMG submission 71389) | Freshwater sediment microbial communities in response to fracking from Pennsylvania, USA - Straight Creek_MetaG_SC_2013 | ecosystem: Environmental > Aquatic > Freshwater > Creek > Sediment... | reverse complement strand
ACATAAATGTCTGTAGTTATTTTATGATTAAAGTTAAATACTTCAGGTACATAGGCGCCTGATGCATCATCAGGAACCTGAGGGTTGATGCCAGATCCATTGGGATTGTCGCCACTGGGTGCACCTGAATCGCCGAAGCCTAATAAAACAATTTTTCCATAAGAAATAAAGTGTGCGCCAAAACCTAGTTTATTCGTTGTATAATCTAAGCCGAGTGAGAATTTGCCATTAGGCGCTGATGCTTTTAGAAATGCTTCTTCTCTATCACTATAAAATGTTTTTCGGTGCAGGGGGATATCGTTTAATGCAGGAGGCACATGAATTTCGTCAATATTAATATGCTGAATATTTCCTGCGAGTAAAATCTTCAAGGTGTTGCGTCCCCCGCCTCCTAATTTTACTGTATAATCAGCAACAATGTCCAGACCATAATTGGTAGTGCTTACTGCGTTTGCAAAAAACTGTGCCGTAGAAACATCGGATGGAAATTGTGAAGTAAAACTGGTTGGCAACGTGTTATCATCTTTACTGAACAGGCCCGAAAGCACTACACGATCTTTAACTTTTACAATATAGCCGTCTACAGTAAATGTGAGCTGAGGAATCGGTTTCCATGAAAAACCAAGGCTGGCATTGATCGATTTTTCTTCTTTTAAATCCGGTATGCCAGCTGCCCTGGTAATAGGACTGGTGTTCGGTGCAATGAGAGATTGAACCAGCGCGCCTCCACTAAAAGAAGTAAGGGTATTGCTGAAATGTATTTGTGCAAGCGAAGGGGCCCTGAAACCCGAACTAACAGAACCTCTTATATTAAAATTGTCTGCAAGTTTATAACGTGTGGCTAATTTCCCGGTTAATACTGAACCAAAATCAGAATAATTTTCGAACCGCACGGCACCATCTATTAGCCAGGCTTTTGTAACATCCAATGCTGCATCCGCATATACGCCTACGTTAGAACGGTTGGCGCTCACTTCATCTGAGGGTCTGAATCCCGGAAATCCCTGCGACCCTGCGGCGGGAGCGCGCGACTCATCAACGTTTGGATAAAATAATTCAGTAGGATGAGAAGAATTCCAGGAAGCATCTTCGCCTTTGTAAATCTTATACCTTTCATACCTGTATTCAGCGCCCAGGCCTAAATTGAGTCCGCTGGCAACAGATTTAAATGATTTGTTGAAATCAAGATTCAACGTATTCTGTATAAAATTAAAACCACCATCATCAAAATGTGTTGGCGTAGCCTGACCGATAACTGAGGCATTAAATGTTTTATCACCATAATAATGGAAATCGTTGTAGCCGAAAGTATTGCTGATATCCCATGTCCAGTCTCTGCCGGCCTCACCTCTCAGTCCTGCAGCCAGCGAAGCATCTGTGATATGCGTTTGTATATGAGGGTTATAATATACTTCGCCATCGCTGGAGGTGCGCATAATAGAAGGAACATCAATACGGGTGCCATCAGCTTGAACCGGGAAGCGGTCCGGTTTAGCGCTCCAGTTTCTTGAATAAGCATAAGCATCCGACGCTTTATAATTATACCCGCCAAAAGAATAAAAAGTTGTTTTGCCACTTGCGCTGGCAGGTATTTCCATATTGAACATTCCGCCGCCCGTGGTTACGGAACCATCTCCGAAAGCTCTGCGCCCTGTATTTAGAAAGGGCAATGCATTTTTTTTATTTTGCCAGTTGGAAGTATCCGTTTGCCTATAAGTTTTGGCCTGGTTTAAAAAGTCCAGGGAGAAATTTATAAACCCTCCATGCTTACCGATAGCTACTCCATTGTTTACTGATAAGGAGAGAGTGCCTCCATCAATTGTATTGCCTGAATAATATTGATTACCTGCATTGAATTTCCGGGCATTGAATTTATCATCATAATAACCCGCCCATCCGGCATTCACGGTCCAATGGTTTACATCTTTTTTAAGAATAACATTGATAACGCCGGCTATAGCATCGGAGCCATATTGCGCGGAAGCTCCATCTCTCAATATTTCTATCCTGTCTACAGATGCTTCAGGGAATGCATTCATATCTACGCCTGAATTGGCCCGGCCACGGGTGCCAAATAATCCTACGAATGCTGTTGGATGTCTCCTTTTCCCATTTATTAGAACCAAAGTATGATCCGGGCCAAGCCCCCTTAAAGTTCCTACATCAATATGGTCGGCGCCATCGGCGCCGCTTTGCTTGTTATAATTGAATGAAGGAGCCGCATAATTCAGCACGGAAGTAAGATCCATTTTAGCCGTAGGGAGACCTATCTGATTTACTCTGATTACGTCAACAGGAACAGGTGTTTCAATTTTTGCTCTTCCACCCCCGCGGGTTCCTACAAAAACAATCTCAGATAATTCTGTAGTTATGGCTTCGAGATATATGGCGATTTGAGATTGATCAGTGATAGCAACAGATTGAGCTTTATAGCCAATCATTGTTATCTGCAGAATATCTCCGGATGAGGCATTGATGGAGAACTGTCCGTTATTATTGGTTGTTGTGCCTGTTTTACCGGATTTCAGCCTTACAGATACCCCAGACAATGGCTGATTTGTTTTTCCGTCTTTAATTGTACCAGTCAGATTTTTTTGTGCATGCAGCAGATAGGAACCACTTATCAATCCTATCAATAAGAGCAATTTTCTCATAATTTGTTATTTTGATAACTGTAAATTAGTAAGAATAATCTATTCTGTATTTATTTAACCTCAATTAACAAATTATCAGTCTAAATAAAAGCCGGATTTAATATTATTATTTTTTTGAATTGTAGATTCAAAAAGCTATGGGATTTCAGCTTTTTTTACTTTCTTTGCATACTTATTAATTCCAATCCGCTGATTAACCTGTTGCTGCAGGTTTTTTTATTTTTATAACTGCACGTTAAAATCTGGTATCAATCAAGTTCCGGTAACCTCCGAAAGCCAAAACCCTATTGTAAACTTGATTAATATCATTATCATGCGTTTCATCCGTGCTCTAGCCTTATGTGCATTGTGTATTATTTTATTGGGCAATAAATTATTTGCTGGCACCGCTTCCGTAAGACCTGTTTCCCCGTTTTCTGAAAATTTTTTCACTTCTGTTAAAAAGGTTGATGCTGATTTTCCTTTGCGCGAAATCAGCCACGATGCAAATGTAAAAATTTGTTCGTGCCAGATATTGAACTTGGAATCTGCCAACTACCAGCATCGGCATGTTGTCGTATTGGCTGAGAAAACCAATCATGGAAATTATTCATCAGGCTACCGGGTCGCCAAAGGCGTTATCGAAAAAGAAAAAAAGCATCTCAGGCTATTTTTCTATGATAAAATAAAAGTGGTGAACAAGTTTGCACAGAGTACAGACTGTAAGAGCCTTTTTATAAAGTTAAAAGAGTTGGATCAGTCTTTGGTGATGTATGATATTCTTGATGCAGATGTGAAAAGATAATAAACGGTCTGAACGGGGATTTGCTAACTCAGGTCGACCACCTCAAGTTCCTTTACTCAAGCTGCTTGAGGTCGTCGACCTGAGTTAGCAAATCCCCGTTCAGACATTCTCACATTATCAATATTGTTCCTGTTCATTCGGAAAACTCTTAGACTTCACATCTTTGATATACGACTGCACTGCTTTTGTTATCTGCTCATGTAGTTTCAGATATTGCCGCAGGAAACGTGGTTTGAATTCAGTATTGATCCCAAGCATATCGTGCATTACCAATACCTGACCATCGCAATGTTTGCCAGCGCCGATACCTATAACAGGGATCGTTAGGCTTTCTGCAACCTGTTTTGCCAGGGTGGCCGGAATTTTTTCGAGCACGATCCCAAAACATCCTGCTTCTTCCAGCAGTTTTGCATCCCGTTTCAATTTCTCAGCTTCTGCTTCTTCTTTTGCTCTTACCGTGTAGGTACCGAATTTGTAAATGGATTGAGGTGTTAGTCCCAGGTGACCCATCACAGGCACACCGGCTGCTATGATTCTTTTTACAGATTCCAGCACTTCTTCGCCACCTTCCAGTTTAACCGCATGCGCGCCTGTTTCTTTCATGATCCGAAAAGTAGAGACAAGCGCTTCTTTTGAATTCGACTGATAAGCGCCGAAGGGCAGGTCTACCACCACCAGGCAACGCTTTACGCCACGGATAACGGAAGCAGCATGGTAGATCATTTGATCAAGCGTTATTGGCAGCGTTGTTTCATGACCGGCCATTACATTGGATGCAGAATCACCCACTAAAATGACTTCTATGCCGGCAGCATCAAATAACTTTGCGAAAGAAAAGTCATAAGCGGTGATCATGGAAATTTTCTCTCCCTTTGCTTTCATCATCTGCAGGGTATGGGTGGTGATTTTTTTGATTTCCTTTTGAACTGGCATGGGTTTGTTTTTTGTAGTTATTAAATGGGAGGATATGGCTCTGCAATTAGAATAAAACATAACCCTCATACCTGCCCGCTATGCAGGAATTTTGAAGTAGTTGCTAAGGTAGGAAAATTTGAAATAGCTTGTAGACCGGCGAAATCTACGCAATAACAGGCTGCTTATAAATCTTATTTTTCTAATTTATATTTTTACCCCTTTTCGTATCAGTTCTTCATAGAGATGTTGTATCAGTCCGTCGGCAAGGCCGATTTTAGGAACATAAATTTCTTCTGTATCGGCCCATCGCATCACGTTGATGTATATCTGTAATGCAGGGACGATCACATCCGCCCTGTCTTCTTTAAGCGCATACATTCGCATGCGGTCCTTCACGGAAAAACTGCCAAGTTCTTTGTGATAGTCTTTGAGCAGTTCCAAGGTAAGCGGTTTACCATCTTTACGTTTGGAAAGAGAGAATACTTTATTGATATTTCCGCCGGAACCGATAGCAATCAGGCCATGATCGCGGCCCTTGGTTTCTTTCTTAATAAAATCCTTCATATCGTTCCATTGTTTTTCTTCTACTTGGTTTTTGAGCAGTCGAATGGTGCCGATATTGAACGATTCTTTAAAAATGAGCTTGCTTTCAGCAAAAAATGTAAGTTCCGTGCTTCCTCCACCCACGTCGATGTATAAATAAGAATGATCCTTGTCGAGTTCTTCAGCAATATGATTTTCGTATATAAATGAGGCCTCATCGCCGCCGCTGATTACTTCAATATCAATGCCTGTTTCCCGCCTTACGCGATGCAAAATATTTTCTGTGTTGGTGGCATCTCTCATGGCCGAAGTGGCGGCTGCTTTAAGATACTTAACATCATACGCTTCGGTCAGGTATTTGAATGCCTGGAGCGTATTGAGTATCATTTCAATTTTTTCGGGAGAAATTTCCTTTTTGTCAAACACATCGAAACCCAGGCGCAATGGCACACGTATGAGGTTGAGTTTATTGAATTCAGGCTTGTTGTTATTGATCACAACATCTGAAATGAGCAGGCGTGCTGCATTGCTTCCGATATCTATAGCTGCCAGTTTCATTGAATGGATAAAATTTCATATAACAGAAGCAATTTCCCTGTTGATGTCGGGTAAGGACAGGTGGATGGCTTCTGCACCTTTAATATTTTTTTGATGCAGGTAGTTATAAATCTCAATTTGCGAACGAACCTTCTTTTTTGAATGATCACGTTTGTATTCATTGCTCAATTCATTGTCAAGCCACCTCGCTTTTACATTGTCCGATAATTGTATATCAAGAATTGCTTTTAATTCACTTCTTATGTGATCATCCAATACCGGGCATGTTGCTTCCACGCGGTGATCCAGGTTGCGCACCATCCAATCGGCCGAAGATATATAAACTTTTTCTTTGCCATCGTTCCTGAATATAAACACCCGTGCATGCTCGAGGTATTCGTCTATGATACTGATTGCAGTAACCGGCCTAATGAATTTTTTATTTTTTGAAAACATGCAGAAAATCCCGCGCACGATCAATTTTATTTCTACCCCGGCTCTGGCGGCATCATATAATTTGTAAATAAGCTCTTCGTCGGAAAGAGAGTTCATTTTTAGTATGATGGACGCACGTCTTTTATTTTTGGCCGCTTTTATTTCCTTATCAATCATTCTTAAAAGTTCCTTTCTCAGCGTGATGGGGCAGGGGATAAGTGTTTTACAGGATTTAAGAATAGATGGGCCGTCTTTCCATTTTTCGAGATAATTAAACAACCGGTTTACATCTGCCATGATATTCCTGTTCGCCGTGAGCAGGCAATGATCGCCATATTGAGTGGCTGTTCTTTCATTTAAATTTCCGGTGCTCACAAAACCGTAATGAATGGTTCGGTTGTTTACTCTTTTTTTTATCAGGCATATTTTGGCATGCACTTTTGTATTGGGAATGATGCCCATTACTTTTACGCCTTCTTCTTCCAACCGGTCCTTCCATTCCAGGTTCGCTTCTTCTTCAAATCTTGCTCGGAGTTCAACCATTGCCGTTACATGCTTCCCGTTCCTGGCTGCATTGATCAGCGTGTTAACCACTTTAGAGTTGCGGGCAAGCCGGTAACAGGTAATTTTGATTGCGGTGACATCCGGGTCAATGGCCGCTTCGCGCAGCATATCTATTACATGGTTAAAAGAATGATAAGGAAAATGCAACATAATATCCTGTTCCAGCACGATGTCCGTAACCCTGAGTGTCTTCACTAGCATCGGATGCATGAAAGGTTTTTTTCTTTGACCCTTTCTGGAAAACACATCGGGGAAATCCATAAAATGGCGGAAATTATGAATGCGCCCTCCCGGAATCAGGTTGCCTTTTTTGGAAAGATTTAATCTTTTGATCAGGTATTCCAGCAAACCATTATCCATTTCTTTATCGTATACCAGGCGCACCGGTTTGCCTTTGCGCCGGTTTTTCAATCCTTTCTCAATCTTCTGGATGAGCGTGGTGGATACATCGTTGTCGATATCAATTTCAGCATCCTTTGTTACCTTAAACAACCAGGATTGGTATTTATCATAACCAAAATAAGAAAATATGCTACGGAGATTATAACGGACAACATCTTCCAGCAGCATGATATTTTTTTCCTGTGCATCGGATGACGGCAGCAGGACAAATCGTCCCAGGGCCCTGCTGGGGATTTCTATCAGGGCATATTTTTTTTTAAGTGAATCATCCCTGCGTGAAAGCAACAGGCCAAGGTAAATGGACTTATCCCTTAAATAAGGAAGCTGGGGAATGCTCTCAATCATCAAAGGAATGATATTGGAGCGCACTTCTTCTTCAAAATAATTCTGTACAAATTTTTGCTGGTCCTTATTCAGTTGTTTTTCCGTCAGCAAAAATATTTTTTCTTTTTCCAGTTCTTTTCGAATGGTTTCCCAGGTTTCATTGAATTGTTCCTGCTGCTGCAATACAATGGATTGTATCTGTTCCAATATCTTTTCAGGAGCGAGTTCCATGTGCATATTCACCTTTTTGCCGCTGAACTCGATCATGCGGTTGAGCGTGGCCACACGCACCCGGAAGAATTCGTCCAGGTTATTGGAGAAAATACCCAGAAAACGGATCCTTTCCCGCAAAGGCACAGTGGGGTCGGCTGCTTCCTGCAATACACGTGCATTGAATGATAACCAACTGATATCCCGTGGTATTGTTCTCCTTTTCATGTTCGTCATGTACGCCTCTTTTGTTGCAAAATATGTAAAGTGAAAGGTAAGGGTAAATTAAGTAATTATTAAAATACAGAAAAGGTTATCGAGCTCAATGTAGCGACATCACCCCGTCATCGCAATGTCATTTAGTTAAGGATTTTATGTGGCGGGTGGGGACACCCGCCATGGGGACACCGCGGTTGGTGTCGCCACCAACTGCCCTTAACTAAATGATATTGCGCTTACGGGGTGATGTCGCTCACTACTCCTACTGGGAATTTGAAAAAATCCCTCTTTCTTTTTGCTATTTGAAGAGAATTTACGACCTTCGCCGTCCAAAATTTCGACAGTTATGGCCAGAGTATGTCAGATTACAGGGAAGAGACCGGTTTCGGGGAATAAGGTTTCTCACTCAAATATTAAAACAAAGCGGAGGTTTTTGCCCAATCTGCACAGCAAGCGTTTTTTCCTGGCTGAAGAAGATAAATGGATATCGCTGAAAGTTTCTTCAGAAGGTTTGCGCACCATCAATAAAAAAGGACTCTACGTTGTTGTAAAGGAGTTAAGAGCAAACGGAGAGAAAATTTAAATACAAATATGAAAATGTGAAAATTTGGAAATGTGAAAATTAGTAAGCAACCTATTTCTCACATTTTTACAGTTACCACACTTCCACATTCAAATCAAAATTATGGCAAAGAAAGGAAACAGGGTTCAGGTGATATTGGAATGTACCGAGCATAAAACCACGGGTAAGCCTGGCACAAGCCGCTATATCACCACTAAAAACAAAAAAAATTCTCCTGAAAGACTGGAGTTAAAAAAGTTCAACCCTATTTTAAAGAAAGTAACTGTTCATAAAGAAATTAAATAACAATAATGTGATAATGTGGAAATGTGAAGATTAAAACAACCTGATTCTCACATTTCCATATTTACACATTTCCACATTCTCAAATTAAGATTATGGCTAAGCAAGCTAAAACCGCGATTAAGACCAAGGATGCCAAAGCTGCTGCAGAAGCAAAAAACTGGACCAAAGTGATCCGGGCAGTAAGAAGCGCTAAAACCGGTGCATATACTTTTAAAGAAGCCATTGTGCACAAAGACAAGATCAAGCAATTCCTTGCTCAGAAATAATTCATTACGGGTAAATAATGCATGAAGCTGTCTCAGTCGGGGCGGCTTTTTTTTATCGTGGATGGAAGTTTGAGGTGTAAGGTATGGGGTGAAAGGCGTAATGGTGAGGTTAAGGTATGACATACCTCAAACCTCATACCTTGCATCTTGAATTTGCGAACTAGTAAATCATAATACACCATGGGTTTTTTTGATAAGCTCTTCGGGAAAAAAGAAAAGGAAAGCCTTAACCAAGGTTTGCAAAAAACAAAGGAAGGTTTTCTTTCAAAAATAACCAAGGCGTTGGCAGGCAAGAGCGTTATTGACGAAGAAGTGCTCGATAACCTGGAAGAAGCATTGGTAGGCGCTGATGTAGGCATTGATACCACGATACAGATTATTGACCGTATCGAAAAAAAAGTTGCAAAAGAAAAATACCTGAATACTGCGGAGCTTAACAGAATACTGCAACAGGAAATTGAGTCGATATTGGTAGACGATACGGAAAGATATTATAGCAGTTTTGATGCGCCATTGGTTGCGAAGCCTTATGTGATCCTGGTGGTAGGCGTAAACGGGGTGGGTAAAACGACGACGATCGGCAAGCTGGCTTATAATTTCAAGAAGGCAGGCAAGTCGGTTTTGCTGGGCGCTGCAGATACATTCCGTGCCGCTGCAGTGGATCAGCTAACGGTGTGGAGTGAACGCGCAGGGGTCCCGATAGTGAAACAAGGAATGGGTGCCGACCCGGCATCGGTAGCATTCGATACGGTGCAGAGCGGCATCTCGAAGGGAACAGATATCGTCATCATTGATACTGCCGGGCGTTTGCATAACAAAACGCATTTGATGGAAGAACTTGGCAAAATAAAAAGAGTCATAAAAAAAATACACCCGGAAGCGCCGCATGAGGTGCTGTTGGTTTTAGATGGTTCAACCGGTCAAAACGCTTTGGAGCAGGCCAGGCATTTCACTGCAGCCACCGAAGTATCTGCTTTGGCGATTACCAAGCTAGATGGAACCGCAAAAGGCGGAGTGGTATTAGCCATCGCCAATCAGTTTAAAATACCGGTGAAATTTATAGGCGTAGGCGAGAAAATGGAAGATCTTCTGCTGTTCAACAAGCACGAATTTGTGGATAGCCTTTTTAGCCTGGAAAAATAAAATTACTGCAGGATAATTAAGTCTGATTTGCAGATCATACGATCATCAATCAGCGTTAGCATACCTTTGCCGGCAACTTAGGAACAATATCGTTATTCCGATAATCACTGCGATTAACGACCCTAGCAGTACAGCGATTTTTGAATCCTGCACCAGGCTTAAATCATCTGTAAAGGCCAGGTTGGTAATAAAAATAGACATGGTAAAACCGATTCCCGCTAATGCTCCGGCTCCCAACAATAATTTCCAGTTTATGCTTTCGGGTAATGCGCACCATTTCATTTTAACAGCGATCCAGCACAATGCAAAAATGCCTGCCGGCTTTCCGTTTACAAGCCCAAACATAATGCCCAGGCTATTGCCCGAATATAAATGATTGTACCAATCTGTTGCGAGATGGATACCTGTATTTGCAAGGGCAAACAATGGAACGATAACAAAATTTACAGGATTATGCAAAGCATGTTGCAATTTATAAGAAGGATTTATCGCATCAACTTTTCTGAAAGGAATAGCAAATGCCAGCAATACGCCACTGATGGTGGCATGAACACCCGACTTGAGCATAAAATACCACATAAAAATACCTGCGATGAGGTATATCCATATCTTAAAAATGTTCAACCTGTTTAAAATAATCAGGAATCCAAATATTCCCAATGCTATAGCAAGGTTCATGACAGAAAATCCTTTGGTATAAAAAACGGCAATAATAATTACTGCTCCGAGATCATCAATGATGGCAAGTGCGGTCAAAAATATTTTAAGCGCAGGAGGAACCTTATTGCCCAATAAAGAAAGCATGCCTAACGAGAAAGCAATATCCGTAGCCATTGGAATACCGATTCCAGGCTGTGTAGAAGCGCCATGATTGAAAGAAAAATGTATAAGCGCTGGTACTGCCATGCCACCAACAGCGGCCACCACGGGCAATAGCGCGTTTTTGAAATCAGACAGTTCGCCCACATACAACTCACGCTCTATTTCAAGTCCCACCATCAAAAAGAAAATTGTCATCAGCCCATCATTGATCCAAGCTTCAACTGAATAATCAAGATGTATATGCTGGAAAGAAAGGTTAAGCGTTGAATGCCAGAAATGTTGATATGTTTCACCGGCCCTGCTGTTGGCAATTAATAATGAAATAACGGTGCACCCGATCAGTATCAATCCGCCGGCCTTTCCGCTTTTAAAGAAATGTGTAAAAAGCTGCGATAATCTGAAGTCGGTCTTTTGCGCCATAAGAAAAAACGATCTGCGAAGATCGAAAATATACATTAAACAGTAGAAGTCTGAACCGGGATTATTGTCTGAACTGGGATATTTGGGATGAATGAGATAAATGAGATATTTGGATATAGGTTAATTCAAGGTTTTCTCATAAATCCTATTCATCCCAAATATCCCAGTTCAGACAATAATCCCGGTTCAGACATCCGCAGTTTAGGCTTATTTTTGCAGCCGCATGAAAACAAAGACAATTAAGCGGGATAAGGTCAATATCATTACATTGGGCTGTAGCAAGAATATGGTGGACAGCGAAGTATTGAGCGCGCAGTTGCAAGCCAATGATATTGAAACGGTGCATGAAAATAAAGGCAGGGATCACAATATTGTCATTGTGAATACATGCGGATTTATTGATAAGGCAAAAGAGGAGTCGGTAAATACGATTTTAAAGCAGGTTGATCTTAAGAAAAAAGGAAAACTTGATAAAGTATATGTTACTGGTTGTTTGAGTCATCGTTACCGGGACGACCTGGAAAAAGAAATCCCTGAAGTGGATGCATGGTTTGGTACCATGGAATTGCCGCTGATGCTTAAGCAATTTGAAGCAGATTACAAGGCAGAATTGGTAGGAGAAAGATTCCTCGCTACACCTAAACACTATGCATACCTGAAAATTTCCGAAGGTTGTAACCGCACCTGCGCTTTCTGCGCTATCCCGCTGATGCGTGGGCAGCATATCAGCAAAACGATGGATGATTTGGTGAAAGAAGCAGAAGGACTGGTGAGGAAAGGTGTGAAAGAAGTGATGCTGATTGCTCAGGAGCTTACTTATTATGGGTTGGATATTTATAAGAAAAGAATGCTGCCCGAACTGCTCCATCGCCTGGCAGACGTGAAAGGACTTGAATGGATCAGGCTGCATTATGCATATCCTTCTAAATTTCCACTCGAAATCATCGATGTAATGCGGGAAAGAGATAATATCTGCAATTACCTGGATATGCCCTTGCAGCACGCCAGCGATGATATGCTCAAAGCGATGCGCAGACAGATCACGCAGTCGGAAATGACAGATATTATCAGCGCCATCAGGGAAAAAATTCCTGGCATTTGTTTGCGCACCACGCTGATCGCTGGGTTTCCTGGCGAAAAAGAACATGATGTGCATGCATTGAAAGAATTTTTGCGACAGCATCGTTTTGACAGAGTTGGCATTTTTACTTATTCTCACGAAGAGAATACAAGCGCATTTGATCTTGCAGATGATGTGCCTGCGACAGAAAAAGAAAATAGGGCACAGCAAATCATGGAAGTGCAGCAGGAGATTTCTTATGAAAAAAACCAGGAAAAAATCGGGAAAACTTTCAAAACCATCATTGATAAAAAAGAAGCGGGTCGATACCTTGGCCGCACGGAATTCGACTCCGTAGAAGTGGATAATGAAGTGATCATACACGC
>Ga0075024_100000720_pt1 | contig 12558 bp, 14 predicted proteins | sample Str013_2_FD_71389 | JGI IMG/M metagenome (GOLD analysis project Ga0075024, IMG submission 71389) | Freshwater sediment microbial communities in response to fracking from Pennsylvania, USA - Straight Creek_MetaG_SC_2013 | ecosystem: Environmental > Aquatic > Freshwater > Creek > Sediment... | reverse complement strand
GAATTGTACGGTGTACAGGCTATCAGGTTAAGAGAACAGGTAAAACGGAATGCCGGTCGTTTTCCAGGTAATTTTATGTTCCAGCTTTCAGAAAAGGAAGCAGAAACGATGGTATCGCAAAATGCGATACCATCTAGAAAGCAATTAGGTGGCTCGTTGCCTTATGCTTTTACGGAACATGGCGTATTAATGTTGGCAAGTGTTTTAAGAAGCCAAAAAGCCATGAAAGTGAGTGTAAGGGTAATCGAAATTTTTGTAAAGTTGCGGGAAATGCTATCTGCGCACAAAGATGTTTTGCTAAAGTTGGAACAGATAGAAAAAAAAGTAACCGGGCATAACAATGATATTCAACTCATCTTTGAGTACCTCAAACGATTACTCAATCCACCGCAGGAACCAAGAAGAAGAATCGGTTTTCGAAGGCAGGATGAAAAATAAAAAAGCCCAAGCGGAAAGAAGATTGTAGTTGGGTTCCTCTGATCATCTGGATTATATTTTAACAGGATTTTGTATTCAGCATGTAATTCATATAATTCGTGTAATTTGTGTGATACAGTTTTTGATTATGAAAAAGTTTTATTTTATTCTGACTGCTGTTTGTATAGCCTGTAATTCTTTTGCGCAGCAAAGAACCATCGGGCAGATTGTGGGCCTGGAACCTGCTTTTGATGATCTGATAAGCAGGGGCACTGTTATTGAAATCCTGGCCGATAGTTTCGCATGGTCCGAGGGCCCGGTTTGGGTAAAGCAAGGAAAATATTTATTGTTTTCCGACATTCCCAACAATACCATTTTCAAATGGAAAGAAGGTGAAGGAATTTCTGTATTCCTGAAACCTTCCGGTTATACAGGGCGGCTACCGTACAGCAGGGAACCCGGCAGCAATGGCCTTATCATAAACACCAAAGGGCAATTGGTTGCCTGCGAACATGGCGACCGGAGAATCAGCGCCATGCCATTGGCCCTTGGTGGCAAACGCACATTGGCTGATAATTACCGGGGCAGGCGTTTCAATAGCCCGAATGATATCATCCAAAAATCGAATGGAGATTATTATTTTACTGACCCGGCATATGGATTGCCCGACCGTGAAAAAGATACTTCTCGGGAAACCAAAATCATGGGCGTGTATCGGATTTCAAAAAATGGAAATGTAACGCTGCTGATTGATAACCTGCTTCCGAATGGGCTGGCTTTTGCACCTGATGAAAAGATATTGTATGTTGGTCAGTCGGATCCTGATAAAGCGATTATTATGGCTTACCCGGTGAAAGCAGATGGTACACTGGGTGTAGGGAAAATATTTTTCGACGGCACTTCAATGGTGAAGCAGGGGTTGAAAGGAGTCCCTGATGGAATGAAAGTAGATAGTAAAGGAAATATATTTACGACCGGACCCGGAGGAGTATTGGTGATTTCTCCTTCTGGAAAATTATTGGGAAGAATTGAAACAACACAACCAACTGCCAATTGCGCCTGGGGCGATGATGGTTCTACTTTGTATATAACCGCCAATACATTTCTTTGCAGGATCAAAACCAAAACGAAAGGAGTGGGATTTTAGGGAAATGTGGAAATGAAAAGATTTCTGAAAAGAATTTTATGAATATAAAACAATATCGTTTCCGGGCCCTGGCAATGTTGATCATTTTATTTTTTCCCGCAATATCTTTTGCACAGCATTGTGAAGACAATTCGCTTAACCTCGGTAAAATTGATAATCATTGGCTGTATAAAAATGAGGACCTTAAAATTTCCTTCCAGCTTCCTTCAGGCTGGTATATGTATGATCAGCTTGCAACAGAAAAAAAATATGTACAAATTGGAACCGACTACCGGAAATTGAGTGAACCGCTTGTTGACAAGGGCCCAGGTCCTGTGGTGGCGCTTAGTCAAATAAAAACCTACCCGCTCGATTATGCATTGACGTTACTTAGTATAGCAAAATTGCCGGATACGGTTTCGTTTATTACGGCTGATAATGAATTTCAACAAAATTATATTTTATCCTTCAAGGCATATTACGCTGAAATTAAAGAAGTGGATCAACTGCTGAAAATTTTATATAGAAAAATAACAGGCAGAACAGATGAGCCTGAAATAAAAGAAGGTAAATTGGGTGAGTTGGATTATAAATATATGCTGCTGGCTATTAAGAACAATGAGGGTGTTGTTGAAAACAGAATTTTCGGCGCCAAGAATTTCGGATGTATTAATATGATAATTCGGTTAACCTATATTGCAGATGATGACTTGTTGATGATCACAGACGTATGCAAGGACTTAAAGCTTGAGAAAGAAAAACCCCGCTAGTCAGCAGGGTTTGTAAATCACCGTCCTTGAAATAATAATTTAGTTTTTATAATAGTTCCTTTTTTTGTCGTTGATCAATTGATCTCTTTGAGTTTTGAGTTCCCGTATTATATCCTTTCGCTGATGTTTTGATAAACTCTTATTATGTTTGACTGACCATATTTTATCGCGATAGTCGTTTTTAATATCCTCGATTTGCAATGTAAGTTTCGATGGCCTGTTATATCCATACGGATTATAATATGGGTAGCCAAATGGGCTGTATCCGAAACCATAATAAGGATAAAGCGGAGCAAAAGCGCCGTAAACAACAGCTACGCGTGGTCGATTATAATGATAACCACCGCTTATATGAACTCTTTGGGCTGATGCACCTGCAACAACCCCCAGTGCAAACAGCATGATCAGTAGCTTTTTCATAATCTTATATTTAATTATTCTGTTTAGTAAGACAAAAAAATAAACGAAACGTTTAATGATAATAGAGGTATAACTTTTCAATAACATTTGTCAATCTAATGGGTTTGAGAGAATCAAAAAAGGCGATAAACTGGGCTTAATAATAAGTATCTCCTATTTATTTATACGTGGACAAAAAAAAGAAAGATTGAAAAAAAATGATAATTTATTGTTAATGCAGTTTTACTTAATGATCAATAAATATTGAATTGCCATGTAATCAGTAACAAAAAAATGATTTCTAATGATACTTCATCAACAGGTCAAGCATCTTCTGGTCGAGTTGATGGCCATACCAGCTTTTGTAATCAACGTCTGCGCGTTTTGAATCAAGCACACCGAAATCGCCGCTGAATTCCCAAACAGCAAAACCAATTCCATTGCTAGTAAGAATATCCAGCACATCGCCAAACCATGCAAGAAAAACAGCATGAGGAGTCTTATTCCAGCAACCACATTCTCCGCAATGCACGCCTGTTCCTTGTTTGGCAAGTTCAATCCACGGTTTGTAATAAACTTCCAGCATTTCCCGGCCAAGGTATTTTTCGCCCACCTGACCTGGCCATTTTGGCTCTGGCATGTGTTCCGGATCCTTGTTGGCCCAGGGCGCTTTGTAATGAGAGATAGAACCTGGATTATATCCCCTGCAGCTTTGTGAGATATTGAGGTCAATGATTTCGGGTATAACGGTATTGCCTACATTATTTCCGTCAGCAATTATAAGATGTTCGGGGTTTTCTTTTCGAATGAACTCTGCCGCAGCCTTGGCGACTTTGCGGTATACGTCTCCGGGCACAGGGCCCAACTTTGAATGCTGGTCATTCATATCTTCCCGCATACTGGGCTCATTTAAAAGATCAAAACTGATTTTTTGTGAAGAAATATTTTTATAACGCTTTGCCCAGAATTGCCAGTGAAAACAGAAAGCATCGAGGGCTTGTTGATCGGCCCATAAATTATAAGGCTCATTAAAACCTGCATTGATACAATAACCGGGAGCGCGATGCAGATTGAGGCTGACATGCATCTTGTATTTGTGTGCCATTGATACCAGTTTCTCAATTTCTTCCACTCTTTTCTCATTGATTTTATACACTTCTTCCGGTGTAATATTTTTGCTTCGATCAATGTCAAGGTAGTATGGATAAGCAATAGGAATGCGAACAAAGTCGAATCCCCAATCGGTCATCCAGCGAAAATAATCCTCCGGCGACAAACGACTTATAGATGTTGGATTTGGCGAAAAAAAATCAAGCAGATTAAAGCCTTTCCAGGCGGGCAATTTATTTTGTGCAAAATGCTGTAACGATGCAATCGCCTGGTTACTTGCGAAACCGGCACCAATAGTAAGAAGCCCTGTATTTTTAACAAAGGTTCTGCGGCTTATTTTCGATGGCTTTTTCATGTAGGGATCATTTGGAAAATAAAGATACAGGATTTGCAAAAAAATAATTTGAAAAGAGGGAGTTTTGATGAAGACGATTCAGCAAATATTATTTTAATTGCAACAAAACATCAAAGGACAACTTATGTTGCCCTTGGTGTGTTTTAATTTGTTCAAATATTAATATTTTATTTTCCATTACTCATCATAACTCTTTAAATAGTGGTTTTATGGTAAACCATGCCAGTGCAGGAAAAAAATGCATGGGTACAGTGAGTCCGGGGAATAATTCCGGGTTTTGAATGTCTAACGGTAATTTGACAGCAATTGGTATGATGATACTGGCGAAAGACAGAATGCTGAAACTGAGATTAAAAATTATTTCTCCCTTATTTCCAAACCAATTTTTGAATAGCCAGTATCCTATTGCAGCAAGCAAGCAACCAAGTAGATTGATGCCAACCAGGCCAATTACATTAACCAGCTTCGAAAAATCTATCTCAAAAGCAAAATAATGAATGCGGTAATATATGATTGAAGCTATTGCAGACAATAGGCCAGCAATGAGCCCATGCAAAAATATTTTTTTTGACATACCCTGCTAAGCTTTTGAAACGGGAACGGAAATATCCACTTTCAGCACAGCGGCGCCATGTGCTGGTTCATTTGCGTTGACGTTGTAATCAAGCCTGTTGATATCAAAACTTGAGCTGAATACATTGTTTTGAAAAGAAAAAGGAATGGTGATTTCTTTTTTTACACCATGAAATTCAAGCGTTCCTTTTGCCTGGTAACCTGTTCCTGCACTGGTTATTTCTGATGATGTAAATTTAATTTCAGGATATTTTCCTGCATCGAGCCATTTGTCGCTTTTTGCGTGTGTATTTTTCATGCCATTTCCAGTATTGATAGTAGTTACGTCAATGGATACATCAAACTTTGAAGCAGGTAAATTCTTTTCATCAAAACTGATAGAACCTTTCAGTCCCCTGAATACGCCCGATGGATCTTCACTGGTGAATTTGACGGAATAATCATCGTTGATCTTCCAATCCTGCGATTTGATAAATGTAAATGCTGAACCAACCATAATTGTAATTGCTGCAATAGGATAAATCAACTTTTTCATAATAATTCTTTTTTTGGTGAAATAATGGCTTTATAATCCAAAGCTATTGATCTGCCTGAACGTTTCAAGAACAAATGAGATGATTTATCCAAAAACTGAGACAAAACAAGAGAATAATGTTGTTTTTAATTGGATCGAAGTGCTAAGCCACCCGGACGAGCAATTTTATCAAGGATTTTACGTGGCAGCCTGGACGCTTGCTATGGCATCGCTGGTTTAACTTCACACAAAAGCCTGTAAATCAAAGATGTTTTCCTAAAATACAGCGGCTAAATTCTTTTCCTGGTTTTATACAATAAACTATTCTTTTTTCAGTTTTATCGGTATCCAGTATTTTTTTAAGTGAAAACCCTTATGAAAAAACTATACCTGTCACTAACAAAAAGCGAAGACACTATATCCTGGCCTCTTTTGATCATATCCTTTTTTGCAGGGTATCTTTTAGCAACTATGTTATTTTATTTCTTGGGGAACATGCTAAGGGCCATATAGCCACACTCATTCATGTAGTTGCGGCTTTTTTTTCTTTTTCTCTTTTGCATAAATTTTCTTTGCTTTCTCCAGGAGGTCCATAAATTCTTTTTGTGCAGTATCGTTGGCATCGTAGGATTGACTAGCCAGTTCAATGATATCGTCCCAATTAATGCGCTGCATGTATTTGGATTTTTTCAATAAACCGCCAAACATGACGGTTGAAGAGGCCAAACGATACGAAGCAGGTAAATCATTGAAAGTAGTTACATCAAATGGGCAATCATAGAATGCTTTTCTAGCAATGGTGTCAATAGGAAGCTTATAATTCAATACTATTTTGGCGAATCCTTTTTTGTCTGGGTGTATATCTTCCATATTGCCATGAGAAGGGTGTATTTCAAGCATTGCAAGGAGGGAGTGACCCGAACCTATTTCGCCACCTTGGATTTCATTGACTGTGTCTGACAATGCCCTTAGTTTATTATCAAAACCAATGAGGCGATAGTCTTTTACGATTGAAGGATTGAAACTGATATCAATGTATGCATCATTTGCAACAGCATATATTGTTTGTGTAAATTCCCGCATCAATACTTTTTCTGCTTCTTTTTCATTATCCAGGTATGCGAAATTGCCATTTCCCTTTTTTGCAAGCACTTCTAGTTTTGAGTCCTTATAATTGCCCATGCCCACGCCCAGGCAGGTAAGATAAATTCCCCATTGCCTGTACATAGATATAAGCCCTTCTAATTCTTCGTCTGTATTTTGCCCCACATTGAAATCGCCATCGGTAGCGAGTATAACGCGGTTATTTCCTCCTTTGATAAACTGGCTTTTTGCAAGCCGATAGGCTGCGCGAATACCAGCCTCTCCAGGCGTGGATCCACCAGGATTAAGATCTTCAATTGATTTCAGAATCTTTTGCTTTTCGGCGCCGGAGGTGGGAGGCAGCCATACACCCACTGTACCGCCATACACTACGATGGATACGGTGTCTTTATCGCGGAGATTTTTGACCAGCAATGTAAAGGCGGATTTTAATAAAGGCAGCCTGTTGGGCAAATCCATAGAGCCGGATACATCAATGAGAAATACGAGATTTGCTGGAGGGGTTCTTTCAATATCGGCTTTTTTAGCACATATATGCAAAAACAACAGCAGGTTCTCTGCATTCCATGGGCAGTCGGATACATAAGAGTTAAAAGAAAAACTACTATCTGGCACCGGTGCTGTATAATCGAAGTTGAAATAGTTAAGCAGTTCTTCAATTCGTACAGCGTCTGGGGGTACGGGACTTCCCAAATTCAGGAAGCGGCGTACATTGCTGTACGAAGCCTTATTGATGTTGATTGCAAAATTTGTTTCCGGAAATTTTGAAGTTGCTACGAATTCATTTTCGACAAGTGAGCTATATGTTTCCGCTCCTGATGTCCAGTTTTGCCAATCCTCTATTTTCAGGTTTTTTGTAAAAGATATCAGCCTGTTCGCGGGGATGTTCGTAGAGGGCTTATACAACATCCTCAATGTAATATACTGGTATTTGCCGGCATCGAGCTTTGCGCAGAAAGTCTGAAATCCATCGGCTGAAACAGTGACAGAATCGAATGCAGCCGGTATGGTAATACCAAAGCCACCGGAATTACCAGAATAATATATATATCCGCTGGAATGAAGTAAAATTTTTACATTAGGCAATGGATTATTCTGCTCATCCTTTATTTCTCCCCGCAAATAATATTGAGCAAAAGAAGATGAGGTAATAAAAAATAAAAAAATTATGGCGACAACGGTTTTCAATTGGAATATTTTGCTGAATAACGGGTTATATATTTTTTCAAACGCTGTTTAGTAAGCAATAACTGATAGTTTTTTGCTTATTGATATCAGTGATTTGCTATTAAACGATCTATATGATACTGCTGTTACTCTACAAGCCTGTAAATCGCAGCAATATTTCTTCCCAATCCATTATAATCCAATCCGTACCCAACCACAAATTTATTGGGAATGGAAAAACCAATATAATCAACAGCTACCGGAAAAACTGTTGCTTCCGGTTTATGTAATAAAGCCACTATTTTTAATGATGCCGGTTGCTGGTGATGCAATTGCGGTAAAAACTCGTTGAGCGTTTTGCCAGTGTCTACAATATCTTCGAGAATTACTACATGCCTGTTGAATAAATCCATATCGAGCCCGATGGCAGTAATTACCTGACCTGACGATTTGGTGCCCTTATATGAAGCAAGTTTTATAAAACATATTTCTGCTTCGATGGTAAGCTCTTTAAAAAGATCCGCTGCGAACATAAAAGAACCATTCAGTATGGCAATAAACAAAGGCTTTTTTCCATCATAATCTCTGTTGACGCGTTCGGCTATTGATTTTACTTTTTCTGCAATGGATGCTTCAGTCAAAAAGGGCTCAAACAATTTATCATGTACAAGTATTGTCGACATATCAGTTTTTGTATATCACCAGCTCCTGCCCGGTTTTCAGGTTGAGTGAATCCAGCTTATTCCATTTTTGTATTTTTTCTATTTCCACATCATATTTTTTTGAAATACTGTATAATGTTTCGTTTGCCTGCACAATATGCGTGATCATATTGATAGGAATTGATGCAGGGGCGTCTTTTTCCTTTGTTTCAGTAATAACAGGAACAGTTGATTGAAGGACAAGGCTGGCCTGTTTGTTTTTATCAGCCTCCAACAAAGGTTTCGCAGGGGCAGTAGTCCGCAGGTAGATTTTTTCGCCTACGGCAGGCTCTTCCCCCAACAACAGGTGATTTAGCGTCAATAAGCTCTCACAGCGTATCGCCTCAGCCTGGCAAATGTTGTATAGCCTTTCGCCATTTTGTACAATATGAAATTCATTGGCACCTGTTTTTCTTTTGCGTTGCAGGTAAATAAGCTGATCCTGCAAAAGCACATCTTCTTCTTTGAGATCGTTAAAATCAATCAGCTTACCAAGAGGGATATTATATTCGCCGGACACTGCCAATAATGAAGTTCCTTTTTTTATAAAAACTACCCTGGTATTGTTGATCTGGAATTCTCCTGAAGGATATTGGCGGGTAGTGTGAAATCCATTATCACTGCCAGCTTGCTCCTGACGGTCCGTGGATATGGTTTTTACAATTGTTTCGTCTGCAGGTTGCAATTTCCCCATGGCTATCAACGTATATTGCTGTAGGGTATAGTTTTTGACGAGTTGTATGAGTATTTGAGGATATTTGGGATTGGTTGCATAGCCTGCTTTTTTTAATCCATATGCCCAGGCTTCATAATTCAGCGGTTCAAGCCTGAAGAGAAAATCGTAGCGGCGGCTGTTGCGCAGGAAATCTGAATGATCTCTATAAGAGTCCAGCGGGCTGCTATAACTGCGAAAACATTCTCCTCTTTGATCGTCGTCGTGATATACAACTGATCCGGTCCAATCATCTTTACACTTGATACCGAAATGATTATTCGATCTTTTCACGAGGTCACTTTTTCCGGCTTCGGTTTCATGGATTCCCTGTGCCAGGATAATGGATGCAGGGATACCTGTACGTTTCATTTCTGCAATGGCAAAACTTTTATATGTATTGATATACACAATGACATCAGCACTATTTTGCGCATAAATGATTTTGCTTAACGCAATAGAAATGAAAAAAGTTGCAAGTTTTAACTTCATTGCAATGAAACAATTTACTTTTTACGGATAAGTGATAATCCATCTCTGACGGTAAGCAACAGTTTTTCGACAGATTCATCTTCCTTTATCATTTTATTAAAGGCATGAATCGCCAACCCATTTTTTCCTTTTATTTCTTTTTCTAGTACTTCTCCGTGAAACAAAACATTATCTGCTATAATTAGCCCGCCGGAGCGCATTGCAGGCAAAACCAATTTGTAGTATGCTGTATAATTGACTTTGTCTGCATCTATAAACACCAAATCCCATATCTCTTGTAATGTAGGAATGATATTTAACGCATTTCCAACATGCAAAATTATTTTATCTGAAACATTGGCCCTGGAAAAATTTGCCGCTGCTATTTCTGCGTCTTTTTCCCTTAATTCAATTGTATGAAGACGGCCATCGTGTTGCAGGCCCTTCGCCAGGCATAGAGCGCTATAACCCATGAAAGTCCCAATCTCCAGAATTTTTTTAGGATGTATCAGATGACTGAGCATTTCCAGGAACTTGCCCTGTACATGTCCGCTGAGCATTTGCGCATACTGATGCCGGTGAGTAGAGACGGATATATCATTCAATAAGGCATCTTCAGCTGATGAAAATTGTTCTGCATACCCCATGGCCAAAGGATGAATCAAATCCACGATGCTCAATTTTGCGCAAAGATAAGAACAGTTTGCAGTTTGGAGCCATGAACAGGGGCTTTAAGCCCTGGATTAGAAATTCGGTTGCAGGGAATTCCTGCTATAAAAATTCAATACGTGATTGGCCACCTCATCTGCTGTATCGGCAATCTTTAGCAGATCAAAGTCATTATCAGAAATATTTCCTGAGCGTTGGAGCATGGTCTTTTTCATCCATTCAAGTAATCCTCCCCAATAATCAGAGCCAAACAATATCAGGGGAACCGGCGACATTTTCCGTGTTTGGATAAGCGTTGCCACTTCAAAGAATTCATCCATCGTTCCAAATCCCCCCGGCATCATAATAAATCCCTGTGAGTATTTTGTGAACATGACTTTGCGGACAAAAAAATATTCAAAATGCAATGCCGCATCGCGATCTACAAAAGGGTTTGCATGCTGTTCAAAAGGCAATTCAATATTTAGCCCCACTGATTTACCTCCCCCAAGCTGGGCCCCCTTATTGGCAGCTTCCATAATGCCGGGGCCGCCTCCGGATATAATTCCAAATCCTTCTTCCGAAAGACGTTTTGAGATATCCACGGCTGATTCATAATATTCCTCGCCTGGTTTTGTGCGCGCAGATCCAAAAATTGAAATGCAAGGGCCGATTTTTGCAAGCGCTTCAAAGCCATCTACAAACTCAGCCATTATTTTAAAGATCTGCCAACTTGAATGTGCTTTCGATTCTGCCCATCTGCGTTGTTTCGACAATCGGATCGTATCATTCATACTCACTCAATTTAGGGTTAAGATAGAAAGGTGCCATCCACCAACTGGCGGATGGCACCTTTTATATTAACGTAGGTTTAAAAAAATTAGTTTATAGCTGTTTGTTTTTTTGAAACAATTAACAGGCCGAGGAAGGTCAGCGTGCCATTTAAAAGCAACAATTCAATTCCAATCTGGAATCCATTGAACCATTGTGCGGCATTTTTACTGATGATATAGCAAAACAAGGGTGCGGCAAGGCAGATTGCAGTGATGAGCCATGTTTCGGGGAGCTGCCGCCTGGTAAAAATACCAAAGGCAAAGAGGCCAAGCAAGGGGCCATAGGTATAGCCGGCAAAATCAAGAATGATATTGATGATGGATTTGTTATTGATCCATTTAAAAATAAATATCCACGCAAGAAATATTATCGAAAAGATAACGTGAACGGTCATTCGCATTTGTTTTTTTTGCTTTTCGGTTTTATCGGTTCTGCTTTTTAACCCGAGCATATCGATACAAAAAGAGGAAGTCAATGCGGTCAAGGCGCCGTCTGCACTTGGAAACAAGGCAGAGATTAACCCGATAATAAAAATTACAGAAACCGCTTTTGGCAGGAACTGCAGGGCAACCGTTGGAAAAAGATCATCTCCGATAACATTTTTTCCCTGCAGGATGAGCGTATGGTGTTCGTAAATGCCTCCGTTGTTTGCTATATAGAGATATAACAATCCGCCTAGCAGCAAAAACAAAAAATTTACAAATACCATGACGCCGCTGAATAAAATCACGTTTTTCTGCGAATCTTTCAGGTTTCTGACACTGATATTTTTTTGCATCATTTCCTGGTCGAGGCCGGTCATCGCAATGGTAATAAACATGCCACCAATGATTTGCTTGACAAAAAACCCCTTGCTTTGCACGTTTGTATTAAACAGCTTGGTGTAACCTTTTTCCTGCAACGTGTGCGCAATGGCAGTGAAAGATAACCCAAGGTGTTGTATGATATATACCACGCAGACAATGAGTCCGAGCAACATAAAAGTAGTCTGTAACGTATCTGTATAGACGATTGTTTTTACACCCCCTTCAAATGTGTACAGCAGGATCATCAGTAGGATCAGGGTTGCAGTTACACCAAACGGAATGCCTATGCTATCCAGAATGAATACCTGTAATACATTTATGACCAGGTATAATCTTGCCGTTGCCCCTACGGTGCGGGAAATAATAAAAAAAAGGGCCCCGGTTTTATACGCTATATTTCCAAAACGAGTTTGCAGATAATTATAAATTGAGGTCAGGTGCAGGCGGTAATATAGAGGCAGTAATACGAAGGCAATGATAAAATAGCCCAGCCAGTAGCCGATCACCACCTGAAAATAACCAAATGCCTTATGTGTATCGCCGACAAAATCCCCGACTGTTCCGGGAACGGAAACAAAAGTTACACCCGACAAAGATGTACCGATCATGCCAAACGACACAAGCATCCAGTTGGAATTGCGGTTACCGATAAAAAAAGAATCATTATTAGAATTGCGCGAAGTGCGGTACGCTACAATGAGCAAAAGCAGGAAATAACCAATTACAAAAGAAAACAACAATAAAGGCGACATGATAACTGTTGACAGATAAAATATTAATTCCCGAAAATTAGCGTTAAGTTAATCAAAAACCAACGCATTTAATTTCGTCATCGGAATACGGAATATTTT
>Ga0075024_100000718_pt1 | contig 12580 bp, 9 predicted proteins | sample Str013_2_FD_71389 | JGI IMG/M metagenome (GOLD analysis project Ga0075024, IMG submission 71389) | Freshwater sediment microbial communities in response to fracking from Pennsylvania, USA - Straight Creek_MetaG_SC_2013 | ecosystem: Environmental > Aquatic > Freshwater > Creek > Sediment... | reverse complement strand
CGGGAATTCCTTCGCGATCGACTACACCGGCATGGTGATGCGCCACGCCCCGTACCCCGAGGAGCAGGTCCTCGCCGCGACCATCGACATCCAATCCCTGCGCGAGCATCGCTCACGCTGCAATCACAACACCTGGGTGGACCTGCGCACCGAGGGCTTTCGCCAGATTTACGAAAAGCCGATTTATCCCGCGAATCAGTTTCCGAGCGGCAAGCCGCCGAGAACGCTTGCGGATAAGATGGGTCCGCTCAAGGACGTGTTCCGCGATCTGTACGGGCGCGGTCAGTTCATGCCGCCCGCGGGGATGAGCGTCGATGACATGGCGAACCTGCATGAACAGCGCGTGAAGCATGCCCAAGCGATCGGCACGCTGAAGAAAAATTGAGAGGACGAAGACGTGAAAGTCCGTTCACCACTCGCCGATATGGATGTCAGCATCGGAAGCGTCCGCAGGCTGGGCACTGAACTGAAGCTGACATCGGCGCCCGGCAGCTCCATCGATGCGGACATCACGGTGCCCGCCAGCGAGGTGCTGCGCATTCTGGCGAAAGTTCTGATGAGCCCCAGTGGTTTGCTTTTTGTGCTGGGGCTGCCCTATTTCTGCTGGCAGGAACGACGCGGCTCGGGCTCACCGCACGGCGCCGCCGAGTCGCCGCGCGGCCGGATCGACATCAACAAGCCGTGGTGAGAGGGCTTCCGCAACGCACCGCCGATGCGGAAGCGCCCCTGTACCGAATCATTATTTAGCCTGATTCTGAGCGACGGAAGTGCCCGCCTTCCGGTTCGCCAAAGCTTGCAGCTTCGCGCCGACGTTCGCCATCGCGTTGTCCACGCAGGCGACGAAGTTGGCCTGATGAGATAGATCGAGTTCGTCGGCGACTTGTGAGCACAGATTTCGGGCACTCTGATGGAGGCGCTCATACGCGATCGCCTGACCCTGCGTCGTCGACAAATCGAGGTCCGCGAGGCCCACGTGCTTGGACTTCGTCACGGGCTTTTGCTCATCGGCGCCGGCGGTGGCGCTCATTCCAAACAGGGTAATCATCGATGCTGCGATGACGAATGCCTTGATGCCGCTCGGGCGGGAAACAACGTTTGAATGGATCATTGCAGATTCTCCTGGTGTGAGTGAACGCGGAGACGCTGCCAAGACCCGTCGAATGCGGCAGCAGCTTTTGGACCAAGGCAGATATTTGAGGAGTGAACGCCGCCTGTGGCGGAGTGAAATCGGGCAGGTTGGCGCCGAATGCGCCGCATCGGCCGGCCGGGAGATCCTCAGGCGTGCTTGAACAGATGCGCGTGGGCAGCGCTGACCGGCAGAAGTTCGGTTCCGCCCTTGAGCTTTAATTCGAGCGAACCGCGGAACGAGCGATAAATCGTATCGATCGCGCCGACGTTCACGACGATGCCCCGATGGATTTGCCAGAACACCTCGGGATCGAGTTTGCTATGCATTTCTTTGAGCGAGGAGTTCAACAGGAAACTCGAAGATCGCGTGTAGACCGTCGTGTATTTGTTGTCGGCACGAAGATAGGTGATCTCCGAAACCGCCACGACCCGCAGTTCGGATCCGTGCGGAACGGTCAGCCACTTGAGGTGGCGCGATTCAGCGCCGACGACCGATTTCAACAGGTCCGCAAGACCGCTCAGATTGGCCGGCGGATCGCGCAGCCGGTCGCGCAAGCGATCCACCGCGAGTTTCAAGCGATCGGCGGAAATCGGCTTCAAGATGTAATCGAGCGCACCCTCCTTGAAGGCCTCGATCGCGTAGCTGTCATAGGCGGTGATGAACACGACATGCACCTTGCCGCTGGCATGCCGCGCAACCTCGATTCCATTCATCCCCGGCATGTGGATGTCGAGAAACAGGACATTGGGTCCAAACTGATCCAAGGCCTCAACCGCCTGATGGCCATCCGCCACCTCCGCGCAGATGCGTAACTCCGGCCACAGCTGCCGCAAGGTTTCACGGATTTCCGTGCGCAGCAGCGGCTCATCCTCGGCAATGATCGCCGTCGGCCCGTTCATGGTCGCACGCCGTCCTCGGCGTTGACCGCGACGGTGCGGGCGAGCGCCGACCGCAGTGATTGAATCAAGCCGTTCAGCCGGTCCTCGGCATCGGGCGCGGAGCGCTGATACCCCAGCCTGATGTCGCCGAGCGCGGTAAACAGCATCGTGGGATCGATTTGCGCCTGCGCGGTGGCCAGGCGGGAGTCGATCAACTGGTTCTCGAGCTGAGCTCGACGCAATTCTGCTTTGCGAAAATTAGCGACGATGCGGTCCGCCGTGCGCTGGTTGAAGAAGACCAACATGACGAAGGCCCCATAGATATACGTTTCGAACGCCGTTTCGATCAATGCACGGGAAAACAGATTGGGTCTGCCGGGCGGCAGACCGAAAACGAGGACGTAGATCCATTGCATGAAGAGGAGCGCGGCGGCGCCGAGCGGCACCGTCGACAGAATGGCGAGCGGGTAGGCCCGACGAGCACTGCTGCCCTGATCAACGGCGGTGTCGGCGAAAAGAGCCGCGGGCAAGATCAGGCATACATTCAACGCCATCGACGCATAGCCGAGGCTCTGGTGCCCCAACCAGGCGCCGAACAGTTTTCCTTCCAGGGACTGGGCGAAAATGGCGAGCTGACCCAAGGCCTGCATCAGCAGCATCTTGCGCCAGGTCAGTGCGGTCCAGGTCGAGTGCAGCAGACTGTTCATGCGTGTTACGCGCGCGCCAGCGGTATCGACACCGTTGCGACGACGCCGCGCGTCGCCGCCCGCGCCAGCGACAAGATGGCGCTATCGCCATACAGCATCGTCAGGCGGCGCCGGATATTGGCAAGGCCCATTCCATGCCCGTCCGTTGCGACCAAGCCCCGGCCCGAATCGGCAACCCGCAGTACCAGCGATTCCTGATCGCGGCTCGCACTGACGCGGATCGAGCCGCCTTCGAGCGACGGGTTGATGCCGTGCTTGACCGCGTTCTCGACCAGCGTCAACAGGATCATCGTCGGAATCCGCTGCCCGCCGAGCTCCTCCGGCACCAATAGCTCATAGGACAGCCGTGTACCCATGCGGATCTGATGAATGCGAAGGTAGGCTTCGATCAGCTGTAATTCCTCGGCAAGCGAGGACTCTTCCTGCCTGAGCTTCGGCAGCGCTTCGGACAGGTAGCGCATCAGATTGTCGATCATGTCGATCGCCGCCGGCGTGTCGATCCGCGCCAGGGTTCGAACCGTCGCGAGGGTATTGAACAGGAAATGCGGCTCGATCTGCGCGCGCAACAATTGCAGACGCGCGCGCTTGACATCGGCCGTGAGCGCCGCGCCTTCGGTTTGCTGCTGCATGAGCTGGTTTGCGGCCGTGCGCGCCGAGCTGCGGTAGGTACAGGCGGCGACGATCAGAACGACCATGACAAAGTATTGCGAATTCGGGCCGCCCTGGCCTTCGATGACGAAAAACAGCGTACAAAATGCCCACATCAGCACGGCCGTAGCGGTGAGCCACAGGTAGCGGCGGATTCCGGAGACCGGCGCGAGATTGAGTGAGACAGTGAGCAGCACGACATTGGGGAGCTGATGCCCCATCATGATGACCCAGAAGAACGCCGAGTCCTTGATCGCCGCAACCACGCCGTGTTCCAGCGTGCCGTAGACGAAGCCATCCAAATCCCAGGCCAGCATCAGCGCCAAGGTTACCGTCAGGGCATAAGCCATTCCCACGAACAGACCGCGCTGACGCATCTTCGCCAGCCAGCCAAGTCCTCGGGGCCATGACGCGGTAACCGCCTGCATGAGGGCGATGCTAACAACTCCGTCGAAGCGAAGCACGTCATGCGGCGCTGCAAGGAGTCAAAAACACAGGGTTTTTTGCCTATTCCACGGCGGTGAAAGCAGTTTCGCACCCCGAAAACCGGCGCTCGCGCCCGCATTTACCGGTTTCGTCGGAAAGTTCGGGTGATAGGGCTCAGAACTTAGAAAATGTTGCGGCCCAGCGCGAGTGACCTCGTCCCGTCGTACTATGCCAATGGCGCGACGAGATCCTGATCGTCCGCGCGGATCAACGCACGGAGCATCGCATGCAACAAGCACCGGCGCCGTTTCGAACTTCCTATGAGCGGGCGCTGAACGCCTTGCGGACGGGGGATCTGCAGGCTGCCGAATGGCAGCTTCGCAAAATTCGGTCGGCGTTTCCGGGCGAAGTCAATTGTCTGCGGCTGCTGGGTCTTGCACTGCTTGCGCAGAATCGATTCGTTGCCGCGGTGGCCATGCTCGAACAGGCGGTTCGGGGCGCGCCCGATTTCGTGCCGGCACGCACGGATCTTGCGCGCGCCTACCGCTGCGCTGCGCGCCCGGACGATGCGCATCGTGAACTTTGCACCGTGCTGCAGAGGGCGCCCACGCTCAGCATGGCTTGGTTGGTCATGGGCGACGTGCTGGCCGATCTGCGCAAGTTTACCGAAGCGCGTGACGCATTCCGTCGTGCGCGGGCGCTGGACCCCGCCGCTGCGCAACTCTCGCTGCACAACCAGGCACTGACCGGGGGCCGGCTGGCGGAGGCCGAACGCGGGTTCAAGGAATTGCTGCTCCGCGATACCGGCCATGTGGGTGCACTGTGCGGCCTGGCGACGATTTGCCTGAAGTCCGGAATGATCGCCGAGGCGCAGCGCCTGTTGCGGCATGCGCTCGCGCAGTCGGCTCACTCGCCCCAGGTTCTGTCCTTGTACGGTCAAACGCTGTTGGACTCAGGTCAGTTGTTGGCGGCTGAAGCCGCGTTCCGGCGCGTTCTGCTGATCGAACCGCACAGCGTCCAGTGCTGGATTGCGTTGGGCTCGATCAATGGCCGCCTCATGCGCCCCGAGGCGGCGCTGGCGGCCTACCGTGAAGCCGAACGCATTGATCCGGGCCAGCCTCTGCTGCATCTGTCGATCGGCCACCTCTTGAAGAGCGTCGGACGCCGCAGTGAATGTGAAGCGGTTTATCACGAATGCATTGCGCGTGAGCCGACCTCGGGCGAGGCCTACTGGAGTCTCGCCGATCTCAAGACCTACCGCTTCGGCGCCGCCGAGATTCAGGCGATGCAAGCGCTGACTGCGTCGGGAGCGGGCGGCGATGCGAATATTGCGCAACTGCATTTTGCGCTCGGGCGCGCGTATGAACAGCGCGGCCAAGCCGCTGCGGCCTTTGGACACTACGCCGTCGGCAATCGCCTGCGGCGCGCGCATTCCCCGTTCGACGCGGATGCTTTCGAATCAAAATGCCGGCGCGTCATCACGCGCCTGAACCGGGATTTCTTCGATGCCAATCGCGGTGCTGGATTCGCCGATGGAGCGCCGATCTTCATCGTCGGATTGCCGCGATCCGGATCGACCCTCGTGGAGCAGATCCTCGCCAGCCATTCCTGCGTCGACGGCACGATGGAACTTCCGAACATTCTGAGCTTGGTGCGTGAGTTCGAACAGCTTGATGCACGCGCGGACGCGTACCCTGAGAGTGTTCAGGCCGCGCCCCGGCCGTTGTTTCAGGCTCTTGGCCGTCGCTACATCGAGGAAACGCGCCCGCTGCGCACCGGACGCGCCCGCTTCATCGACAAGCTGCCGAACAATTTCATCCACATCGGCCTCATTCACGCAATGCTGCCGAATGCCACGATCATCGACGTGCGCCGTCATCCGATGGACGCCTGCTGGAGCTGTTTCAAGCAGCACTTCGCCGCGGGTCAATCCTTCACTTATGACCTCGAAGATCTCGCGCGCTATTACCGTCAGTACCTGGCACTAATGAATCACTGGGACGGCGCGCTCCCGGGCAAGGTGCTGCATCTGCAATACGAAGATCTCGTGCGCGCGCCGCAAGCGCGCGTCCGCCGGCTGCTCGAACACTGTGGACTCGGCTTCGAGCCCGGGTGCTTGAACTTCCATCAGACGCAGCGCGCGATCCGGACGGCGAGCTCCGAGCAGGTCCGTCAGCCGCTTTATGCATCAGGCATCGGACAATGGCGCGCGTACGCAGATGAACTCGAACCGCTGCGCCGCAGCCTCGCTGAGCTGGTCACATGAGCGGGCGCGTCGCATTCACGGCGAAACCCCGATCCGTATTGGGCATGGCAATCGCCGCCGTCATTTACGGCGGATTCAGCGCGCGCCAGGCCCATGCCGATGCGATGGACGCGGTTCTGCAGGAAATCGTCGTGACGGCACGCAAGCGTGCCGAGAATCTGCAGGACGTCCCGCAGAACATCGACGTCTACACCCCGCAGGATTTGCGCAATCTGGGGATCGTCAAACTGGAAGATTACGTCGCGCTGACGCCGTCGATGTCCATGATCAGCATCGGACCGGGCCGGCAGCGATTCTTCCTGCGCGGCGCATCGGATGGCAGCAACCCCAACTACGGCTTCGGGAATATCTCGACGACCGGCTTTCTGGTGGATGACTTGTCGTTCAGCTTTCGCGGCAATACGCCGGATCTTCATCTGTATGACGTGGAGCGCATCGAAGTCTTGAACGGACCGCAGGGAACCTTGTTCGGCCCCGGCGCGATGTCGGGCGCGGTGCGCATCATCACCAACAAGCCCGATCCGAACGCCTTCAGCGCCGCCGTCGATGTTGACGAAAGTCAAATCAACCATGGCGCCAATAACTGGTCGTACGAGGGCTATGCCAATATCCCGCTGATCGAGGGCAGGACGGCGCTGCGTCTGTCGGGCTACGCGGTCCGACAGGGCGGTTATATCGACAACGTACTGGCGACGCGAAACTGGGCGAACGGGGTCACCTCGACCAATGCCGAGTGGGCGGGACGAAACCAGAACACCCGCGACATTCTCGGCGGCCGCATCGCCTTGCTGCATGATTTGTCGGATGGCTGGCGCGTGACCCTCGCCGCGTTCTACCAGCAGCAGCGTTATCGGGGATCCTTCGAAGACGATCCGACCAATGTCGGGCCGCGTGAACTCAGACGCTTTTCTCCCCAGGGCGGTTATGACTACGGCCGATTCGTCGAATTGCATCTCGAAGGCGATGTGGGTATCGGGGATCTGATCTATTCCGGCGGGTATTCGTCGCAGCCGTTGCTGCATCTGTATGATTTCTCCGAGTACGCGCAATACAGCGGCAGTGCGAATTTCATCCAGTCATTCGCCTGCGCGACCGATCCGGCCGGCGGCCCCGGCGGTCACAGCTGCAATGTCCCCTATATGTACGCAACGCCCGGCGCCGACATCGAACGCTGGTCCAATGAACTGCGGCTGCAATCGAAATCGGGCGGGCGTACGCATTGGACCGTGGGCGCTTACTGGGAAAAGACGCGCAATCCGTATGACGGATTCATCCGCATGCCCAATATCAATTTCAAGGGTGCGCCGGCGCAAAGCCTGATTTCGTACTACGGCAATGTGGCAACGCCGTTGCCGGAGGAGTTCTACAGCAATTTCGCGACGGGGCGCGTTCTGCAGGAATCCGAGTTCGGCGACATCACCGTCGATCTGACCGATCGCTTCAGCGTCGAGGGCGGTGTCGAGCACTTTCATTCCTCTACCTCTGACTCAACCGACTGGTATGGAATGTTCTGGAACGCGAAGACGCCGTCCTACTGGAGTTCGACAGCTGACAAGACCAACTTCAAAGCGGGAGTGACGTTCAAGCCGGATTCGCACACGATGCTGTACGCCACCTTCGCTCAGGGCTTTCGCGACGGCAGTTTCAACTACTTGTCCCCCAACTTCTCGGACCCCACGATTCCGCGGGACTTCAAACCGGACACCTTGAACAACTATGAGCTGGGCTGGAAAGCCGAACGTCTGAATGGCCGGCTCATCTGGAATGCCGCCGCCTACTACATGCAATGGAAGAACTACCAAATTGCCGTCAGTGTCCCGAGGCCGCCCTTTGGGTTCAACGCGAACGTCGGCGATGTGCGCATCGCCGGCTTCGAATCGACGCTCGAGCTGCGCTCGGCGGAAGGGTGGCAGCTCACGCTCAACGCGAACTACAACGATTCCCGATTGCGCAGCGATACCTTCCAAAATCCGGTCTTTCTCGTCGTCCCCGGCGAGCGGCTGCCGGAGGCGCCGTCATTGAATTGGAGCGCGGTGGTTCGCTATGAGGCCGCGGTGTCGGCGGGCGCCCGGGCCTTTGCGCAGTTCGACGTCGCGCACAAGGGCAATATGTGGAACGATCTGCGGCTCGATGTCCGTGTGCTGCAGCCGGCCTATAGCCTGAGCAACCTGCGGTTCGGCCTCACCCAGCCGGACGGCCATTGGCGGGCTGAGGCGTATATCACCAACTTGACGAACAAGCGGGCCGTGGTATTCGCGAATGTCACCGGCTATGCGAACTATCAGGCCGCATCGAACCCCGAAATTGCAACCGCGCCGCGCGTTTTTGGCCTGCGGCTCGGATACAGCTGGGGGAAATCGCGCTGAAACGCCTGCGGGGCCTTGGGCGGCCGCGTTACAGCCTCACCATCACCGACTTCGACTCAAGATACAGCATCAGTCCTTCCTGGCCGTGCTCCCGGCCCCAGCCCGATTGCTTCATGCCGCCGATCGGCATGCTGAGCTCCGGGATGCCGTGACTGTTGACCCAGACGATGCCGGATTTGATCCCGGCGGCGGTCTGGTGCGCGCGCGCCAGGTTCTGGGTCCAGATACTGGCCGCCAGGCCGTAAATCGAATCGTTCGCATGCCGCACCGCATCCCCGGCATCCTCGAACGGCATCACCGTCACGACCGGACCGAAGATTTCCTCCTGCACCGCGGGCAGGGTGCCGTGCGCGCAGGCGATGACCGTGGCGGGATAGAAATATCCCGCGCCATCGGCGGGTTTGCCGCCGCACAGGACGTTGACCGCCGTTCCCCGGCTGCGCTCGACGATGTCATGTACCGCGCGGCGGTGCGAATCGGAGATCAGCGGTCCCATCTGCGCGTCTTCGTCGAGCCCGGGCCCCATCGTGAGGCCCACGGCGATCGTGCCCAGGCGCTTGCAAACGTCCGCGTAGACCGAGCGTTCCGCATAGATGCGCGAGCCGGCGACGCAGACCTGGCCCGCATTGGAAAATATCGCATCCGCCGCCGCCGGAATGGCCGCATCCAGATCGGCATCGGCAAAGATGATCGTCGGGGATTTGCCGCCGAGCTCCAGCGACAGCCGCGTGAGGTTGCCCTGGGCGGCGGTGAGCAATTGCTTGCCCACGGCCGTTGACCCGGTGAAGGCGACCTTGTCGATATCCGGATGCGATGCGATCAGATGTCCGACGGTGCGCCCGCGTCCGCTCAGGATGCTGAGTGTCCCGGGCGGCACGCCGGCGGCAAGCAACAGCTCGCCCAGGCGCAGCACCGACATCGTCGACAGCTCCGCGGGCTTCAATATCACGGAGCATCCGGCCGCGAGCGCCGGCGCGAGCTTCCAGGCCGCGGCCACCAGGGCGCCGTTCCACGGAATGATTTGTCCGACGACGCCGACGGGTTCGTAGCGGACGTAGCCGTGAAACGCCATGCCGGGCACGGATGGCTCGAAAAGGTACCCGGCGGCCTTCGTGCACCACCCGGCGTAGTAGCGAAACGTTTCCGCCGCGTGCGGCACTTCGTAGCGCAGGGTCGGCGCGTACAATTTGCCGCCATCGAGGCATTCCAGCTCGGCGAGGGTTTGCGCGTCGGCGTCGATGAGTTCGGCGACCCGCCACAGCACCTGCTGGCGCTTCGCCGGCGTCAGGCTGCGCCAGCGTCCATCGGCGAAGCTCTTGCGGGCGGCGGCGATCGCCTCCAGCACGTCCGCTTGCTGCGCTTCGAAAAAACTGCCGATGCTCTGGCCCGTCGCCGGATCGATCGACTGGGCGCGCGGGCCCGATTCGGGGGACCGCCACTGTTCTCCGGCGAGGAACGGGCGCGGAGTCGCCAGAAATTGCCGTGTCGGCCGCGACACCGTGTGCACTCTCGCCATGGATCGGTTCAACCCTTCAGGTAGTTGGCAAGCACCGCAATGACCGCATCATTCTCATGACCGAGGCCCACGGTGATCCGCAGACAATCCGCAGGGCCACCCGAACCCATCGGGCGCGGAATGATGCCGTTGTCTTCGAGCGCCGTCGCGGCGCCCGCCGCAGTATGTATCCCATCGGCGAACCGCAGCAAATAGAAATTGGCGAAGCTGGGTACGTACTCGGCACCGGGCATGCGCTCCGCGACCGCCGCCTTGATGCGGCCCATTTCCCGCGCAGTGTAGTCGCGCACGTGGTCCCGATAACGCAGATCGCTGACCGCCGCCGCCGCCGCCGCCATTGCGTCGGCCGAGGCGTTGAAGGGCGTGCGAATGCGCTGGAGGCTGTCCAGCACATTCGGCGGCATGTAGGCCCAGCCGATGCGCAGGCCCGCCAAGCCATACAGTTTGGAGAACGTCCGCGTCATCACCGCATTGCTGCCGGCATCGACCAGGGCGGCGCCCGCCTCGAAATCCGCCGCGACGACGTAGTCGGCATAGGCGCCGTCCATGACCAGCAACACCTGCTCAGGCAGCGCACGGTGCAGCCGCCACAGTTCTGATTTTGGCAGATATTGACCCACGGGATTGTTGGGCGAGGCCAGAAACACCATGCGGGTGCGCGGCGTCACGGCGGCGAGAAGGCTGTCGGTGTCCGGACGCAATCGGGGCTCATCGGCAATGCGGAGTTTCGCTCCCTGCGCCGTCGCATGCACCATGGCCATCGTGAAGCTGAACCGGCTGAACACCACCTCATCGCCGGTGCGTACATACGCCCGGATGAGCAGCTGCAGTAATTCATCCGAGCCGTTGCCGCAGACGATCTGCTCCGCGGACAGTCCGAAGGCCGCGCCGATCGCCTGCCGCAGCGCGGTTTGGCTGCCGTCCGGGTAATTTTGCAGCAGGCTCGCCGCGTTCTTGTACGCCTCGATCGCGAGCGGCGAGGGACCCAGATGAGACTCGTTGGCGGAAAGCTTGATCGGCGCGGCGCACTGCGCCAGCTCACATTTTCCCTGGATGTAAGGCGCAAGGCCCGCAAGCTCCGGCCGCGGCGAGGGAATGCTCATGGAAACGCCGGCGCCTTGATGATATGCGGCCAGGGCGTCGCCATGTCGCCGCAGGGAACTTCGATCAGCACGGGGGCATTCAGATCCAGCGCCGTTTTGATCGCGGCTTGCAGTTTTTCCGGCGTCTCGACGCGCATCGCGCGCACGCCGAAGCTGTCGGCATACTTGAGAAAATCCGGGTTGCGCAGATCCGAGCCGATCAGCCGTCCGCCGAACCAATCCTTCTGCTGGCGCTGGACGTTTTGAAATTTGTTGTTGTTGAACAGCACCGTGACGAGGCCGATTCCGTGTTGGACCGCGGTCGCCATTTCGTTCGACGTGAACAGAAAGCCGCCATCGCCCGCGATGTTGACCACCGGCTTGCCGGGGTGCGCGATCTTGACGCCCAAGGCGGTGGCGTAGCCGTAGCCCAGCGTGCCTTGATAGCCGCAGTTCACGTGATGGCGCGGTTCATAGACCGGAAAGCCGTACCAGGAGGCGTATCCGACCTGGGTGATTTCATCGACGAAGTAGCCGTCCTCCGGCAGCGCCGCGCGGATGGCCGCAAGGTACGCAAGCTGCGGCTGCACCTTGGCGATGCCGGCGGCCACCGTTGCCTTGACCTGGCGAAGCTCCGCTTCGCGCGACGCACGCTGCTTTTGCCGGCGGCCGACGCTTCCGATCAAGGCCGTGATCGCTTCACGCGCATCGGCGTGAATGCCGACCGCCGGCTTGTCGATGCGCTCGAGTTCCGCGGCATCGATGTCGATGCGGATGATCTGCATCGATGGACCGGTCTTCCAGTACAGCAGTTGTTGCTCCATGCGGGTGCCGATCCCGATCACCACATCCGCCGTCTTCCACAACTCGTAGCCGGCGGGAAACACCTGCGAGAGGTAGTGGCGATCGGAGATCACGCCGCGGCCGCTTCGGAACGACACCACCGGCGCCTGCAACAGCGTGGCCAGCGCGAGCAGCTCCGGCGCTGCATCCACCGCGCCCCCGCCGATGACGATCAGCGGATTGCGCGCGCCGGCAAGCAGTTTCGCGGCGGCCGTGATCTGATCCTGATCGATGGGCGGCGGCGCGATTCTGCCGGCGGCCGGCAGCAGCGCGACCTCCGCCTGGCTGCCCATGATGTCCATCGGCATTTCCAGACTGACCGGGCCGCGGCGTCCGCTGTTCAATCGTGAGAATGCCTCATTGACAACGGCGGGCGCGTCCGCAGGCGTCATGATGCGTTCCGCCCAGCGCGTCAGTAAGCGCATCGTGGCGAGCTGATCGGGCAATTCATGCAAGTAGCCGATCCCGCGGCCGATCGCAAAGCTCGGAATTTGTCCGGTGAGGCACAGCACCGGCGCGTTCGTCGCATAGGCTGAGCACAGCGCCGCGGAGGCGTTGAGCACGCCGGGACCCGGCACGACGGTGTACACGCCGACCCGGCCGGTGGAGCGCGCGTACCCGAACGCCATATAGCCCGCACCTTGTTCGTGGCGCGCGCCGACGAAGCGGACCTTGCCCTCGCTGCGGTACATCGAGTCGAAGAAATGATCGAGCTGGCC
>Ga0075024_100000717_pt1 | contig 12581 bp, 9 predicted proteins | sample Str013_2_FD_71389 | JGI IMG/M metagenome (GOLD analysis project Ga0075024, IMG submission 71389) | Freshwater sediment microbial communities in response to fracking from Pennsylvania, USA - Straight Creek_MetaG_SC_2013 | ecosystem: Environmental > Aquatic > Freshwater > Creek > Sediment... | reverse complement strand
GTTCACAGACGATTGGGCCGCGGGCTAGGAGCGAGCCCAGTACGCCGCGAGCGCGAGACCACTTACATCCGGGAACGCATCGGTAACCAGCCCTGGCCCGAACAACACTTTCCAGACGGCATTCTGAACCGGATCGGCGTCCAACAAGTCGGCCTCGGTCGGACCGCTCAACGTCGACGACTCGGCCGCCGCTATCGCCGACTGCTCAGCCGCCGAGACCCGCACGTCAGGCACACCTGCACCGTGGCCGTCCACCGACCGGGGAGAGCCAAGGGCGAGCATCGTCGCGATCGCGCCCACGGCTGCGCACGCCGCGTTGACTGCTAGCGGACGCCATCTCGTGCCGGTCAACTGCTCGCTCCGTGGCCGACGAGCAGCCCGCTTCCGCCGCTCCGCCAAGCCAGGCTCGATCTGGATGAACGCGACCTCGTCCTCCGCCTCGAAGTCGCTGATCTCCCACTCTGCAATCCGACCCATGATCAGATCTCCTCTGTCCCGCGGGTTGGTTCGACCACGCCGCCGACCCATACCGCTCAGCGTCGGCCCGACCCTCGGGTAGAACATCGGGCAACTGGCGGACAGCCACGAGTAGGCGACGGCGGATGGCCTGAGATGTTCGTCCGATGGAAGCTGGAACAGGCGCCGGTGCCGGCATCGCTACGCTCGTTGGACGTGTCGGGTCACAACCTGCCGGTGCATCTGACGCCCCTCATCGGGCGGGTAGACGAGATCGTCGACACCCGCGGGTTGCTCACTGGGGAGCGGCTGGTGACCCTGACCGGTTCGGCCGGGGTCGGCAAGACCCGTCTCGCAGTGGCAATCGCATTTCAGGTGCTCGACCAGTATCCGGGCGGCGTGTGGTGGGTCGAGCTGGCGCCGCTGGCGGATCACGGCGCGGTTGGTCGAGCCGCGCTGGCCGCACTCGGCGCCCAAGAGGTTCAGGGGGTTGCGGCATCGCGGCAGATTGCGGGAGTGCTAGGCGACGAGCCATCGCTGCTCGTGCTGGACAACTGTGAGCATCTCATCGGGTCGTGTGCCGACTTAGTGGCTGGCTTGTTGACGGCCAACCCGTGCGCATCAGTCCTGTCAACCAGCCGCGAACCGTTGCGGGTCCCTGGGGAGATCACCTTCCGCGTGCCGTCGTTGGGCTGCCCACCGATCGAGAGTGAGCTCAAACTCGAAGCGCTCCCGCGCTACGACGCAGTCGTCCTGTTTGCCGACCGAGCGCGCCGAGCCCGACCCTCGTTCCGGATCAGCGACACGAACGCGTCGGCCGTCGCTGACATCTGCCGTCGCCTGGACGGCATCCCGCTCGCTATTGAGTTGGCGGCTGCCCGCTGCCGGGAGATGTCCGCAGGACGAATCGCTACCGAGCTCCACGACCGCTTCCGGCTGCTGACGCGCGGCGCCCGCACGCTCATGGCCCGCCAGCAGACCTTGATGGCCTCGCTCGATTGGAGCCACGAACTCCTCGATGACGCCGAACGCATCGCGTTCAGGCGCCTCGGTGTCTTCGCCGGCCCGTTTCCCCTCGAAGCGGCCGAAGCAGTCGCGACCGCGTCAGGCGATATCGAGCCAGTCGCGGTTTTCGATCTGGTCAGCCGTCTCGTCGACAAGAGCCTCGTGGTGAGCATCGACGGCCAGCGCGGCGAATCCCGCTACTCGCTGTTGGAGAGCCTGCGTGCCTACGCCGTTGATCGCGCCCGCGATGCAGGGGACCTGACCGTGGCACGCGATGCCCACGCCGCCTGGTGGGCGGACTGGCTCGAACCCCGAGGCACGATGCCTACCGACGACGTCCTCGACGAGATCGAGGAGTTCCACGCCAACCTCACGGCCGCGCTGAACTGGAGTACCCACGAACCGCGGCTCGGGCTTCGTCTCTTGTGTGGCGTGGGCAGAGCGTGGTTGCACCTCGGGCGCGCCGGTGACGCCATGGCGGCCGCAGACCGCCTCCTCACCGACGACAACGCCCGACGGTTCGGGTACGAATGGCTCTCAGCTGCCAGCAACTCTCACGCTCTGTACTTCTTGGCCAGGGGTCCCGACGAGCACTCAGTGTTCCTTGATCGGATCGAGGCTGTTGCCGAGCGGCGCGGCGACCAGTACCACCTTGCCGTCGCTCGATGCCAGGATCAGACCACGGGCGCCAAAGCCACCCTGCGAGACCGAGCCTATGAGCGAGGTGATCGCTATCTTGAAGCGACGATCACGATCGAGCTCGCGTTCGAACTCGCGGGCAACGAACCGGCAGCAGCGTCTCGCGCGTTACGCGAGGCCGATCGCCTCGCTGCAGCGAGCGGCATCCGCGACCTGCGCAACTTGGCCTGCTTCGCTCACGCCGAGGCGGCCTGTTCCAACGGTGACCTCGCCCTTACGATCCAGCTCGCCGGGGACGTGCTCGCGAGCGGGTACTGCTCCCGATGGGCGGACGGCCTACGCATGATGAGTTTCGCCGCGCTCCTAGCCTGCGACGCGAACGCCCTCCGTCTCGCCGTCGAGACTGGTGATCGGGCGCAGCGCCGGTCCCCCGGCCCGGCCCGCTGGATCAGCACTGGGCGGCACCGGTTGCAACTCCTCTATGGCCAACCCAGCACCCTTGACCCGGACATCCTCGAGCCGGTCGAGAGCGTCGTCCTGACGCCAGGCACGCTTTGGCTCGTCGCTCGGGAAGCTATCGACGCTGGAGCCGTGCAGGCCGCCGTCGACGACGCCCGCGCCCGGGCACGACCCGTACCCCACGCCCAAGCGGTTCGCGCTGCCATCGAGGCGGCCGCCACCGGCAACGAGGACCGTTGGCACGACGCACTCGCCTTGTCCCTCGAGCAAGGGCTCCGGCTTATCGCTGTCGACGCTCTCGAAGGCCTCGCCATCGCAGCCACCCGAGCTGAGAGCTGGAAGGAGTGCATCCGGCTCCTCGCCGCGGCCCAACGGCTCCGCGAGGAGACCGGCTACCGCTGGCGCTTCGGCTTCGAAGAGCGAGCCATCACGGCGGCGCGCGCCACTGCCGCCGCTGCACTCGGCAACGCCGTCGAGGCTGCCAACAGCGAGGGCCGTAACCTCCATTGGCGGGAGGCCGCAGCGTACGCCCGTAGAGCTCGCGGTGAACGGAAACGACCTCGCTATGGCTGGGCCAGCCTCACTCCGACCGAGCACCAAGTCGTCACGCTTGCTGCCGACGGCCTCACGAACCCGCAAATCGCCGAACGCCTCCTCATCGGCAGAGCCACGGTCAAGACTCACCTCGAACACATCTTCACCAAGCTCGGCGTCCGGACCCGCTCCGAACTAGCTGCGCAAGCCACCAAGCGAACCCCAATGCAGTCGTAGACAGCGCTCACCGCTCGTCACGGTCATCAGCGCTGCGCTACAGCCCGTCGGTGCCCATCACGGCTTCGTACTCGGCGCGAATCGCGGCGGGTTGGCCGTATTGGAAGATGAACGGATCGCTGATGCCGAGGCGAGCGCGAAACGCGCCGCGCAACGCTTGGTACTGCTCGACGGTGATGCCGTCACGCAAGCCTTCGCGACCGATGATCGGCAATTCGATGCACTCGTTGGCGTCCGCGTCACGCACGATCGCCTTCGGATCGCGAGCCGTCGTGTCGCTCGACGCCAGCGCGTCGAGCTCGTCGACGAAGCGGCGACGGAGCATCGTCACGCCTCGATCGGAACGGCCGAGGTGCTCACCGCTGCGATCGGCGATGACGCCCTGACCGACCCAGGCGACGAAGTCCTGGTTCATCACGTGGCTCGTGATCCACCGTCCCGTTGCCGCGTCGGCGATCGGACCCGTCCAGCATGGGATTCGCTCTTGACGGTATGGACGTCGTTCGATTGGCACGGGGTTGAAGGCCCACACGACGCTCAACGTCTGTTCGTCGTCGATCGGGACGCGCCATTCGAAGTGGTCCCCGGTGAACAGCGCGTTCGGCCACAAGCACACGCGACCGATCGACCACAGCGGGTTCGTCTCGTCGTTCGAGTCTTCGCGCAAACGTCGATAGACGAAGCCGTGGTCGAATTCGTCGAAGCCGAGCTTCAAGTGCGTCGGCGAGTAGTCGTCGACCTTGCCGAGCTCGCCAGCGGCACGGTTGTCGTGCATCCACTCGAAGTGCACTGGGTCGATCGAGTTCTCCTGGCACTGCAACCAGTTGCATGGCACCTCGGCGAGGACGATCTGGACGTAGCCGTTGGTCCACGTGAACGGTTCGTAGTTGGGCACGAGCGGGGCCGGATCGGGCCCGAGGTACGCCCAGACGAGACCGGCGTGCGCCGCAGCGCGATGCGCGATCGTCTGGCCGGCGGCGCGGAAACGATGGCTGTCGTTGACCTGGTCCTCGAATGGCTGGGCGGTGCAGGCGCCGGTCTCGTCGAAGCGCCAGCCGTGGTAGCTGCAACGAAGCCCGCACGCTTCGACGTAGCCGTACGACAAGTCCGATCGTCGATGCGGGCAGGCACGAGCGAGCAACCCGTACGTGCCCGATCGATCGCGATACAGCACGAGGTCCTCGCCGAACAACCGCAGCGCTTTGATCGGGTTGTCGTCGAGCTCGGCGACCCCGGCGACGGGGTGCCAGTAGCGACGTAGCAGCGCACCCATCTCCGTGCCGGGACCAATGCGTGCCAGCCGCTCGTTCTCCGCCGGCGTCATGACCATGCCAAGAACCCCATGCCCATCCCGGTGCCGGCGACCGAGCGAATGCAGGGCACGTACGTCCGCCAAGCGACGGCGCGTCCGACCATCGCTCCGGCAACGCTGATCCAGTTGCGGATCTCCGACGAGCCCGCTTGCAACCGCGCCGGCGCGATCGCCGACAACGTCGCGCCGTCGTCACTGGCGATGGCGTCGAGCACGAGCTCATCGAGTGCCGGGTCAACGACGAAGTGGCTCAGACCGCCCGAGGCGACGAGCGCAACGCGCACGTCGTCGGGCGTGTCGTTGATGGCAGCGCCGAGTGCCTGACCGATCCGATAGCACCGCCGCGGCGTCGGCTGGTTCGGTGGGTAGTACGTGTTGAGCAAGACCGGCACGATCGCCGCGTCGACGCGCTCCAGCAGCCGGCGGGCGACGAAGCCATAGGCGTGACCGAAGCCGCGACCGACCGGCGCACCGTCGCTCGCGGCGACGTCGACATCGCGTTCGAGCAACCCACCGATCAGGTGCCGAGCCAACGAACTGTTCGACGCGAACGTCGTGCTCGGTCGCATCGCGTAGCCGTCGCGCATCGCATTGGCGATCTCGTTGTCGGGCAAGTGCTCGCCGGTCGCCATCTCGACGCGGTCACCGTGGAAGATGGTGATCACAGGCTGGATCGTGGAATCGAACAGCTCGGTCTGATCGTCGCCGACGATGACGACGACATCGGGCCGTGCTGCTTCGAGATGCGCGGCCAAGCGGTCGAGCGCGTCCTGGCACGCCGCCGCACGCTCAACGAAGTGCTTTTCGTTGATCAGCGCCTCGTAGTGGTCGCCATGGCGGGCGGAGAGCTCATCGAACGTGACGGACGCGCCGGTCTCGTCGTGGAGGTCGCGGTTGTGCCGGTCGCGCGTCGAGTACGCCATCCACAACTCGCCGGGCAACGTCAGCAACGGGCTGTGCGACGTGGCGACGGCGGTGACGATCTCGCTCACGTCGTCGACGACCAGCGCGCCGCGTCAGTGTGCCGTGTCGGTGAGGCCGGCGACGGCGAGCGCCTTGCGCTTGGCCGCGCCCAGGTCGTAGTGCCGGCGCGTCACGATCCGCTGGGCATAGAGACCGCCGCCGGCTTGGATGTTCGTCACCGCGCTCCATCCACCGTAGGAGTCGGCGGTTAGATCGCGGATCGCGTGGAACAGTCGGATGCGGTACTCGCCATCGACGTCGGCCCGCGTCGCCATGTACTTGCGCACCAGCGGCCCGGTTTCGGCGTTGTCGAGATCGGCCATCGACGGTGCGGTGAGGATCGAGCCGCCGGCGATGTCGTGGAGGTGGCGGACCATCAAGCTGTAGTTGGCGGCACCGGTGTACTTGCCGGCGTTGGTGTACAGCTCGTCAGGGAAGGCGGCACCGAACGGCCCGGTCTTGGAGTGGCTCATCGCCGCTTCGAGGCAAGCGCGGATCACGGTGGCATGGATGATCATCTCGGAGATCTTCTCTTTGATGTGGCCCTCGCCAGCGAGGCCGTTCGCCTCGGCGATGAGCTGCGCCAACCCGACCAGGATGTCGGCGCCATCAGCCATTGCCGACAAGCCACCGAGCCGTTCCCACAACCCGAGCGAGTGCGCGAACACCGAGGCGTGGGCAACCTCGCCGTTCAAGAAGATGCGCTCGTTGGGCACGAAGACGTCGTCGAAGATCACGAAGCCTTCGGGGTAGTGGTCCTCACCAGAGACAGGGAAGTCACGCAGGTCGGCGTGGCGCGGCGCGTAAGTCGTGTTGACGATCTTCACGCCCGGCGCGTTGACCGGGACCATCGCCGCGATGGCGTAGTCCTCTTCACCCGGCTTCATCGCCTTCGTCGGGATCGTCATCAGCTCGTGGCCGAGTGACGCGCCGGTGATGTGCAACTTCGCGCCGCGGATCACGACACCGTCGTTGGAGCGATCGACGACGTGAACGTAGGCGTCGGGGTCGTCCTGCTTGCCCGGCGGGCGTGAGCGATCACCCTTGGCGTCGGTGATGCACTGCGTGATGCGTATGTCACGACGGTGGGCTTCGTCGATGAAGGCGTTCATCTGCTCGACGTAGTGCGGCGCGTTGTCAGCGATGCGCCCTGCCGCCGTCGCCAGCGTCATGATCGAGGTGTAGGTGACGTGGGCCATCATCCCGGCGTGATGGACGACATCGACCTTGGCCCGCAGCTCGTCGGGCGTCGTCGGGATCGTCGACAGCGGGCTGCGCCCGTCGACCGATTGCTCTGCCAGCCATTCGTAACCCTCGGCTACCTTCGTCACCGCCGAGCCGAGGATCGGATGGCTGGGCAAGTCGTCGACGCGCTTGCCTTCGAAGAAGGTCGCCCTGCCGTCGAACAACGACGCCTTGTACTCCTCACCGGTCAGCATCAGGACCCCCAAGGTTGCGGACACGAGTGCTCGGCGAACGACCGGCACTCCCCCGTGTGTACGTCTGCGCAGACCTTACCGGCGGGCTGGCAACGCCGCACCTTCAGACGTGCGAGCCGACTCCACCGTCGACGTCGATGGCGGCGCCGTTGACGTACGAGGCCGCCGGCGAGCACAGGAACACGATCATCGCTGCCACTTCCGGCGCAGTGCCATAGCGACCGACGGGCACGGCCTTGCCCCGCTGGGCGATGACGGCGTCGCGCGTCGAACCGCTCGCCGCCGCGACCTCGTCCGCTGCCCGATCCCACATCCCGGTGTGGATCAACCCCGGCAACACCGAGTTGACGAGCACGCCATCGGCGCCGTACTTCGCGGCCAACGCCTTGCCCGTCGCGACCATCGCCGCCTTCGACGCGGCATAGTCGATCAACGTCGCGTTCGGGTACTTCGCCGCGCCGCTGGCGACCATCACGACGCGGCCCCACTTGTTGGCGCGCATGCCCGGCAGCGCGGCGCGGGTGCAGCGCACGGCCGAGAGCAGATTGAGCTCGAACAGCGACGACCAGTCGTCGTCGGTCATGTAGAGGAAGTTGCGCGACGGCGACGCGCCGACGTTGTTGACAACGATGTCGACCGCGCCAGCGGCGAGGACCGCGGCTAAGAACGCGCTCACTTGCTCGCCGTCGCCCATGTCGGTGACGTGCCCGACGATCGAGCCGGCGCCCGATGCCGGTCGCTCCTTGCCGAGCGCGGCGACGGCGTCGCCGTCACGGGCGCAGAAGTGAACTTCGGCGCCGTGATCGGCCATCAACCGCACGACTGCCTCACCGATGCCTCCGCTGGCGCCCGTGACAACGGCGCGCCGCCCGCTTAGATCGAGATCCAACATCTGCCCACCCTAGTGACGCTGCGCTCGAATGATGCGGTGCCTCGCTCGTGCCGAGTCGACGACACCACGTGACGGCGATCGACGTCGATCACGCCACAGGCGAACGTCAGTCGGCGACGTGCTCGATGTTGGTGTGCTGGGGAACTGGCAACGTCGTCCGGCCAAGACCTTCGGTCTCGAACACGGTACGAGCGCGTTCGTTACCGTTGATCTTCGCCAAGATCGCCTCGCCCGCACGTAGGAACGAGGCGCGGTTGTCGATGACGTATTGGCGTGACTCACGAAAGCCCGACACCAGCCCGTTGACCTCGGGGATCACGTAACGAGCGACCATGTCCCAACTGCGCGTGATGTAGTCGGGGATCGCCCAGTCGTTGACGAAGCCGACGACGCAGCCGAAGCCGCCGCTGAGCTCGTACAGCTCACGGATCCGGGCAACGAGATCGTCGGGCGTGCCGACCACCGCCGAGCCGCCGGGACCACTGAGCGCGTCGAGCGTCTCTTCCGGCGACGAGTATCCGATGCCGGTCTCGGGGTTCAACGTCGCCACCGCGTACTCGTTGTGCCAGCGGTGCAGACCTTCGATCGCCTGGCGACGCGCTTCGTCTCGGGTCTCGGCGATGTGCCAGTTCATCAGCACGCGCCAATCGCTGCGATCGACCACTTGGCCATGACGTGCGGCTGCTTCTTCGACGAAGCTCCACTGCAACGGCATCGCGGCGACGCCGTCTGCCGTCATCGAACCGATCGAGAACAAACCGGTGCCGTGCTTGCCGGCAAGCTCGGGGCCGGACGGGCTGATCATCGACGCGACCGCCATCGGTAGGTCGGCTTGGATCGGCAGCATCTGCAGACCTGCGTCGACGAGGGTGAACCAGTCGGTCTCGTAGCTGAAGCGCTCGCCGGCGAGCAGGCGCTTGACGACACCGATCGCTTCGTCCTGGCGATCGCGCAGCACGATCGGGTCGATGCCGAGCATCTTCGCGTCTGACGGCAACGCGCCAGGACCGGTGCCGAGGATCGCTCGCCCGCCCGTCATCAGGTCGAGCTGAACGATGCGGTCGGCAACGTGGAACGGATGGTGGTACGGCAACGAGACGACACCGGTGCCGAGCTTGATGCGATGAGTGCGCTCGCCTGCGGCAGCGAGGAACATCTCCGGTGACGGGATCATCTCCCAACCGGTCGAGTGATGCTCACCACACCAGAACTCGTCATAGCCGAGCCGGTCGAGCTGCGCGACGAGATCGAGGTCGCGGCGGTACTGAAGCATCGGATGCTCGCCGATCGGATGGTGTGGCGCCAAGAACCCACCGAAACGCAGCCTCATCTGAGCATCCCTTCATCGTCGAGCCAACCAACGTCATCAACGCGTCGGCTCTCCCCAAGCGACCACCGTATCCACGCGCCGCGTCGAGACGCCAAGTTGAACGATGTTACTGAGCCGCAGTGCCGGGCTACGCGGCGACGCCTTCGGTGATCGGGTTGCCCTTGATGCGAGTGTGCTTCATCACCCGTGCCTGCGTCGTGTCGTACGGACGAGCGCGATGCAGCACGCAGCGGTTGTCCCACACGACGAGATCGCCAACCTGCCAGGAGTGCCTGTACGTTCTTGGCGGCTGGCAGGCGAACGTCAGCAACTCGTCGAGAAGCTGCTCGGAGTCGGCGTCGCCCAAGCCGGGGATGCCGTACGCATGGCGACCGATGAACAACGATGGCCGTGCCGTCTCCGGATGGATCTTCACAAGCGGGCGCAGCGGTGGGTCATCGACATCGAACCCGTAGCCGCCCGGCGCCGGCGCGTAGCCGGCCTTCGCTTGTGAGTAGACGAGCGAGTGGTACGCCGACAACGGCGCGATGCGCGCTTTGACGCCGACATCGAGCGCGTCGTACGCGGCGCGCATGTCGGCCCACTCTGTCTCGCCACCGGCCGGGGGCAACACGTGGGCCGAGAGCATCGATGCCTTGGCCGCGATCGGCATGTACGACGAGTCGGTGTGCCAGCCCTCGTTGCCGCGCAGGATCCAGGTACGAGGGTCGTCGGCGGCGCGAACGTGGCCATCGGCGTCGACGTTGCTGACCGGTATCAAGCCGGACGTGCCGAAGATGTGCTCGAACGGGCCGAAGCGGGCGCCGAACGCGGCTTGCTCTGCCTCGGTCAGATGCTGGCCGGGGAACACGAGCACGGCGTGGGTCAAGAACGCGTCGGCGATCGCGCACCACTCGTCGGCGTCCAGTTCGGTCAAGCGCACATCGGTGACGACAGCACCAAGCGTCGCGTCGAGCGCGTCGATCGTCGGCTTCCCCATCGCGGACCCCCCTCGGACGCATGAGTCGTTGCCTCGATGACGTTAGTCCCCCGACCGCGCCCCACGCAGGTCCGATGGGGATTGTCGCGAAACGCACGCCAGTCGTTCGTCTCGCGACAATCCTCGCGACCGCGGCGACCGCGGCGACCGCGGCGACCGCGGCGACCGCGGCGACCGCGGCGCGGTTTGCCTCAGCGAGCGCGGCGGCTCATCCGCTCGGCCATGTCGTCGGGCAAACCGAACGGCATCGAACGCTCCCACGCCAGATGCTCGACGCGGCTCGCACCACCGGGCGGACCAGCAAGGAGCGCCTTGTCGATCCGGTTCGTGCCTGCCGAGTTGTTGAGGATCGTTGACGCCAACGTCGCCACCGCGGCATCGAGCGCATCGTCGTCGACGACGCGGTCGATGAGCCCGATCGCCGCAGCCTCGGTGCCGGCGATGCGCCGACCGGTGAACATCAGCTCCTTGGCCCGCGATCTACCGACGCGCTCGGGCAATCGCACCGACATCCCCCACACCGGCGCGAGACCCCATTGACCATGCGTGTCGCCGAACTGCGCCGACGATGTCGCGACGAGCAGATCGCAGGCCAATGCCAGCTCCAACCCACCGGTGAAGCAGTGACCGCAGATCTTGCCGATCGTCGGCATCGGCAACGCCTCGAGTGCGTCGACGGTCTCGGGTTGCAACAGCCGGTTCGTCGGGCGGTCGCCGCTGGCGATGGCGCCGAGATCGTTGCCGGCGCAGAACGATCGCCCGGCACCGGTGAGCACGACGCAGCCGATCGTGGTGTCAGTCGCCAGCGCATCGAGGTGAGCGCGCAGCTCTTCGAACATCGTCAGGTTGAGGGCGTTGAGCTTGTCAGGACGGTTGAGCATCAACGTCGCCAACCTGTCATCGTCGACACGAGTGACGAGCGGTTCGGTCATGGTCGCGACCTTCCTTTCGGTGGCCATGCCTCCATCGTAGAGCGGGCCGCGACCACAGCTCGCGCCGCCAGAGCCTGTGGCAGGCTCTTGCGCCATGAGCGAAGACAGCCAGTGGTTCCGCGGTGCAGTCGTCTACCAGATCTATCCGCGCAGCTTCGCCGACTCGAACGGTGACGGCATCGGCGATCTCGCCGGGATCGAGTCGAAGCTCGACTACCTGGCGGCGCTGGGTGTCGATGTGCTCTGGCTGTCACCGATCTACCCATCACCGCAAGACGACAACGGCTACGACATCTCCAACTACCAAGACATCGATCCGCTGTTCGGTTCGCTCGCCGAGTTCGACCGCCTGCTCGCCGCCACGCACGAGCGCGGCATGAAGCTCGTCATGGATCTCGTCGTCAACCACTCCTCCGATGAGCATCCGTGGTTCGTCGAGTCGCGCTCCAGCCGCGACAACCCCAAGCGCGACTGGTACTGGTGGCGACCGGCCCGGCCGGGCACGACGGCGGGCGAACCGGGAGCGGAGCCGACGAACTGGGCGTCGTGGTTCTCCGGGCCAGCGTGGCACCTCGATCCGGCGACGGGCGAGTACTACTTGCACCTCTTCTCCCGCAAGCAGCCCGATCTGAATTGGGAGAACCCGGAAGTGCGCGAGGCGGTGTACTCGATGATGCGCTGGTGGCTCGACCGCGGCGTCGACGGCTTCCGGATGGACGTCATCAACTTGATCTCGAAGGACGCATCGCTGCCTGACGGTGACGTCCGCCCCGGCCAGCGCTATGGCGACGGTCGCCGCCACTTCGTCTGCGGGCCGCGCAACCACGAGTTCCTGCACGAGATGCATCGCCAGGTCTTCGCCGACCGACCGGCGGGCCTGCTGACCGTCGGCGAGATGCCGGGCGTCACCGTCGACGAGGCGCGTCAGTTCACCGACCCCGAGCGACAAGAAGTCGACATGGTCTTCCAGTTCGAACACGTGATGGTCGACTACGACGGTTCGAAGTGGCGGACCAAACCGTTCGACCTGCGGGCGTTGAAGGCGACGCTCGGCCGCTGGCAAGACGGTCTCGCTGACGCCGGGTGGAACAGCCTTTACTGGAACAACCACGACCAACCGCGAGTCGTGTCGCGTTTCGGCAACGATGGCCAGCATCGCGTCGCGTCGGCGAAGGTCTTGGCGACCGTGCTGCACCTGCAACGAGGCACGCCATACATCTACCAAGGCGAGGAGCTAGGGATGACGAACGTGGCGTTCGAATCGATCGACGACGTGCGCGACATCGAGTCGCGCAACCACTACGCCGAGGCAGTGGCCAATGGCGAGCGCGCCGACGACGTCCTGGGCGCGATCGGCAAGATCGGGCGCGACAACGCCCGCACGCCGGTGCAATGGGACGCCAC
>Ga0075024_100000714_pt1 | contig 12592 bp, 11 predicted proteins | sample Str013_2_FD_71389 | JGI IMG/M metagenome (GOLD analysis project Ga0075024, IMG submission 71389) | Freshwater sediment microbial communities in response to fracking from Pennsylvania, USA - Straight Creek_MetaG_SC_2013 | ecosystem: Environmental > Aquatic > Freshwater > Creek > Sediment... | reverse complement strand
TCCTTGATCCTCAAGCTGCATTGCCGCAAATCCTCGCGCGTCCTCGTGCCCGTACGCCTAGCCGTGCCATCAATTCTTCTGCCGCTCTCCCCGCTCGCGCAAGGCTTTCACGGTTTCGGGTGCCAGCGGGTCGAGTCGCGGGCCTGAATAGGTGCCCTTGTCCTCGCTCGTGCGCCGGCCTTGCTCGGTGTCGCGGCACCCGACGAGCGTCGCTCCGGCAAGCAACACCAGCGCGACGATCTTTATCTGGCCCACCATCGCGCCCTGTTCAACTCCTGTGTCACCGGTCGGATGCTTGCGGAGCGGCAAGAGACTGTGCTGGCCGCTGGTCCATCAACCCGGATAGGCCTTGCCCCAGCCCCAAGCGCCGGAGCCGAAGCCGCGCGCCACCACGCGCTCGCGGTAGATGGCGGACACCACGTCGCCGTCGCCGGCCAGCAGCGCCTTGGTCGAGCACATCTCCGCACACAGCGGCAGCTTGCCTTCCGCCAGCCGGTTGCGGCCATATTTCTGGTACTGCTTATCGGCGTCCTTCTCCGGGCCGCCGGCGCAGAATGTGCATTTGTCCATCTTGCCGCGCGAGCCGAAATTGCTGGCTTGCGGGTACTGCGGCGCGCCGAACGGGCAGGCGTAGAAGCAATAGCCGCAGCCGATGCACAAATCCTTGTTGTGCAACACGACGCCCTGGTCGGTCTGATAGAAGCAGTCGACCGGGCACACCGCCATGCACGGCGCGTCCGAGCAGTGCATGCAGGCGACCGAGATGGTCCGTTCGCCTGGCTTGCCGTCATTGATGGTCACAACCCGCCGCCGGTTGATGCCCCACGGCACCTCGTGCTCGTTCTTGCAAGCCGTGACACACGCGTTGCACTCGATGCAGCGCTCCGCGTCGCAAAGAAATTTCATGCGCGCCATGTTCGTAGCCCCTTATCTCAAACCCGAGTGATCTTGCACAAGGTGACCTTGGTTTCCTGCATCAGCGTTACCGAATCATAGCCGTAGGTCTGCGCGGTGTTGCTGGCCTCGCCGAGCACGTACGGATCCGCACCCGCTGGATACTTGGACCTCAGATCCTTGCCCTGGAATTGGCCGCCGAAATGGAATGGCATGAAGGCGACGCCCTTGCCGACGCGCTCGGTCACCATCGCCTGCACCTTGACCTTGCCCTTTTCCGGCCCCTCCACCCAGACCATCGCCCCGTCCTTCACGCCGAGATTGTTGGCGTCGAACGGGTTCATCTCGACGAACATGGTCTGCTGCAGCTCGGCGAGCCAGGGGTTGGAGCGGCTCTCATCGCCGCCGCCCTCGTACTCGACCAGCCGGCCCGAGGTCAGAACCATCGGATAGTCTTTCGAGAAGTCGTTCTTCTGGATCGTCTCGTACAGCACCGGCAAACGGTACATCTTGCGATCTTTGTGCGTGGGGTACTGCGCGACGAGGTCGCGGCGCGGAGTATAGAGCGGCTCGCGGTGCAGTGGCACGCCGTCGGGGAAGTTCCAGACCACCGCCCGCGCCTTGGCGTTTCCAAACGGTGCGATGCCGTGTTTGATGGCAACGCGCTGCAAGCCGCCCGACAGATCGGTCTTCCAATTCACGTCGCCGATCTTCTCCCCGCCGATACCCTTGATCACCGTCATTTCGGCCTCGGTGAGATCCTTGTCCCAACCGAGCTTCTGCATCATCGCCATCGTCACCTCGGGATAGCCGTCCTTGATCTCCGAGCCGAGGGGGAATGACTCCACGGCGAGCAGGTTGTCGGCCTCCGGGTTGCCCTTGGCGAACTCCTTGGGCGCAACCACACCGAAGTTGGCGCGGAAGCACAAGCCGCCCTCGGCCACCGGCTTGGAGGTGTCATAAAGGTTGGCGGTGCCGGGATGCTTCATCTCGGGCGTGCCCCAGCACGGCCAGGGCAATCCGTAGGTATCCCCGTCCGCGGGGCCGCCATTGGCCTTCAGCGTCAGCTTGTCGAAGGTGTGCTGGTTGGCCATGTGCAGCTTCATCCGCTCGGGCGACTGGCCGGTGTAGCCGACCGTCCACATGCCGCGGTTCCACTCGCGGGTCAGATCCTCGACGAGCGGCTCGTCCTTCTCCACCTTGATGTTCTTGAACATCTCGTCGGCGTAGCCGAACTTCTTGGCGAACTTGTACATGATGGTGTGGTCGGGCAGCGCCTCGAAGAACGGCCCGAACACTTTCTCTCGCCACTGCAGCGAGCGGTTCGAGGCAGTCACCGAGCCCGACGTTTCATATTGGGTGGCCGCCGGCAGGATGTAGGTATTGTCGGTGCGGTCGCCCATCACCGCGGTCAGCGTCGGATAGGGATCGATCACCACCAGCAGGTCGAGCTTGTCCAGCGCCTTCTTCATCTCCGGGCCGCGCGTCTGCGAGTTGGGCGCGTGTCCCCAGAACACCATCGCCTTGAGGTTTTCGGGCTGATCGATGTTCTTCTTGTCCTCCAGCACGCCGTCGATCCAGCGGCTGACCGTGATGCCGGAGCTTTCCATCAGCTTCTTGTCGGCGAAGCGCTTCAGCATGTAATCGTAATTGACGTTCCACACCCGGCACCAGTGCTTCCAGGCTCCCTCGATGAGGCCGTAGTAGCCGGGCAGCGAATCGGAGGTGACACCGAGATCGGTGGCGCCCTGCACGTTGTCGTGGCCGCGGAAGATGTTGGTGCCGCCGCCCGATACGCCGACATTGCCGAGCGCCAGCTGCAGGATGCAGTAGGCACGCACGTTGGCGTTGCCGGTGGTGTGCTGGGTGCCGCCCATGCACCAGATCACGGTGCCCGGCTTGTTGGTGGCAAGCGTGCGGGCGACGCGGCGCAACTGGGCGCCGGGAACGCCGGTGACCTTCTCGGTCTCCTCCGGCGTCCACTTCTTCACCTCGTCGCGCACGAAGTCCATGCCCCAGACGCGCCGCTTGATGTACTCCTTGTCCTCCCAGCCGTTCTCGAAGATGTGCCAGAGCAGGCCCCAGATCAGCGCCACGTCGGTGCCGGGGCGCATGCGCACGTATTCGGTGGCATGCGCTGCGGTACGGGTAAAGCGAGGGTCGCAGACGATGAAGGGCGCATTGTTCTGCTCCTTGCATTTGAGCAGATGCTGCAGGGAGACCGGATGCGCCTCAGCCGGATTGCCGCCGATCAGGAAGATCGCCTTGGATTTCTGGATATCGTTGTAGGAATTGGTCATGGCGCCGTAGCCCCACGTATTCGCAACGCCCGCGACCGTGGTGGAATGGCAGATCCGCGCCTGGTGATCGACATTGTTCGTGCCCCAGAAGGCGGCGAACTTGCGGATCAGATAGCACTGCTCGTTGGAGTGCTTGGCCGAGCCGAGCCAATAGACCGCGTCGGGGCCGGACTTCTGACGGATGTCGAGGATCTTGCCGCCGACCTCCTCGATCGCCTGCTCCCAGCTGATCCGGGTCCATTTTCCCCCGACCAGCTTCATCGGATATTTCAGCCGCCGCTCGCCGTGCGCATGCTCACGCGCCGCCGCGCCCTTGGCACAATGCGAGCCGAGATTGAACGGGCTGTCGAAGCCCGGTTCCTGCCCGATCCATACCCCGTTCTGCACTTCCGCGATCACCGTGCAACCGACCGAGCAGTTGGTGCAGATTGATTTTTTGATCTCGACCTTGGCGCCAGCGACCGGCGGCGCGGCCTCGGCGGCTGCGACACGTCCGGCGGTCATGGCCGAGGCGGTGGCGATGGCGCCAGCGGAGAGTCCGGAATTGCGCAGGAATGTTCTGCGATCAACCGCTCCGGGTGTCGTCGATCGGCCGCTGGGCTCGAACTGCAGCCCGGTGCGCGATTTGGTGTTTGGTTTTTTCCTGAGCATGCCTCACTCCTTGATCTTCACCGGAGGTGTGGTCGGGCGCTGCCCGCAGGCAGTGCAGACGACCGCTGGAACAGCGAGCGTTGGATCCGTCGTGCGTTAACGCACAGCCTGCTAGCGCGCGAGCCGGTAGTAGGTGCGGATGTGCTCGGTTTCGTGATAGTCGCCGCGCCGCTCAGCGCCAGCGGGCTCGAGCCCGTCTGCGGCAGCGGCGGCAGGCGCCAGCGCGGCACCGCCAGCAGCAAGCCCCGCGCCCGTGAGCTTGAGAAAGCCACGGCGGTCGCGGAGGGCTGGCTTGTCGATGTCGGTGGTTCCAAAGTCCCGTTTGGGCCGATGATCTTGTTTCATGGACGTTGTCTCTCCCAGCCTTTTGATCTCCGACGTTGCGTCGTCAGAGCCTGTCGTTAGTTCGCAACCTTAACTCGCTTTTTGCAAAGCCGATACCATTCGTTGCGGTCGCGCCATCGCCGTTCCATCCGCGCCGGCCTCAGACCATGGCGAACGCTTCCTCCTCGATCAGCAGGAAGTTCTGCCCGATCCCGGCCAGTGCCGCATAGAGCCGGGCCGTCCGGGCGGCGGCCAGATCCTTGAAAAATACCGGCATCCACGAATTGAGGTGGCTGTTGAAAAACTGCCTCTGGTCGGTCAACGATAATTTCGGCCCCGGCATTCCATCGATCAATCCCGCCATGATTTCGAGCACGGACGAGACGTGGTCCTCCGGCTCCATGATGCCGGCGACGCGCACCAAGCCAAGCCGATCCATATCCTGGCGCAGCTTCGCCAAGGGTTTCTCATGCAGAAATCCGGTCAGGTAATAGGAGCCATAGGGGATCAACTCGCCCCGTGCGACGCCGATAAACAGCTCGCTATACTCGTCCGCCGCGGCGCCAGGGGCGCAACTCGCTGCAACCTTCGAAAACGTGGCGATGGCGGTGCCGAACGGGGTTGCATCGCCGTGCAACGCGGCGGCGGCCCGCAATTCGTCGGGCCCGGGTGGCGATGACAAGAACCGCGCCAGCAGGCGATATACGGACGCCCTCAGAGCATCCTCTGGGTGCAGGCCCGTATCAGCGGCCTTGGTGTCAATTTGTTGCATCATGTGGCATGCCCCTCCCAGCGGCACGCCAAACTGACCCGGTTGCCGGATCGATTTGTTCGTTGGTCGACAGTGTGCCTGATGCATCAGCAAAGCGCAATGCCCGCTACGGACATGCCGCGTGCGGCCTGGAACAGCGTCGCGCCGCCGCCCAAATCTGGACGGCGGCATAACCCACCGGCTGCGGAAGCCAGCGTTTCCCAGCAGGGCCAGGTCAGGTGCACTTCTTGAGCTTGCCGTTCCAGTTCTTGCCGTTCGGGCAGCAATGGCCTTGGCTCATATGGTGACCCGGGCCGCAAGCCGGGCCGTTCGGGACGCACTTGTTGCCGACCGGGTGGAAGCCGGGGCCGCAGGTCTTCACACACAGGCCGCCGACCGGATGGAAGCCGACCGGACAGTTCTTCACGCAGGTGTTGCCCGCCGGGTGGAAGCCCGCCGCGCAGTTCTTCACACAGCCGCCGCCCGATGGATGAGAGCCCGCACCGCAGTTGGCAACGCAGGCGTTGCCGACGATGTGGAATCCGGGTGTGCAGCCATGCGCGCAGACGAACTGGCCCTTGATCCACAGCCATTTGCCGTTGCTGGCCTTGCAGCCGCTGGCCGGCGGCGGCGCCGGCACGATGGTATCCGCGACGGGGGCCTGAACGATGCGGCCGCCGCCACTCACGGGGATGAATTTCCAGAAGGATTGCTGCCATTGCGGCGAGGCCTCGCCGATCACCAGCGGCCCATCCTTGGTGTGCAGATAGCCGCCGGTGGCGCTGTTGCGAATGCGGGGATCGGGAATGCCGGGGACACGCTCGAGCGTCCAGTTTGCCGTCGATCCATCCGCTTGAGGCGCAGCGGCAACCAGGAGCTGGCTTGCGTTGGCCTGCAGGTAGAGGTTGGTGCCGACGTTGCGCAGGCGAATGGTGCTGCCATCCGCGGTCGGCTCGATGGCCCATTGCGCCAGCGCAGCGGTCGGAGACGCGGGTCCGGCGACCGGCCGGCCGGATTGAACATTCAGATATTGCGCAGGGGTCCACCGGTTCTGGATCAGATCGATGCCCTGCTGGGCCGTAGCGAGGCCGACGCCGGCGGACCATATGGTCGCCGCAGCGACTGCGCGACGTACGATTCGAAACCACACATTATTGGACATCATTGGCATCCTCCCTGGCTCAACATGACCAGAGAGCACGATTTGCGCCAAGGTGTCAGGTCTTGTGGAGGTTGACGTAGGACAATCGCCGAGCCCCGTGTTAATGATAGTCGTGATGCCACGTCCTTGATTTCTCGCCAATAACAACACGGCATTGATGGAGGTTACGTGATGTTCCGAGCCGTCATGATCAGCATGATTTCCGCGGCAGCTCTCGCCTTTTCGCTGCCCGCCACCGCACAGAAGGGCGAAGGCACGGCCGCCGAGGCCAAGGCCATGCTGGAGAAGGTGGTGGCGGCCATCAAGGCCGATCCGGCCAAAACCATCGCGCAGATCAACAAGGGTGAGGGTGGCTTCAAGGACCGGGATCTCTATCCGGTCTGCTCGGGCCCCGACGGCAAGATCGTCGCCAATCCTGACACCAGCCGTATCGGCATGCAGCGGGCAGACCTCAAGGATGCGAGCGGCAAGGCGTTCGGCGCGGAGATGCTCAAAGTAGCCGAGGAGGGCAAATTCGCCGAGGTCAGCTACATGTTCCCGCGGCCCGGCGCCGACAAGACACCGGTGGCGAAGGTCTCCTTCGTCACTAAGGTGGCCGGCAACGTCTGCATAGTGGGCTATTACAAGTAAGCCGGATTCGCGGTTGGGTGTCCCCTCAATCCTGCTCGTCCGCCAGTGAGCAAACCTCTCCCTCGACCGAGCCGGGTGCGCCCTTGCGGTACGGCCCCTGCTCGGCGAGCGCGGCGCCCATCTCGGCGACATACCGCCGCTCGCCTTCCAGATACTTCGCCACTGCGCGTTTGAGGCTCGGATCGGCGATCCAGTGGACCGAGTAGGTGGTTGCCGGCAGATAGCCGCGCGCCAGCTTGTGCTCGCCCTGCGCGCCCGCCTCCACACGCTTCAAGCCATGCGCGATGGCGTACTCGATCGCCTGGTAGTAGCAGACCTCGAAATGCAGGCAGGCGTGGTGCTCGATGGCCCCCCAATAGCGGCCATAGAGGGTATCGCCGCCGATCAGGTTCAATGCTCCCGCGATATAGCGCCCGCCGCGCTTGGCCAATACCAACAGGCAGCGCTCGCGCATTGCCGCGCCAAGCAGGGAGAAGAACTTGCGGTTGAGATAGGGCGAGCCCCACTTGCGGCTGCCGGTATCCGTGTAGAACTTGAAGAACGCGTCCCAATGCGCCTCGGTGATGTCGCGGCCTAAAACGTGCTCGATGGCGAGGCCGGGCGCAAGCGCGGTGGCGCGCTCCTTGCGGACCGTCTTGCGCTTTCGTGATGCCAGGCCTGCAAGGAAATCCTCGAAGGTCCGGTAGCCCTGGTTGTGCCAGTGAAACTGCTGATCGGTGCGTTGCAGCAGGCCGGCTGCGCCCAGCCGCTGCCACTCGCCTTCGGTTGTGAACGTGGCATGCACGGATGATGCGCCGAGTCGCCTGGCAAGGTCCCGCGCGGCAGCGATGAGCAGCAGCTCGGTCTCCGCGGTGTCGGCATCGGGATGGATCAGGAGCCTGCGTCCGGGCACCGGCGTGAACGGCACCGCCGCCTGCAGCTTGGGATAGTAATCTCCGCCCGCCCGCGCGTAGGCATCCGCCCAGCCGGTATCGAACACGTATTCGCCGCGGCTGTGGGATTTGAGGTAGAGCGGCAAGCAGCCGATGACGTTGCCGCCCCGCTCCAGCACAATGTGCTGGGGGGCCCAGCCTTTCGCCGCGACCGCGCAGCCCGCCAGCTCGAGCGCACTGAGGAACGCGTAACTGAGGAACGGGTTGTGGCACGTCGGGTCGGGATTGGCGCACGCGTCCCAAGCCGCGGCCGGCACCGTGGCAAGCGCCGGCACGACCTTGGCCACCAGATCGTCTCGCGCGCTCACCATGCCAACTCCGAAGCCTTCACCGCCGACGCTTCTCGACCACCACACCGGCGGCAGCCAGCCGCTCGATGGCAGCCGCATCGAAACCGTGCTCGGCGAGCACCGTGCGCGCGTGCTCGGAGAAGCGCGGCGGCGCCGATTTCACGCGGCCGGGCGTGCGGGAGAATTTGATCGGCGTGGCGGTGCCTTTGTACCAGTCCTTTTCGACCACCATCTGCCGATGCAGGGTGTGCGGATGCTCCAGCGCCTGCTTGCTGTCGAACACCGGGCCGCAGGGCACGCCCGCCTCGAGCATGCGCCGTGCGAACGCGTCGCCGTCGATCTCCGCCAGTTTCGCTTCAATGATCGCGCGCAACTCGGCGCGGTGCTGGATCCGGTCGCCATTGGTCTTGAAACGCGGATCCGTGACGATCTCTGGTGTTCCCAGCAGCTTCGCCAGCGTTGCGAACTGGCGGTTGTTGCCGGCACCGAGAAAAATCTGGCCGGTGATGGTCTTGAACTTGTCGTAGGGCACGAGGTTGGGGTGCGAGCTGCCGGTCAGTCCTGGCACTTTTCCGGACAGGAAATAGTTGGGAAAATGCGGAAACATCAGTGCCAGGGCGCAATCGTAGAGTGTCATATCCAGGTATTGCCCGCGTCCCGACCGCTCCCGCTCGTAAAGGGCCATCAGGATGCCGATCAAGGTGTAAAGACCGGTGCCGATATCGACCATGGGAAGGCCGAGCCGGGTCGGCCCGCTGGCGGGCTCGCCGTTGATCGAGAACCAGCCGGCGAAGGCCTGCACGATGGCGTCGTATCCCGGGAAGCCGCCGAGCGGGCCGTCGGGGCCAAAGCCCGAGATCTTGGCGTAGACGAGCCGCGGAAACCGCTCTTTCATCGCCTGCTCGTAGCTGATGCCCCAGCTGCGCATCTGTCCCGGCTTGAAATTCTCGATCAGCACGTCGGCGCCCTCGAGCAGGCGAAACAGCACCTCCTGCCCCTCCTTGCGGGTGAGGTCGATGCCGACGGAGCGCTTGTTGCGGTTGATGCCGACGAAGTAGGAGGCGCTGCCCTCGTGGAACGGCGGGCCCCAGTCGCGCACCTCATCGCCCGCCGGCGGCTCCAGCTTGATCACGTCGGCGCCATGATCGGCCAGGATTTGCGTGGCGAACGGGCCGGATAATACCCGCGTCAGGTCGATCACCTTGAGCCCGGCGAGGGCGCCGGCGCCTGCTGCGGCGGTCTCGCTCCCGGCAGCCGTGCTTGCTGTCGCGGGAGAAGGCTTCGATGATTTCGGCACGCATACCCCCACAACTTGACTCGAGAGGCCCGCCCGGGCCCCGGTTCCATTCGCACCCGATCATAGTCGCGTAACGACCATCGGTGCAAAGGTGCTGGCGCATTCTAGCGCACGATATCCGGCCGTTGCTGCGCATCCCGCAAATATGCCTCCGCAGCAACGTTCCTGCCGTGCGCTGCCCAGCCGAGCGGCGTGCCGTTCCAGAGCGTATCGCGGGCGCCAAGGTCGCCCCTGCGCTCAACCAACAGGCGCAACATCGCAACATCATCACGCCCGGCCGCATGATGCAGCGCATTGGAATGGCGGTGCACGGGCAAGGTCGCGTTGACGTCGGCGCCCGCATCGAGGCACATGCGCGCCGCCGCCACTTGCCCATTGATGACGGCAAGGCCGAACGCGGCCTGGCACTCCTCCAAGGATGCCATTTTCAGAAGCTCGGCCAACTCACCGGTCCGGCCCAAGGATGCCGCCATCGCCAGCGTCAAGGCCGAACCGCGCTCCAGCAGCACATGTATCGGCTCCAGCACACAGTGCGCGAGCGCGATCAAAATACCTTTCGGCGTCGCCTTCGCGCCTCCATCAAGCAGAACCGCCGTGAGCCCGACCAGTTCGTTGCCAAGTGCCTCTCCGGCCGACATCACAAGCTCAAGTGTGTAGTCCAGATCCTCTTGCGCCACGCGACGTGCCATCATGATTTTCGCAATTTCTGCAATGTTGTCCGGCACCTTTTTCATAAGCGTGGGATTGTTGGCGATAAACCAGAACAGCTTCGGATCGCGGAAGTAGTCGCGTGGATAGCAATCAGGCTCGACCGCCCGCAGCGTCAGCAGATCCGGACTTGCATCCAGCAGCGCGTCGAGCGCCGCTTCGTTGCCCGTGTGGATCGCATTCACCGCTGCGCGAAACCGTGCATCACGGATCACGGGACGGTCCAGCAGCGCGATGATCTCGCCGCGCTCCCTCGCACTGCCTGCGCGCGCATACTCCAACGCCGCGCGTCCGCGTCGATCGGCCTGCCAGCTGAACGCGCCGCTGCGGATCAACAGCTCAACAAGCGCCAACGGCCCATGCCGTGACGCCCGATGCAGCGCGGTAGCGCCGTCCTTGTCCTCTTGGCGCGGCGATGCACCAGCCTCCAGCAGCAGGCGGGCCGCCGCAATCTTGCGCGTATCGTCGGCGTCGCTGGCGCAGACGCCCATGAGCGGCGTCTCGGCGTCGCCATCCGCATCCGCCCGCTCTCCAGCCGCAAGCAAAGTGCGTATTGCATCCGCGTCGGCTCGCCCGGCTGCCTCCACAAGCGCCCGTACCACTCCTGCTTTGATTGGTGCTGCCGTTCGTACCGCCGCAATGAGAGTTGCCCACGACTTGTAACCATACGCGCCTGCGAGCCGGCGTTGCGCCGCGACCAGCTTCAAGCTCTCGGCTTTGGCGAGTCGTTTAGCCTCTTTGCGTATGAATTCTTGTGATGGGTTGGCCGGCAGACTGCGGCGCGGGGCCTCGGATGTGGCCATGACAAACCCTTTCCTCGAACGCCCGGTATCCGCAAACGGGCAGGAAAAGGTGCCGTCAATTGACAGTCACAAAGGTGGGCTTGGCCCTTTCCGCGGACAGGTGGCCGCCGGTCGGCCTGCGCCACATATACCTTTTGACGCACGGTCTCGCAAGTCGTCGACCGACAGAGGGGGCGCCCGCGCAATTGGGCCAGCCAGTTGCGCGGCACTACATCGTGCCCATCGGCCTCACTTCCATGATCTCGATGGCGGATCGCGGGATCTGCAGGTGGGGATGGTTCTCGAATGCCTTGGCGGCGGCCTCATGCGTCTCGGCTTCGACGAACGCGTACAGCATGATCTCGTTCTTGAAATCCGACGTTCCGTTCGATGACACACGCTTGGTCTTGCCGCCGGCCTCGGTGCTGAGAATCATGGCCGCATGGTCGCCCATCCACCGCTTCCACTCGGCCTGCATCGTCTCTTGGGCCGCCTGCCTCTTGTCCGGGTCGGTCTTCATCCAGTCCTCTACGACCAATGGCGGCACGAGAAACAGAGCGAGGAATTTCTTCTTGCTGGCCTTGGCTTCGACGTGCTTCCTGAAATTGTTCAGGATCGCCTGCCAGCCGCCGCGCTGCTGCTCGACGGAGTGGGTCGACTCGGCGTCGAAGGTCTCGCGCACTGTGACACCATCGGGCGCGGCCATGAACTCGACCAGCAGCGTGCGGTCGCCGAAGGTGCTCTCGATCAGCTTGTGCTCGACGACCTTGGTGTAGGTTCCGGCAAAATCGAAGCCCATGGAGCCGTCCTTGGCCTCCATGCGCGATGAGAAGGCGCCGCCGACACGCAGATCCACGGATGCTTTCGTGGTGTGCCAATCATCGGATGCGGCATTCCATTGCTTGATGTCGGCCGGCGTGTTCCAAGCATTCCAGACCTTCTCGATCGGCGCTGCGACCGTGGTTTCAACGGTGATCTTCATGGTTGGCTCCTCTGCATTGCAGTCTTGGCGTCGATCCACAGGTATGGCCAATTTCCCTCGATCGGCCGGTCGAGAAATGCCCGCACCCGACCGTCGATGTCGGCGCACAGGCGTGACACCTCGCTTTTCGAGATGCCGGCCAGTCCATGGCCTGCACCAGTTCCTCGACCGCGCGGGTCGAAACGCCGTGCACATAGTTGTGTCGGCAATTCCGATCGAAGGAAAATTGGAGCGGCAGCAGCCTCATCGGCGCGGGGTGGCTCCGATCTGGTACTGGGAGGGCTCCAGTACCTTGCTTGACCGCTGCCGCACAGCCACAGTGCCAGAGAAAAACCGGATCTGCAGCTGGCGGCTCACCAAAGCTGTGGAAAACTTGGGTCGACCGGATTACAGCTACTAAGCAGACTCCATGAACTTGACCAACGAATCTCGGTTGTGATTCCGTCTTCGCATTGATTCGCGGGGGTGGGGCATGGCGGGCAAATCTCGTGTGACGGCGAGCGAGGCGCAGACGACAGCGCTCGAAACGTTGGCGACGTCGAAGGATCGCGGCGAGGCCGATCGGGCCCGCGCCATCCTGTTGACACTGAAGGGCTGGACCAGCGCGCGGATCGCCGAGGTGTTCTGCGTGCGCGAGGACACGGTTCGCTTCTGGCGGGGCGAGTTTGCGCGCGGTGGCGTCGAGGCGATGAAGGCAAGCGTGTGTGCCGGCCCGCCGCCTTTAAAGACCGAGGCTGCACTGCGGGTCTGCGTGCCATTGCTCGAAGCGCCCGTCGCCGACCGGACGAACTGGACGATCCCGCGCCTCATCGCCGAGATCAAAAGGGTTGAGCGCGTCGACATCGGACCATCGCAACTCTCCAAAGCGCTGCGAAAAAAAACTTCAGGT
>Ga0075024_100000712_pt1 | contig 12608 bp, 8 predicted proteins | sample Str013_2_FD_71389 | JGI IMG/M metagenome (GOLD analysis project Ga0075024, IMG submission 71389) | Freshwater sediment microbial communities in response to fracking from Pennsylvania, USA - Straight Creek_MetaG_SC_2013 | ecosystem: Environmental > Aquatic > Freshwater > Creek > Sediment... | reverse complement strand
GTGTGCATCTACATTGGGCCAGGGGTTTTTTATTTTGCCCAGCGATTGTAAAATGGGGGGTACTGTATCGTACACATTCCATACTGTTTGCACCAAAGGGTCTTCGGGCATGTGTTTTTTGCCAAAAGCCATTTGTGCAGTAAAGCGGGGATCGGTTTTGCGCAACACGGCATGGCCGTAGCCAGGTACCACTTTTCCTTCCTGCAGGGTTTTCTTCACGTATTCGGCTATCTGTTCATTGCTGGGCAAGTCTGTTTTTAAGTTCTCGCGCAGTTCAAAAATCCATTTAATCACTTCCTGGTTGGCCAGTCCGTGCAGGGGGCCGGCCAGGCCATTCATTCCGGCGGCCAGGCTCAGAAAAGGATCGCTTAGCGCAGAACCCACCAGGTGTGTTGTGTGGGCCGAAACATTACCTCCCTCGTGGTCGGCATGTATGGTCATATATAAACGCATCAGCTCTTTAAAAGTCTCGTCTTCAAACCCCATCATATGTGCAAAATTGCCGGCCCAGTCGAGAAGGCCATTGGGGTTAATGTGTTCGTTGTTTTTGTATTTCCTGCGATAGATATAAGCAGCTATTCTTGGCAGGCGTGCAATCAGGTCCATGGAGTCGTCGTAAACAGCGCTCCAGTAATCTTTTTTATTGATGCCTTTGGCGTATTCTTTGGCAAAATTGCTTTCTGTTTGCAGGGCCATAATACCCACGGTAAACATGGTCATGGGGTGGGTGGTCAGCGGCAGAGCATCAATGGTGGCAAACACATGGTTGGGTACATGGCTGCGGCGTTGCCAAACAGATGTCACATGGTTTACATCTTCTTCATCGGGCAATTCGCCAATCAGCATCAGGTAAAACAAACCTTCGGGCAGCGGCTCGGTACCGTCTTTTGCCTTGGGCAGTTTGTCCTGTAGTTCCGGAATGGAATAGCCCCGGAATCGAATGCCTTCCTGCGAATCCAGCAAGGAAGTTTCTGATACCAGCCCTGTAATGCCGCGCATTCCCTGGTATACCTGTGCCAGTGTCACTTCACCAATTACCTTGTTGCCGTTTTCTTTCAGCAAATCCTTTATTTCTGCATTGGATGCATCTGCTTTTGCTTTGAACCTTTCTTTAATTATGCCCATGAGAAGCGGTTTGTATATGTATGAGGAAATGATTTCAGGCTTGCGGCTAAGTTAGCCAAACTACACTGCTGAAACAAAATTTAATCGTTGAGGTTTGTCAACTGCGTTAAATACGTATTAAATACAGAAACTTACAACCGTTCTTTTGCTTTTTGGAGACCGGCAGCGGGCCATTGGGCAGCATTGTTGTGTCACTCACTTTGTGCAATATGCCAATGAGGGGCTATGGTTTTATTCTTCAATATTTAAATTACAATCTCAACTACTCTTATTGCTGGCTTTGCTTTCCTTCAGAAGAGGCATTAAGGTTGGGGTAGCAGCGGCAACTCCACATGCGTTGGGTACTGCGCCGAAAAGTAAATGGTATGAACGGCTTTTGTATAATCGCTGCCGGCCGCTTCAAAAATATTCGGTACAAACTTTTGCGGGTTGCGGTCAATTACCGGAAACCAGCTGCTCTGCACTTGTATCATCACCCGGTGGCCTTTTAAAAAAGTATGGTTGATCTGGTGCAGGTCAATCACAAACTCTTCTGGTTTGCCGGGTACCATTGGCTGCGGATTGGTAAAACTTTTCCTGAACCGGCCCCGAAAAACCTCCATGGCTACCGGTAACTGGTAACCGCTCATTAAAAAATTCTTTTGGTCAAAAGCAGGGTATTCATCAATCAGTTTTACAATCCAGTCGGCGTCAGTCCCTGTAGTACTCGCAAAAATGTGCGCGGTAATTTTGCCGGTCACGGTAAGATCTCCCGTCAGCGAATCCAGTACAAAACTGATTACGTCGGGTCTTGTATAAACAAAGCGCTGATCTTCTACCTGCCAGGGGCGCCAGCGGCTACCCCTTCCATACGTGGCTTCTATGGGTTGCATGCGGTAGGGTACAGGTTTTGCGGGGTCGCTGGTATAAGCAATATTTCCCTGTGCCGCAGCGGGTTTTTCAAACGAGGCTTTGTTGTTGGCAGCGGCATACAATTTCTTTACAACGGCTTCTTTTGGCGGCCAGCTGGTATAGGTTTTCCATTGGTTGCTGCCGGTCTGAAAACAGGTGGCTTCATCAAACTTGCCATCGCCCATGTCTTTTAACCAGTAATCGAACCATTTTTTTTGCAAAGCCCGGAAATAAATGCCGGTTTTGTTTTCAAAAGAAATTTTTCCAAGGCTGTCGCCATCTCCGTGGCTCCACTGGCCATGGTTCCAGGGCCCCAGCACAATAAAATTGCGGTTGAAAGTATCCTTCTGCTCCATATGGGCATACATCAGCTGTGGTCCGTTAATGTCTTCCTGGTCAAAATAGCCTCCTACATGCAGCTGGGGTATTTGCGCATACTGAACATAACTGAGCGGCGAATTCTTTTGCCAGAACGCATCGTAATTGGGGTGCTGTACAAAATTGTTCCAGGTAGGAATCTTGTTGTGAAAATATTTTGCGTTTACATTTTTCAGCGAGCCCAGTTGCAGGTACCAGTCAAACAAATCAAATTGCGGAAAAGGGAAATCGCTGTCCTGGGTATGGTCGGCCTCCAGCTCAAAAGAATATTCCATGCCATAGCTAAGCCGGAAAGCCCCGTTGTGGTGAAAATCATCGCCGAGAAACAAATCGCTCATGCAAGCCTGTTCAGAAGATGCTTTTAATGCCGGGTGCGGATCAACAGAACCCACCAGCGCCAGCCAGCCGGGGTATGAAATGCCGAGTATACCGGCCCGCCCATTGTTGCCGGCGATATTTTTTATAAGCCAGTCTACCGCATCATAGGTATCAGTGCTTTCATCAACGGCGCCTTTTTGCGCAGCATGTACCAATGGCTGGTGAATCTCCATACGGCCTTCGCTTTTGTATTTGCCGCGGATGTCCTGCAGCACAAAAATATAACCTTCTTTGGCCAGGCTGGCCGTATAGTCGGTGTTCAGTACACTAAAATTATCATCACGGGTGGCGCTGTAGGGGGTACGCTGTATCAGTATGGGCACGGGTTTGCTGGCATTCACCGGCGTATACACAGTTGTAAACAGTTTCACCCCGTCACGCATGGGTATCATTACTTCGGTCTTTTTGTAGGCGGTGATATTATCGGGTTGCGAAAATGCAGTTGCAAAACTTAAAACAATGGCGAACAGCAGGAAGACATTTTTCATGCGCGGTTATTTATAAGTGGTTGGCTTTAAAGTTAAGCAAGTTTGGCAGAGACCGGCTCAGGAAATTTCAGGCTTTTCCCGGTTGGTTTAATCTAACAGTACCCGTTCATTCGCAAACAACATCAACTCTTCATCGCTGCCCGGCAAACGGACTTTCTTTTCAAATGAAAATCCCAGTTTAGTAAGCAGGCCAATACTGCGGCTATTTGATTCAAGCGTAATGGCAACAATTCTTTGAATGTTTAATTTTTCCCTTGCGTGTTGCAGAATGGCGGCCGCTGCTTCCAGCGCATAGCCATTGCCGGTATATTGTGGCATAAAGGCAAAACCAAGGTCGCGGTCTTCCAGCGTATCCCTTTTTATGATGCCACAGATGCCAAGGGGCATACCCGTTTCTTTTGATACCGCAAGGCATAACCCGTGTCCGGATTTTGCATAACTGGCCATGGGACCGCTGCTGATATAGTTTTCTGCATCGGCAATATTCCGTACGCCCCGGTCGCCAATGTATTGCAACCATCCGGCCGTATTGGTGAGTGCTAAAATAAACGGGGCGTCCTCCGGGCAGAGTTGGCGGACCATTAGCCGGTTTGTTTCAATAATTATCATTCCTGCTAATATAATTTTTTATAAATGGATTGAGCAGTGCAGGCCGTAAAGAATTTTAGGGCAAGGGTCAAAATGATTATATTTAATGTCTCTCATTAACCCAAACAACTGTCATGAAGAAACTCCTTTTTATGCTGACAATAGCCGTCAGCAGTCTTCAACTAACCGCACAGGTAGACGCCCGGCTTTTCCGTTATCCCGATGTTTCAGCCACCCAAATCAGTTTTGTATACGGAGGCGATATCTGGATTGTACCCAAATCGGGCGGCACCGCTACCCGCATTACCAGCAGTACCGGTGAAGAGTCCTTTCCGCGTTTTTCGCCGGATGGTAAAACACTGGCTTTTACAGCCACCTACCGCGGCAATGCGGATGTGTATAACATGCCCGTTGGCGGCGGTATACCCACCCGGCTTACCTGGCATGCTATGACGGATAGGGTGGTAGACTGGCATCCGGATGGCAACCGTATATTAATCGCTTCATTGCGCGAAAACGGTGTGGGCAATATTGATAATTTGTACCTGCTTTCAAAAAATGGGGGCCTGCCCGAAAAGCTGCCGGTGCCTTATGGTGAACTGGCCAGTTTTTCTCCCGATGGTGAAAGCATTGCCTATGTTAGCCGCATCACAGAAAACTATCCGTTTAAAAGATACAGGGGAGGCCTGGCTTCCGACGTCGTTTTGTTCAACCTTAAAAAATTAACGGCCGAAAATATTACAGCCAATACCGCCACTGATGGCAAGCCGGCATGGTGCAAAAACAAAATTTATTACGTCAGCGATGTGGATGCCAATAAACGCCGCAACATTTGGGAATATGATCTTGCCACTAAGACACGCAGGCAAATTACAAAGTTTACCGATGTGGATATTAACCACATGAGCAGCGGGCCCGATGATCTTGTATTTGAAGCAGGTGGAAAATTATACCTGCTGCACCTGGCCAGCGATCAGTATGAAGAAGTGAAAATATCGGTGGTAACGGATTATGCCAGCCTGATGCCGCATGCAGAAAATGTGGGCAGCCGGGTGGTCAATGCGGAACTGTCGCCCGATGCAAAAAGAGCCGTTATTGAAGCGCGGGGTGAACTTTTTAGCATACCTGCAGAAAATGGCCCCGTGCTGAATCTTACAAACAGCAGCGGCGCATTTGATCAGCTGCCGGCCTGGTCGCCCAATGGAAAATGGATTGCTTACTGGAGCGATAAAAGCGGCGAGTATGAAATATGGCTGCAGGAGACACAAACAGGCACCAGTAAAAAGATAACCAGTTTTGGCAAAGGAATGGGCTGGCAACTTTTTTGGTCGCCCGACAATAAAAGAATTGCGTTTATCAATTACCTGCAGGAAATAAATTTACTCAATGTAGCCACCGGAGAAACAACAGTGATTGACAAAACAAGCCTGCTGGTGTATGGTAGCCTGCGCGGGTTCAGGATGAGCTGGAGCAATGACAACAACTGGCTTACTTATAGCAAAGGGGGCAACAACCTGAACGACGCAGTATACCTGTATAGTATAGCCGAAAAAAAATTACACAAACTTACTTCCGGCTTTTACAATGATACCGAACCGGTATTTGATGCAGGCGGTAAATACATTTATTTTAAAACCGACCGCCGGCTGCAACCGAGCTACAGCAGCATTGATGCCACCTGGATTTACCCCAACAGTACACAACTGGCATACGGAAGCCTTGACCCCGCAGCAAAAAGTTTGCTGGCAGCCCGCAACGACGAAGTAAAAATAACCAGCGATACCACCGCCGCAAAAACAGCCGCTAAAACAGACAGTACAAAAAAACCAGCAGCAAAACCGCTGACAGTTTCGCCGGAACAGTTTGAAGCAAGGGTACAGGTGTTTCCGGTAGTGGCCGGCAATTACGGACAGTTAAGTGCGGTGGAAGGCAAGCTGGTTTATGGACGTTCTGCCAATACAGGAAGCGCCGGCGAACAGCCCGCAGTTTATTACTATGATATTGAAAAAAGGGAAGAAAAGAAAATATTCAGCGGCAGCGATTTCTTTGTGGTGTCGGGTGATGGCAAATCATTGCTGGTGCAGCAGGGAAACAACCTGGGCATTGTAAAACCTGCGCCGGATCAGCGGATTGAAAAACCATTGCGCACACAAGCAATGGAAATGACGCTCAATCCCCGCGAAGAATGGAATGAAATATTCAATGATACCTGGCGCCGCTACCGCGATTTCTTTTATGATCCTTCCATGCAGCAGGTAAATTGGAACGATGTCCGCAAACAATACAGCGGGCTTTTAAAAGATGCAGTCACCCGTTGGGATGTAGTGAATATTCAGCAGGAAATGATTTCTGAACTGGCAGCAGGCCATACCTATGCGCGTACCGGCGATTTTGAACAGAGCAGCAACCGGGGGCATGGATTTTTAGGCATCGACTGGGAACTGCAGAACGGCGCTTACCGGATTAAACGCATTGTACACCCGGCGGCGTGGGACAATGAAGTGCGGTCACCCTTTGACGTTACCGGTGTTAACGTAAAGGAAGGCGACTATATACTTGCCGTAAATGGTATACCGGTGGATACGAAAATTGATCCCTATGCAGCTTTTGACGGCACCGCCGGCAGTACCGTCATTTTAAAAGTAAACAGCAAACCCTCTTTGGAAGAAGCCAAAGACGTGGTGATTGAAACGCTGACAACTGCACAGGAGCGGCGTTTGCGCAATCTTGAATGGATTGAAAACAACCGCAAAAAAGTAGAAGCGCTGAGCAATGGCGATTTGGGCTATATGTACATGCCCAATACCGGTACCGACGGACAGACCGAATTGATGCGGCAATTCTATGCACAGATAGACAAGAAAGGTTTTATCATTGATGAAAGATTCAATGCGGGCGGGCAATTGGGCGATCGTTTTATTGAAATGCTGAACCGCCCTACGCTGTATAATATTTCCTGGCGCAATGCCGAAGTAAGCCGGATACCGGGCAAAGGCAATAACGGACCCAAGGCAATGCTGATTAACGGATGGGCGGGCAGTGGCGGAGATGGCTTTCCCTGGGCATTCAAATCAATGAATATGGGGCCCATTATTGGTGAAAGAACACTGGGTATACTGGTTGGTCCGGCAACCGGTCATACATTAATTGATGGCGGTGGTATTACAGTTCCGGATGCCAGGTTGTATGGGCCCGATGGCAAATGGTTTGCGGAAGGTGTGGGCGTTACACCTACCATTGAAGTGTGGGATGACCCCGCGCAACTGGCCAGGGGCAACGATCCGCAATTGCTGCGGGCAATTGAAGAAGTATTGAAACTGGTAAAAACAAATCCACGTATCATTCAGCCAAGGCCGGCATTTGAAGACAGAAGCGCAAAGGGAATAAAAGACTAATGATAAACAGTAAACAAAAAAGTATCGCCGGAAAGCGATACTTTTTTGTTGCTTTTTTGCCGGAGCAAAAAGGAAAATCAGGTTTTTATGAAGCGATTTTTTTCCAGAAAGTATTTGAAAAGCTCAACACGTTAATAATGAATTATCCAATCACTTTAATCAGCAAAACGCCCACACCATAGATAAGCGTGGCCAGGAAAATACCTTTGATGGTTTGATCTTTCCGGGCATTTACATAAACGGTAAACAGCACCGCATTGGCCACCAGCGAAATGCTGCTAACGGCGGTAAGCAGGCTTTTGTATTTTTGCATATAGCCCAAAAATTCTTTAAAACTTACATTGTGCGAGTAGAAAGCCACAAAATAATAAATTACCATGCCCAGGATGGGGCCTAAAAAGCCAAGGATAAGGCCAAACCGTATATTGTCTCTTTTCAGCATTATTGTAGCTTCCACGTTTTTTCCAATTTTGTTTTTAAAACGTAATTGGTGAGATCAAATTGTACAGGTACCACACTTATATAATTATTTTCCAGGGCCCACACATCGGTATCGCGGCCCTTGTCCATATTTTTAAACTCGCCGGTAAGCCAGTAGTACTTTTTATTGGTTGGGTCGCGGCGTTCTATAAAATCTTCCTCATATTTTGCATAGGCTTGCCTGCATATTTTAATGCCCCTGATGAGCTCATCTGCAATGGAAGGAATGTTTACGTTTAATATCATGTGCTTGTCAAGCGGCTTTGCCAGCAGTTTTTGTGTCAGCAGGCGCACGCATTTGCGGGCTGCGGTAAAATCTGCTTCAATGCTGTAATCAAGCAATGAAAAACCAATGGAAGGAATGCTTTCAATGGCTGCTTCTACTGCAGCACTCATGGTGCCACTGTAAATTACATTGATAGAATGATTGGCGCCGTGGTTGATGCCGCTTAAACAGATATCGGGTTTGCGGTGTAAAACCTTGTCTACCGCCAGCTTCACACAATCCACCGGCGTACCACTGCAGCCGTAAGCTTCCACGCCATCCATAAACTGCACCGGGTGCAGGCGCAGGGGCTGACCGATGGTAATGGCATGACCCATACCGCTCTGTGGTTTATCTGGCGCCACCACCACAATTTTGCCGAGGTCTTTTACAGCTTCCACCAGGTTGCGGATGCCGGGTGCCGTTACGCCATCATCATTTGTTACCAGTATCACGGGCTGCTCTTTTTTCTGCCTGCTTGCTTTGGCCATGCACCAAAGATATGCAGATCATAGTATTCAGATAATAGTATTAAGACAGGTACCAACTCAATATCCCGCTTTTTGTCAGAACGGTTTGCAGCGGCATCGTCTGAATATAAAATACCCGGCAAAAAAATACTAAAAAGATTTTCTTGTTTGTCAAAAATATTAGTATTTTAGCACTAAATTAATTAGTTATGACATTTGCCGGAAAAAACCTGCGCTATCTACGTCGCCTTCGTGGCTGGACCCAGGAAGAATTTGCCAGTAAATTAAAAATCAAACGTTCATTGCTGGGCGCTTACGAAGAAGAAAGAGCGGAACCCAGGATAGAAGTGTTGGAAAACATTGGCAGCATTTTTAAGTTATCGCTGGATGAATTGCTTTTAAAAGATCTGGGCGATAGCAAAAATAATTTTCTTGCCAAACGCCGTGCTTCAAAGCTGGCAAGTGGTTCCGCAGACATTCAGTTTGTACCGGTGAAAGCCGCAGCCGGTTATTTGGCAGGCTATGCAGATCCTGAATTTGTGGATGAATTAAATACGTTTACACTACCCATGCTGGCACCCGGCACTTACCGTGCTTTTGAAATCATCGGCGATTCTATGTTGCCAACGCCCAGTGGTTCGGTTATAGTAGGCGAAAAAGTAGAAAGCCTGGAGCATGTAAAAAGCAGCAATACCTATATTGTTATTTCGCGCCAGGAAGGCATCGTATACAAACGCATTGTAAAAAATGGCCGTTCAAAAAGTAAGCTCACACTGGTGAGCGACAATCCTTCTTACCAGCCTTACCATGTTGAAGCCGATGATGTGCTGGAACTATGGCAGGCACAAATGGTGATTACCAAAGCCAGCCAGCAAAACAGGTGGGATGTGAACCAATTGGCCAACCTGGTTACCAACTTGCAGGACCAGGTGAGTACGCTAAAAAAACGGATGAATTGATGGAAGCTTAAACCATTCCGGAAAGCAATTCTTTACGGTTCCGGGTTGTCTTCAAAATGGCAGGATCGCCGTATGATTTAAAATGTTTTAATTTTTTTTTATATTTAAATGAGCTGAAAATCAGCTCATTTTTTTGCTAATAGGGGTAAACCATTAAGGTTGCTTTTTTAAGCATTATTTGAAAAGAGGCTGCTTTTTTTCAGCTATTTTTACAGATAACCATGATGCGAAGAATTACCTGCTTTGGGCTGCTTATCTGTTTAACCTGTCTTATTGCAACTGCACAACACAAAAGTCTGCAGGCAATTAAGACCGCTTTGCCCCCGCGCATTGATGGATCCCTAACAGATAGTGCCTGGAAAAATGTGCCCGAGGCCATCAATTTTATTACCAATTCTCCTGTATTTGGCAAGCCTTCGAAAGTTAAAACTTCCATCAGGATTGTTTATGACGACGATGCCATTTATGTCGGCGCTTATTTGTACGACGACCCAGCCCAGATAAAAAAGCAGTTTACCACCCGCGATAACCAGGACCGCGCCAACGTGGATTACTTTTCAGTATTTATTGATACCTATAAGGATCACCAGAATGCATACCAGTTTGCTGTAACTGCCCGAAATGTGCAAACCGATGCCCGTTTATCTTCTGCCGTAAAACCAGATTTGGGCATCTATGGCGATCTCAGTTGGGATGCGGTTTGGGACAGTAAAGTAGAAATGCAAAAAGACGGATGGACAGTAGAGATCAGGATACCTTATTTCTCGCTGCGTTTTGCGAAAACCAATATACAGGACTGGGGCATTAATTTTTTACGTTTCAGCAAACGCTACAACGAAGCCTCTTTCTGGAATGAAGTAAACCCTAACAACAATGGTTTTGTAAACCAGTTTGGCTATCTCAAAGGTTTGGAACAACTTTCTCCACCCTTGCGCTTAAGCCTTTCGCCCTATATCAGCGGAGGCTACCGAAGCGATCCGCAGCAAAAAACAGGTTACAACAACAATGAATTTTTGAAAAGCGGCGGCCTGGATGTTAAGTACGGGCTGAATGAAAGTTTTACGCTGGATGCCACACTGATTCCCGATTTTGGCCAGGTGATTTCCGACAATGTGGTCAATAATATCAGCCCGTTTGAACAGCTGTTTAAAGAAAACCGCCAGTTCTTTACCGAAGGCACCGAACTCTTTAATAAGGCCGGCATTTTTTACAGTCGCCGCATTGGCAGAACACCTACAGGTTATTACGATGTAAAAGATTTTACTGACAACAACCCCAATTACCTGGTGTTAAAAAACCCGCAGGTAACCAGGCTGTACAATGCTATAAAATTTTCGGGGCGCAACAAACACAACCTGGGTATTGGTATTTTCAATTCAATTACAGAACCGGTACATGCTAAAATATACAATACCGCCAATGGCAAAGATTCGGTAATTACCACCGAAGAACTGGCTAATTACAATATCATTGTGCTTGACAAGGCGCTAAAGAACCGCTCTTCCATTACCTTAACCAATACCAATGTGCTTCGCAATGGCAATGCCAATGATGCCAACGTAACGGCCGTGGATGTAGTATTGTACGATAAGAACAATGACTATGGCGTGAGCGTTAAACCCCGGTACAGTAAAATATTTGGGAAGGGCGGCTACGATGGGTTTGCCAATGAAGCACAGTTTGGTAAAGTGAGCGGCAAGTGGCAATGGTTTGTAAACAACAATGTTTTATCAGACCGCTACAATCCTAACGATCTTGGTTACCTGCAGGTGGCCAATCAAATCAATACCACGGCAGAGCTTAGCTATAATATTTTCCAGGCCACCGATAAATTCCTGAACCAGCGGTATGCAATAACGGCCATGCAATCTTATTTGTACAAACCATTTGGCTACCAGGCTACCGAGTTTAAGCCTTCGGTGTTCTGGGTGTTCAATAATTTCTGGGATCTTTCCATCAGTGTACCCATACAGCCTTTCTGGTACAATGATTATTTTGAATTGCAGACGCCGGGCAAAATGCTGAAACGTTCGCCGTATTATTCGGCTTTTGTGAGTGGCAGCACCGATAGCCGCGAAAAACTTTTTGTAAACTGGAACCTGGGTTTTGCAGAAGGCCCCTTGCCCAACGATCCTTACAATGCCGTTACCCTCGGTGCCCGCTACCGCTTCAGCGATAAATTTACTGTGGAAGCATCCATCCGCAGGCGGCACGACAACGGCCAGTGGGGCCTCACCAATAACGGCAAGACGTTTATTTTTGACAATAGCAATGAACCCGTTCTGGCCAGACGCAAGTTTACAGATGTGAGTACCATTGTAAGCGGTACCTATAATTTTACCTCGCGCATGAACCTTACATTCAGGGCGCGGCATTACTGGAACAAACTGGAGAATACCAATCTCTATTATGCCAACAACGATGGCTACTGGACGGAAAGGCTGGATCTGAAACCTTCAGATTACAATGCCAATTACAATATCTTCAACCTCGATGTATTTTATACCTGGGATTTTAAGCTGGGCAGCAAGATTATCATTGGCTATAAAAACTGGCTGGGCAATGATTACCTCAATGCATTGTCGTTTACAGACAATAAACTGTATGGAAAAAACCTGGTCAACCTCTTCTCTATACCACACGGTAATGAACTAACACTGCGCTTTATTTATTTTATCAATTACCAGGACCTGCGCTCTGCCGTTAAAAAGTCTTTATAATTGATAGATTGATTTTGCAGTGCGGAAAGTATTGCAATGTGCTTCTGTTATGATTTTTACATCGGCCGAATAGCTGCCGCCCATCGCCACCGTGCAGGGGATATTGTTTTTTTGCAGCATACTAAAAACCAATTCGTCCCTTAGCCGGCAACCCTGTATGCTGATTTTTAATTTGCCGAATTTATCGGTTGCTAAAATATCGGTACCCGCCAGGAAAAACGCAAAATCGGGTTTAACCGCCGCAATCAGTTCTTCCAGGTTTGTTTGTAAGAGATGGAGATAGGTTTTATCATCCGTTCCATCTTCCAGTGGAATATCAAGATCGGATTTTTCTTTGTGAAACGGGTAGTTGTGCCTGCCATGCATACTGAAAGTAAATACGCGGGCATCGTTTTCAAATATTTTTGCCGTGCCGTTTCCCTGGTGTACATCCAGGTCGATAATTAAGATTTTTCCGGCGAGGCCCTGTTG
>Ga0075024_100000709_pt1 | contig 12639 bp, 15 predicted proteins | sample Str013_2_FD_71389 | JGI IMG/M metagenome (GOLD analysis project Ga0075024, IMG submission 71389) | Freshwater sediment microbial communities in response to fracking from Pennsylvania, USA - Straight Creek_MetaG_SC_2013 | ecosystem: Environmental > Aquatic > Freshwater > Creek > Sediment... | reverse complement strand
GAGCTCGGCCACCCGGCGCAGCCAGCCGGTCGCCGCGATCGGACCCCAGCTGCCACCCAGGAGCGCGAACAACGACGTCACGCCACCCATCGCCGGTCCTAGGGCATCGACCGTGAGCAGGTGGCCGAGCAACACGCCGATGGCAGCGAAGGGCGCTAAGCCGATCAGGATCAGCACGAGCATCGAGACCCACTCGGTCACTGCGAGGCGAACACCGAACACGACGCCGGCGACCGACAGGACGACGATGCTCAACGAGGCCATGGCGTAACCGGCCAACACCTTGGTGGCGACGTAGGTGCGGGCCCGCAGTGGAGTGATGCGCAACTGGCGCGTCCATCCCACCGTGCGCTCCGCCGCGATCCGCGCCCCGCCGGCGAGGACCGCGGCCATCGATCCCCAACCGACCATACCGGCGAGGTAGTAGAGCGGGAAGCCGATGCCCTCGATCGTGTCGTGCTGCTTCGGTCCGGCGACGAGCACGTACAAGATCAGCGGGAACACGAGCGAGAAGAAGAAGAACCGGACGTTGCGGAACGTGCGGCGCAGCTCGTAGCGGGTGTACACGGCGATCATCATCAAAGCACCTCGAGTGTTTGGTCGTCGGACGCGGCGGCGCCGATGGTCGTCGCGGTCGCGACGTCCGGGGCTGGAACCGCGGCGATCAGGTTGATGGTGTCGTCATCGTCGGCGAACACCCAGGCCAAAAGAAGCAAGGTCGCGGCGCGGGCCGAGGGGCTCAGCGCCCGCAAGGCGTGCAGCGCGATCACGTTCGAACCTCAACCGATGCCGCCGTCGCGGCGGTCAGCTCGAGGAACGCTTCTTCGAGGCCGGCACCGTGCACCTCGATGTCGCGTGCCTCCCGATATCGGGCGAGCACCTTGCGGAGGACGATGTCTGACGTCGTGCTGGTGATGACCACGGTGTCGCCGTGGCGTTCAGCGTGGTGCACACCTTCGATCGCAGCGAGCTCGTCGACGGCGACGGCGGGCAGCGTGGCGCGGATCGTGCGCACACCGACGCGGGCCTTGATCTCGGTCGTCGAGCCGTCGGCGATGATCCGCCCACCCGCCATCAACACGATCCGATCAGCCCACGCGTCGGCCTCGTCGAGATGATGCGTCGCGAACACGACGGTCGTGCCGCCATCGGCGAAGCGGCGGATCGCTCGCCAGAACTCGTGACGCGACTCGACGTCCATCGCGACTGTCGGCTCATCGAGCACGAGAAGGTCAGGATTGGAGACGATCGCCATCGCGAAGCGGACTCGTTGCGTCTCACCCCCCGACAAGCGATGAGCGCGCCGGCCGCGAAGGTCGCCGACACCGGCGGCGGCCAACGCATCGTCAACCGCCAACGCATTCGGGTACAGCGACGCGATCATCGTCACGATCTCGCGGACCGTCAGATCACGTACCAATGATCCCGACTGGAGCATGCCTCCCACGACACCAACGTCGACCGCCGAGTTGGGGTTCAAACCGAACTCGGCGATCGAACCACGATCTGGTTGCACCAACCCGAGCAACATGTCGAGCGTGGTCGACTTGCCGGCACCGTTCGGCCCGAGCAACGCCACCGTCTCACCGCGCCGAACCCGAAGATCGACCTGCTCGACGGCAGTCACCGACCCGAACGACTTCGCGACGCCGACGGCGTCGATCGCCAGATCACCATTGATGACAGAGGACAAGAACATGGGCGTCATCGTGCTCCACGCACCAACGCTCGTGTAGTGCCGCCCAATCAGGACCTGACAATGACAAATGTCAGCAACGGGACCAGCGTCCAGGTTCCATCGAGTTGCAATGAATCAAACTAGACTGATATAGTTGACCTGTGGGAGAGACATCTCCACCGGAGATCCTCGGACTGCTCAGCGACCCGCTGCGATGGCAGTTGGTCGTCGAGCTCGGTCGCAGCGACCGCCGCGTGGGCGAGCTCGTGGAGCTCGTCGGGAAACCGCAGAACCTGGTCTCGTACCACTTGGCCGAACTTCGGCGCGCCGGCATCGTCAGCGCCCGCCGGAGCTCGGCTGACGGTCGCGACGTCTACTACCGGGCCGATCTGTTCCGCTGTCGAGACCTACTTGGTGAAGCCGGACGCTTGCTCCATCCGGGGCTCGCGCTCGCTCCGACATCATCAGGTGTCGCCAGGTGGAGAGGGACTCGACCGCGACTGCTGTTCCTGTGCACCGGCAACAGCGCCCGTTCCCAGATCGCCGAAGCCCTCGTCACGCATCGATCGGCGGGCATGGTCGAGGCTCGTAGCGCAGGCAGCCATCCCAAACCGATGCATCCCAACGCTGTGCTGGTCATGGGCGAGCGCGGCATCGACATCGCTGGTCGCTCCACGAAGTCGCTGACGCGCTTCACCCGCAACCGATTCCACCGGGTCATCACGCTCTGCGACAAAGTGCGCGAGATCTGCCCAGAACTCCCAGGGGCGCCGATCACGGCGCACTGGAGCATCGCCGACCCAGCCGTCGCAGGCGGCAACGACTCAGCGACGTACCCCGCGTTCCGAGCCGTCACCGACGAGATCGAGACCCGAGTGGATCTGTTGCTGGCGGACCTCAAGACCCGACCATTGGAAAGGACACACCATGCGTGACGCAGATGCAGCGAACACCCAGCCATGCCACCGTTTCCTGACTGGGAGATCTAGGTGATCACGCCCGGAATCGACCACATCGCCTTGACGGTGAGGAGGCCATCACGCAATGCCCGACCATGAGTACGCCAGCATCCGCTACATCGTCGACGATGTCGCGGCCTCCATCGCCTTCTACACCAAGCACCTCGGCTTCTCCGTACTGAACGACTTCGCACCCGCCTTCGCGGACGTTGCCCTTGGGCACCTCCGAGTTCTGCTCAGCGGCCCTACCAGCTCAGGCGCGCGAGCCCTTCCCGACGGTCGTCAACCGATCGCTGGTGGCTGGAACCGGATGCACATCATCGTCGATGACATCCGCTCCGAAGTCAGCCGACTGACCGCCGCAGGCATCACGTTTCGAAGCGAGGTCGTCACCGGCCCAGGCGGTGCCCAGGTCGTCCTCGACGATCCATCCGGCAACCCGATCGAGTTGTTCCAACCCGCACCACGACCCGCTTCTTGACCAGCCGCGAACACGACGGACGGCGCACGGTTCCTCTCGCGTCGCGTGAGTTGGAAGCTCGACCCACTTCTGCTGCGATTGTCGAAAGGTCGCGTCGCGACGACGTTCGTGTTCCCAACGGCAGTGCTCGAAACGCGCGGTGCCAAGAGCGGAGCGCCACGTCGCAACGCGATCATCTACTTCCACGACGAGAGTCGAGTAACGATCGTCGCCTCGAACGCTGGCGACTCTCGTCATCCGGCCTGGTACCACAACCTTCGAGCGCATCCCGATGTCCGCTTCGGTGGGATCCCCATGCACGCCACAGTCGTAGACACCGACGACGAGCGAAACCGACCGTCCGGATTGCTTCGTTCAGGGTTGGGGCTTGCGCATGAGCGTCGAGCCGATCGTGATGGTGCCGAGTTCGGTCGGCATCGGCCGGTCGACGACGTATCCGAGGCGCTCGTAGAAGCCGACGGCGTTGAGGCTGGAGCGCACGGCGAGCGCTGCGACTCCTGAAGCCAGGGCGTGCGTCTCGACAAGGGTCACAAGGCGGCGGCCGATGCCTTGTCCGAACCAGTCGGGGCGCACGAACACCAGTGTCAGTCGGGCGAGGTCGGTCTCGAATGGCACCCAGCCGGCGGTGGCGATCACGTCGGCGTCGAGTGTGGCGACGTGGAAGTAGGCGCGCTCGGCGAGGCCGTCGAACGGGTCGTTGATGATCGCGCGCGCGAAGGCATCGATCTCGTCGTTCGTGTAGTAGCCGGCGCTACCGGCTCGGTGTGCGGCGACGATGACGACACGGATCGATGGTTCGTCTCCACTGCGCATCGGCTCGCAGCGCACGTCGTCGACGCCATCACGGTGTGGGCGCATTCTCGGGTGACTCCATTGCAACGTTGTCCGCTGTCTTGCGTATATAACATGATGTCGTGTAATACTTGGCTATGCGAGACGCAGCGTCGAGGGTGAGCCCGGCTCGGGCGGCCGGCAAGTGCGAGCTCGGTGATCGGCCGCTGATCGATCCGGCGACCGCGACGGCGATGGCTCGGCTGTTCAAGCTGGTCGGCAATGACACCCGGTTGCGGTTGCTGCACGTGTTAGAACGCGAGTCCGATCTCTGCGTCGGTGACCTCGCCGAGCAGATCGAGATGGCCCCGCAAGCAGTGTCGAACCAGCTGCAACGCCTTGTCGATCGGGGGATCGTCGCGGCACGCCGCGACGGAGTGCGGGTGTTCTACCGGATCGCTGATCCGTGCGTGATCGGTCTCATGGACCTCGCTTGGTGCCTGCTCGAAGAGACCGGCGCGACGCGACCTTCACGGCGACCCCCGCGCCCACGGTCGCGAGCGCGATGACCGCGGCGCAGTGGACGGTCGAGGCGCAAGGACTGTCGAAGTGCTTCGGAGATGTCGTCGCGCTTGACTGCGTCGATCTCTGCGCCGCGCCCGGATCGGTCGTTGCCGTGCTCGGCCCGAACGGTGCGGGCAAGACGACGCTCCTGCGCATCTTGACGACGTTGCTGCGCCCCGACGGGGGCATCGCACGCGTGTGCGGCCTCGACGTCACCCGCCACCGGAGACAGGTCCGCGCCCAGATCGGCGTCACCGGTCAGTCCGTCGCGCTCGATGCGGCGTTGACGGGCCGCCAGAACCTTCGCTTCATCGGTCGGCTCCGCCACCTCGGCCGCAACGACGCGTACCGGCGGGTGGACGAGATGATCGAGCGTCTACGGCTCTCCGACGCCGCCGACCGCGCCGTTGGCACGTACTCCGGTGGGATGCGACGGCGCGTCGATGTCGCTGCTGGCCTGCTCGGTTCACCACCGGTCGTGTTCCTCGACGAACCCACCACCGGCCTCGACCCAATCAGCCGGCTCGACGCGTGGGACGTGATCACCGAGCTCGTCGCCGACGGCACCACAGTCATGCTGACGACGCAGTACCTCGACGAAGCCGACCGCCACGCCGACCGCATCGCCGTGATCGACGCCGGGCGCGTCGTCGCCAACGGCACCGCCGAGGAGCTCAAGACGGCGGTGTCGGCCAACCGGCTCGACGTCGCGCTCGCCGACCCCGCCACCATCGACATCGCACTCGGCCTCGTCGCCCGCCACAGCACACACGCACCGACGGTCGACGCCCGCAGCGGACACCTGAGCGCGATCACGACCGGTGGTGCAGCGACCGTCGCCGCGGTGGCACGCGATCTCGACGCCGCCGGCATCGCCGTGGCCGAGCTGGCCTTGCAGCGACCAAGCCTCGACGAGGTGTTCCTCGCCCTCACCAGCACAACGTCAGACCGTCGTCGATGAACCCGGCGGGCGTTGTCCATGACACGGCCGTCATCGCCGGGCGGCATGTGCTGCACCTACGCCAGACGCCGAGTCTGCTCGCCCTCACCATCGCCCAACCGGCCCTGTTCGTCGTGCTGTTCACCTACGGCTTCGGTGGCGCGATCCACCCCCCAGGGGTACGCCACTACATCGACTACCTCCTACCCGGCATCATCGTGCTCGCGGTCGCGTTCGGGTCGTCACAGACCGGGACGGCGTTCGCCGAGGACGCCGCCAACGGCACCACCGACCGGTTGCGCACCCTCCCGATCGCGCGGGCTGCCATCTTCGCCGGGCGCAGTCTGGCCGACACCGCCCGGAACCTCTTCGTCATCGCCTTCATGACCGCCCTCGGCACCGCGCTCGGGTTCCGATCTCACCGAGGCGTGATCGACGCCATCGTCGCCGTTGGGCTCGTGCTCGCCCTCGGGTTGGCCTTCTCTTGGCTCTCGGCGCTCATAGGGCTCTCGGTCCGTTCACCGGAAACCGCGCAAGTCGCCACCCTGCTCCTCGTGATCCCGCTCGCGTTCACAAGCTCGATGTTCGTCCCGATCGCCACGATGCCGACATGGCTGCGAATCTTCGCCCGGGCCAATCCCGTCACTCGCACGGTCGATGCCGTGCGCGCCCTCACCCTGCCATCGGGACCGAACGGCGCCATCGGACCGGCAGTCGCCTGGAGCCTGATCCTGCTCGCCGTCGCCGTGCCAGCCACGATCGCCAAGGACCGCCGACCCACCAACGGGTAAACGACACATCGTGACCGGAGCCAACATGACCGACGACAACACGAACGACGACAAGGTACGCGCGTACTACACCGATGCCGCTCATGCCGCTGGCGTGGGCCAGCGCGCGTGCTGCGGCGTCAACGCCACCGCGTTCGGCGCTGGCCACTACGACACGCTCGACGGCATCCCTGACACCGCCGTGCTCGCCAGCATCGGCTGCGGCAACCCCGCCGCAGTCGCCGACATTCGTGCCGGCGACATCGTGCTCGACCTCGGCTCGGGCGGAGGGATCGACGTGCTGCTGTCCGCGCAACGGGTCGGGCCGACCGGTTTCGTGTACGGCGTCGACTTCACTCCGGCGATGCTGGAGCTCGCCCAGCGCAACGCGAGCGCCGCCGGCGCGACCAACGTCGAGTTCCTCGAGGGCCACATCGACGCCGTCCCGCTCCCAGACGCCAGCATCGACGTGATCATCTCGAACTGCGTCGTCAACCTCGCTGCCGACAAGAGCGCCGTGTTCAGCGAGATGTTCCGGTTGCTCCGACCGGGCGGCCACCTCGGCATCACCGACGTCGTCACCGACGACGACATCGCGCCCGAAGACAGAGCCCGTCACGCCACGAACATCGAATGCGTGGCCGGTGCACTCCCCATCGGCGACTACCGCCACGCCCTCGCCGCCGCAGGATTCACGCGCATCACGATCACCATCACCCACCCTGTCGCCGACAAGGTCCACAGCGCCATCATCCAAGCCCACCGCAGCGAGCCCTGCCAAGCAGACCTGGCCACACCACGAGTCCTGCCGCGGCGCAGCCCCGACGGGCCGAGACGTAGCCTCGCGGCGATGATCACTTCGATCCACGCCCTCATCTACTCCGACGATCCAGCCGCCACCCGAGCGTTCCTACGCGACGTGCTCGGCTGGCCCTACATCGACGACGCCAGCTCAGAGCCGGGCTGGCTCATCTTCGGCACCGGACGCAGCGAGCTCGGCGTCCATCCCACCCACAGCGTGTGGGAAGGCACCGAGCACAACTCGCCGCGCCACCACGAGATCTCCCTCATGTGCGACAACATCGAGACCACACGAACCGAGCTGACCCGCAAGGGTGCCACGTTCTCTACGCCCGTCGCCGACGCAGGCTACGGGTACACGGCGATGCTCGACGTTCCCGGCGCAGACCCCATCATGTTGTACCAACCCAAACACGCGACGGCCTTCGATCTGTAGCCAAGCATTCCTCGCCGACGCGCCCATGACCGCTGACGTCGTGTCCCGCTTGGTCGATGGTGTGGAGGTGTTCGCGCTCCTCGATGTTCGCGGCCCGTTCTTCGAACCGGTGCGCGCCGCCTTTACCGGCGCGACCGAGGCCGATTGGGACGACGCCCAACGCATCGATCCCGACGCGTTCGCGTCCGATGGCACCTGGACACTTGCGTTCCGGGCATTCGTCGTTCGCGGGCCGGGGCTGCGCACCACACTCATCGATGCCGGCGTCGGGCCCGAAGGCGGCCCGGCCGCGAGCTGGGCGCCCGGCCCGGGCCACCTGCTCGAACGGTTCGACGATATCGACCTCGACCCCGCCGACATCGAAGACGTCGTGCTCACGCACCTGCACTCCGACCACTACGGCTGGAGCATCGATCGTACCGGAGCACCCACGTTCGTGAACGCCCAGTACGTCCTCCAACGACGCGAGGTCGAGCACCTCACCATCGACGATGCCGCCATCGGGCACGTCATCGAGCCACTGCGCGCCGCCGGCCAACTCCAGCTCCTCGACGGCCCGGTCCGACTCGGCCGCAGCCGATCGGGGGTCGCGCTCGGCGTCATCCTGACTCCCGGTCACACACCCGGCCACCACAGCGTCACCGTCGAGGGACGACACGAGCGGATCGTCATTGCCGGCGACGTCATCGTGCATGCTGTGCAACTCGTCAACCCTGATGTCACCTACCGATTCGAAGCCGAACCCTCGGTCGCGGCCCGGACCCGGCGCTCAGTCGTGCGCCGCGACAACACACGTCGCCTCCTTCTCGCCAGCGCCCACCTCACGGCACCATTTCTGGAACTGTCCTCGCCCGACGACCGCTGAGTGACCCTACGACCGAGTGGGAGGCGCACCTTGCGGTCAGCGTCGTCGGGCGATGAGCTCGCAGGAGACCGCTCGCAACACCATGTCGACCGACGATCCCGATGTCCGGGTCTTCGTTGGCGCCGGCGTGTTCGTGAGCACGATCGCGCTCTAGACCGCGCTCGAACCTTCCGGGGTCGTCGTAGTCTGGATCAAGCTCGATCAGAGCGATCCGACTTCCGACTGATGCGTGACGATTGGTCGATCGTGACCGACTGGCGTCAGCAGCCCCAACGGGATTCGAACCCGTGCCGCCACCTTGAGAGTGTCGTCAGGCCTGTTCGCATGGTGGTGCTCCGTTCTGTTTGCCCTGGTGAGAGATGCTTCCACGTCCGTCCGATGTTGCCGATGACGCCGTGTAGTGCCCGGTTGGGTGTAAATCGGGTGTAACGGCAGACGCCAACGTTCGCGGTTCTGGCGTGTCGCGACTCCGCGTGTAGCCGGTCAGGTGGCGAGCATCCGCTCGAACGACGCCGGCGTGACGACGACCGGCTGTTTCGTTCCACGTGAGCAGATCCTTGTCGCCCGAGACGATGACGTCTGCGTGATGCTCGCGCGCCAGCGCGATGAGGTAGTCGTCGTCGGGATCGCGCGTGAACGTCGGCGGAGACAGCGGATCGATGACGAGCTCGGCGACGATGCGGATGCCATGCACGAGAGTGTGGGCATCAGCACCGACGATCCACTTTGCGAGCCGCGATCGTGCGAGCACATCGTCGACCTCGGCGAGGACGGCGTCGCTGAGGATCAGCTCGAACGCTTGGGACTCGAGCCACGCGTTCACGATCCGGTACGACGGGCCTTGCCGGATAGCGGCGGTCGGCGCGGATGGTCACGCGCCGCGCCGCTGGCGTCTCGCCGTTTTCACCTCGTCGACAGCAAGCTGTTCTGCTTCGTCGTCCGAAGCTCGGACGTGGAAGTCGATGCCAACCGTGCCCGGATCGAGCGGGTGTAGTGCTCCCACGCTGCCTGACGTGACATGCCCAGCGCCGCGCCGACCTGATCCCAGGTGGCGCCGGCGCGTCGGGCAGCCTCGATCGTGTCGAATCGAAGTTTGCTCAACTCGGTATCGAAGCGGGCCAGCGCTCGGAGCGCGTCCAGCGGGTCGGCGGGCAGCTGGTCAACCGCGATCATCGCCCACGCCTATCGGAATCCTTTGACGGCTCGGTCGGCCGCAACGCCTATGTCACCAACCTCGGGGGACGGGCGTTTGTCGACCGCCTCGTCCAACGGATGTCTGCTCGTGACGATCGTGTCGCAGGGTATCTTGGCGGAGATCTTGAATCGATGGCGTCCATCCCGAGCCCAGTGCACAGAAGTGTTGGAGCCCATGTTGTGGAGCAGTCGACGTTGTTGAGGGTGGTGACTACCGGTGGTCGGCCGGGGTGCCCGTCGATGAGCAATCGTGAGATCACTACGCGTCTGCTTGGCTGAAGAGGGCTTCAGGGGCCTTCAGCAACGGGGAAGCTGCACTAGGTCACGATGCTCCTGACGACCACGACGAGGAGCATCAACATGACCCAGACCGCCTGTGACCCGAGAACGACGGCTGGCATCGCTGACGCGCCGATGCGGTTGACGATCGACATCGCGGCCGAGGCAATCGATGGGTGTGCCGGTCACGTCGACGGCATCGTCCTCGATCCGGGCTTGCAACGGGTCACCGACCTCGTTGTGCGCCTGCATGGTCGCGCCGACGACGCCCGTCTCGTCCCGATCGGCGCCGTCGCCTGGTGCGGCGAGCACATCGTCCTTTCGTGGTTGATGGCCGATATCGATCACGCACAGCCAGTGCGGGGAGTTGCGTCGCGGGGTACCGATCAACGGCCGCACGAGGTCGAGTTGGTGACAGCGGGCGTCAGCCGCACGTTCGGATGGTCGTTCGGTACCGTCGGGCCGCTCCTCGCCCAGGCAGCGCTGGGGCGGTTGGCAACGTTGCCGCCGACGATCTATGACGCCATCCCGGCCGGACGTGCCGAGGTAGGTCGCCGCAGCGATGTCTTCAGCATTGACAACCACATTGTTGGCCACGTTCGTGGCCTGATCGTCGAACGAGACGGCACGATCGCCAACGTCATCGTCGGGCGCGGCCACCTCTGGTCCCGCCGCGACGTCGACGTTGCGATCGCCGACGTCGACTCGTTTGTGTCCGATCGCGTGCGGCTCGGCATCGGTCGAGACGTTGTCGACATGCTCTCGGTGACAGCTCCGCGTCGTCACGAGCACAACCGTCAGGCCCCGTCCGCTTCGACGCCAAGGATCCCGTGATGAGCGACCAACCCCCCGTCCCGCCGACGCTTCCCGGTAGACGAGCCCCTCACCCGGCTCGCACGGCTCGCCGCGCCTGTGGTGCGGCCGGTGTGGCCGGGATGGTGTTGATCACGGGCTACATGGCGACCGGAGGCGGATCGGCAACAGCGCAAGGCGCCACCGGTACGCCGGGACCAGCGACGGTCGGCACCGCGAACGCTGGCGCCAACTTCACTCCGGCGGGCCGCGCGGTGCCTGCGTCTCCGTCGCCAAAGGTACGGTCCTCAAGCCACGGAAGCTGACCCGAAGCGAGCTCGGGCCCTGCTCGCGCCGCGGCGTGCGAGGAGGTTCGTCGCGTGACGTTCGTGTTGTCGATGGCGTGCGCGTTGCTTGCTGCGCTGAGCTATGGCACAGCCTCGGTGATGCAGGCCGCGGCGGCGCGTCGCACCGGGACGCGACCGAACCTCGACGCGCTCCTCCTCGTTCGCCTCGCCCGCCAGGTCCCGTACCTCGCCGGGCTCGCGCTCGATCTCGTCGGGTTCGCTTCGTCTGTCGTCGCGTTGCGGAACTTGCCTCTGTTCGTCGTCCAGTCCGCAGTCGCTGGCAGTGTCGGGGTCACGGCGATCACCGCGGCGCTGGCGTTTGGTTTCAGCCTTCGACGCTATGAGACCGTGGCCCTTGTCGTGCTCGTCGCCGGCTTCGCGTTGCTCGCCGTCTCGGCCCAGCCCGAGCACGCCACGACGCTCTCCCGGCATGGTCGCTGGCTGCTCGTCGCTGGAATCGGTCTCGTCGTGATCGTCGGGTACGTCAGCGCTCGCCGGCACGAGCGAGCGGCGAGCGTTGGACTGGCCATCGGCGCCGGTCTCAGTTGGGCCGGTACTGGCATCGCGGCGCGGGTGTTGCACGTCCCGACGCCACTGTGGCACGTGATCATCGACCCGGTAGCGATCGTTCTCGCCGTCTATGGCGTGCTCGGCACGTTGCTGTTCGCGACCGCCCTGCAGCGCGGTTCGGTCACCGCTGCCGCCGCGCTCGTGTTCTCCGTCGAGACGGTCGTCCCATCAGGCATCGGGCTTGCCTTCCTCGGCGATCACGCCCGCCCCCACTTCCTCACCGCCGCGCTGGCCGGTGTCGTCGCTTCCGTGGGTGCCTCGATCACGCTTGCTCGCCGTTCCGAACCGCTCCCACCACGGATCGCTGCCGACACCGGCGTCCGCCGTCAAACGAGATGAGCGAACTGCACTGCGACCCAATGTCGTGACGGTGCCCGGCACGTCGCGCCTTCGACACCTCACCGGCAGCTTGCGCCGCTGGCCCCACGGCGACGTCGTGGCCGATGCAGTCCGCGGCTGTTGGCCCACGCCTTGGCGCTCTCGGCGTCGGCGCGCGTTGAGCTGTACGCGGCGTCGAGGACCTCGCCTTTGGCCGGTCGCGAGGGTTCGGCGGCTTCGATCGACAGGTACGCCGCCGCACCGAGAGGGATCGGTATCCAGAACTCGAACAGCCGATAGGCCAATACGGCGACGATCGCCTCGGCACGGGGCACACCGAAGCCGACGAGGCTCGACGTGAGCACCGCTTCGTACACGCCGACGCCGCCTGGCGTGAGCGGGATCGCAGCCGAGACGTTGGCCAACCCGAAGGCGATGATCAGTCCGTCGGGTTGGACCGTGACGCCTACGGCGGCAAGGACGATCCACAGCGCGGCTGCGTCGGTCAACCACTGCGCGGCTGCCCACGCTGTCGCTCGGGCCATCAACCGGCGGTCAGTCGCGAGTTCGCTGAACCTCTTCACGAGGCCGTGCAAGAACGCCGACACGGTTTTGGGATCGACGAAGCGGAACCTCTTGGCGATCGCGCCGACGAAGCGGTCGGCGGCCGTCGAGCCCCGTGACACGCCGATCACCAGCAGCGCGAAGCCGGCGATGACGATGGCACCGGCGAACGCGACGCCAAGGTAGGCGGCATTGGCGCGTCGGAACGGCAACGACACGATCAGCGCGCTCCACAGCATGACGTTGAGCACTGCCGCCGAGCCGATGCCTTGCACGCTCAACACGAAGCTGGCGTCGGCAGCACTGACAC
>Ga0075024_100000704_pt1 | contig 12660 bp, 13 predicted proteins | sample Str013_2_FD_71389 | JGI IMG/M metagenome (GOLD analysis project Ga0075024, IMG submission 71389) | Freshwater sediment microbial communities in response to fracking from Pennsylvania, USA - Straight Creek_MetaG_SC_2013 | ecosystem: Environmental > Aquatic > Freshwater > Creek > Sediment... | reverse complement strand
CGGTACGGCTGTCTCAATCACCATCGCCGGGGCACCTGCGACAACAACCGGACCATCCGCCGGCCCATGATCGAGCAACGGGTGCTGTCGGGACTAACCGAAAGGCTCGTTTCGTCCGAGGCCGTCGCGACGGCCGTGCGCGCCTACCACGACGAACTCAATCGCCTGAAGCAGGCGCGGCGGGCGCAAAACAGCTTCGACCGGCAGGCGCTCGCCAAGGTCGAGCGCGCCATTGCCAGCGTGATCGACGCCATCGAGGCCGGACTCTACCAGCCGTCCATGAAGGCCCGCATGGCCGAACTTGAGCAGCAGAAGGCTGAGATCGTCGCGCGCCTGGAAGCGGTCGGGCCGGTGCTGCCGGACGTCAATCCGAACATTGCTGAAATCTACCGCCGCAAGGTGGCCTGCCTGACCGACGGAAAAGTTGACCTCGAAACAAACATGGAGGCCGCCATGGCCATTCGATCCCTGATCGGTGACGTTGTCTTGAACCCTGGAGAAAAGCGCGGCGAAGTGCACGCCACATTACGCGGCGAGCTGATGGCAATCCTCGATTTTGCCGCCGGGCGGAACACGCCCGGAACATTGCCGTCGCGCGCTATAACAGGAGTGGGTGGAAGCCCCCGCAACCACTTTTGTCATAGTTTACTGACCGTCGCGATTTGGCGCGCCTGGAGGAATCAGGCCACAGAAGCTCTTGAAGCCCGCCTCTCGACGGCGGCATTCGAATTGCTGTCATCGCTGGCATTTCGCGCCCATCGGACCGCGGCAATCCGCAAGCGCCCTGACCAAGCGCCCGCACTACCTGGGCCGTTGCACGGCTCTGACTTTGCCGCTGCTGCCGCCGCCACAGTAGAACAGATCGCTGCCATTGGACTCGAGCCCCGACACGGTGATGCCGGGCGGCAAGTCGAGTTGATCAAGCACCTCGCCCGACTGCGGGTCGAGCCGGCGCAGTTCACTTCGCTCGTCTTCCCAGGTGGCATGCCAGAGCTCGTCATCGACCCAGGTGACGCCGGTCACGAACCGGTTGGATTCGATGGTCCGCAGCACGGCGCCGGTCGCGGGATCGACCTGGCAGATCCTGCGGTTGCGATATTGGCCAACCCACAGCGAGCCATCGGCCCAGGCCATGCCGGAGGCGCCACCTTCCGGCGCCGGGATGGTCGCGACCACGCGGCCGGTGTCCGGATTGACCTTCTGGATGCGGTCGCCGGCGATCTGGAACAGGTGCTCGCCGTCGAAGGCGGTGCCGGCGTGCGCGGGAACATCGAGCGACCGGACTTTGTTGCCGCTTTCGGGGTCGATCGCATCCAGCGAAGTGCCGGTCGCCATCCAGACATTGGCGCCGTCATAGTTGACGCCGTTCACCTGGCTGACGCCGGCGAACGGCCCATACTCGCGGACGATGGTAGCGGCTGCTGGTTTCATGGCTTGCTGGCCTCCTGGCGTATGTCCTTCCCCGCATCCTAGCCGCCAGTGAGCCCGGCGGGGAGTAACAAGGATGCCGGGAAACCAGGCACCGGCGGCGCCATCCACCGCCGCGCCCGGCCGTTGCCCATCGCTTGCACCTTGCCGTCCGTCAGGAGGCCATCGAGCGCGCGCTGCACGGTCCGCTGGCTGGCGGCGAGCGCCAGCGCCAGCGCGGAACTCGACCACGCCTCGCCGTCGGCCAGCAGCGCGAGCACGATGGCGTGCGGATCGTCCGATAGCGGCGCCAGCACCGCCACATCGCAGTTGCGGCGCGGTCTCAGCGAATAGCCTTCCTTGGTCGCCTCAATACCGGCGATGCCGCCTATCACCTGACGCAGGCGGCCGATCTCGACCCGCAATCGCGCTCGGTGTGACTCATCTGCATGCTTGGCTCGAAAGGCTCGCGCCAGCAACGATGCGCGCGAAGCCCCGCCCGGCCAGGCTTCGGCCAGGGCTCTGACCAGCGCAAACAGCACGGGGCGGGTGTCGAGGGAAATCTCCCCTCCCGCGTGGCAGACCGCATGACGGCAGGCGTCGACGACGAGCAGATTTGACGTTAGCAGAGTTTCAATGCCGTCGAGCTTGAGCATCCGCACCTCACCGTTGGCGACGAGCCGTGCGGCGGGAGCATCCAGGACACGGGCCGCAATCTCCACCTCGGCCGCGAGCGATGGAATGCGGGTCAGGCGTGCGATGCGCGTGGCCCGTCCGAGCGCAACCCGGGCCGATTTGATATGCAGGCGCCGCATCGCTATCCCTGCAGCGACCAGTTCGTGGGCCGCCCTCGATGGCAATGTCAGCGGCGCCGGATCGAAACCGGCAAGCAGACGCTCGGCTTCGTCAAGGCGCCCGGTCAACAGCAGGAAGCGCGACTCGAGGTGGCGCGTGTACGCTGCATTGGCCTGGTCACCGGACCGTTCCAGCGCCAGACGTGCCGAGGCAAGCGGCTTGCGTGGCCAAGCAAGGTCGCGCGAAACCAGGGCGATCTCGGCCTCGGCGGTCACGCAGCGCGCACGCGCGGTCGCTTCCCTGGGACCGAAGGCTCGCGCGGCCTGCCGCAACAACAACCGGGCACGCGCAAGATCGCCCAGCTGCGCCATCGCAATGCCGCGCAGCGCCAGCGCCGCAGGGTCATCCCGCAAGGCAACGTAGTTGAGCGCGCCGAGCGCATCACCCGACGACAGGGCGCGGGCGGCTGCGTTGATCAGCGAGTCCATTCAAATCCCGACACACTTGTCACTCCCGGCCGTCCGGCGGCCCGGGTTAAACATAGTCCACTAGCGACGCCCGGCAAGCCCACCGCAATCGTGCGGAATCCGGTACGGGCAACCAACGGAGAGCACAAATGACAACGCATACGATCGCCTCGCAGAAGAAGTGGCTGGAAGCGCGGCGCGACCTGCTGGCCGCCGAGAAAGACCTCACGCAGCGCAGCGATGCGGTCGCCGAGTTGCGCCGCCAGTTGCCCTGGGTGCGCGTCGACAAGGCCTACGTATTCGACGGACCCAACGGCAAAGTGGCTCTCGCCGATCTGTTCGGCGGCAACCATCAGCTCCTGGTGCAACACTTCATGCTGGCGCCTGGCCGCGAACAAGGGTGCTCCAGCTGCTCGTTCATGGCAGACCACATCGACGGCATGACCGTCCATCTGGCCCATCGCGACGTCGCATTCGCAGCCATTTCGGGCGCGCCTTACCCGGAGATCGAAAAATTCCGCACCCGCATGGGCTGGCGCTTCCCCTGGGTGTCCTCGAATGCCAACAGCTTCAACTACGATTACAGCGTCAGCTTCACGCCGGAGCAGGTCGCCTCGGGCAAGATCGGCTACAACTTCGGCACCTCCCCGCACCTGAACGGGGAACTACCCGGTATCAGCGTGTTTGCCAAGGATGACGCGGGCGACGTCTTCCACACCTATTCGACCTATGGGCGCGGCGTCGAGGTGATGATGGGCGCCTACCGCATGCTCGACCTGACGCCGAAGGGACGCGACGAGGGGAGCTTGACGCACTCGATGCAGTGGGTACGCCACCACGACCGCTACGGCACCGTTCCCGCAGCCACTGCGGCCTCGTCCGGCGGGCGCAATTGAGGTGCCGGCCATGAGCAGATTTCGCACAAGCGAATTTGCCGGCTTCGACTGCCACGGGAGCGGCCATTCCGCCGCTCCCGGTGCGGTTCGCTGGCTCAGTCTCGCCGCCACGCCGGTCTTCGCGGCCATGGCAGCGTGGACTGCGGTTTGCGGTGGTCAGCAGGACATGCTCTGCATGAGCAGCCACGGCGCCTGGCCGCTGAACGGGATGGCGGCGATGTACGCGCTCATGAGCCTTTTTCATGCCCCGTCATGGCTGATACTGATCATCAATCGGCGTAGTCAGTCCGCGCCGGCATTGAATGGCAAATCCACCCTATCGACGAGAATGACATTCTGAATGCAAAATGCCGGCATCAGTCGACCTGTAGCTGGCGGCGGCCAACCCAAAGCCGATGTTGCGAAGTGGCCGCAATGTGTTCGAATGCGCCCCTGTTGCGCGCGTTTCCTCGTGCCGAGGCCCTGGCGCTGTGCGAAAAGAGCCTTGTCCAGCCGCAACACTCTGAGGCCACCTCATGAAAATGCGAACGCTCCTCTTGACGATCATTGCCGCCGGCACCCCATTGGTTGCTGCGCCTGCCGAGGCCAAATCCTGCTTCAAGAAGGCAGCCGCCGGCACCGCCGTGACCGAGGGTCTGGCAAAATTCCAGGTCGATGCGGCTCTGCTGCAAGCGACTGACTGGTCGATCTATTTCACCTACATCAGCGGCAACGGCACCCCCGGCTACTCGTTCGGCCAGCGGACCTACCGCTGCGCGCCCGGGGTTATTGGTTGGGAGTGTCACGGCTCGGCGAGGTTGTGCAAGTTCTGAGAGTGCAGCCGCCGCGCCCTGACCGGGAGGCTCTCACTCGGCAAAGACCTCGCGCAAGTCAATCGTAGCATTGTCGCCAAGGCTGAGCTCGAGTTCACGCTCGATCCGGTTGAGGTGATCGAGCATCAGACCCGGCGCGCGGTCGGCGTCGCGGCGATTGATGGCGTCGATCAACAGGCGGTGCTCGCCCTCGGAGCAGGATGACAGGTGGGGCGATCCGAACAGGCCGATGATCAATGACGAGCGCGTAACCAGGTCCTCGACAAAGCGGCGCAGCACCGGGTTGCCCGCAAAATCCGCCAGCTTGACGTGAAACAGGCCGGATAGCCGGATCATGTCGCGCCGGTTACGGGCTTTTGCTACTGCGGCCTCCTGCTCGACATGGCCGCGCAGCGTTTGGATCTGCGCGTCTGAAACGCGCAGGATGGCGCTGCGGATAATGGTGGGCTCGATGGTGCAGCGGGCCTGGAATATGTCGCGCGCATCCTGCCGCGTCGGGCTGGCGATGAACGCGCCGCGATTGGATTGCAACTCCACGATGTCCCGTTCGGCAAGGATGAGCAGGACGCGGCGGATGCGAGCGCGCGAGACGCCGAAGGTCTCGCACAGCACGTTTTCCGCCAGCTTGGCGCCGGCGGGCAGCCGGTGTTCCATGACCGCGGCGATGATGCGCTCGGCAATGCCGCGCTCCGTCATCTGATCATCCTGCCGCTGGTGCGGTTCGGAGACAGCGGCGGCCTTGGCGAGAGATGTGATCTGGGCTTTCGGCATTGCGATCGGGTCTGGTCAGTTCTGAATCTGTCGATTGTACACGATTTCTTACTAGATTGTTGACAAAGCGCCAACGTCCAGTGTCACATGGCGCTGCCGCGAGGTTGTCGCGATCCATCCGTTCGGGCCCTGCCCATCAGTTGAGAGGTAACCTGCCATGTTGAACAGACGCTCTGTCATGTCGATGGCGCTCGCCGCCACGACCGCCCTGCCGTTGACTTTCGCCGCCAATGGCGCATTTGCCGCCAACAAGGAATTGAAGATCGGCTTTGTGGGTGTCACCAGCGGCCCGGCGGCGGCCTGGGGCACCTCCAATGTGCGGTCGATGCAGACGCTTGCGGCCTGGATCAACGAGAAGGGCGGCGTCAAGATCGGCGGCGACACCTTCGACATCAAGATCGTCACATTCGATGACCAGAAGGATCCCAAGCGCGCAATCGAAGGCATGGAAAAGATGGCGCAGGAAGGCATCCACTATGTCGTCGGCCCCAATGTCGATGACGGCGCGGCGGCGGTGCGCCCGGTCGCCGAGAAGAACGGCATCATGTATTTCCCCTATGCCTTCCCCAAGGAACTCTACGCCAAGCCGGCATCGAACGCCGTGCTCGGCATGATCGCCAACTACCAGTCGGGCCCCGCGATCTACAAATATCTCATGGACAAGAAGGGCGTGAAGAAGGTTGCCTTTGTCGCGGCCAACGAGTCTGATCCGCTCAGCCAGCGCGACGGCGGCGTGGCGGCGGCCAAGGCGCTCGGCCTGACGGTGGTGGCCGAGAAGGACACCTACCAGAATGACACGCGCGACTTCACCCCGGTGCTGACGCCGATCGTTCAGCTCGCGCCCGATCTGCTCGTGCTGTCGGGCGTCGCCCCCGGCAACGCGCCGCTGCTGATCCGTTCGGCCCGCGAACTCGGCTACAAGGGCCTGATCTCGACCGAAACCGCGCAGGACGCCAAGGTGCTACAGGAAGGCGCGGGCGACCTTGCCGACGGCTTCATTTCGGTCGGCGGCGCATCCACTCCGGAAATCCGCTCGCCGCAGATGGAAGAGTTCATCGCCCGCTACACCAAGATGTTCGGCGAGTACAATGACGAGAGCAACACCAAGGTGTACGCGCTGCAATACATCCTCGACACGCTGAAGGCCGACCCCAAGGCCATCGGCGACGTCGAGGCCTTCAAGAAGGCGATGGATGGCTTCTCGGCCCCCAACCCCTACCTCAAGGGCGAGGCCAAGCTGAGCTATGTCGGCTCGACCTCGTTCGGCCAGAAGCGCCAGGTCGCCGTGCCGATGGTGGTCAACGAGTACAAGGCCGGCAAGTTCCAGACCCTGTTCGTCGGCCAAGTGGATTAGGGCAGACGAACCTTCCTCTCCCCCTGCTTAGGGGGAGAGGAGACCGCGTCTCGCAGCCGTCTCTTTGCGGCAAGAGCCACGCGGCCGGTGAGGGGCAGGAGCTTGCTCCGTCCCTTTCGACACCTGTACGGAGCAAGCTGCTGCCCCTCACCTGTCGCTGATTCCTCGACTTACGGCTCGGGCGACATCCTCTCCCCCGCGAAGAGGCGGGGGAGAGGAAAGTCCGCGCCGGCCTTCCATTCTACATACGGGCCTACATGACCCAGGTTCTCATCAACGGGTTTTACCTCGGCGCGCAATACGCGCTGGTCGCGCTCGGCCTGACGCTCATCTTTGCCCTGATGAACGTGCTCAACTTCGCGCATGGGCAGATGTATGTGCTCGGCGGCTTCATCACCTACGCCGTGTACGCGCAGGCGGGACTGCCCTTCGTGGTCGCACTGATTGCCTCGGGCCTGACGCTGGGCGTGATCGGCGCGCTGATCGAGAAATTCCTCTTCCGTCCCGTCATCAGGCGCAGCGTGCGTGACGAAAGCACCATGCTGCTGGCGGCGGCCATCGCCTTCTTTTTCGATGCGGTGATCCTTCTGGTGTTCGGCGAGAAACAGCGCGGCGTGCCGAAAATCCTCAATGGCGTGTTTGTCAGTGGCCCGCTCATCATGCCCTATGACCGCATTTTGGTCGGCGTCCTCGCCATCGCGCTGATCGCGGGTTTCATGCTGTTCATGCAGTATTCCAAGCCCGGCCGGGCGATGCGGGCGCTGGCCCAGGACCGGATGGCGGCGCAGCTCATGGGCGTCAATGTCGACCGCTACTCCATGATCGGCTTTGCGCTGGGCGCCATGCTGGCAGGCCTGACCGGCGGCCTGCTGGTGGCGATCACCGGCGTCAATTCCGGCATCGGCGGCGCGGTCTCGATCAAGGCCTTCACCATGGTCATGATCGGCGGCGCGGGCGTGGTCGGCGGCGCGATCGCAGGCGGCTTCATCCTCGGCATGCTGGAATCGGTGGGCCTGACGGTGCTGCGATCCTATGGCGATGTCACCTACCTGGTGATCTTCGCCGCCCTCATGGTCTTTCTTTCCATCCGCCCGCACGGGCTGATGGGCAAGCCGTGGGGCTGAGATGAGCCAGCTACAGAACCTGCGGTTGGCGAGAGCCTCCGTCTTCCTGCTGATTGTATTCGTCATCGTGCCCTGGGCCATCGCTGCCGGCGGGCGCAACGATCTCTACTACACGCTGACTTCGGTGGCCCTCTTGTCCATCGCCAGCGCCGGCGTCTGGCTCACCTTCTACATCGGCCGCATCAACATCGGCCAAGGCGCCTACGCGCTGATGGGCGGCTATGTCTCGGCCATCCTGGTGGTACAGTACGGCGTCTCGTTCTGGCTGACGCTGCCGCTGGCCGGACTGTTCTGCGCCGCCATCAGCGTGCTGATCGGCCTGCCCATCTTGCGGCTGCGCGGCGTCTACTTCGCCATGGTGACGCTCGTGCTGACGGAAGTGACGCGGCTGTCGGCGTTGGCATTGCCGATCACCAATGGCGCCAAGGGCATGGTCAGCATTCCGCTCCCCGGCCCCATCGGCTTCGGCGGATTTGACCTTGTGCCCGGCTTTGCCACGCTGAAGACGCCGAACATGGCGTTTTATTATCTCAGTATGCTCCTGATGTGCCTGTGCTTTGCCGCCATGTACCGCCTCGTGCATTCGCGCATTGGCCGCCTGTGCCAGTCATTGCAGCAGAACGAGGAACTGGCCTCCTCCATCGGCGTCAACATAACGCTTCTGCGCATCATCGCCTACGCCATATCGTCGTTTCTTGGCGGGCTCTCGGGCGCGATCTTTGTCGGCATCGCGCAATCAATCTATCCGTCCAGCTTCACGGTCAACGACAGCGTTAACTTCATGCTCAACTGTTTCCTGGGCGGGCTTGGCTATGTGTTCGGCCCGATCCTGGGCACCTTTGTGCTCTATTTCGGCTGGGACCTGCTGTTCCAGGCTGGCCCATATCAATTGCTGATTTTCTCCAGCCTCTTGATCCTGTTCATGCTGGTGCTGCCCAATGGCCTGCTCAGCCTCAATCCCTTCGCGCGGAGGAAAGCATGAGCGTGGCCGCCCCCATCCTCGCCGTGAAAGGCGTCACCCGCCGCTTCGGCGGCCTTATCGCCGTCAACGACGTGTCCTTCACCGTCGCCGAAAAGCAGATCCTCTCCGTCATCGGCCCCAATGGCGCGGGCAAGTCGACGCTGTTCAAGCTGATAGCCTCGTTCCTCAAGCCGACATCCGGCGAGGTGCTGTTCAATGGCGCGCGCATCTCGGGCCTGTCGCCCCACATTGCCGCCCGCAAAGGCGTGGTGCGGACCTTCCAGGAAACCACGGTGTTCAAGGCCATGACGGTGCGCGAGAACATCGTCATCGCCCACCACCTGCGCTCGCGTGCGGGCCTGGCCGGTTTCTACTTCGGCAGCGCCAACGCCCGCGCCGATGAGGCCGGGTTCGGTCGATCGGCCGACGAGATCATCGACTTCCTTGGGCTTTCAGAACAGCGCCACAAGCTCGCCAGCAGCCTGCCGCATGGCCACCTGCGCGCGCTCGGCATCGGCATTGGCCTTGCCACCGACCCCAAACTGCTGCTGCTCGACGAGCCCTTTGCCGGCATGAACCATGATGAGACGGCCAAGGCCGTCGAGATGGTGCGCGGAGTGCGCGGCCGCGGCGTCACCGTGGTGCTGGTCGAGCACGACATGCCCGCCGTGATGAAAATCTCCGACCGGGTGGTGGTGCTGAACTTCGGCCAGAAGATCGCCGAGGGCACGCCCGCCGAAATCCAGCGCAACGACAAAGTCATCGAGGCCTATCTGGGCAGCGAAGACGCCGCAATCGGGCTTTGAGACCATGAGCGCTGCACTGACGGTCGAGGGCGTCGAACTCTACTACGATCAGGTCTACGCCCTGAAAGGCGTCTCGCTGGATGTCGCGCAAGGCGAGACTGTCGCACTGATTGGCGCCAACGGGGCGGGCAAATCGTCAATCCTGCGCGCCATCACGGGCTTGCGCAAAATCGCCAAGGGCGAAATCCGCTTCGATGGCAAGCGCATCGACGGCCTCGCCCCCGACGAGATCGTCAAGCTCGGCATCGTCATGGTGCCCGAGGGCCGGCACGTCTTCCCGTTTATGTCGGTGCGGGACAACCTGCTCATGGGCGCATTCATCCACAACGACAAGCCTGCCATTGCGCGCGACTTGGAAAAGGTGCTCACCCGCTTCCCGCGCCTGAAGGAGCGCTACACCCAGGCCGCCGGCACCATGAGCGGCGGCGAGCAGCAGATGCTGGTCATCGGCCGTGCGCTGATGACCCGCCCGCGCCTGTTGCTGCTGGACGAGCCGTCGCTAGGCATCGCCCCCAAGCTGGTGCAGGACATCGCCCGCTCCATCGTCGCCATCAACCGGGACGAGAAAGTCAGCGTGTTGCTGGTGGAACAGAACTCGCGCATGGCGCTCAGCATCTCCAACCGGGCCTTCGCGCTGGCGACGGGAGCGGTGGCGCTGAGCGGCAAGTCGGCCGAGCTGATCGCCGACGACCGCGTCAAGCGCCTCTATCTCGGCGGCGAACTCTAGCCTGGAGCCTCCCACACCATGCGCATCCTGATCGTCAACCCCAACACCACGGCCTCCATGACCAGCAAGGTCGGCGAGGCCGCGCGGGCGGTCGCGGCGCCCGGCACGATCATCGACGCGGTGAACCCGGATTTCGGCCCCGCCAGCATCGAGGGTTATTTCGACGAGGCCTTCGCCGTTCCCGGATTGCTCGCCGAAATCGGCAAGGCGCCGGGCTGCGATGCCTACATCATCGCCTGTTTCGATGATACCGGCCTCGACGCCGCCCGCTGCATGACCCAAGCGCCGGTGGTCGGCATCGGCGAGGCCGCGTTTCACATGGCGTCGCTCATCGCGGGCAAGTTCAGCGTCGTGACGACCTTGTCACGGTCGGTGCCCGCCATCGAGCACAATCTGCACAAGTACGGCCTCGCCAGCCGCTGCGCCCGGGTGCGCGCGAGCGAGGTGCCGGTGCTGGAGCTTGAAAGGCCGGGATCGGACGCGCGCGCCAGAATCTCTGCCGAAATCGGCGATGCGGTGAAGACCGACCGGGCCGAAGCCATTGTGCTTGGCTGCGCCGGCATGGCTGACCTCGCCCGCTCATTGTCGCAGGAACACGGCGTACCCGTCGTCGATGGCGCGGCGGCGGCGGTGAAGTTGTGCGAGGGACTGGCCTGCCTCGGCCTCAAGACTTCCAAGGCCGGAGGCTACGCTTCGCCCCGCCGCAAAGCCTATGCGGGCATGTTCGCTCCGTTCGCCCCCGGAAGCTGACCTGGCCGCGCCGTCAGCGCGGCCAGGACGCGACGCGGCTGGATGCTGTGGGCGGCGGACCGGATGATTGCCCGCCCGTGATCGCTAGACGGCCCTGTTCTTGTAATAGGTGTCGAGCGACACGGCCAACAGCAGCACCGAGCCCTTGATGACCTGTTGCAGGTCGATGCCAATGCCCAGGATCGACATGCCGTTGTTCATCACGCCCATGATGAAGGCGCCGATCACCGCGCCAACCACCTTGCCGACGCCGCCCGTGGTCGCCGCGCCGCCGATGAAGCAGGCTGCGATGACGTCCAGCTCGAAGCCGGCGCCGGCCTTGGGTGTGGCCGAGTTGAGGCGGGCGGCAAAGATGAGGCCGGCAAGAGCTGCCAACACGCCCATGTTGAGGAAGGCATAGAAGGTCAGCCGCTCGGTGTTGATGCCTGAGAGCTTGGCCGCCTTTTCGTTGCCGCCCATGGCATAGATGCGGCGGCCGATAGTCGTCGAAGTGGTCACGAACATGAACAGCGAGATCAGGGCGAACATGACGATCAGCACATTCGGCAAGCCCTTGTAGGACGCCATCAGGAAGCTGAAGCCGAGGAAGGCGGCGGCAACCAGCACATTGCGGATGACGAAGATGGAGCCCGGCTCTTCGGCTAGGCCGTGGGCCTGCTGGTCGCGCCGCTCGCGGATGGCGAAAAAGATGATCAGCGCCGTGGTCAGCGCGCCGATGGCCATGCCGAGCACGTTGAAGCCGGGATAGCCGAAAATGTCGGGCACGAAGCCCTTGGAGAGCAACTGGAACACTTCGGGGAACGGACCGACCGATGCGCCACCCAGCACCGTCAGTTCCAGGCCCTTGAAGATCAGCATGCCCGCCAGCGTGACTATGAAGGCCGGCACCTTGAAGTAGGCCGTGAACGCCCCTTGTGCGCCGCCGATGATGCCGCCGAGCACCAGGCAGATCAGGATCGAGCTGGCGACATCGAGCTTCAGCTGCACCATCAGCACGGCTGCGACGGCGCCAATGAAGCCGGACACCGATCCCACCGAGAGGTCAATATGGCCGGCGACGATCACCAGCAACATGCCCAGCGCCATGATGACGATATAGCTGTTCTGCAACACGATGTTGGTCATGTTGACCGGCATGAACAGCGTGCCGTTGGTCTGCCACTGGAAGAACACCATGATCGCCAGCAGCGAGAGCAGCAGCGCATAGTCGCGGATATTGCTGCGCACAAAGCGCATGAAGTCGGTGCGGGGTGCGGCGGCGAGAGTGGCGTCGGTCATAGCTAGTGGGTCCACGACTTCATGATGGCGCGCATGATTTTTTCCTGGCTGGCATCGGCGGCAGGCATCTCGGCAACGAAGCGGCCCTCGTTCATGACGTAGATGCGGTCCGAGATGCCCAGCAGCTCCGGCATCTCCGATGAGATCACCACGACGGCTTTGCCCGCCTCGGCCAGCTTGTTGATGATGCCGTAGATCTCGTATTTCGCGCCGACGTCGATGCCGCGCGTCGGCTCGTCCAGCATCAGCACCTCGGGCCCGGAGTAGAGCCACTTCGACAGCACCACCTTCTGCTGGTTGCCACCAGAGAGATTGACCACCGACTGGAACACCGATGGGCAACGGATGCCCAGATCGCGCCGGAATTTGTTGGCGACGCCCAATTCGCGCATGTTGTCGATGACGGTGGCGCTGGAAATGCCCTTGAGGTTGGCCAACGTGACATTGTGCTTCACGTCGTCGATCAGCACCAGGCCGTAGGTCTTGCGGTCCTCGGTGGCATAGGCGAGGCC